>Ga0105106_10001226_pt1 | contig 18398 bp, 17 predicted proteins | sample PPLLaktember2015_5_FD_79109 | JGI IMG/M metagenome (GOLD analysis project Ga0105106, IMG submission 79109) | Freshwater sediment microbial communities from Prairie Pothole Lake near Jamestown, North Dakota, USA - PPLs Lake P8 Core (1) Depth... | ecosystem: Environmental > Aquatic > Freshwater >...
CGCCGCGACTTCAACAGTGCCGGGGAGAGGCTGGTTATACACCAGACACCCAGGAAATAACGCTCTTTCGACCGAGGCGCGTACCGGATGCCTTCACGAGTGAAGCCGACCGCCGCAAGCCGGTCCGAACCGGTTACATAGGTAACAGATTAGACCGGATAGATGGGTGACAGATTCGCTGGGCAATCCACCAGACTGGTGGGATGCCTTGGACGGAGACGTGCCCCATGGATCAGCGCGTGGCGTTTATTGCGGATTGGCTGCGAGCCGAGTGGACGATGACCGAGTTAGCGGAGCGCTATCAGATCAGTCGAAAGACGGCGTACAAGTGGGCGGATCGGTACGAGGCGGACCCTGCGGCCGGGCTGGCCGACCGCTCGCGGGCGCCGAAGGCGCACGGGCGGATGCTGGCGGCCCCCCTCCGGGAGGCGATCCTGGCGCTGCGGTGCGCGCATCCGCACTGGGGGCCGAACAAGCTGCGGGCGATCCTGCGAGAGCGGCAGCCGCAGCACGCCTGGCCAGCGGCCAGCACGATGGGCGATCTGTTGCGCCGGGAGGGCGTCAGTCAGCCGCGTCGTCGCCCCCGCTACGTCGTGCCGTTGACGCAGCCATTGGCAGCGGCGGAGGCGCCGAATGACGTCTGGACGGCAGATTTCAAAGGCTGGTTCCGCACGGCGGATCAGACGCGGTGCGATCCCCTGACCGTCGCCGACGCGTGCAGTCGCTTCGTTTTCTGCTGCCGCATCGTGGCGCCGAGCGAACGCGGCGTGCGACCGTGGTTCGAGCGCGCGTTTCGGGACCATGGCTTGCCGCTCGCCCTGCGGACCGACAACGGCGCGCCATTTGCGACGACCGGTGCCGGCCACTTGTCGCATCTCGCGGTCTGGTGGTTGAAGTTGGGCATTCAGCTGGATCGCATTGATCGGGGGCATCCCGAGCAGAACGGCCGTCATGAGCGGTTTCATCTCACGCTGCAGCAGGAGACAACCACGCCGCCGGCCGCCACGCCGCGGCAGCAGCAGCGGCGGTTTGATCGGATGCGGCGCGAATTCAACGCGGAGCGTCCGCACGAAGCGCTCGGGCAAACCCCACCCGCGCGCCACTATGTGCCGTCGCCCCGGCCCTATCCCGCGCGGCTCGAGGACCCGTGGTACGACGCGACCCACCAGGTGCGCCGGGTGAAGACATCGGGGCAGATTAAGTGGCAGGGGGAACGGATCTTTGTGTGTGAAGCGGTGCGTGGCGAACTGGTCGGGCTCGCGGAAACCGAGCGCGGCGATTGGCGTGTCCTCTTCATGCAAGTGGAACTAGGCCGCATCGATCGCCAGACGCGGCGATTTACGCCGGCGTGGCATGGCCGTCGGATTGGATCCGACCCCGCCGCGTGAATCCTGGCGACGCGATCCTCCGTGAAATGGCCAGCGGGAGGGATGGCCCGATCAGAACGACCGCGCAGGAGGCGCCAGGAGCGACGAGCAGCCAGCCGGCAAGAGCGGAGCACCCTCCGAATTCGCGCGCGAGGACGACGACGGCGAAAACGGCTGTGGAAATGCCGTCCCTATGGAAACCAAAGAGCGGTTCCCACAGGGACTTGGAAATCTCGCCACGAACGCGAGATTCCCACATTCCCACAAGCCGATGATCATCGTGTTAGGAAAGAAGGAAAACCCGGACCGGTAACCAAAGTGTCACCCATGTATCCGGTCTAATTTGTTACCGATGTTTCCGGTTGCACAGTCCCCGGTCGGCTACGAAACTTACTTGCCGCCCTTCTTGGCGGCTTCGGCGGCGGCGCCGCCTAAGTTCTGCTTCTTCTGAAGTTCGAGCGCCCTCTCGCGCAGCACGTCGGCCTCGGTGATCAGCCGCTTCTGCACAGCCGGATCCCGTTCGTAGAGCGCCTGCTGCCTGAGCAGGATGTTCTTGTAGCTCAGCGCTTCGAAGTACTCGGAGTTCAGGGCCAGGGCCTTGTCCTCGGCCGCGATGCCCGCGAGCGTGTACTTGAGGCCCAGATCGCGAGTCAGGGTCTTGTGCTGGTAGACCTTGTCCTGGTAGTAGACGCCGATGGTGTGCCAGGCTTCCGGGTTGTTGGGCTCGGCATTCGCGCGCTGCTGCCAGGCATCCATTGTCTTTTCGAAATCGCCCTGGCGATTGTAGAAGCCGGCGAGGACCTGGTAGACGAGCGCGTCGCTCGGGCGGAGCTGGACGGCCTTCAGGTACTGGGCTTCGGCCTCCTCGAACCGCCCCTGGTCTTCGTAGAGCTTGCCGAGCGACTGATAGAAGGTGGGCTCGTCCGGATTGGCGGCGATGAGCTCCTTGGCGATGGGCTCGGCACGGGTGAAGTCGCTCAGCTTCTCCGGGCCGTAGGCCATGATCAGGTACTCGTAGGCGTACCGGCGGATTTCCTGCTCTTTGGGATCCGTGGCTGCTGCGAGCTTGTCGATTGCCAGGCGGTAGTTGTCGGCAGCCTTCTGGAGATACCCGTCGTTCTCCACCTCGCCCTTGCGGGCCGGCTTGTAGAGGTTATCGTAGCTATTGCCCAGGAAGAAGTACGCGAAGCCCAGGTCGGGGTTGAAGCGGATGGCGTCCTCGTAGCGCACCACGGCCGCCTTGTAGTCCGCCTTCTTATAGAGATTGTTCGCGTCCTGGAAGGCCTTGTGCGACCGGATGTTGCTGATGGAGTATTTTCCGCAGCCGCCGGCGGCCACGCTCAGCCCGACGACGAGAACGGCCAACCGGGTGAATCGGAACGACATGTCTTTCCCCTTTTCTCGACCGCGCGGAGGGCCTGGGCGGTCTATCGCGGCATCAAGAGACGGGCCAGTATAGTGAACCGGAAAAAACCACGTCAAGCACGGCCTGACGCGGCCGGAGATCCTCCGGCGCAGCGGGCTCGGGCGTGGTGTGGCCTTTCCGGTATCATGGATTCGGGCGGCACTCCGGGCGCCGATCCCACCCTCTCTCTGCTTAGACACCGGCCCTCATGATCCGGTTCGAAGACCTCATCGAGAAGGTGCGCGCGGCCAATTCGGACGCCGACACCGAGCTGCTCCGACGGGCCTACGTCTTCTCGGCCTACGAGCACAAGGGACAGGTCCGCCGATCGGGGGAGCCGTACATGGTGCACCCCCTGGAGGTGGCCGACATCCTGGCCGACCTCCGGCTCGACGTGGTCGCCATCGCGGCCGGCCTGCTCCACGACATCGTGGAGGACACCCCCAACACCATCGAGAAGGTCCGGGAGCTCTTCGGGGAACAGGTCGCGCACGTCGTCGAAGGGGTGACCAAGCTCTCCGCGCTGCAGTTTTCGTCGAGCGAGGAGCGGCAGGCCGAGAGCTTCCGGAAGATGCTCCTGGCGATGGTCGACGACATCCGCGTGATCATCGTCAAGCTGGCGGACCGGCTGCACAACATGCGGACGCTGCACCACCTGTCCGAGGAACGGCGGGTGCGCATTGCCCAGGAAACGCGCGACATCTACGCGCCCATCGCCAACCGCCTGGGCATGAGCAAGCTGAAGAACGAGCTCGAGGAGCTGGCGTTCCGCCACCTGGAGCCAGCGGCCTACCAGGCGCTGCGCCTCCAGGTCGAGGCCAAGCGCCGGGCGACCGAGGGGCTGATCGACGAGCTCATCAAGCGGCTTCGATTGAAGCTCGACGAGGCCCAGATCCCGGTGGTGTCGATCGACGGGCGGATCAAGCGCCTGTGGTCCATCCATCAGAAGCTCCAACGCCAGCGCATTTCGCTCGACCAGGTCTACGACTTCCTGGCGCTGCGGGTGATCACCCGCTCGGTGAAGGACTGCTACGGCGTGCTGGGCATCATCCACCAGATGTGGACGCCGGTGCCGGGCCGGTTCAAGGACTTCATCGCGATGTCGCGGCCGAACGGCTACCAGTCGCTGCACACGTCGGTCGTGGGCGAGCGGGGCATGCCCTTCGAGGTCCAGATCCGGACCGAGGAGATGCACCGGATCGCCGAGGAGGGCATTGCCGCGCACTGGAAGTACAAGGAAGGCCGCATCGGCGCGGAGCGCGACGAGCAGTACTTCCACTGGCTGCGGCAGCTGCTGGAATGGCAGCAGGAAGTGCGCGATCCGCAGGAGTTCATGCAGAACCTCCGGATCGAGCTGTACGCGGAGGAGGTCTACATCTTCACGCCGAAGGGCGAGGTGAAGGCGCTGCCGAGAGGCGCGACACCCGTGGACTTCGCGTACTTCATCCACACCGACGTCGGCCATCAGTGCGTGGGCGCGCGCGTGAACGGCCGCATGGTGCCCCTGCGCACGCGGCTGTCGAACGGCGACATCGTGGAGATCGTGACGCAGACCGGCCACAAGCCAAGCCGCGACTGGCTGAGCTTCGCCAGCACGTCCCGCGCGCGCAACAAGATCAAGCACTTCATCCACGCCGAGGAGAAGACGCGCAGCATCGAGCTCGGCCGACGCCTGTTCGACAAGGAAGTGCGCCGGTTCGGCGTCGACAAGGCTCGTGTGAACGACGAGGCGCTCGCGGCCATCGCCGGCGAGTACGGCGCGCAGAAGGGCGACGATCTGCTGGCGGCGATAGGCTACGGCAAGGTCACGGCCCGCGCGGTGCTGGGGCGGCTGGTCGGGGCGGATACCCTTCGGGAGAAGGCGCCGGACGGCACGCTCGCGACGGTCGTCAAGCGGGTGCTCGGCACCGGCGGCGAGCAGAAGATCAAGGTCCGCGGCCTGGTCGACCTCATGGTGTTCCGCGCGCGGTGCTGCAATCCCATCCGTGGCGAGAAGATCGTGGGCTACATCACGCGCGGGAAGGGCGTGTCGGTGCACTCGGCGGTCTGCCCGAACGTCGTGAGCCTGCTCTACGATCCCGAGCGCCGGATCGACGTCGAATGGGACAAGGGCAGCGACGCCTTGCCGTACACCGTGCGGCTCAAGATCAGCGTCGAGGACCGGCGCGGCATCCTCGCCGACGTCAGCTCACGCGTATCCGACATCAACACCAACATCCGCGATGTGGAGGCCACGGTCGACGAGGCGCATCGCGGTTCCATCCGCATGACGGTGGAGATTGCCGATCTGAAGCACCTCGAGAAGGTGATGCGTTCGATCAAGAACGTCGACGGCGTCCTGGCCGTCGAGCGGGCCCGGAAATAGCGGGGGAGCTGGCGGGCGGTCAGCGCAGGTAGGCGATGACGTCGATTTCGACCCGCACGTCGCGGGGCAGGCGCGCGGCCTGGATGGTGGCGCGGGCCGGCGCCGGCGACGGGAAGTACGTGCCGTACACCTGATTGACAGTGGCGAAGTCGCTCATGTCGGCCAGATAAACCGTCGACTTGACCACCTGGTCGAAGGACGTGCCGGCCGTGCTCAGGATCGCCCCGAGGTTCTTCAGCACCCTGTGGGTCTGGGCGGCGACATCGCCCTCGACCAGGGCGCCCGTGGCTGGGTCGAGCGGAATCTGCCCCGACACGAACAGAAAATCACCCGCACGAATAGCCTGGCTGTAGGGGCCAATCGCCGCGGGGGCGTCCGGGGTCGAAATCGGCTCGCGCACCGCCCTAGGCTACCTTGACGACCCGGTTCGACCGGATGCACCGGGTGCAGACCCGAATGCGGCGGTTGCCGCCGTTCACCAAGGCGCGGACCGTCTGGAGGTTCGGCTCGAACCGGCGGGCGCGGACGTTGTGGGCGTGGCTCAGCGTACGGCCCACGACCGGGGTCTTTCCACAAACTTCACAATGCTTGGCCATAATCCTTCTCGGCTCGGAGCCGTCCCGGCTCCGGGAAACGCCAAGTATAGCAAAGCGACGCGCGGCCGTCGCCATGGCGCGAAGCACGCAGAGGGCCGTCCGGCCGTTCCGCCGAACCAATCGGCGACCTTCGGTCGTCTAAGGGTGGAAGGGTTGGCAAAGACGCCAACCCCCTGTTGAAATTGGTGACTTAACCTACTTCAACAGAAGCACTTGTGGACGGAAGTCCACCGAAGTGGGCAATGCAGGGGACAGGCGGGGACTGAGTGGTGAAAGAATGACATATCCCCCAACGAGTGCCCGGCGGTGAGGCCCTTTACGGGGATTATTGATTCAGGTAGTATTGGCACTTTATTTGCTTAGCGATAAGCCATCATCCAGCGCGGTTGCGACCAAGCGGAGCGGAGAGAGAGAGGAGAAGGCGGTCATGAAGGCACGCAAAGACCAAACGGATTCGAGGCGGCAGCGTTACGTCGAGCTGAAGCAGATCCTCGAGGAGCGGCGTCGGGAAATCCTCAACGAGGTGCAGGAAAAGATGCGCGACGTGAGGGCTGAGGGCGCTTCGTTCGAGGGCAAGGGCGTGCTCGACGCGGCTGAGACCTCCGAAGCGGACATCCAGGACGACATCGAGTTCGCCCTGATTCAGATGAAGTCCGAGACCCTTCACAAGATCGAGGAGGCGCTGCTGCGCCTCGAAGAGGGGACCTACGGGAACTGCTTCGAATGCGGCGACGAGATTTCCGAACGGCGCCTTCGGGCGCTCCCGTTCGCGGTTCGCTGTAAGGATTGCGAGGAAGCCCGGGAAGTGGCGGTGCAGCGTGAGCGGTTCATGACGCAGCGTCGTTCCGGCGGATTCCTGCTCGACCTCAACTAACCGGCGCCCTTCACCAGCTCCATCGTGCAGGCTCCGCCGTGGGCGGGGCTTGCGCGATGGCCACCATCGCCTCCCCTCCTCGACCAAGGTAGAGTAGGCCGTCGCGCGTGGCGCGCGCGGTCAGGAGGCTACTGCAATGAGCGACCCAATCACACGCGTCCAGTCGGGCGCGGCCGAGGAACGCTCGTTCTCGGTGCCATCGGATGTGCCCGTGCTGCCGCTGCGCGACACGGTGCTGTTCCCCAATTCGTTCATGCCGCTCGCCGTGGCGCGCGAGAGCTCCGTCCGCCTGATCGACGAAGCCATCGCCAGCGGCAAGCTCATCGGCGTGTTCACCCAGAAGGACCCGACCCACGAGGAGCCCGGGCAGGACGACCTGCATCCGATTGGCGCGCTCACCCACATCCACAAGATGTTCAAGCTGCCCGACGGCAGTCTGCGGCTGATCGTCCAGGGGCTCGCGCGCATCCGGCTCGAGAAGGTCGTCAGCACGCAGCCGTACCTGCGGGCCGAGGTCACCGAGGCGGCCGAGGACGCGAGCCCGGGCGACGTCATCGAAATCGACGCCCTTCAGCGCAATATCCGCGCGAACTTCCAGCAGGTCGTGCAGCTCTCGCCGGTGCTGTCGGACGACCTCACGGCCCTCGCGGCCAACATCACCGAGGCCGGCCGGCTGACCGACTTCATTGCCTCGAGCCTCAGCTCGATTGGCACGAGCGTGAAACAGGACCTGCTGGCGACGCTCGACGTGCGGGCGCGCATGGCCGAGCTCAACCGGATCCTCACCAAGGAACTGGAGGTGCTCGAACTCGGCTCGAAGATCCAGTCCCAGGTCCAGTCGGAGGTCGGCCGCAATCAGCGCGAGTACTTCCTCCGCGAGCAGATGAAGGCCATCCAGAAAGAGCTCGGCGAGGGCGACGAACAGGCCAGGGAGATCGACGAGCTTCGCGAGAAGATCGAAGCCGCCGGTATGCCCGAAGAGGTCAAGAAGGAAGCGCTCCGGGAGCTCGATCGGCTGTCCAAGATGCCGGCGGCCGCCGCCGAATACACCGTGGCGCGCACCTACATCGACTGGCTGATTGCCGTGCCGTGGGCGAAACGGACCGAAGAGGACATCGACCTGACGCGGAGCAAGGCCGTTCTGGACGCGGACCACTCGGGGCTCGAGCGCGCCAAGGATCGGATCCTCGAGTATCTCGCCGTCCGCAAGCTGAAGCCCGATGTGAAGGGACCGATCCTCTGCTTCGTGGGCCCTCCCGGCGTGGGCAAGACGTCGCTCGCGCGCTCGATCGCGTCGTCGATCGGCCGCAAGTTCGTGCGCGTATCGCTCGGCGGCATGCGCGACGAGGCGGAGATTCGCGGCCATCGGCGGACGTACATCGGCGCCCTGCCCGGCCAGATCATTCAGGGCCTGCGCCGCGTCGAGTCGCGCAATCCCGTGTTCATCCTCGACGAGATCGACAAGCTCGGCTCGGACTTCCGGGGTGATCCGGCGTCGGCGCTGCTCGAGGTGCTCGACCCCGAGCAGAACCACGCGTTCCGTGATCACTATCTCGACGTGCCGTTCGATTTGTCCGAGGTGCTGTTCATCACGACCGCCAACGTGCTCGACACGATTCCGGGCCCCCTCCGCGACCGCATGGAGGTGCTCGAAGTGCCCGGCTACACGGAGGAGGAGAAGCTCCGAATCGCGCGCGACCACCTGGTGGGCCGCCAGATCGTCAACCACGGCCTGTCGCCGGAGTTCGTCACGTTCGAGGACGACGCGCTGTCGGCGGTGATTCGCGGCTACACCCGCGAAGCGGGCGTCCGCAATCTCGAGCGCGAGATCGGCGCCATCTGCCGGAAGATCGCGCGGCGCCGCGCCGAAGGGCAGGCTGAGCCGGTCCTGATCACGCGCGCCGTGGTCGAGGAACTGCTCGGCGCGCCCCGGCACCTGGACGAGGAGATGAAGGACCGCACCAGGGACCCGGGTGTGGCGATCGGACTCGCCTGGACGCCGGTGGGCGGCGACGTACTCTTCATCGAAGCCTCACGGATGACCGGCGGCAGCCAGCTGACGCTTACCGGCCAGCTCGGGGACGTGATGAAGGAATCGGCGCGGATCGCCTTGTCGTGGTTCCGCGCGCATGCCAACCGCTTCGGCGTGGATCCGCAGTTCTACAAGGACTCGGAAATCCACTTGCACGTCCCGGCTGGCGCGATTCCGAAAGACGGCCCGTCGGCGGGCGTGACGATGGTGACGGCGCTGGCCTCGGCGCTATCGGGGCGTCCCGTTCGCGGCGACGTCGCGATGACCGGCGAGATCACCCTCTCCGGGCGCGTGCTGCCCGTCGGCGGTATCAAGGAGAAGGTCCTGGCCGCCCGCCGCGCGGGGATCCACACGGTGATTCTGCCGCGGCAGAACGAGAAGAACGTCCGCGAGGACCTGACCGAGGAGCTTCGGCGTGGCCTGACCGTGCACTACGTGGAGGAGATGGACGAGGTGCTGAAAGTCGCCCTCGTGCCGGCCCCGACGAGCACCCGCACGGCGGAACCTGGCCGCGCCGACGACGCCCGGCGGATCGAGGGCGGAGCAGGGTTCAACCGGCAGCACCGCGCCGGCTGATCAAGCCCACGCCCACCACCGTCTTCATGTCGATGATCGTGCCGCGCGCGATCATCGACCGCACCGCCGCGAGCGTGAACACCCGCGGCTCGATCTGCTCGTCGAGATCGCGGGCGACCTCGCGTGTCAGCGGCTTCAAGTCGGCGCATCGGTAGAAGATCATCCGCTCGTCGCAGAAGCCCGGCGTGGGATACCACGCCCCGAGCCGCGTGATCCGTCCCGCGGTCCGGCCGATCTCCTCTTCGCACTCACGTCGTGCCGCCGCGCGCGGCACTTCCCCCGCATCGATCGACCCGGCCGGCAGTTCCCAGATCCAGCGATCGATGGCGTATCGGTACTGGCGAATCAGAATCACTTCCCGCGGCGACGGCTGCGGAATCACCACGACCGACCCGCGATGCCGCACGATCTCCAGGTCGACCACGCGTCCGTTCGAGAGCCGGACCCGGTCGCGCTCGATCCGGAAGATGCGTCCTTCGTACACCCGCGTACGGGCGAGGCGGCGGGCTCGTTCACGTGGCATGACGTCTCCCGTTGGTCATCATGATGCTCTGCCGGTGGCTCGCCGGAGGCGGGCCAGAACATCCGCGAGGTCCGGTGGCAGCGGAACCTCGAACGCCATCGGCCGCCCGTCGGCCGGGTGCGCGAACGTGAGACGCGTGGCGTGCAGGAACGGCCGCGCCAGCGCCCTGAGGGCCAGGAGTCTGGGTGGCACGCTGGGCCGCACCCCGCCGTAGAGCGGATCGCCCACGACGGCGTGCCCCGCTTCGCTCAAGTGCACCCGAATCTGATGGGTGCGGCCGGTGCCAATCGAGACGCGGATGAGCGACACGCCGCCCAGGGCCTCGGCGTCGAGAATGTGCGTGGCGGCAGGCCGGCTCTTCCGGGCGCGGCTCGACATCTTCTGCCGGTGCCGTGGATGGCGGCCGATCGGTTGCTCCATCGTCTCGCCCGCGTGGGCCGTGCCCCAGACGAGAGCGAGGTACTCCTTGCCGACCTGCCGCTGCTGGAACTGCCGCGCCAGTTCCTGATGGGCGCGATCGTGCTTGGCCACCACCATCACCCCGGACGTGCCCCGGTCGAGGCGATGCACGATGCCGGGCCGCTCTTCACCGCCGACACCGCTGAGCCCGTGCAGATGATGCAGCAGCGCATTCACGAGCGTGCCCTTGGCATGGCCCGCGCCCGGATGCACGACCATGCCGGACGGCTTGTCCACGACCGCGAGATCCTCGTCTTCGTAGAGCACCGTGAGAGCGAGCGCTTCGGCCGCAGGCTGCGCCGGCGTCGGCGCGGGAAAGTCGATGTCCACGACGAGCCCGGGCTCCACGAGCCACGACGGCTTGACGCGTCCGCTCTCCAGATGCACGTGTCCGTCGCGAATGAGCCGGTGTGCCTGCGAGCGCGAAACGGCGGGCAGGTGCTGGGCGATGAACTGATCCAGGCGCGTGCCGCGGTCCTCGTCCGAGGCGACGATTCGCGTGTGCCGGGCGTCGTCGGGCATGCTCCTCAGGCGCGGGCGCCTCGCAGCCGCAGCAGCATCACCGCGGCCACCGGCACGATCAGGATCGACACGAACTGGGATGTGGACATGCCGAACACCATCCCGCGCGGGTCGCCGCGGAACATCTCGACGACGATCCGCGAGGTCGCGTAGAGCAGCAGGTAGAGCCAGAACGTGCGCCCCGCGAACGGCCGTCCCCGGCGTTCGAAGATCAGCAGCACGGCCAGGATCAGCAGCTCGGCGCCGGCATCGTAGAGCTGCGTCGGGTGCAGCGCCTGGCCGAGCGGCGTGCCGGCATTGGCCGCCGCTGCCGGATTGGTGAACGTGATCCCCCAGGGCAAATCGGTGGGGCGTCCGTAGCAGCAGCCGGCGAGCAGGCAGCCGAGGCGTCCTACGACGTGCCCGAGGGCGATGCCGGGCGCGAACAGGTCCGACGTCGCCCACACGGGCAGACGGTATCGCCGCATCAGCCAGATCCCCACCGCGACCGACACGATGAGGCCGCCGTAGAACACGCCGCCCGTGCGGAAGAGCGAAAACAGCTCGCGGGGATTCTCGCGGAAATGGTCGAAGTCCACGACGACGAGCATCAGCTTGGCGCCGATGAGCGCGGCGATGATCAGGTAGATGCCGAGGTCCATCACCCGGGCGGCATCGAGCCCCTCGCGTCTGGCACGGATCACAGCGAGCTGCAATCCAGCCAGATAGGCCAGCGCGAGCAGGACGCCGTACGAGTAGATCGGCCAGCCGCCGATCTCAATCAGGATGGGATGCATGTCGTTTCACCAGGAGCAATTCCACGAAGACCAGCACCGCGCCGATGGAGATGCAGGCGTCGGCGACGTTGAACGCCCAGAAGTGCCAGTCCCCCCAATAGACGTCGACGAAGTCGACCACATACCCCGAGTGCAGGCGATCGATCAGGTTGCCCAGCGCCCCGCCGAGGATCATCGACAGTCCCACTCGGGCCAGCCGCTCTTCGAAGCGGATGTGACGCACGTAGTAGCCAATGCCCAGGAGCGCCAGCACAGCGAGGCTGGTCGTGAAGAGCCACTTGTACTCGTGGTCGAGCGTGTTCAACAGGCCGAACGCCACGCCTTCGTTCCGGATGTGGACGAAGTCGACCAGCCCGGGGATGAACGTCTTCTGCTCGTAGAGCGGCAGCGTCGCCCGCACGATCACCTTCGTGGCTTGATCGAGGGCGACGATGAACAAGCTCGCCCACCAGAACACCCGAAAGGGGTGTCCCTGCAGGGGCTCGGCGATCGTCGGTGAGTAGCGGGCCGCGGCAGGCGGCTGGGGCGTCTCCATGGGAGGCGCCCCTTCGTGCTCAGCGGGCGGCTGCAACGGAGCCCTCCACGGCATCGGCGCAGCGCAGGCAGAGCCCGGCAAGATCCCCGTCGGTCACCAGTTCGGTCACGTACCGCCAGCAACGCGGGCACTTATCGCCGGCGGCTCGCGCGACGGTCACCGAGAGGTCGCCCTCGGCCAGTCGTTCCACCGTGACGCCCGAGGTGATGAGCAGCATCGGGAGCTGGCCGGCGAACGCCTCCAGCAGAGTGGCCAGATCGCCGGACGCGCGCAGCGTGACGTGCGCGGAGAGCGCGTTCCCGATTGCCTTCCGTTGCCGCGCTTCTTCGAGCGCGGCATTGACGACGCCGCGGACGTCGAGCAGCCCCCGCCACCGTGCCTCGAGCGCTTCGTCCTGCCACGTATCCGTGCCGGCAGGGAAGTGCGCCAGATGGACGGAAGCCTCGCGCGAGCTCGGGAGGCGCGGCCAGATCTCGTCGGCCGTGACCGACAGGATGGGCGCGATGAGCCTCGTGAGGCCGTCCGCGATGATGTAGACGGCCGTTTGCGCCGAGCGCCGCTCGACCGAGCCGGCGCGGAACGTGTAGAGGCGGTCCTTGGACACGTCGAGATAGAACGCGCTCAGGTCCACCGTGACGAACTCGTTGACGGCGTGGAAGATCGTCTGGAAGTTGTACGTGTCGTAAGCCTCGCGCACCGTGGCGGCCAGCCGGCCGTAGAGCGCGAGCACGTAGCGGTCCACGTCGATCAATGCGCCGGCGGGCACCTGGTCCACGGCCGGATCGAAGTCCGCGAGGTTCGACAACAGGTACCGGAACGTGTTGCGGATCTTGCGGTAGGCCTCGACGGTGCGCGCGAGCACCGCCTTGCTCATGCGGACCTCGTCCCGATAGTCGACCATCGAGACCCAGAGCCGGAGCACCTCGGCGCCGCTCTCGCTCATCACTTGCTGGGGCGCGATGACGTTGCCGAGCGACTTGGACATCTTCCGGCCGTGCTCGTCGACCACGAATCCGTGCGTCAGCACGGCGCGGTACGGCGCGCGGTCGCGCGTGCCCACGCCGACGAGCAGCGACGACTGGAACCAGCCCCGGTACTGGTCGGTGCCCTCGAGATACAGATCCGCGGGCCACGTCAGTTCGGGCCGCGTCGCCAGCACGGCGGCGTGGCTCGATCCCGAATCGAACCAGACGTCGAGGATGTCGCGCTCCCGCTCGAACGACGTGCCGCCGCAGCGCTCGCACGACAGGCCCTCGGGCACGAACGCATCGGTCGGCAGTTCGTACCACGCGTCGGCGCTGGTCGACTCGAAGGTCCGGGCCGCCTGCTCGACGATGGCGGGCGTCAGCAGCGATTCACCGCAGCCCTCGCAGTGGAGCGCCGGGATCGGCACCCCCCACGCGCGCTGACGCGAGATGCACCAGTCGGGGCGCGTCAAGAACATGCCCGTCATCCGCTCGCGGCCCCAGTCCGGGTCCCAGCGCACGCCGTTCGCTTCGGCGATCGCCGTCTCGCGAATGGCGTCCATGCTGATGAACCACTGCGCGGTCGCCAGGAAGATCACCGGCTGATGGCACCGCCAGCAGTGCGGATAGGAGTGCCCGATGTCCGAGCGATGCCACAAATGGCCGCGTTCGGCGAGCGCCGCCTCGACGACCGGGTTGGCTTCGAAGACCTTCAGGCCTCCAACCACCCCGACGTCGGCCAGAAAGCGGCCATCCGTGCCGATGGGCGCGTAGATGTCGAGGCCGTATCGAACGCCGGTCGCGAAGTCGTCGGATCCGTGACCGGGGGCCGTGTGCACGGCGCCCGTGCCCTGGTCGAGCGTGACGTAGTCGGCGAGCACGCCGATCGAGTCGCGCTCGTAGAGCGGATGCCGGAAGCGGACGTGCTCCAGCGCGGCGCCCTTGAACAACACGAGCGGGGCGCCGAGGGCCCGTCCGGTCGCGGTCGCCACCTGGGCCGCGAGGCCGGCCGCAAGGATCACCACACGCCCGTCGTGCTCGTACGCGCCGTAGTCGAAGTCCGGATGGAACGCGATCGCCAGGTTCGCCGGGATCGTCCACGGGGTGGTCGTCCAGACGAGCACGGTGACGTCCCGCCCGGCCAGCTGCGGCAGGCGCGAGGCGAGTGTCCCGCCGTCGTCGGCAGACAGGGGGAACTCGACGTAGACCGACGGCGAGGTGTGCGGTTCGTACTCGACTTCGGCCTCGGCCAGAGCCGTACGATCCCGAAGACACCAGTGGACGGGCTTCTTGCCCTTGTAGACCAGGCCCCGCGCCACGAACCGGCCGAGGGCGCGCACGATGGCGGCCTGGTAGGACGGCGCCATGGTGAGGTAAGGCGCGTCCCAGTCGCCGAGGATGCCGAGCCGCTTGAAGTCCTCGCGCTGCGACTCGACGAACTTCTCCGCATACGCACGACAGGCGCGCCGGAACTCGACGGGCGACCGATCCTTCTCGGCGGCGCCGCGCTCCCGTTCCACGTTGAGCTCGATCGGCAGGCCGTGGCAGTCCCATCCCGGCACGTATGGCGCGTCGAAGCCGGCCATCGTCCGGGACTTCACGATCAGGTCCTTCAGGATCTTGTTGAGGGCATGGCCGATGTGGATCTGGCCGTTCGCGTAGGGGGGGCCATCGTGGAGGACGAACTTCGGCGCATGCCTGCGCGCGTCGCGGATCAGCGCCGGCAGGCCGAGGGCGTCCCAATGGGCGACCATGGCCGGCTCGGTGGCCGGCAGGTTCGCCTTCATCGGAAACTCGGTCCGTGGGAGATTGAGGGTGTCTTTCCAGTCGCGCATGGGTAGAAACCCTCATTCTATAATTGCTATCGGTGGCCCGCACTGCTGCCGTCTTCTTTGACGTCGATTTCACCCTGATTCATCCCGGTCCGCGGTTCCAGGGGGTCGGCTACCAGTCCAGTTGTGCCCGATACGGCATCACGGTCGATTCTGCACGGTTCGACGCGGCCGTGGCCGGCGCCTCGGGTCTTCTCGAGTCGGCCGACCAGCTCTACCACGACGAGCGGTTCGTGCAGTACACGCGCCGGATCATCGAGCTGATGGGCGGCACGGGGCCGGAGCTGGACCAGGTGGCCCGCGAGCTGTTCGCCGACTGGGCCGAGCATCACCACTTCACGCTCTACGAGGACGTGCCGGCGGCGCTGGCCACGCTGCACGCCAGGGGCGTGCGGCTGGGCCTCATCTCCAATTCGCACCGCTGCCTGGCGTCGTTTCAGGCGCATTTCGAGCTGGAGGGGTTGATTGCCGTCACGGTCTCTTCCTCGGAGCACGGCTTCATGAAGCCGCATCCGAGCATCTTCCGGGCCGCCCTCGAGCTGATGCAGGTGTCTGCCAGCGACGCCGCGATGGTCGGCGACAGCTTCGCCCACGATGTCGTCGGCGCCCGCCAGGCCGGTATGCGCGGCATCCTCCTCGCCCGAGGCACCACCCCAGCCGCCAACGAGCCGGACGTCCCCATCATTCGATCCCTGCTCGAACTTCCCGATTTGGTCTAGGGAGCTGGACCCGTACGCTCTGCGTCCTCAATTCGCACGTTGCGAGTTGTCAGTTGTGAGCTGCGAGTCGCCAGCTGGGTGCGGCTACCCCGGCGGCCAGCCGAGCGATCGGCCGCCGAGCACGTGCAGGTGGATGTGGAACACCGTCTGGCCGGCGTCCGCGTTGCAGTTGAGCACCGTGCGAAACCCGCCGGCGGCGTGGCCCCGCTCGGCGGCGATCGCGGCGCCGCGGCGGACCATCGCTCCCACGAGCGCGTCGTGCGAGGCGTCGAGGTCGTTCAGCGTGGCAAGGTGCTGCCTGGGAACGACCAGCACGTGTGTCGGCGCCTGCGGGTGAATGTCCTCGAACGCGAAGAGCTCGGCGTCTTCGTAGACCTTCTTCGACGGAATCTCGCCGGCGATGATGCGGCAGAAGAGGCAGGTGGCCATGGCCGCATTATGCCGTCTTCCGGCACACGACGACGCGGGGAATGCCCTGGTAGTCCCGCCGCATCTTGACGAGCGAAAGGTGGCGTCGGGACTGAATCAGGCGACGAACGGCTTTGGACTGGTCGATGCCGATCTCGAAGATCAGCCAGCCGCTGGACGCGAGGGCGGACTCGGCGGAGGGAAGCAGCTCCCGAATCACCTCCAGGCCGTCGACCCCGGCGAAGAGCGCGGTGGCCGGCTCGAATCCTCGCACCTCGAGCGGCAGCGACCGCCGGTCGCCCTCGGGGATGTACGGCGGGTTCGACACGATCAGGGCCAGGGGGGGAATGCCCGGGGGCACGAGCGATCCGTGCCAGAACTCGATTCGATCGAGCGCGCCCAGCACGGCCGCGTTCTCGCGTGCCAGTTCCAGTGCCTCCTCCGAGATGTCGGTGGCCAGCACGTGAGCCGACGGCCATTCGAGCGCGAGGGTGATGGCCAGGCAGCCGCTCCCGGTACCCACGTCCGCGATCAGCGGTTCGCGGTTCGCGCCAGGCGGATCGATGGTGGCGAGTGCCGTCAGTGCTTCCTCGACGACGAACTCCGTCTCCGGGCGGGGCACGAGCACAGCGGACGTGACACGGAGGCGTCGTCCATAGAACTCGCGGGAGCCGGTGATGTAGGCGACCGGCTCGCGATCGGCGCGCCGCTGGATCAACTGGTCGAGCTGGCGCGCGAACTCCGGGGGAGCGGGCTCATGCTGGCGGGTGAGCCATTCAGCCACCGTCCAGCCGAGGCGCCAGCGGGCGAGCAGCGTGGCATCGCGCCGGCTGTCGTCTGGCGGAAAGCCGGCCGCGACGAGCACGCGTGCCGCGGCGGCCGCACAGGCAGAGAGCGTCGGCGTCGGAAGGTTCAAGCCTGAATCGGTTCCGTTTCGGTCGCCTGCTTGAGCTTCTCGGCATCCTCGCGGGCTTCGAGCTGCTCGATCATCTCGTCGAGGTCGCCGTCGAGCGCGTTCTGCAACTGATGCAGCGTGAAGTTGATCCGGTGGTCGGTGATCCGGTTCTCCTTGAAGTTGTACGTACGGATCTTCTCGGATCGATCGCCGCTGCCCACCTGACCGCGCCGTTCCTTCGCGATGGCTTCCTGCTGCTTGCGCATCTCCATTTCATAGAGGCGCGACCGCAGGACCTTCATCGCCTTCTGCCGGTTCTTGATCTGCGACTTCTCGTCCTGCTGCGACACGACCACCCCGGTGGGGATGTGGGTGATGCGCACGGCCGAGTACGTCGTGTTCACGCTCTGGCCGCCCGGGCCGCTCGAGCAGAAGGTGTCGACGCGCAGGTCCTTGGCGTCGATGTGGACGTCGACCTCCTCGGCCTCGGGCAACACCGCCACGGTCGCGGTGGAGGTGTGGATCCGCCCGCTGGCTTCGGTCACGGGCACGCGCTGCACCCGGTGCACGCCGCTCTCGTGCTTGAGGCGGCGATAGACGTTCTTGCCCTCGAAGGTCGCGATGACTTCCTTGACGCCGCCAACACCCGTCTCGCTGAGCGAGAGCACGTCGACCTTCCAGCCCTGCCGCTCGGCGAACCGGCTGTACATGCGGAACAGCTCCCCGGCGAACAGGGCCGCCTCGTCGCCGCCCGTGCCTGCCCGGATCTCCATCACGACGTCGCGGCTGTCGTTCGGGTCCTTGGGGATCAGCAGCACCCGGATCTCGCTCTCCAGCGCTTCCTCGCGGTGGGTGAGTCCGGGGATCTCCTCCTGGGCGAGGGTCTTCAGCTCGGCGTCGGAGGACGCGGCCATCTCGCGGGCGTCGGCCAGCTCTTTCGCGACCTGGTCGTACTCGCGCGCGCGTTCCACGAGCGGCTCGATCTCGGCCAGCGCCTTCGAGTGCCGCTTGTACGTCTGCGGATCCGCCTGGACCGCCGGATCGCTCACGAGCCGCGTGAGCTCCTCGTACTTCGCGGCGACCGATTTGAGTTTCTCCTGTACTTGCGGGGTCATCGTCCTCTCACCGCTCCCCCGGACACCGGAGGCAGAAACGCGACCTGGTCGCCGTCGCGCACGGGCGTGGTCGAACGCGCGAAGTCCTCATTCACGGCGCACGACACCGAGGCGCCAAACGGAGCGAGCGCGGGATGTTTGCGCGCCATGGCATCCCACACGTCCCGGACCGTGGCGCCCGGCGACACGTCGCAGGTGTGTTCAGACACGCCGCCCGCCAGTTCCCGCAGCCGCGCGAACACCTGCACGTTCACGCGCACGCCCGCGCCAGCGCTTCCCGGCGCGCCGCCTCGTCGTCGATCGCCACCAGCGACTGCTTCGACAAAGGCAACATAACCTGTTCGAGAAACGCGCGGCCCTGCACACTGAGTCGGGCGAAAAAATTCGCCGCCTGTTCGAGCTGGGGCGCCAGCGTCAGAAGACTGGCGCTCACG
>Ga0105106_10001227_pt1 | contig 18379 bp, 13 predicted proteins | sample PPLLaktember2015_5_FD_79109 | JGI IMG/M metagenome (GOLD analysis project Ga0105106, IMG submission 79109) | Freshwater sediment microbial communities from Prairie Pothole Lake near Jamestown, North Dakota, USA - PPLs Lake P8 Core (1) Depth... | ecosystem: Environmental > Aquatic > Freshwater >...
AAAGCCCGACAGAATTCGTTTTGAATATGGTGCGGCAATGATAAGTAATCTACGTGTTGCAGTGGGTGCTCCGGATATGCGCAATAAACTGATGACCGAAGGCAAACTTGTTACTTATGGCATCTATTTCGATGTAAACAAGGATATCGTAAAACCTGAATCTTATGGCACACTAAAGGAGATTTCAACGATACTGAACGAAGTGCCGGATGTGAAAGTCAAAATTATAGGATTTACCGATAGTGACGGGGCTGATGCCGCCAACCTCGACCTTTCAAAACGACGTGCAGCATCAGTTAAGAACGAACTGGTTAAATCATTCGGAGTTAACGGTGACCGCCTTGTGACAGATGGCCTTGGTGAAGGCCAGCCGGTAGCACCAAATGATACACCTGCCAATAAGGCACTGAATCGCCGGGTGGAATTTTTGAAACTTTAAGCCGAGACTAATTATACAGAATTCGTAATTTTATAGATTAATCCATAAATCAGTATTATGAAAACAAGAATTTTGATTCTTATAACCTCTTTATTGGTTGCAGGTACCGGCATTTCAAATGCACAGGTTGGAGTTCTGAGAAGAGCTTTAAATAAGCAAATAGGGAAGGAAATTGATACTGCCGTAAATAAAAATGCTTCGGATAACAGCGGCACCAAAGCTACCGGCCGCGGACTCTTTGGCGGGAAAATGGATATCAAATACGATGATGAATACCCCTTTACCGGCAGGATATATATGACTATGGAGAGTTATGATAAGAAGGATGTTTCAAAATCAGATTTTTTTACATACTTCAATGTCAATTCGTTAAACGCCGGAATGGAAGTAAGGATTACAAATCCTGAGAAAGGTGAATCTTCTTTGCCGACTCATTTTATTTTCGATAATAGCAACAGATGTTTTATGATCCTTATCGAAGGAGATAACTCAAAAACCGGAATAATCTCCACCATACCTGATGATTCAACACTGACGGCACAGGCAGAAAATCAGAAAACAAAAGAGGCAAAACCGGCAACTATCACAAAGACAGGGAATACACGAGTGATCGCCGGATATAAATGTGATGAATACAAGGTAGTTGAACCTGATAAGGACGGCTATTCAACTGTCTGGATGACAAAAGATGTCAAGATCAAGGCCGATAAGAGGAACTGGGGAAAAACCGGTATGCCCTCATATTATAACTACTCCGGATTTGAGGATGCTGTTATGCTGGCGATGGAAGGATATAACAAAGACAACACCCTCGCAATGAAAATGGAGACCAGGGAGATAAATGAAAACTTCAGGCATTCAATAAGCACTGCAGGGTACACTTTTATGAAAATGAATTTCGGCCAGGCGGGGAGAAAGTGAGTTGCCTGAATGGGATGAGGTTTGCTTCGTCGCGGGGCTCCTCGCAATGACTCCGACAACTTGTATGATTCCTTATGTCCAACGTCATTGCGAGGAGCGAAACGACGAAGCAATCCCGTACATGGGATTGGACTAAACCTTCTTCAGCTTCGCAAACCTCAGCAGCAACTTCTTCTTTCCGTTATTCTCAAAATCGACAGTTGCTGTTGAGTTTGGAGGTTCACCTTCAATACCGCTTATAATTCCTCTGCCAAATCTTTCGTGATGAACAGTGTCCCCTTCACTGAACTCGTCTGAACCATTTCCGTTATAACCGGCAGATGAAACGCTGGCAGCAGCCCCGACTTTTTTGAATCTTGAGGGCGCTGTATACCGGGGAGGATCCTCCCTGACTGATCTGGTTTTGTCCGGTGTATTGTTTCTGGAAGAGAACGGCTTGCCCCCTGTCTGCGGGTAATCGAGGAATTCCTGATCCATCTCCTTCAGGAACCTGCTCGGACCGCTCCTTTCAAGGTTCCCCCATTTATACCTGTTCAGGGCATAGCTGAGAGTGGCCATCTTGCCGGCCCGGGTGACTGCAACATAAAAAAGCCTCCTCTCTTCCTCGAGTTCCCTTGGATTGCCGGCCGACATCGGAGATGGAAAGAGGGTGTCTTCCATTCCGGCAATATAAACATATCTGAATTCAAGTCCCTTGGCAGAATGCATGGTCATAAGCGTTACCTTATCCCTGTCCTCTTCCTTTTCATTGTCCTGGTCAGTGAGCAGAGAAACATTGGCCAGATATGCCTCGAGGGTTGCCGGTTCTCCGTTTGTCTCGGCCGATTCGGTGAAAATCTTTATACCGTTGAGGAGTTCTTCAAGGTTTTCGTACCTGCTTACTTCTTCGGGCGATTTTCCTTCCCTGAGCTCCTTCATTATTCCCGAACCCATTGCTATCTCGCGGGCTTTTGTGTAAGCATCCGTTTCGGAGGAATTTTTTCTGAAAGAATTTATAATATCCGTGTATGCTGTTATTTTTTTAACAGTACCTGAATTGAAATGAGCTGTATAGTCATCAATGCATGCAATAATCTGCCATGGATTTGTTCCCGTCTCTTCAGCAAGCTCCAGGATTTTCTGTACGGAAGTATCTCCAAGCCCCCTTTTGGGATAATTTATGGTTCTTTTGAATGCCTCTTCGTCCTCCGGATTGATTACCATCCTGAAATAGGCAAGGATGTCCTTTATCTCCTTCCGCTCATAAAATGAAAGTCCACCATATATTTTATAAGGTATGTTCTTTTTCCTCAGGGTCTCCTCAAATATCCTCGACTGTGCATTTGTCCTGTAAAGGATGGCAAAATCCGCCCAGTTCAGCTGCCTTGAGTATCTTTTATCGAAAATATCAGAGGAGATGTTGAATCCCTCCTCTGAATCGGTCATAGCCTGCATTACCTGGATCCTTTCGCCGGGTTCGTTTTTTGAAAATACAGTCTTGTGGATCTGTCCCTCGTTATTGGCAATAATTGCGTTTGCAGCATTTACAATGGTTTGTGTCGACCTGTAATTCTGCTCGAGCTTGAACAGTTGGAAATCGGAGTAATCGTTCCTGAACTCGAGTATGTTCTCGATCCGTGCTCCGCGGAAAGAGTAAATACTCTGGGCATCATCGCCTACAACGCAGATGTTTCTGCGGGCTGCTGCCAGCTTCTTTATTATAAGGTATTGTGAATAGTTTGTATCCTGGTACTCATCCACGAGGATATAATGGAATTTTTCCTGGTAAGCTGCAAGTACATCCGGGAAATCCCTGAAGAGAATATTGGTGTTGAGAAGGAGATCGTCAAAATCCATTGCATTGGCCTTGAAGCACCTGGCTGCGTATGCCTTGTAAATATCCGCAAGCAGAGGCATCCGGATTGATTTGTCGTAAGCCTGCATTGAAGCATCGGAGGCATACATGCTTGCAGTTACAAGATTGTTTTTTGATGCTGAGATCCTTGATGAAATCACTCCTGGCTTGTAGACGCTGTCATCAAGGTTCATCTCTTTTACTATCGTGCGGACAAGACTCTTTGAGTCGGAAGAATCATAGATTGTAAACGACGGCTTGTATCCGAGCCTCGAAGCTTCCTTCCTGAGGATCTTTGCAAAGATTGAGTGGAACGTACCCATCCAGAGATGCCTTGCAACCTCCGGGTCGACAATGGCGGAGATCCTGTCCTTCATCTCCCTTGCCGCCTTGTTTGTAAATGTAAGGGCGAGGATCCTGTAGGCAGGGACAGCTTTCTGAAGAAGATGGACAATCCGGTATGTCAGAACCCTGGTCTTTCCCGAACCTGCACCGGCAATGACAAGGGCTGGGCCCTCGCAATTAATAACTGCAAGCCGCTGAGCTTCGTTCAGATCGTCGAGGTAATTATGAGTCATCGATTTCTAATAATAAAAAGTGGATGTTGAAAAAGTCCTCATCTGTCTTTTTACCCCTAAATCCCCCAGGGGGGACTTTTTGAGATACCGTTATTTTTGAAGCCCCCCTTGGGGGGTTGGGGGGTAAACTTCTGCTTTTTCAACAGCCACCTACAGGAATGCAAATTTAATAAATACCTTTTCAGAGACCGGCAGTAATGAAAACAAATACACAAAACTTATTAACATTTAAACTCTGTGGAACTCTGTGTCTCCTCTGTGCTTCTTTGTGTAAGTTCTTAAAATTCTTTTTGTTATACAGAGGTCCACAGAGAAGACACTGAGATCCACTGAGAGAAGAAAATCAACCTGGCTTAAATTATTTAATACTTGTTATTATACTTGCAAAGGATTATACCAAAGAGAAACCGGAACCGTTTTGTTATAAAAAATATTGCCTGTGCGCTTTGCCTTACTCATTTCAGCCTTATTGTTACCTGTAACGATCGTGGGTCAGCTTACGGCTCCGGGAATGAATGCTGTGAGGTACACTTCATATCCCTCAGCACCAGGCGTGAGGGACCCGGTTTTTGTTTACTGCAATCCGACCGGTACAGTCAGGGGAAGCCTGAATGCCGTCAGTCCCGGCGGGACCGGCCCCTTCACATTCTCGTGGTTTAAATGGAGCGACGCGGCAAATGGATTCACTCTGCCTGTCAGGACCGAAACAGGTGTGATGAGCTCATCGGTCACCAATCTCGACGAAGGCGGTTACCGGGTTAATATAACAAACGGTTCGGGCTACAGCATAAGCCTTACGGGCTGGATATTTACCGACAGCCCGCTTGCCATGGCGAGCCTGCAGAACAGAACCTGCGAATATGTTGCCCTGAGGGGCAGGGCTGCAGTCGATACTTTTTATTACAGGGATCCTTCGGGTGGAGCAAGAATAAGACTGCCCAACGGAGTCAGATTCCTGTGGTCTTCCGATCCTGTTTCCCCAATACCCTATCCTGATATTGAGATCAATCCTCAAACCTTCAGCCCGCCTCTTGAAGATGTCACATACAAGCTTCGTGTGACCGACAGCCTGACATGCAGCAGCGAGTCGTCATTCTTCTATGAATCGATACATGTAAAGGCTGATTTCTCGGTTGAACCCCCAAAAGGAGAGGCACCACTTGAGGTGACATTCACAGATAAATCGGTCAGGGCAGCCACATATCTCTGGGAATTCGGGGATGATTCGGTTTCAATGCTAAAAACCCCAAATCCGCATACCTATTATATTCCTGGTGAATATTCAGTAAAGCTTACTGTCGAGAGTGCCCTTCACTGCATCGACTCACTGAGATTTGACGGTATTGAGGTTGATGAATCCTCCCTTGCGATCCCGAATGTATTTACTCCCAACGAGGACGGAATAAACGACAGGTTCATGGTTGCCAAGACATCGCTGCGATATATAAGCATTGTCATCTTCAGCAGGAACGGGACCAAGGTTTACGATTTTTACGGCGAAGGGCAGATACTGAAGGAATGGGACGGGTGGGACGGACATGTTGGCAATACTTCAGCCAAGGCAAGCCCCGGGGTCTATTACTATATCATCAAGGCGGTGGGCTGGGATGATTTGAAATACGACAGCAAGGAGTACAGGGGGTTCGTTTATCTGTACCGGTAGAATAATAGTTTTGCAGTTCTGCAGAAATGCGGTTTTGCGGTTATGCGGTTCTTTAACTGCAAAACTGTAAAACTGCAAAACTCCCTCCTATCAGATCCCTCCCGATTCACTGCCATATTCCTATAATAAACCCCATCAGTGTCAGGGCTGCAACGCTGTAAAGGGAATTGATAAGAAAATGTGCCAGGGTTTTAGCTTCAAAGAGATAGGTGATTCCGAAAAAGGTGAATACCCATCCTAATCCTGCCATGAATCCTGCCATTGTTCCGAAGCCTGCACCGGCACCTGCCCCGATAAACATTGCGAGGAAAAATGAAGCAACCAGGGAGAGGATAAATGAGAGCCCGAAGATCCTGACCATATTTGCATTTTTTGCCGATTCTTCTGTAATTCCGGTCTCTTTCATCCATCTTTTGGCGAATAGCAGGGGCGAATACCAGATTGCACCAAGGGCGAAAGCACTTACAGCTGCAACGACTATTGCCAGCCAGTTTAGGTTCTGAAAAGCATTTTGCATGTCCATGATTTCATAAGTTTTACTTAAAACAACTTCTGACAGATTAAGTTCGAAAAAAAGGCGTTACGGCATAACGGCATGACGGCATGACGGCAATACCGCCTTCAAGCCTTCACTCCTTCACTCCTTCACGGCTTGACGCCTTCACGCCTTCACGTCTTCACGTCTTGACGCCTTCACACCGTTAATTCCCTTGTCCTTGCAGCAACTTTCCACTTTTCCGTCACCTTTCCATCCCTGACTACTGAAACAAAGTCGTAGCGATCGACGGTGGGGCATATATGGTACGGTATTGCATACATGACACTTCCAACCTTCAGCCTGGTTGCGTCCCTGGTCCTGATAACCATATGCTCTTCATTATGGGAGATTATTTCATAATTGTCAATCTCAGGAAGGAATACTCTGGGCTGGGGCATTTCGGAAGCAACAGCCTTATGTCCCAGATCAATGCAGATAAGATCTTCAGACGGTTTACTGATTACCCGGGTAAAGAGCACTGCCGAGTGTAAAAAATCCATATCAGTAAATGATGTACTGTATCCATAGTCCCATAAAAGCGGTGTTCCCGGACTTGTTTCAACTCCGGCGCGGGAAGCATGGATTGGGAAGGTTGGTGTTCCTCCGGCAACAACCCTTAAAGGAAGGTTTACTGAACACCTGATTTCTTCAATCAAAGTTGTCACCGGCCTGTATGCCTCATTACAAATTTTCCTTCTGAGAGAAAGATCTTTTTCATGGATGTGTCCATCGTAAACATGGAGCCCTCCGGCGGTAACCCCGGAAAGTCCGGTAATCAGCTTATAAAGTCTTACTGCCTCTTTTCCGGGCGCTATGCCTGTCCGGTTCATTCCGGTGTTGATGTCGAGCCAGACTGTGGTTTTAGTTCCGTTCCTTTCGGCTTTTACCGATAATTCCCTTATAATATCCTCACAATCGGTAATGCATGAGATATCTGTTTCCGGAAATTTTCTTTTCAGTTCAAAAAACCTTGTGATATTAGGGCCGGCAGGCTGGTATGCAAGCAGCACATCCTGTGCACCGCAGGCTGAAACCATCTCCGCTTCAGCAATTGTGGCGCACTTGAACTTGTCTATCCCGTGTTTCATCTGAAGCATGACAATTTCAGGCATCTTGTGAGTCTTTACATGAGGCCTGAGCATACCCGGACCTCCTGCAATCTCTATCATCTTCCTGATATTGTTATCAATACGATCAGGCCAGATCAGCAGGGCAGGGGAGAAGACCTCATCAGGATTTAAAATCCTGTACCATGGAATAATATCCGTTTTTGCTTCACTCATTCTGTCAGGCATGAAGTTCAAACATGGCTTCAATCTCGACTGCAATATTTCCGGGAAGGATCATTCCGACAGCACTTCTGACGCCTACCCCGTTATCTTCCCCGAAGAGGTCAGCCATAAGCTCGCTGAATCCGTTGATTACGGCAGGGTGCTGTTCAAACTCCGGGGTGCTGTTCACCATCCCAAGGGTTTTAACAATCCGCTTGATTTTATTAAGGTTTCCGATATTAGCCCTTATTGTTGAAAGCATTGCAAGTCCAACCTGCCTTGCAGCAAGCTTGCCTTCCTCCATGCTGAGGTCTTTTCCGACCTTCCCTTTTATAAGGGTACCATCAGGTTTCAAAGGGCCCTGCCCCGACACATACAACATATTTCCTATTATAAGTACAGGTTTATAGACACCCATCGGTTTGGGTGCCATGGGCAGTTCAAGCCCAAGTTCAGTAAGTCGTGATTCAGGATTTGGTTTCATTGTTGTAATACGTATTATTGTTTTACGATGATTAGTTGCTGTATTACAGTAATAATATATTGTATTTCGATAACATTATGAGGTCCGCTGCTGGCGCGGATTTGCAATCCGTGCCATTATGCCCTGGCACGAGTTACAAACTCGCGCCAGCGTTGGTTATCTCCGGTCTACTGTCTTTCAAAAAACCCACCTCCAACCCCTCAAGGTTAGTCTTCAAAGTGGAGGAAGTCATTGCGAGGACCCGCCTTTCGGCGGGGACGAAGCAATCCTTTTATCATACCTGCAATTCCGCCTTGAATATTGTTACAGCCTCACCTGCTATTTCAACCCTGTCGCCGCGAAGTGACACTTTCAGAATTCCTCCGCGTTTTGATACCTGGTGTGATGTAAATTCCGTTCTTCCGGTCCTTTTGCTCCAGAAAGGCACCAGGGCGCAATGAGCCGAACCCGTTACGGGGTCCTCGTCAATGCCGAGGGCGGGGGCAAAGCAGCGGACACAGAAATCGTAGCGCGGATCAGATGAAGGAGCTGTAACAATTATATCACCGTAATCTGAATTCTTCAAAACACCGAATTCGGGATTGAGGTTCAGGACTTCTTCCTCACTGCAGAAGAGCAGAAAAGTCCAGCCATGGGTTGTCCGGTAATATTCTTCGGGCGTAATTTCAAGGTAATTACTTAAATCCAGGGGGATTGGAGCCTGCTCAAGATCATAAGCAGGGAAATTCATGACGATCCATCCATCAGACCATCGCACTTTCAGAATACCGGCCCCTGAGGAGAAGAAGATTATTTTATTTTTCTGTACCAGGCCTGTTTCAAACATTATATGAGCCGACGAAAGAGTCGCATGCCCGCAAAGCGGTATTTCGGCTACCGGGGTGAAGAAACGGATTTTATATTCATCCGCCCCCCCGGTAATAAATGCGGTTTCCGACAGGTTCATTTCAGCTGCAATATGCTGCATCCATTCTTCAGGCATCTCCTTTTCAAGGATACATACCCCGGCAGGGTTGCCCCTGAAAGGTTCCGATGTAAAAGCATCAACCTGGTAGATAATCTTTCGAGTGGACATAGGCTTAAGATATTAAAGAGCATTCAGTTACCGACAGCTGCTGGCGCGGATTTGCAATCCGTGCCCCTATACCTGGGCACGAGTTACAAACTCGCTCCGGCGTTTGAAGAGTGACTTCGTTATTCACCGGTAATTTACCTCCTTTTACAGAAAAAAAATGATAATTATCTAAAAAAACTTTGTAAACTTAAAAAGTTTTCACATTTTTGCGGCTTCTTAATCTGAACTATGGATTACCGTCAGAAAATTATTGAGGAGGGGGCGATGATGTTCCGGACATACGGGATAAGAGCAGTGACTATGGATATGCTGGCTTCCCAGCTCGGTATCTCAAAAAGAACAATATATGAAGTTTTCAGCGACAAGGATGAGCTTCTGAAGGGAGTTCTGAAATGGATGCTCGAAAGGCAGCGTGAGTTAATGACCAAGGTTTTCACCGAATCGGAGAATACAATTGAAGCGATTTTCAAGATGCTCGATTTAATGATGGATCATTTTCAGAAAATGAGCCCGGCTTTTCAAATGGATATGAAAAGGCTGCACATGGATATGAAAAAAAATCCCGCGGAGCTTGTTGATCTCCCATATTTCTCAAATAATTCTGATATTTTAATTAGAGGGATCAGGGAGGGTGTCTTCAGGGATGACATAGATGTTGAAATAACAAACAAATGCCTTCTGGAGGTCGCGAGGGTAACGAATGACAGGAATGTTTTTCCTCCTGATTATTTTGAAAATAAAGATGTAATAAGAAGCTTTTACATTAATTATCTGAGGGGTATTTCAACTCAAAAAGGTCTTGATCTTATTAACTTTTACGAAAAGAAGTAAGGATAAATCTTTGGGAACTACTAATATGAATAAAACAAATTTTTATGAAGAACAAGATTTTAATTGCAGCAGCTTTTTTCACTTTACTGACAGGGATTGCAGCGAAAGCCCAGCAGGAAAGCAGTGAGCTGAAGCTTTCACTGAGGGAGGCTCAGGATTACGCTCTGAGCCATAATAAAATGGTGCTCAATGCAAGATCGGATGTAGAGGCATCCAAAGCGGCCTTGTGGGAAACAATTTCATCGGCATTGCCGCAGGTAAATGCATCCGCTTCATTTACCGACAATCTAAAGCTTATGACCACCCTTTTGCCTGGTGAGTTTTTCGGTCAGCCTGGCACAAAGATCCCGGTAACATTCGGCTCACAATTCAATTCCAGCGCATCGGTGGATGCGAGTATCCTTCTGTTCAGTGCACCGCTTTACATTGGAATTGAAACCACAAAGCTTGCACAAAAACTAAGTCAGCAGAGTCTCCAGAAATCGGAGCTTGATACAAGGGAATCAGTTAGCTCTGCCTATTTTCTGATACTTGTTTCGGAGAAATCGCTTGAGTTGCTCGACGCCAATATTACTGACCTTAATGAGACCCTGAGATCAACAAGGTCGATGTTTTCGGCAGGTATGGCTGAATCGACTGATGTCGACCAGATGATTTCGAACCTCAATATGGTTGAAAACAGCAGAAGCTCCCTCGAACGAACAATTGAATTGAATTACAATATCCTGAGGTTTCAGCTTGGCGTTTCCGCCTCCACCGGGATAACCCTCACCGAGACTCTCGAAAGCCTGACCGATGAAATTAATGTGGAAGCATTGGTATCACAGGCCTTTGACCACACCCAGAATATTGATTACAAGCTTGTCGAGGGTCAGGAAATGATGACTTCCCTTATGCTGAAATCACAGAAGGCTTCGGTCCTCCCCACACTTGCAGGATTTTACAACTACGGCACAAATGGCATGGGTGATAAAATATCGGATCTGAGATGGTTCCAGAATTCGATGGCCGGCTTTTCACTTTCGGTACCTATTTTTGCCAGCGGCCAGAGGTATGCAAAAATCAAACAGGCCCAGATAAACCTTGAGAAGGCAAAAAATACAAAGAATATTGTTGCCGAACAGCTCCTTCTCGAGGAGAAACAGCTCAGATACAACCTTGTGAATGCAAATCTGCAGTATTTAAGCCAGAAAGAGAATGTTGAAGTATCAAAAAGGGTTTATGCAAGCACCGAAAACAAATTCAGGCAGGGAATGGCGTCAAGCCTTGAACTGACACAGGCAAACTCTCTTTACCTTCAGGCGGAAAATAATTATGTTTCAGCGCTTATGAACCTGCTTCAGACGAAAGTGGCACTGGATAAGCTTTTAAACAACATGTAATGTTTTAAGAAAAGAAATACAAAAGATATAAATTGAACCAGATAGAAACAGAAATAAATGGAAACAAGAATGAATACCCTGAAAACAATTTCGGCAGTACTGATAAGCGGTCTGATTATTTCAGCCTGTTCATCAAAAAAAGAGTCAGCCACCTCACAAAATACGGCTGTTGAAGCAGAAAAGGCTTCAGCTCCTGTAAAGGTTATGACACTGGCAAAATCCAAAATATCGAGGACTATCGATTACACTGCCACAATACTTCCTTTTGAAGAGGTAAACATGGCCCCGTCGGCCCCAGGCAGGATAGACAGGATTTATGTTGAAGTAGGTGACCGGGTTACCAGGGGGCAGGACCTGTTCCTCATGGACCGCACCCAGCTCTACCAGCAGAAGGTTCAGCTAAGCAGTCTCGCAAAGGATCTTGCCCGTCTCGACACTCTTATGGCTACAGGAAGCGTAAAGCAACAGCAGTATGATCAGACGAAAACCCAGTATGATGTGATGAAGACGAATGTTGATTTCATGGAGGAAAATACTCTTTTAAAAGCTCCGTTCAACGGGGTTGTCACCGGAAAGTATTTTGAAAACGGAGAGCTTTACTCAGGGACTCCCACAACACTGACAGGAAGAGCGGCTGTTGTCACCGTTATGCAGGTAAATCCGCTTAAGGTGAATGTAAATGTCTCGGAACAATATTATCCGCTTATCAAAAGAGGAATGAAAGCAGATGTCACTGCTGATGTCTATGAGAATGAAAAGTTTTCTGCCACGGTCTACAGGATTTCACCAACGGTAAACGCGGCTGCACGTTCGTTTACGGCTGAACTGGAGCTTCCGAACAGGAAGGATATGCTTAAACCCGGCATGTTTGTCAGGGTTTCCATGGATCTTGGTGAAGTTGAGACCTTTGTGGTTCCCGCAAGCGTGGTGCTTGTGCAGGAAGGCACAAATGTCCGTTATGTGTTCATCGAAAAGGAGGGAAGGGCCGAAAGGGTGGAGGTCACACTCGGGAAAAGATTTGATGACCAGATGGAGATTGTTTCCGATAATATAAGGGAAGGCGACAGGATTGTAACCGAGGGACAGGCACGGCTTGTTACAGGAGATAAAATCAATGTGGTTATTTAGTTAATAAGATATTCAATTCCAAGAAAATGAGTATATACAGTTCTTCAGTAAAACGACCTATAACAACAATCCTGATCTTTGTGGCATTGATGGTTATAGGATTTTATTCGCTTACCAGGCTGCCGGTAGATCTCTACCCCGAAATAGAACTTCCTTTTGTGTCAGTGCTTACGACATACCCCGGAGCCAGTGCTTCGGATATCGAAAGTAACGTCACGCGTCCGCTTGAGGATGCACTGAATTCAGTAAGTAATCTGAAGGAGCTCACTTCAACTTCGAGCGACGGGTTGTCGGTGATATTCCTCAATTTCGAATACGGTTCGAATCTTGATGAGGCAATGAATGATATCCGCAGCAACCTGAACTTTGTATCAAGGCTGCTGCCCGAAGGGTCGGAAGATCCGACGATCATCAAATTCAATTCAAGCATGATGCCCATTATCTTTTATGCGATAACGGCAAATGAAAGCTACAGGGGCCTTGAAAAGATTCTTGATGAGAAGATAGTGAATCCCCTTAACAGGATTGAGGGTGTGGGAAATGTTTCACTGACGGGGGTTCCCGGCAGGAGAATCTACGTGGATATCGATCCGAGGAAAATGGAGGCATATAACCTCAGCATAGAGCAGATAGGGGGTGTTCTCAGGGCAGAAAACATGAACATGCCTGCCGGCTATATTGAAATGGGACAGACGGATTATCCGCTCAGGATACAGGGCGAATTCCCCGAGAGTGATGTCCTGATGAATATTGCGGTAAGTAATTTCAACGGTAATACAGTTTACCTGAAGGATATAGCAGAAGTACGCGACACCATAAGGGAATCGAAGCTTGATACCAAGATAAACGGTGTCAGGGGTATGGGTCTTTTTGTGCAGAAGCAATCCGGAGGCAACACTGTTAAGGTTACCCGTGAAATTGAAAAGACTCTTAACGAATTGAAAAAGGATCTTCCTCCTGATATAAAAATCGAGTTGCTTTTCTCAAGTGCTTCATTTATAAAGGATTCTATCAACAACCTGACTGAGACCCTATTGTATGCTGCAATATTTGTTATTCTGGTTGTTCTATTCTTCCTTGGAAGATGGCGGGCTACATTTATTGTTATACTTACAATTCCTGTATCGCTAATTGTGGCCTTCATTTATCTTTTCCTGTCGGATGCATCCATAAATATTATTTCCCTTGTGTCGCTATCAATCGCCATCGGGATGGTAGTCGACGATGCAATAGTAGTGCTTGAAAATATCACAAAGCATATCGAAAGGGGAAGCCGACCGAGGGAAGCTGCCATTTATGCGACCAATGAGGTATGGCTGGCAGTTATTATTACTACACTGACGGTTGTTGCTGTCTTTTTCCCGCTGACCTTTGTGGAAGGCCTTACGGGTGTGCTGTTTAAGCAGCTTGGGCTGAGCGTAACAATAACAATCATCACATCGACCGTGGCCGCATTGACGTTAACACCATCGTTAAGCGCAATGATGCTTAAGTACAAACCCATCAGAAAGGATGCACCTTTCTTTTCCTATGACGGAAGCATCAGAAAATGGCTCGACAGATTTGATATCTTTTATGAGGACACCCTGAGATGGGCTCTGCATCATAAAACATTCGTTACAATACTCTCCGTCATTGTTTTTGTGCTGTCAATGGGACTGTTTACGATGATTGACACCGAATTCTTCCCGCAGGCTGATGAATCGGCTATCTATGCATCTGTGGAGTTACAGACCGGTACAAGGGTTGAAAACACTATCAGGATTGCCGACAAGCTCGACAGTCTTGTAAAGTCAAAATATCCGGAGATTACCATTATTTCAACATCATCGGGTTATGACGACCAGGGAGGATGGGCCTCAATGTTCAGTGCGGGAGGCACGCATACAATTGATTACACCTACAGCCTGGTTCCGATAGAAGAAAGAACAAGGAGTGTCTGGGATATATCCGAAGAGATGAGGGCTGACTTTTCCAAGTTTCCTGAGATAGTTGATTTACAGGTTACGACAAGCCAGAATATGAGTTCTTTCGGAGGAAATGCAGTTGATGTTGAAGTTTACGGGTATGATATTACTGCCTCAAACCTTGTTGCAAAACAGCTTGAAGAGAAGATAAAGAATATTCCAGGAACCAAAGATGTTTCAATAAGCCGCGACAAATCAAAACCTGAGCTGCAGATAGTCTTTGACCAGGAAAAAATGAGCGCCAACGGGCTCAACACAGCAATGGCCGCAACAGCCGTAAGGAACAGGATTGATGGTATGGTGGCAACTCAGCTGCGCCAGTCGGGCGATGAATATGATGTGATTGTAAGGTTTAAAAAGAGAGGGAGGAGCACACTCACGGACATTCAGAATATTGCTATTCCTAATCCGCAGGGTCAGTTGATAAGGCTGGGCGAGATTGCCCAGATAAAAGAATACTGGGCTCCGCCAAGCATTCAGCGAAAGCGGAAGGAAAGGGTTGTCAATGTCTCATTCACCCCATTTCAAAGATCATTAACTGATATTCAGAAGGATGTTCAGAAAGCAATCGATGAAACTCCCAAGCCGGGTGGTATAATGGTTCAGATCTCAGGTGCAATAGAGGAGCAGATGGAGGCTTTTATGGATCTTGCACTTCTGATAGTCGTCAGTCTGATACTGGTGTACCTGGTAATGGCATCCCAGTTTGAGTCACTCAAGATGCCCTTTATTATAATGTTCTCCATCCCATTTGCATTTACGGGTGTGGCAATAGCATTGTTCTTCACCAAGACAACTCTAAGTGTTATAAGCGGGATAGGCGCAGTACTCCTGATCGGGATTGTTGTCAAAAACGCAATTGTGCTCGTCGACTATATAAACCTGATGCGTGAAAGGGGGAACGAATTGTACAAGGCAATTGTAATATCAGGAAGATCCCGTCTCAGGCCGGTTCTGATGACGTCCGCTACTACTATTCTTGCAATGGTCCCGCTTTCAATCAGCACCGGTTCGGGATCTGAACTCTGGAAACCCATGGGAATTGCAGTTATCGGCGGTCTGGTCTTTTCGACTTTTGTAACTCTTGTCCTGGTACCTGTTGTATACGCTATTTTTTCCAAGCATGGGGAGCGAAACAAGCACCTGGCAGCATATTCGGATTTTGATTTTATAAATGGCAATGGTGATGCCAGGGGGAAAAAGTAAGTGGAAACTTAAAATCTTAGAAAATGAAAGCAATTATGATGATATACAACCAGGCTCATACCGAGAGGATAGAATACTTGATGGATAAGCTTGGAATAAAAGGCTACTCACTTTGGGAAAACGTTCAGGGAAGGGGAAGCAGCACAGGTGTTCCCCACCTTGGAACACACGCCTGGCCAGAGATCAACAAAAGCGTTCTGGCAATTGTTGGTGACGACATTGTTGACAAGGTCCTTGAAACGGTTAAAAAGATCGACTCAATAAATGAAGAGGTCGGGATAAGGGCGTTTGTGTGGAACGTGGAGAAGGCGGTTTAGTCTTCTTCTTCCTCTTCTGTATAGGCCTTGATAACAGCCTCCTGGACATCGCCTGGAACCGGTGCATATTCGGAGAATTTCATCGTGTACATGGCACGGCCTCCGGTTATTGAGCTAAGTGCAGTTGAATACTTGTTCATCTCTGCAAGCGGCACACGGGCTTTGATAACCTCAAAGCGCTTTTCACTCGACATTCCCAGAACCAGTCCGCGGCGTCCCTGCAGGTCGCTTATCACATCGCCCATCCGGTCGGAGGGAACCATGATCTCAACGTCGTATATCGGCTCGAGGATCTTGGCACCTGCATTCTTGAATGCATTGCTGAATGCATTACGTCCGGCGAGCCTGAAGGATATTTCGTTAGAATCGACCGGGTGCATCTTGCCGTCATAAACATAAACCCTGATGTCGCGTGCATAGGAACCTGTCAGCGGACCAACTTCCATCTTTTCCATAATACCCTTTAGAATGGCGGGCATGAACCTTGCGTCGATCGATCCTCCGACTATACAGTTGACGTAAATAAGTTTTCCGCCCCAGTCAAGGTCAATCTCATCCTTCGACCTGTTTGCAAGTTTTATTTCCTTGCCACCGAACTTCATCATTGATTGTTCTGTCGATCCTTCGGTATATGGCTCGATTATCAGATGTACCTCCCCGAACTGACCTGCACCGCCTGATTGCTTCTTGTGGCGGTAATCGGCCTGTGCGGCCTTGGTAATTGTCTCACGGTAGGGGATCCTGGGAGGATTGAAATTCGTTGGTATCTTATAAATATTGTCAAGATGCCATTTCATTATATTAAGGTGGTATTCTCCCTGTCCATGGACAAGGATTTGCTTGAGTTCCTTCGAATATTCGATAATGATTGTGGGATCTTCGAGATGGATTTTGTTGAGGGCTTCTCCAAGCTTCTCGTCATCGCTTTCGCTCTGGGCCTTTATTGCCGTACGGTACTTCGGGGCAGGAAATTTGACGCCTTCATATCTCCAGTCATTTCCGGGAGCATTGAGGGTATGGTCGGTCTTTGTATTTTTCAGCTTTACGAATGCCCCGATGTCGCCGGTATGCAATTCGGGAACCCTTGACCTATTTTTTCCTGCACATATATAAAGCTGCGACAACCGTTCCTTAACACCGTTATTGGTATTTACCACATCGAGGTTCTCGGTTATTTTGCCTGAATATACCCTGAAATAATTTATCTCGCCAATATGTTCCTCAATTGAGGATTTAAACACGTAAACCGATGCCGGGCCGGCAGGATCTGCTTTAACCTGTGCGCCCTTGCTGTTGACAGGAGAAGGCATATCGGTTATTGAGGGCGCTTCAAGGGCAATAAATTCCAGGAGACTATCGACACCAATATTATTTTTGGAAGAGACACAGAATACAGGGAAAATACCCCTCGTTAGTAAGCCTTTTGCTATGCCTTTTCTGATCTCCTGTTCCGAAAGGGTGTCGTTTGAAAAGAAAAGCTCCATAAGGGCTTCGTCGCTTTCAGCAGATTTCTCGACAAGGGCATTATGCAAAACGTCAGCTTTACTCTTCTGATCGGCAGGAATATCGGTTGCCTTGGCGGCTCCGCCCTCCTTTGGATACTGAAGCATTTTCATCTTAAGTACGTCGATGATGGAGTTGAATCCCACACCTTCGTTAACGGGATACTGAACCAGCATGACATTGCTGCCGAACCTGTCCTTCATCATCTCGACCGACTTGTCAAAATTGGCTTTTTCGTGGTCGAGGCCGTTTAATGCAATAATTAAAGGCTTGTGAACATTCTCGGCATGCCTGAAATGTATTTCGGATCCGACTTCAACACCGTTCTGAACATTGATTGTCAGTACCGCACAATCGGCAGCATATAGAGAAGAAATCACACCTCCGCTGAAATCATCGAGACCCGGGGTATCGATAATGTTTATCTTCCTGTTCAGGAATTCGGTATACATGACGGTTGAGAAAATAGAGTTTCCGTTCTCATGTTCGATTGGCCGGTAATCTGAAACAGTATTTTTTGCGTCGATTGTCCCTCTCCGTTCGATAACTCCTCCATTGAAGAGCATGGCTTCGGCAAGGCTTGTTTTACCGGAACCTGAATTGCCAAGCAGCGCAATGCTCTTTATCTGGTCAGTGTGATAGGTTTTCATAGTAGTGTGGATATTGTAGGTTATACTTCTTCTATTAAAACGTAAAAGATGCCTTAAATATAATTATTTACCCCCATCCCGACCTTTCCCCAGGGGGGAAGGAGGTTTTGAAAGCTTCCCGCAAGGCGGGACGGGAAAGGGGGTTTATTACTCAATTTATTCTTTAATATACCTTTATTTGAAGGGCACAAAAATAATAAATTTTTAAAAACCCTTTAAGAAAGGATACAGAATTGCAAAATATTTATTTTCTTTGCACCAGTTTTTTGAAATGCAGGAGTACCGGTTTTTCTTTCAAGGTAAGTTTACAAAATGATTATTCGTACGGGAAAAGTCGGGAAGGAACCTGTTAATAACTTACAATTTTAAGTAAGATATTTTATTTTAAGAGATGTTGACGAAGCTGATTGTCATTGATAATCAGCTTGAACAGATGTCTGTTCCGTTGCAGGTTAAAAAAACGCGAGGCTTGCTTGTGATTTTAAAAATAAAAACAATACCTTTGCAAGCCATTTTTTGGAAGAAATTTTAATGTAAAATCAAGCTATATTATGCCGACAATTCAGCAGTTAGTAAGAAAAGGCAGGAAAAA
>Ga0105106_10001228_pt1 | contig 18362 bp, 17 predicted proteins | sample PPLLaktember2015_5_FD_79109 | JGI IMG/M metagenome (GOLD analysis project Ga0105106, IMG submission 79109) | Freshwater sediment microbial communities from Prairie Pothole Lake near Jamestown, North Dakota, USA - PPLs Lake P8 Core (1) Depth... | ecosystem: Environmental > Aquatic > Freshwater >...
CGAGCGCGTGCGCATCCTCCACCGCAACGAGACCGGAACGTGGGTGTACGTCGACCCGAACTCGTACATGGACTACTGCTGGGTGAATGCCTCCCTGCTGGAGATCACGGGCGACATCATCGCGCTTGACGTTTACGAATCCCCGCTGCCCTACTCGCGTCTCTACCAGCCGCCGCGGGGTGTGCATGCCGAACGCGAGGGCGATGAGGTTGTGGTTTCCTGGCAGCCGGTATGGATGAGCGAGGATGACTACCGGGGGTACCTGATCGAGGCCTGGGTGTGCCAGGCCGGTGAGCTGGTCTTCTATCCTACTCGCTGGGATCAGACGCTCGCCTTCATACCTGACGAGCCGGGCTGCTCAGAACCTTCACACGGACGCATCTACACCGTCGAGAAGCATGGCTACACGCGCTGGGTGGCAATCCCCTGGCCGGAGCCAGCTGCCAGCGCGCCCCCGGATTGAGGCCTCGGCCGGGCGTCCGCCTGCACATCGCCCCTAGCCGAGCGGACGTTTGGCCGGGAGCCCGGCCCGGCGTGGATACTCCGGCGGCGTAGCGGCCGCCTTCTCCACCACGACCAGGAAGCGCACCTCGGCGACACCAGGCAGTTCCACGCGAATGACTTGATGCGTGCGGCCGCCCAGGACCTTCAGTGCGGCCTCCGCGGCATGCGCCTCAGCCGGGCCGCTCTCGCCCTTCTGCGCCACCGCCCGGCCGCCCAGACGCAGCAACGGCAGCAAGTATTCCACCAGCACCGGCATGGATGCGACTGCGCGAGCGACCGCCCAGTCGTACGACTGACGATGGGCCGGCGAGTGGCCGATATCTTCCGCCCGCCCGTGAACCAGGTCCACATGCTCGAGCCCCAGCCCCTGCACGATGTGGCGGCAGAAGTCCAGCTTCTTGCCGGTCGCCTCGACCAGGGTCATCTGAAGCTGAGGACAAACGATCTTGAGCGGCAGACCGGGGAAGCCCGCCCCAGTGCCGATATCGACAACGCGGTCGGCTTGTCTCTCCCGCATCGCCAGCAGGCAGGAGAGTGAATCGAGGAAGTGCTTGCTCTCGATCTCGGCCGGGTCGGTGATCGCCGTCAGGTTGAAGCGCTGGTTCCAGGAGATGAGCTCGGTCGCATACCAGCCCAGCGCCTCCGTCTGACGGCGCGTCAGCCGCAACCCCAGCAGGGAGTACACGGCTGCCGTCAGGTCGAATCGCGTGCCCGCGACCGTCACAACCCCGTCCGCTCCAACTGGAGACAGGGGCGCATCTCGCCCACGACCAACCCGCGCCAATTGGTCAGGCGGGTCTCGAGGAAGGCTGACAGCCGCTCAATCTCCGACGCACCCAGCACGCCTAGCTGCTCCAGAACCGAAGCCACAACCCGGCTGCGCGCGCGCTGCCCGGGCGGCCGATCGGTCCGTTTGCCCAAGTCCCCTTCCGCGATCTTCAGGGCGATGCCCAGCCCCGGTGACTTCGGGCCGGCCGCCCCGGGGACCAGGGCCAGGCCCTGATACCCCTCGGCCCCGCCCTTGGCCAGGACCAGCCCGGATTTGGCCAGCATCAGCTGTGTGTCAAAGCGATCCCACCCGGCGATCATGTCCGCGTGCCCGGTCATCGCCGCGAAGATGCGCCGACAAGCCGCCTCTCGGACGTGACCCAACCCGGATGGATCGGCCAGGCGCGCAAAGGCGGTTGCCGCCGCGTGCAAGGGGACGGCAAAGGTCGGCACCGAGCAACCGTCGATTCCCAACTCGACGGCCTGAGGCTCGCAGTCGCACATCTCGGCGAACGCCGCCAGAATCCGTCGCTGCACCGGATGGGCAGGGTCGACGTATCCCTCGATCGACTCCCCGTGGAAGCGCGCTTGCCCCAGCATGCCGGTGTGCTTTCCCGAGCAGTTGTGCCGGTTCGGGGCCGGCTCCTGGCCGGCCTGCCTCAAGCGCTGCGCGGTATCGCGGTCAAGGGGTGGATGCGTCCCGCAGCGCAGATCGCCTTCGGACACGCCCAGGCGCGACTGCAACGCGGCGACCATCTCGACGTGCGCGTCGGTGCCGCTGTGCGAGGCGCAAACGACCGCCAGCTCGCGGTCCGGGATGCCGAAACGTTCGGCCGCGCCGCTTTCCAGAAGCGGCAATGCCTGGAACGGTTTGGCGCTCGAGCGCAGGAAGGTCACCGTCTCCGGGTCGCCCCAGGAGGCGATCAGCCGGCCGTCCGAATCGGCCACGGCCACCGCACCGAAGTGAACCGACTCGACCACATTCCCGCGCGTGACTTCCAGTACCGGTTGGTAACCCACGCTGGATCCTTCCGAGTATGCGGCCGCGCCGGGCGCTCAGCGCTCCGGCGGATACTTGCGCGCGTACAGCCGGACCAGGCCGGCCTGCAGGCGCAGCAGCGCTTGTTCGCGCCGGACCTGCGGCACACGGAAGCCTTCAAGCAGGCCGGCAGCCAGCGCCGCAGCCGCTTCCGGGGGCTTGCCCTTGGCGGCCAGCTTCCCGAGCCGGTCGGGGATCTTGCGCAGGAAACGCAGCATCGCGTTCACGGCTGCGCTGTCGATGCGGCCGTCGCGCGAGGAGATCAACGCACAATCACGCAGCCCCGGACAGCGGAGCGACTCCAGACTGGTGAGCCATTGGTCGATATCGGCCTCACCCAAGTAGGGAGGTTCGCTCAGCGAGACCGCGTCGCCCAGGAAGACCACGGCCGGCCGCCTGACCTCAACCCAGATGGCGCCCTCGGTCGGCCCGGGTCGGTGTCGAAAGATGATCTCCCGTTCGCCCAGGTGGATGCGCATCTCGTCCGAGAACGTCAGGTCCGGGATCGCCCGCCGCACGCCGGTGATGCGCTTCAAACGGTCCGCCTCGGCGCCGATGGGCGATGCGCCGCCCTTGAAGGTGTCCGGCCACCCGAGCATGACCGTCCGCGTCCAGTCATGCGCGACGATCGGCAGATCGAGGCCGCGCGCACCCAACACCCGGTCGGGGTGATGGTCGAGCAGCACCAGATAGCGCGGCTCGCCGTGCGCCGCAACGGCCGACAGCCACTCGCGCCCGTCCTCGGTGCGAATCGGGCTGTCCACCAGCAGCACCTCGTCGGCCGATGCCACCGCGCCCAGGCGGACGCCGGGGTACTTGCTCTCGAGGAAGAGGCCGCGCGCCAGTTCTCGCATTGCTGCTCCGCCATCCTGGAAATCAGCGGGCTAGATCGGCAAGGTGAAGTAGAAGATCGACCCCTTGCCCAGCTCGCTTTCGACCCAGATCTTGCCTCCGTGCGCACCCACTGCCAGTCGGCAGAAGGTCAGGCCCAGCCCGAGCCCCTTCGCCCGGCCCTCGTGATGTACACGCGTGAAACGTTCGAAGATGCGCTGCTGGTCATGGGGCGCGATGCCCGGCCCGGTGTCGCTCACGCCGACCAGGATCTGTCCGTCGGTCTTGCGCGCCGAGACGGTGATGCGCCCCTCGCCGCGTGTGTACTTGATGGCATTCTCGAGCAGATTGATGATCACCCGGCGGATCATGTCCACGTCCATCATCACGTTCGGCAGGTCCTGAGCCAGCTCGAAGCGCAGCAGATGTCCCTTGGCCTCGGCCACCGGGTGGATCTCTTCCACCGCCTCGATGATCAGCGCGCTGATGGAGCTCTCGGCCAGATGCAGCACCGCCTGCCCGGTCTCCAGCTGGTTGAGGTCAAGGAGTGACTCGACCAGTCTCAGCAGCCGCCGACTCGAGCGGTAGGCGATCGAGAGCACCGACTTGAGCGGCTCGCTGTCCTTCGGCAGGCTGACCTGCAGGACCTCCAGGCTGGAGATGATGTTGCCCAGCGGCGAACGCAGATCGTGGAAGATCATCGAGGTCAGGTCGGCGCGCAGCTCATCCAGCGCCTGGCGCTCAGAGACGTCGCGCAGGATCCACTGGACACACGGCTGCTGTCCGAGGTCGATGCGCTTGATGTGGACCTCGATGGGGATCGGGTGGCCGTCCTGGTGTGTCGCCCGGGCACTGTAGAACAGCGTCTCGGCCGCCCCCATCTGACCCAGGTCTTCCGGCAATCGCTCGGGGCTCTCCGGCAAGTGCAGGCTGAGCGCCGAGCGCCCGAGCAGATCGGCCCGCGCGTAGCCGAGAAACGCTTCGGCACGGCGGTTGGCATCCGTCACCGTACCCTGCAAGTCGGTGATCAGAATCGGGTCGATGCTGTCTTCGAACAGGCCGGCGTAACGCTGGCGCGCCTCCTGGGTTTCGGCAAATAGCTGCGCGTGGGCGATGGCGCTGCCGGCCAGGCGGGCGATGCCCGTCAGCAGTTCGATCTGGCCGGGCGGGAACTCGCCCTGGCGCGGATTGAGCGCCTCGAGCGCTCCAATGGTGCGATCCTGAACGTGGATCGGCGCGCAAGCCAGCGCGCGCGTTTCGAAGCCCTCCGCACCGTCGACGACCGGGACAAAGCGCGGGTCGTCGCGCACATCCGGGACGACGACCGGCTCGCCGTGCTCGACGACCCAGCCTACGATCCCCCGGCCTCTCGGCAGGCGCGTACCCACCAAAGCCGCCGCCCCTATCCCCCAGGCGGCCTTGAACTCCAGATCCCCGCTGCCGCCGTCCACCAGGCTGAGCGAGGCGGCCTCCACATCCAGGCTGCGCGTGGTCTGCTCCAGGATGCGCTGAAGCACATCCTCCAGGTTCAGGCTGGCCGTTACGACCCGGGCGCTCTCCGCCAGTGCGATCGTGGCCTTGAGTCGCTGCTGGCTCTCGTCGAACAACAGCGCGTTGGCCACCGCCGCGGCGGCCAGGTCGGCGAACGCCGAGACCAGCTCAGCCTCCGCCGGTCCGTACGCCCCGACCTGGAAGCTGTCGACATTCAGCACGCCGACGGCGCGCTCGCGCACCACCAGCGGCGCGCCGATCCAACCGTGCACCTTCTCCATGCCCGGGATGTCGTCGTCGCGCAGCCAGCCGGAATCCTGCTGGACATCGTCGACCACGATGGCTTTGCGCGAGGTCAGCACGCGGCCCGCCAGGAACGACGGCTCGAGAGGCAGCGTCAGCCCCATGACCGCTTCGCGGTCCTCGACGCCGCGGGCGGCGACGGTGCGCAGCCGGCCTTGATCGAGCAGGAAGATGCTCGAGCTGTCATAGTGGACGACGCGCTCGAGCTGCTCGAGGACCTGCGGAAAGACCTGCTTGGGGTCCAGTGTCGCCCCGATGGTCCGGGCAATCTCCTGCAGCGTCGAAGCCAGGCGGCGCCGCTCCTGCTCCGCCGCGAACAAGTGGGCGTTGTTGACGGCGATGCCGGCCTGGTCGGCGATGGCGGTCAGCAGCGTCAGGTCTTCGGAGGTGAAGTGGCCGGCCTGCGGATGCACCAGCGTCAGCACGCCGACGACCCGCTCGTGAGCCACGAGCGGGACGCTGACGGCCGAACGGGCCTCATCGTCCTTGGGCCGGCGCAGCCAGCGCGGGTCCTCGTGTGTGCTGGCCAGCAGCGCCGCCTGGCGGTGCTCCACCACCCAGCCGGCCAGGCCGCGTTCGAAGGTATCCGCCAGCTGAGCGGCGGTGTGATCGTGCACCCGGCCGCCGTAGGCCAGCGCGCCCTCGGTGACCTGGCCCCCCTCGTCCAGCACCAGAATGCTGCCGCTGGTCGCGCCCACGTTCTCCAGCGTGAGCTGCAGAATGCGCTGCAACAAGCGGCGCAGGTCAAGCTGCGCGGCCAGCTCGCGGCTGATGCTGTAGAGCAGTTCGAGGGAAGCTCGCGCCCGCTCGGTGGGTCGCTTCTTGCCAGTCATGGCTTGTCCCCGACGGCGGTCCGGGTCGGGCAGGCAGGCGCCTCGCGATCTCCAAGCCGAGGGGCCCAGAATCACGCACCCCGGTGCACTTGCCCCAGGAGTATAGCATACCGGGTCCGTGGAGGGATACGTTACATAAGTGGAGAAGGCGCCCCGGAAGCGCGCCAAGCCGCTACCGGCGCTACGGGCAGCATAGGCTCTTCAGTGACCAGCCAGCCGGGGCGCGCTTCCCGAGCGCGGGACTACTGCGAACGTGCCCGGCGGGGCGAGATCTCGTCGCGCAGGATGACCGTCAGGATCATGCTGACGATCCCAACCACCAACCCACCCACGACTGCCGGCCAGAATCCTTCCACAGTGAAACCGATGTTGAATTGCTGCCCGATCAGGCCGGTCAGCCAGAACAGCCCGCCGTTGATCACCAGCGTGAACAGGCCCAGTGTCAACAGGATCAGCGGACAGGTCAGGAGCTTCACCAGCGGCCGCAGGAGTGCGTTGACCAGACTGAAGATCAGCGCCAGGGCCAGGATCGCCACCCAGCCGGTGCTCTCGGCACGGATGCCGGGCAGCCAGCCGGTCCCCACAGCCACGTACAGGGCGACCGCGTTAATCGCCCAGCGCAGTATCAATCGCTGCATGCCGACCTCCATCGGAGTGCCCATCGCCTGAGCGGGCCGCTATTCAATGTAGACCTCCACCCGCCGGCCCTCTTCCTCATCGGTGAGATCCATGACCTTGCCGGTCTGGCCCTGACGCAACGCTTCGGCCAGCTCGTCGGCCTCGGTCCCCTCGATCTCGGGGATGAAGCGCGCCCCCATCTTCAAGCCGACGTTTACCAGCCCGACCGGCAAGTTTACATTCACTGACGCCTTGCCGCTGGCCAGGTCGGTGATGCGCACGCGCAGCCAGCGCGATTCGCCTCCCGGGGCCGGCGGGCGCCGCTGCTCCCGCGCTCCCAGCGCCCCCAGCAACTTGGCGCCTTCTTCCGCGGTGATCTTCTTCTCCTCGATCATCCGCAGGATCTTCATGCGCTCCTCGGATGTTGGCATGCCCACCTCCGCGCTCAGCCCAGATAGACCTCGACCCGCTCTCCGTCTTCGTCATCGTCAACAAGGACGTAGAGGGGCGATTCTTCGGTAATGTTCCCGTCCAGCGCCATCAGCAGGTCGTCCACGCTGGTCCGGTCGAGCCCCGGCACCCACGGGCCGGCTATTTGCAGACCCCAGGCCACCAGGCGGACCGGCACAGGCAGGCTGATCGAGAAGCGATCGCCGCTGGGCCGCCGGCTGCGCACCCGGACGTGCACCCACGGGGAGCCGCGGCTGATGACGGAGGCAACCAGGCCGAAGATGCCGACCAACAGGGCCGGGACGGCCAGCAACCACCACCAACCTTGACGGGAAGCCGCCCAACCCCCCAGGGCCGTCAGCGCCAGGGAGGCTGCCAAAGGCACGAGCCACCAGTCGCGCCAGCCTCGCGCGGCCGGGACGGTCGGGGCGACCTCTGCAGCCTCGGCCGACTCACCCAACTGCTCCAGCGCCCGGCCGACGTCGATACGGCCGGCCTCCAGATCGTTCAGGATCTTGCTCGGGTCCCGGCTATCGTCCATCGCAGCTCTCCCATCAAGCGACCGCCTCAGCCGCCGGTTCCAGGCTCCGCTCGCGCCGAGCCATCACCCGCCCCAGGCCGACGAAACCCAGCGCGGTCACCACACCGATCACTCCGACACTGTACCAGACCCAGCGCGAGTCTAGATTATCCATGGTCAATCCGGCCAGCAACGGCCCGACCATCGACGGAATGGCCCAGCTGAAGCCAAAGATCGCCATGTAGCGCCCGCGCATCGCCTCGGGCGACAGCCTGGCGACCAGCGCCTGCCCGACCGGCGCCACGATCATCTCGCCGATGGTAATGATGACCATCGCCACCAGGAACATCGGGTAGACGGAAGTGAAACCATACATGCCGAAGCCGATGGCGTACAACGCCGTCCCGATGGCCATTGCCAGGAATTCCGGCCAGACCTTGACGCGCCGCGTGACCGCGAACTGGAACAGCACCACGATGACCGCGTTCATGCTGAGCATGTAGCCGTAGTACTCGGTCGTGATCCCATGCGTATCGCGAAGATACACCCCTAGCGTCGTGTTCATCTGGATGTAGACGATCCCCATCAACACACACACCCCGGCGAACGCCATGAACAGGCGGTCACGCAACACCTGGCCGTAACCGAGGAACGTCTGCGCCACACTCTCGCGCGGCCCCCCGCCCCGCCTCAGCATCGGCTTTGTCTCGGGCAGGGCGAAGTAGATGATCACCGCCGTGATCCCACTGATCACGGCATCAGCGATGAAAAGCAGCAGGTAGGACCTGGCCGCCAACAACCCGCCGATCGCCGGCGCGACCGTGGCCGAGATATTGAAGACCACGCGCAGCAGGCCGAAGCCTTCCGCCCGCTGGCCCTCCGGCAGGATATCGGCCACCATCGCCTGCCGCGCCGGCCCGCCTACGCTGGCGAAGATGCCGACGATCAACGCTGCCAGGGCGAACTGCTCGAAGGTCGCCGCCAGTCCAAGCAGCAGCATGACGAAGGCGCTGACGATCAGTCCGAAGAGCGTGAGCGACTTCCGCCCAAAGCGGTCCGTCAGCGCCCCGCCGACGAAGCTGCCCACCAGATCGGTGATGGAGAATAGGGCGAAGAGCAGCCCGACCTGCGTCATACCGACATCGAATTTGTGTGTGAGGTAGAGCGAGAAGAACGGGAAGAGCATGAACCCGCCCAGCGAGTCGATGAACGTCGCCAGGGCTACGATCCAGAATGTGCGTGGATACTCATCCAGCGCTCGGCGCAGTTTGGCCGTCTGTCTGCGTACGAACACGCTCACATCCTTCCGTCAGACCCCGCTGGGTCCGCCGCCCAGATCGAGACCCATCCAGGTCAACGTCCGTTCCGCCCGAAAACCGAGTTCCGCCAGACTCGCGTCGGCTGGACCCGGGGGGTAGTCGAGCAGGAGCGGCGCCCGCCGCTTGCGGGCCGCCGCCATCGCTGCGATCAACAACGGCCGCTCGGCCTGCCCGCGTACCGCCGGATCGGCGACCATCAGAAGCCGCCAGCCCGGGCGTTCGGCCGCCAGGCGCGTCGACAGGCTGGCGGTGACCGGCCCGGAGGCGGGCCACACCCATTGCCCGCGCCCGCTCACGTTTTCCGCCAGGGCGGCCGGACGGAAGACCTCGGCCTGTGGCGGGAACGGCCAGATCAGCCCTTCCGGGTGCAGCCGGCGGGCGAGCTCCCACTGCGCTTGCCACTCTCCTCGGCGGCGCGGGCGCGCCGGGCTGGACCCCTGCTCGGCACTCCCCCACCGTGAGGCTGACCGGGACCAGGCCGTGCGCGTCGTCAGCACCCGGAATCCCTGGGAAAGATACAACGCCTGCGCGCCCGCGTTGTCAGCGTCCACCTGCAGCAGCACGCGCTGCGCATGCTGATCCCGCGCCAGGTCGAGACATCCCTGCACCAGGCGAAGGGCGATCCCCCGGCGACGGAAGCCCTCCCGTACGGCGACGTTCGCCACCACCCAACGCTCGGGAAACCCCTCGACGCGCAGCAGGCTGGCGTTGCCGACCAGGCGGCTGGCGTCTTCCCAGACGAATCCCAAGGGAGGCGACATCGACGGCAGGAGCATCCAGCCGACGAGCCAGCCCATCCATCCGGCGCCCCCGACCCAGCGCATCTCGCGCAGCATGCGCCGGCCATGGCCATCCAGGCGGCCGGCGAAGACGTCCCCGATCAAGCGCGCCACGGCAGCCAGGTCGCGGCGCCCGTCGATGGGGCGCATCCCGCTGCGATTGGCCCGCGTGCGGCTGAGGATGGCGGCGGTCAAGCGCCGGGCTCCAGCGCCTGCAGGAGCTTCTCGGCCTCATCCACGCTGATCGTCCCCTGCTCGAGCATACGCAGGACGGTCAGGCGCTCCTGTTCGGAGGCATCGGCCTTCGCCGCGGGGCTCGCATTCTCGAAGGCTTCGCCGCGCGGCAAGCCGTCGCGCCAGCCTTCCCCCCGGCCGGACGACTCAACACGTACGCGCGCCCGCACCGCCCGCCGCTGGGCACGGTCCGTCGCCCGCCGGATGTCGCGCGACAAGCGGTCGGTGTCGATCCCTATCGGCCCGCCCTCGATGGCTTCCAGGCTTGCCTCCACCTGGGCCAGGGCCGCCTCCATTTCGGCTTCGACCTGTGAGCGAATCTGGTCGCTCAGATCGACATCCGCGCCGGCCCACTTGCCAGCCCCGCTGACCTTCAGGTCCCCCCCGCTGGTCAGCTCGATCAGCGCTTCGGCAGTCCCCATCTCCAGCGTGACGACCTCGCCGCTACGCCCGGTCACGCCCTTGGCGCCGATATCCAGGTCGCCGCCCGCTTTGAGCACCAGGCGCGCCGAAGCCTCGTCCGGCAGCCGGCAGGCCAGGTCGCCGCCGGCGTGCGCCACACAGCGCCCGCCGGGCACCGGTGTCAGGCGAAGCCGGGCGTCCCCGCCAGCCGTCACCTCCACGTCGCGACCGTCGCCCTCCATGACCAGGTCGCCACCCAAGGAGCGCAGCCTCACCTGGCCGTCGACCTGCTGAAGCACGGCGTCGCCGCCAATCCATTCGGCCGACAGACCACCGGCCACACGGCTCAGGACGGCGTCGCCGCCGACACGCGTCAGCGTCACCTTGCCGGCGCGTCGAAGAACCAGGTCGCCGCCGATGGTCCCGATGGCAAGGTCGCCGGACATTCCGGTCACCCGCACGTCGCCGCCGACACTGTCGGCGGTGACCAGCGCGCCCGGGGGCAGGAAGACCAGACAGGCCGACCGGCAGGCGATCTCGATCCCGTCGCCCACCTCCCGCGCGCTTAGCGCGCCGCGCGGCCCGGCCTGCGCCTCGACGCTGGTCCCGCCGCGCCCCGTGAGACGCAGGTCCCCACCGACGGACGTGATATGCACCTTGGGGTTTTCTCCGCCCTCGAGATTCACGGACTCCATGCCCACCCTCCCCGTTCTCGGCCGGCGCAGCTAGATCTCCCGCTGCAGCAAGCGCATGGCTTCCTCGGAGGTAATCCGCCCGCCGGCGAGATCGTCCAGAATGCGGTGCCGCTCGTCATCTGAAAGCACCGGCGGCTCGGGCCCGAGCGGAAACCCAAGACTGCGGATCACTTCGTTCAAGCGAGAGCGCAGCGTGGGGTACGACAGCCCCAACTCCTTCTCCATGCGGTTCAGGCGCCCCTCGCAACGCACGAAGGTCTCGAGGAAATCCAGCTGCTCGGCTGACAGGCGACCCAGCCGGCCGACCTCGAAGTGCCCCTCGAGAGTCGTGTCGCACGACCTGCAGTACAACCGGGTGATCTCCAACGGCTCACTGCACACCGGGCACGTCGTCGGGACACGGTTCACCACGGCCCTCCCAAGGAAATCCACATAGAACTCAATATTCTTGAGGGCATTATACGATACTTGCCATGGGAGTCAATGCGCGCTTCAATATCCTCGATTTGGTGGATGAAGCCCTGCTGGGAAGGCTCCCAGCCCCTGGAGGCCCGCAGGATGGACCCGCCAGGAGCCGGACGCCTGCCGGCCGGGGCGGTCTGATACAATCGCCCCAGCCGATCCCGCCCGCGGTGCCTATGACGCGCCTGTTCATCCCCGGACCCACCGATGTCTCGCCTGAGACCCTGGCGGCGCAGACCCGACCTATGGTCGGGCACCGCAGCCAGACGATCACCGATCTGTTCGCCCGGCTCCAGCCCGGCCTGCAACAGGTCTTCAACACCCATCAGCGCGTCCTGATCAGCGCCTCATCCGGAAGCGGCCTGCAGGAGGCGGCGGTGCGCAACTGCGTCGCCGAACGCCTGCTGGTCTGCATTGGGGGGGCCTTTGCCGAGCGCTGGTTCGACATCGCCTGCGCCAATGGCCTGCCCGCCGACCGCCTCGATGTCGACTGGGGCCAGCCGCACACGCCTGACCTGCTCGAGAAGGCGCTGCGCGGCCGAACGTACGACACGCTGGCCATCGTCCACAACGAGAGCTCGACTGGCGTCGAGAACCCACTGTCCGAACTGGCCGCCCGCGCGCGTCGGGTCAATCCGGACTTGGTGATCCTGGTCGACGCGGTCTCGTCCGCAGGCGGGGTCCGCCTGGAGATGGATGAGTGGGATCTCGATGTCGTCCTGACCTCCTCACAGAAGTGTTTCGCGCTGCCGCCCGGCTTGGCCTTCGCCGCGGTCAGCGATCGGGCTATGGCGCGCGCCCGTGCGATCCCACACCGCGGCTGGTACTTCGATTTCGTCCTGCTCGACCACGCCCTTTCCCAGAACACCACGCCGGCCACCCCGGCCATCTCCCTCCTGTACGCACTCGAAGTGCAGCTGACGCACATGCTGGCTGAGGGCCTGGATAGGCGCTACGCTCGACACCAAGCCATGGCTGCCCGCGTCCAGGATTGGGCGCAGGCGCGCCTCGGCCTGCTCGCCCGCGAGGGCTATCGCTCTAAGACGGTCACAGCCATCAACAACACGCGCAATCTGGACGTCAATGAGCTGAATGCATGTCTGGCCCGCCACGGTATGGTGATCGCCAACGGGTACGGGCCGCTCAAGAACCGCACCTTCCGCATCGGCCATCTGGGTGAGACCCGGCTCGACGATGTCGAGCGCCTTCTTGGCCACATCGACGCCTTCCTCGACGGGCAAGCCTAGTCAGTCCCGGCGACTCTTCGGCGCCACCACCCATGCGGTCCACCGGGCCCCCCTCCCCACTCACGCTCTCCCCTCGTTGGGTCGGGGCTTTGTTCCTGCTGGCTTTGGTGCCGCGCCTTGCGCTTGCCCTGACCTTCCTCGACCTGCCCCTTGGTCTGGACGACATGTTCCAGTACGACATGCTCGGTCGCTCGTTGGCTGCCGGCGACGGCTATCGCTGGTATGGGCGCAGCGATGTCGAGCAGCTGCGCCCGTATCTGGACCGGTACTACGGTGTCGACCTGCCGACCGACTCCGTTCCCGAGGCCGGATACCTGACGACCTTTCGCCCGCCTGGTTACCCCTTCTTCCTGGCGGCTGTCTACGCCGTCGTCGGGATGACCGACCGCCTGGCCGCGGTGCGGCTGATCCAGGCCCTCCTGGGAGCGCTGCTCGCTCCCGGGACGGCCGCGTTGGCTGTCGCACTTGGCCTGCGGTTGCCCCCTGCCCGCATTGCCGGCGCGGTCGTTGCGCTGTACCCGATCCTGTGGGTGTACCCGATCGGGCTGGCCTCCGAGAATGTCTACCTTCCGGCGCTCCTGCTGGGGTTGCTCTTCCTCCTTTTCGCCGACCGCTCCAGGCGCTGGCAGTCGGCCGCACTGGCAGGCCTCGCGCTGGGGTTCGCCACCCTCACCCGCGGCGCCCTGGTCCTCTTTCTGCCGCTGGCCGCCGCGTGGTTGGCCTGGCCGCTCTCCACCCGACCCGGCCCATCGCGCGCCCGCCTCTGTCGCAGCCTTGTCCTCGCCGCAGCCGCAAGCCTGGTCCTGCTTCCCTGGATGATCCGCAACAGCCTGCTACTGGGACGGCCAGCCTTTGTCGACAACTCCGCCGGCTACAATCTGTATGTGGGCTATTACCCCCAGGGGGATGGCGGGTTCAACACCACCGCTGCGGTTCAGCCGCTGCGGTTCCTGGACGACGGCCAGCGCGATCGCTGGGCGACCGCACAAGCGCTCGGCTTCGTCCGCGACGACCCGTCGCGGGCCATCTGGCTCTTGGCCTCGCGCATGACGCACTTCTGGGGACTCGAGGACCGAGAACTGATCTACTTCTACAGCAACGGCTTCCTGGGAGAGATCCCTCAACCGTGGCTCGGAGCCGCCTACCTGTGGCTGGTCCTGCCCTGGATCGGCGTCAGCCTGGCGGCGCCGTGGGGCATGGCCTGGGCTGTGGAGGGTCGCCCGCGTGCGTTAGCCCTAGCCCTTGTCGGCACAACCTTGCTGGCCTACATCCCCATCCTGGCTGAGGCCCGCTTCCACTTGCCGCTCGTACCCCTTCTGGCGGCCTACGCCGCGGGCGCCTGGACCAGTGTGCATCCGGTGCGCCGACTAGTCACCGATCTGCGCCGTCGGCAGACCGGCACCTGGCTGGTTCTGGCGGCCACGCTGATCCTGATCGTCATGTTGACCTGGGACGTGGCGCGCGACCTGCCGCGCCTCATGACCGCACTCGCCGCCGGCGGCAGTCGACAGCACTTCGGCTACTGACCCAGGCTTCACTGACGGATCTATCCTGTTGAGAGGGACGCCATCTGTGGAACGGCTGGAGCTCACCCTGAGCGGCGCCGCCTACGGCGGGGAAGCCTTCGGCCGCGAGGCGAACGGGCGCATGGTCTTCGTCCCCTTCGCCGCGCCGGGCGAACGCATCCTGGCTGAGGTCACCGAGGCGCATGAGCGTTGGGCGCGCGCTCGCCTGGTCGAGGTCCTCGAATCCTCGCCCGACCGGATCGCGGCCCGCTGCCGGCACTTCATGCATTGCGGCGGGTGTCACTACCAGCACTTGACATACACGGCGCAGTTGGCCGCCAAGCGCGAGATCGTCGCCGCCCAGCTGCGGCGACTGGGCGGATTCGTCGACCCGCCCGTTCAGGCGACCGTCGCCTCGCCGACCCCCTGGAACACGCGCAACCATATGCAGTTCTCGGTCGATGCCGGCGGGCGTCTGGCGCTCCAGGCGGCCGGCTCACAGCGTATGGTCACCCTCGAGGAGTGCCACCTGCCTGTGCCGCCGCTGGCCGACCTGTGGCCCCGGCTCGACCTCGTCCCGATCGCAGGGCTGCGGCGCGTGGTGCTGCGCTGTGGGGCCGACGACGAGTGCCTGATCCTGTTCGAGGCCGACCGCGAGCCCGACATCGAGTTGGCGGTCGACCTTCCGACGTCGGTCATCTGGTCGTGGCCGACGGGGTCGGTTGTGTTGGCCGGCACCGACCACCTCGTCATGCAGGTCGGGCCGCACCTCTTCCGCGTCTCGGCCGCCTCCTTCTTCCAGGTCCACAGCGCACTGGCCGCCGAGCTGGCTGCCCGCGCCCTGTCCTCTTTGACTGTCACGCCCGGGCAGACGGTCTTCGACCTGTACGCCGGTGTCGGGCTGTTCAGCGCCTACCTGGCCGACGCCGGCGCACAGGTGGTGGCCGTCGAGGAGTCGGCCAGCGCCTGCGCCGACTTCGAGCACAACCTCGGCCGATTCGAGGCGGTCAGTCTGTTCGAGGCTTCGGTGGAAGAGGCGCTCCCGGCCATCGACGCGCGACCGGATGCGGTTCTTATCGATCCGCCGCGCGCCGGATTGGGATCGACCGTGGTCAAGTCGCTCCTGGCGCGCCGCTCGCCCCGCCTGGTCTATGTCTCCTGCGATCCGGCGACCCTGGCACGCGATGCTCGCCAGCTGGCGGATGGGGGCTACCGGCTGGACAGCGTCACCCCCTTTGATCTCTTCCCACAGACTTTTCATATCGAGACGCTCTCCGTCTGGACCCTCTGACCGGCCGCGGCCCGCCTCGGCGATTGAGGTCCAGCGGGATCGAATCCGCCGGCCCGGATCCGGCTGCCAGCCTGATAGAATGCGGGCGCGCCGCCGGGCCGTGGTCTGCTGGGCCGGCACGCAATCCATGAAGGGGTCCTGGTGTGCCCATGAGCGAAGAGCGATTGGCCTTGGCGATCGGGCTGGCCCGGCAAGCCGGAGCGCTGCTGCGGGAGGGCTACGGCAAGTCGATGCATGTCGACCGCAAGGGCGTGGTCGACCTGGTGACCGAGTACGATGTGCGCAGCGAAGAGATCATCCTGGACGGTCTGCGGCGTGCCTATCCGGGGGACGCCGTTCTGGCGGAGGAGAGCGGCGCCAGCGGCAGCGGGGAGTGGCGCTGGCTAGTCGATCCGCTGGACGGAACCTCCAATTTCGCGCATGGCCTGCCCATCTTCTCGGTCTCCATCGCCTGCGCGCACAACGGTCGGACGATCCTGGGCGTCGTCTACGACCCGCTGCGCGATGAGCTCTTCGCCGCCGGCCTCGGACAGGGCGCACTACTGAACGACCAGCCGGTGTCCGTCTCGGCCACGCATGCGCTGGATGATTGCCTGGCAGCCACAAGCTTCCCCTACGACCTGCGCAGCAACCCCGACAACAACCTGGCGCAATTCGCGGCTGTGTGCCTGCGGACCCATGACGTACGGCGGCTGGGCTCGGCGGCCATCAACCTGGCTTATGTCGCTGCCGGCCGGGTGGACGCCTTCTGGGGCATGCGACTATCCGCCTGGGATCTAGCCGCCGGGCTGCTGCTGGTACAGGAGGCCGGCGGGCGGACGTCGCGCATGGACGGCCAGGCGGACCCCCTGGCCGAGCCGAGCTCGATTCTGGCCAGCAATGGATTGCTCCACGACAGCCTGCTGGAAGTGCTTGCGGGCTAGCGCGCCGCTTGTACCGCTCGACCTTGAGGTAGGTCCTCTCGAAGCAAGCGCTCGATCGCATCGAGCTTGAGGCGCGAGGTCAAGTCCAGGCTGAGCGGAGTCACCGCGACCACCCGGTCCACTCGCAGCGCGTAGGTGTCCGAGTCCGGCTCCAAGGCCGAATCGTCCACGTCGATCTTGTAGCCGACGCCGGCCCGGTCCTCCAGCCGCTGGCGCACAGGTCTCACCGGCACGAAGTAGCGCGCCCGCGATAGGCGCGTCACCCGCCAGGGAGTCTCGGCCGTCGCTTCGGCCGGCACGTCGACTTTAAGCACATCCAGATCGGCCGGGCGATCCAACTGCAGCAGCAGTTCAGCGAAAAGGCGGGTGAAATGGGCTGCGCCGGAGAAGTCGGTCTCGGGCGAGTGCGTGAGGTGAAGGGCCGGATCGGTCTCGACCGAGATCGCCAGCGCCGGCACGCCGGCGGCGGCGCCTTCCAGCGCTGCCCCGACCGTCCCGGAGATCGTCACGCCCGTGCCCAGGTTCTCCCCGTAGTTGATCCCCGAGACGACCAGGTCGGGCTTGCGCGGCATCAGTTCCAGGATGCCGTGCTGCACCGCTTGGGCCGGCGAGCCGCCGACCGCGTAGACGGTCCAGCGCTTGCCGCCGACCTCGACCTGCTCCTGCCGGATGCGGCCGTCCGAGCCGAGCGGCATGCCGCGGCCGGCACCGGAGGATTGCTCGCGCGGCGCGGCGACGGTGACGAAGCCGATGCGTTCCAGCGCCTCGGCCGCCGCCCACAACCCGGGCGAGCGGATACCATCATCATTGGTCAGCAGTATTTGCGGTTTGTGATCGTTTTCCATTTCGGAGTCCTGCGGTCATGATACCAGCCGACGTCCTGGCGGTCAATGAACCGCGCGCGCCGAAAGCCTCGCGCCCGCCTGGGCAGGCGAGGTTTCGTCGACGGAGGCTGCGCGGGTTGAACGGATGAAATGCGCCGGCTAGGCTTCGGCCCGCGATTCGGCCGCCAGCTGCTCGAAGAACGCCGTCAACGCCGCGTGGCGGCGTTCGCCCAGCCGGCGGGCCGCCTCGGTCAGCAGGCGTTCGCGCACATGGCGCAGCTTGAACAGGTACTCATGGTAGGCGCTGTGCTCCTCCCCGGGAGCTTCCCGGCCGGTCTCCAGAAACTGCGCTGAAGGCTCGCTGTAGACCGGCAGGCCGGCCTGCACGGCGTAGCCGATCGTCCGCGCCGCGCCGAACGCGCCCATCACGTCCAGCTTGTCGGCATCAAACAGCACGCGCGCCTCGGCCGTCTCCGGCCGGTCGTGACCGCGGAAGCGATGAGCCCGCACGCAGTGTTGCACGGCGGCGATCCTCTCGAGCGGCCAGCCCTCCTGCGCCAGCACCTCGCCGGCGAATTCGGCCGAGCGCTGCTCGTGCTGAGCCCGCGCCTGACCCTGGCCCGGGTGGGCTCCCGCAGCATCGTGCAACAAGGCCGCGGCGCGCAGGATCTCCAGGTCGGCACCTTCCTCACGTCCGAGCCGCTCGGCCAGCCTCAGCACCCGCAGGACATGATCGAAACCGTGCACCGGATCGCGCGGGTCATACCAGGCCCGCGCCTGTTCAATGCTCGGCATGTGCCTCTCCTGGACCCCGATCGTTGAGCAGTTCATCCGGGCTGGCCGGTCGAGCCCTCCCGGTCAGTTGCTGCAGGGCGGTCCGTAGCATCGGCTGCCCAAAGAGCGTCTCCGCTGTCGGCCCGACCGCCACCACGCTCCCCCGATCCAAGATCATCGCCCGATCCGAGTACGCCGCGGCGAACTCGACGTCGTGCGTCGCCAGGACGACGGCCATGCCCTCGCCTCGCCACCGATCCAGCAGGTGCCCGATCTCCTGCTGTGCCAGCGGGTCGATCCCCAGGGTTGGTTCGTCCAGCAGGACGACGCCCGGGCGTGCCACCAGCACTGCGGCAATGGCCGCCCGCTGCTGCTCTCCGGCAGAGAGGTCACGCGGATAGTGACTGGCCACTTGCGTCAGCCCCAGGTCTCGCAGCAGCGTTTCCGGCGGGAGGGGCGGCGCCTCCTCCAGCCCGTGATTCCGCAGGGTGATCCACAGCTCCTCCAGCAGGCTATCGGCGAAGAGCAGCGCCGAGGGCCACTGCGGAAC
>Ga0105106_10001229_pt1 | contig 18362 bp, 15 predicted proteins | sample PPLLaktember2015_5_FD_79109 | JGI IMG/M metagenome (GOLD analysis project Ga0105106, IMG submission 79109) | Freshwater sediment microbial communities from Prairie Pothole Lake near Jamestown, North Dakota, USA - PPLs Lake P8 Core (1) Depth... | ecosystem: Environmental > Aquatic > Freshwater >...
CGGCGGGGCCGCGCCGTCGGTGGGTGACGCTCAAGGGCATTCGCGCCTATCCCCTGCCCTCGGGGAGCGTCAAGATCGTCGATTTCCTGGAGAGCCGCCGAGCGGAAGACCTCTCTTCGGTTTTGCTCGGGAATCGCCTCTAGCCCCCCCGGAAACCCGTTCGTTCCCTCCGCTCCGCGGGATCCCTCTCCGCAACGGGGACCTGCGAGGCGACTTCCCTCGCCGTCTTGGGAGGGAACGGGAGATCAACCCGAGAAAAGGCCGAGCTCCATATGCTTGGCTGCGATCGTCCCGGCCAGGGCGTCGAGGGCCTCGAAATCGGCCGTCTTCGGCAGTCCCTTGGCGATGACGGTCGGCAGGAGCTCGACCTTGAGATTGGGCATGGCCGCCTTGACCATATCGACCATCTTGCCGCCCCATCCATAGCTCCCGATGATCGAGGCGAACCGGACCTTGGGCCGGAGGGCATTGGCCAGCACGACCGCGTTGTAGGCCATCGGATGGGGGCCGACGTGAACGGTCGGGGCGGCGACGACGATGGTCGCCGCGTCGACGAGGGCCATGGCCAGCTGGCCGATATCGGCCGTGGCCATGTTGAAGGGATAGACCGTGACGCCCCGCTCGACGAGAGCGGCGGCCAGGCGCTCGACCATTAGGGCCGTCGAGCCGTGCATGGTCACCCAGGGAATAACGACGGAATTGGCCGGCCTGTCGTCGGCCCACGCGCGGTAGGCCCGGATGATGGACTGAGGATCGCGATAGATGGGGCCGTGACTCGGAGCGATGAGGCGGATCTCCAGGTCCTTGATCTTGTCGAGGTTCTTCTGGACGATCTTGCGGAAGGGCATCATGATCTCGGCGTAATATCTCTTGGCCTCGGCCAGGATGCAGTCGGCGCCGTCGACGAAGAGCCCGGTCTGGGCGATGTGGGCGCCGAACCAGTCGCAGCTGAAGAGGATCTGGTCCTCCTCGAGGTAGGTCGACATGGTCTCCGGCCAGTGGACCCAGGGCGTGTAGATGAAGCGCAGGGTCTTGCCGCCGAGGTCCAGGCGCTCGCCGTCGGCGACCGTGCGGATCCTGGCCGCGCTGAGACCGAGATGGTCCACGAGCATGGGTTTCGCCGGCTCGGACGACAGGAGCTCGATCCCGGGATAACGGCCGAGGACCCAGGGAATGCCGCCCGAATGGTCCTGTTCGGTGTGATTGGAGATGAGGTAGTCGACTTTCGGCACGTCCTTCAGATAGCCTTCGAGGACATTGATCTTCTCCGGCTCGACCGACTCGATGAGGGCGGTCTTGTCCCGGCCCCGGACGAGATAGGAGTTGTAGCTCGTGCCGTCGGGCAGGGGGATGAGGGCGTCGAAAAGGCGGCGGTCGAAGTCGGGGGCGCCGACATAGTACACATCGGGGACGATCTCTCGGGGTTTCATATCGGCCTGTCTCCTCGGGGACGATGAATTCCTACTTATATTATGGTAATTGACCGGAAAAATAAAGGTTCTTCTCCAGATTCCGGGAAGCTCCTCTCTCCGGCTTAGCTCGGCATATGCCTCTAGCTCCGACCGAAGCGAACGAAGTGAGCGGACGGCAGAAGGACGGCGGAGATACACGGAACCGGACTTCTGCGAAGTATCTTGGAAGAGCTCTTCTCTTATTTCTTCCCAGCACCGTCCCTCCGTGTCGCTCCGGGGCGGCGCTGATGGTCGCTTCGGTGACTTCGCTCCCTGCCGGCCCCCCCCTCCACGGACGGGGATCATCGAGGCAACATCCCTCGCCGCCTCGAGAGGATTCCCGGGAAAGGGAGAAGAGCCAAAATGAAGAGGGCCTGAGGCTGCCCGACGGCCCGGCTTCAGACGCCGGGGTACTTGCGCTTGGCGAAATAGATGATCTCCGGGTGCTTCTTGTAGCCGAGCCTCTCGAAGACCGCCATCGAGACGGCGTTATCGTCCTCGATGAGGCAGGCCAGGATGTCCAGGCCTTCGCCTTCGAGCCACTGTTCGGCCGCCCGGACGAGCCGGGCGCCGATCCCCTTCTTCCGCAGTTCCGCATCGACGGCCAGGCGGTTGATCCAGCCCTTCCGTCCGTCGTGCGTGGCCAGGACGGTTCCGATCACCCGGCCCCCTTCCCCTTCCTCGGCCACGAGGAAGCGGAGGTTCGGCAGCCTTATCTGACGGGCGATATTCTCCCGGCTGTCCCTTCCTTGGGGCTTCAGCGGGAGGCCGCCTGCGGCCCAGAGATCCATGACTTCGTCGTAATCCTCGATCCGGAAGTCCCTGATCTCAAGACCGCCCGCCCCTTCTCTCTCCAGCATCGTTGTCCCCCTTCGTTTTCCGCCGCGTCTGCTTCTTGCCGCGCTTCAGCGGACGAACAGAATGTAGGCTCCGATGGCCACGAACGAGGCGGCCAGTCCTGTCGATATCGCAGCCGGCCAGGACTTCATATGGATGGAGCGCCCGGCCCGGACGAAACTCGCGACGGACCACGACGCCGCCGCCACGTAAATGGCGAGGTACAGGGTCTGCGGAACGCCTGGATCGGACAGGATATCCACCCATTCCGCCTGGCCCATGCCCAAAACCGCAAAGGCCGCTTCGACGGCCGACGGGATCCAGGCCAGGAGAAGCGGCGCTCCCCACGCCCGCGCGGTTCTGACCAGGACGTCGCTCCGGTGACAGCCCCTCGTGCCGAGCGCCAGGAGCACGCCCGAGGCCAGGATCCAGACCGCGAAGACGAGCGGCACGATGAAGACGATCTGCCAGGCATAGTAATTGTCGACGTCCATGCCGGCGACGGCCGGGGCGAGCGGCACGCCCCCGGCGGCGGCCAGAACGGCCGACGAAGCGGCATAGGCGAGCCCGGTGAGTCCGAGAGAGATGGCCGTGGAGCGCATCGGGTGCCGCTTCTTGAAGGTCCGGAGCCGGGCCTTCAGCTTTTTCTTGGAGGCAGCGCTTGTCACCGAACCCTCCCTCACGTCACCAGAAGGTGCTTGCTGGCGAAATTGGGGTCGGTCGTCAGGTTGGTGCCGAACCGCCGCAGTCCCGAATCGTCCCCCGGCGTGGGGATATGGGTGATGTGGACCTCGCAGCCCTGGATCTCCTTCATCTTCTCCAGGGCCAGATGGGCCATGGGATTCGTGGCCGCATTGATGCTCAGACAGATGAGGACCTCGGAGAGATCCAGGCTGACGCTTCGGGCCCCGAAGACGCTCGTCTTGAGAGATCCCACGGACTCGACGATCGAGGGCGAGAGGAGCGGGATCTTGTCGGGGATCTCGGCCAGCTTCTTGACGGCGTTGAGGACGAGGGCCGACGCGGCGTGCATAAGGGGGGAGTTCTTGCCCGTGACGAGGGAGCCGTCCCGCAGCTCCATGGCCGCGCCGACGAACACGCCTTTGTTCCCTTTTCCGGCCGCTTCGGCCTCCGCCGCCGCCCGGCGGGCCGCGACCACGACCGGCCGGTCCTCGGGCTTGACGCCGAGCTCTCTCATCAGGAGCTCGGCCCGCTGGACGGTCTCCTTCTCGACGAAGCCCAGGCTGTACTCGCAGGAGTAGCGGAAAAAGCGCCGGATGAGCTCCTGCTTGGACGCCTCGCGCACGACCTCGTCGTCGGTGATCCCGAAGCCGGCGGCGTTACAGCCCATGTCCGTCGGCGATTTGTAGAAGGACGGGCCTCCGGTGATCCGTTCGAGGATGCGCTTGAGGACCGGGAAGACCTCGACGTCGCGGTTGTAGTTGACGGCGATCTTGCCGTAAGCCTCGAGGTGGAAGGGGTCGACCAGGTTGAAATCGCAGATATCGGCCGTGGCCGCCTCATAGGCGACGTTAACGGGGTGCTTGAGGGGCAGGTTCCAGATGGGAAAGGTCTCGAACTTGGCGTAGCCCGAGGCGAGACCCTGACGATGCTCGTGATAAAGCTGAGACAGGCAGGTGGCCAGCTTGCCGCTGCCCGGCCCCGGGCCGGTGACGATGACGAGCGGGTGCTCTGTCTCGATGTAGTCGTTCGCGCCGTAGCCCTCGTCGCTGGCGATGAGGTCGACGTCGGTCGGATAGCCCTTGGTGAAGCGGTGGGTATAGACCCGGATGCCCTGGCGCTCGAGCTTGTTCTTGAAGATCCGGGCGGCCGGCTGGTTATCGAACCGGGTAATGACCACGGCCCGGATCTGGATCCCCCACTCGCGCAGGTCGTCGATGAGCTTCATGGCGTCGACGTCGTAGGTGTGGCCGAAATCAGCCCGCATCTTCTTTCGCTCGATGTCGCCGGCGTAGATGCAGAGCAGGAAATCGGCCTGGCTGCGGAGCTCTTGGAGAAGCTTCATCTTGACATTGGGGTCGTAGCCGGGCAGGACCCGGGCGGCGTGGTAGTCGAAGAAGAGCTTTCCGCCGAACTCGAGATAGAGCTTGTTCCTGAAGCGGCCCATCCGCTCCAGGATGGCCTTCTTCTGTTCTTCGAGGTAGCGGGCGTTGTCGAAGCCGACGGCGTGGTTCATGGCTCGTATCTGCCTTTCCCGGCGCGCCTTCAGCGCGCGGCGCCTTTCATCAGCCGGAAATCCTCGAAGAGGCCGTAGCCGACCGACGAATATTCCGATCCCGGCGGCAGACCGCCTTTGGCCCCTTGCTGGAAGGACCCGGGCCAGGCTCGCCCGAGGGCCTGATCGTTGTGGAACGGGCCGAGGGTGTTCCGGAGCGTGCCGTAAACGATGACGGAGACCTCGTTCGGGCCGGAGGCGAGAGCGCCGGTCAGGTCGACCTCATAAGGCGGAAAAGCGGCCGTGCCGACCCGCTTGCCGCCGACGAAGACCTCGGCCGTCGCGCCGAGCCAGGGACCGAGACGGAGGCGATAGGAGGCTCCGGCGGCGTCCTGCGGGACCGTGATGGTCCTCGTATAGCGGATGCCCGCGCCGTAGAAGGGCCATCCCTGGGCGTTCCATGCCCCGGCCGCGAGCGGCGCCGGTGGGATGATCTCGAAACCCCGGGCCACGGCGGCGAGCCGAAAATCTCCCAGGAGATAGACCGGCTCGAGCTCGCTGTGGATGGTGAAAGGCCGGGCCCGGACCGTGATCTTGTTCCAGCCCGATATGATCCGGGCACCGACGGGGTAGACGCCGAAGGCCCGGTCGAGCCACCACTCGCCGGGCAGGGCCTCGACCTCCGCGTCATTGATGAAAATCCGGAAGATCTTCGGCCTCTCGACGACGGCTTTGAGGCCGGCGAAGTCCCGGGCATCGCCCTTGACGGCCCGGAACCAGAAGACGGCCGAGAAGCCGGAACCGGCCGGGAACTTATCGAGGTCGACGATGTTCGTCTTGTACTGGACCGCGCTGTCCCAGGGATTGCGGTCAAGCCCATGGGCCTGGAAGGTCTTCCGTTGGGCGTCGTAGAAATATTGATCCTTCTCGGTCCGTCCGGCGACCGTGAGATCGCAGTAGTCGAGCGTCAGGACGTTCGGGCCGAGCGACTCGACCTTGAGCGCTCCTTCGGCCTGGACATCCTCCCAGGCCGGGGCCGGACCGGCCGCAGCCGGCTTCACCCGCTCGTCCTTCACGCACAGGAGAAGGCTCCCTCCCGGGGGCAGGGAGAAAGGGGCTTCAACCCGGCCGGCCTGACGGGTGAAGGGAAAGGCCTTGACCTGTCCCGTGAACAGGTCCCATTCTTCGGCCGAGCCGCCGGCGAGGGCCAGCGTTCCCGTCGTCGTCGCTTCGGCGTCCGCATTGGCCAGGAAGACGAGCTGGCCACCGTCGAACTCCCGCCGCTGGTGGAAGAGCTTGGCCCCGGCCGTCAAGCCGGAGAACGCGATCGCCGGGGGGCTCATCCGGCGGACCTTGTCGAACCCGCTTCCGGGACCGGAATCGACCCAGCGGTCGCCGAAGGAGAACTGGAGCTCCCGGATGTCCTCGGTGAGAAGCCCATTGACATAGTCGGGCGGCGCCACCCAGGAGACGATCTTGCCTTCGCGGATGAGGTATTCCCGGATGAGGTCAACGGTCGTGTCCTCGAGGTTGCGCAGGCCCGGCGGCAGGATGATCAGGCCGTAGGAGCGGTCACCGACGTTCAGCCGGGCCTGGCGGACCGAGCCGAATTCCTGGAGCGTCTTTTCGCTGACGAGGTCGTATTCGATGTGCTCGGATTCGAGCATGTGGACGAAGGTCTGGAAATCCGTCCCGACCGATTTGAATTCTTCTGACTCGGCCGCCGGGGAATAGAGCATCCAGGCCGTCGTCGTCGGTTCGATGACGACGATCCGGTTGATCTGCTGGCCGAGGCTCATGGCCACGGACAGCCGCCCGAAATAGTCGGCCAGAGTGTTGTAGTGCGGCCACCAGGGCTCGTGGTCGGAGAACGAGAGAGGGTGGTCGCGCTTGCGGGCCCCCATGATCGTGGCGTAAGACAGGTGCTGGTTGAGGAAGTTGACGCCGAGCGCAAACTCCCAGTCGCCGATCCGCTTCTGGTCGGCGAAAGTCAGGTCCCAGCCGCTGGCCCCGTAGGTCTCGGACATCGTCCTTTCGCGGCCGCGCTGGTTGGCGACGCTGCGGATCTCGCGGACGGCCCGGGCGTTGCCGAACTGGGCGTCCGTCTCGGTGGAGAACTCGTTCATCAGCACATCGATGCCGGGCATGTGGGCGTACGCGGCCATGGCCAGGTTGTCCGGAGAGACGCGCGGGCTCGGCCACTCGTGCTCCCAATAGTGCCCGGTGAAGGCCAGGTTGTTGTCGGTCGCGTAGGCGTAGTACGGCTTGGCCCAGTTCTCGATGAAGAGGTCGAGAAGCGTCGCGTAGAAATCGTGGCGGACGCGCTTCCAGTTGCCGGCTTCCTCGAAGAGCGATACCAGCTCCGGCCGGAGATCGTAGCCCCAGCGCGTCTGAAAGGCCTGGAAGAGGGCCGGGGTGTAGTTCACGGCCTCGCGGCCACCGGCCGGATTGATCTCGGCCTCGTCCTGGAAGACGCCGGGAACGGTCAGGCCGAACTCTTTGCCGATGACGCGCTTGTAGCCGTTGAGGGTCAAGTCGAGAAATTTCTCCGTGACCTCCTTGCGCATGAGGTCGACATAGGTGAATCCGCCGTGCCATGGGGACGGGTCGGCGCGGACGACGTCGAAGACAAAATAGGTGGCGCCGTCGGCCCCCCCGGGGAGGGTCTTGCCGGTGACGTCCTCCATCCCGGTCAGGGTCCGTCGCAGGACGACGAGAGGCGCAGGTTCGAGCGCGGCCGCAGGAGGCGGCCCGGCGTATGTCCGCATCCGCAGTCCCGAACGGGCGGCGTCGGGCATGGCCGCGGGGACGTGGCCGCCGGCGAATCCGGAAGGATAGGAATTCTCGTCATAAAGCCAGATCCTGAGGCCCAGCTCTTTCCCGGTCTCGACGGCGTAGGCGCAGAGGGCGAACCATTCATCCGTGAGATAGGGCGTGATGAGTCCCGGCCGGGGATGGATGAAGGCGCCGCCGATGCCGCGGGCCTTGAAGTCCTCGAGCTGGCGCTTGATCTCGTCCCGGGTCACGGTGCCGTTCCAGACCCAAAGCGGGGCGCTCCGGTATCCGGCGGGCGGATCGGCGAAGGCCTTCAACAGGGCTTCGTAGGCGGGGCCCTCGGCCTTCCTGACGCATGAGACGCCGGCGGCCGCGAGGACCAGGGCGATCAGCATGAGAATGGAGGCCAAGGATCGACGGTTCGTATTCATGACGCGTGCCTTTCGTTCTCCGTCGAGAATGGTGGGGCGGGCCGGAGAGCTCCAGAAGAGAATAACATCTGCCCTCTGATTGAGAAGAAATCGTGGCGGAGAGGGCGGGATTCGAACCCGCGGCCCCGGTTTGAGCCAGGGCAAACGCTTAGCAGGCGTTCCTGATCGACCACTCCAGCACCTCTCCGCGGCCGGGGAACCGGGTTATTCTAGCATGAGCGGGGGGACAATGCCAACCGAAGGGGCTGTCCCCGGAGACGACTGTCCCTCCGGATCCGATCGCCGTCCGCGTCCCGCCGTCAGCAGGGTCCCCACGTGTGCCGGGGGTGGCGCTTCTCATATTCCGCGGCCGTCTTCTTGGTGATCTTGTGCCAGGGCTCCCCTGTCTTGGCCCCGATGATGCCGGCCAGCGCGCAGCGGCAGAGCGTCGGGTCGATCTTCGTCCTCAGCTCGTGGAAGACCTCATAGGGGTCGCGCTTGAGGAAATCCTCCGCGGTCTTGATCCCGATCTTCTCGAGCTTGGCCGCGGTCGTCTTGCCGATGTTCGGAAGACCGGTCAGCTTGGCCTGTTTCTCAGTTGCTGGGCGCATGGGACTTCCTCTCTCTCATTTTCTTCTCCCCTTCCCCGCCGCATCAACGGATTCCGCCGAGTTCCTGAAAACGGACAAAGGCCTTTTTCCTTTTGCCCGTGAGGATCCGGGATCCTTCAGCCAACTCCTCTTTCCCGTTCTGGAGTCCATCTTTATAAGCCTTGATGCTTTCAATCTCTTGCCGGGCCAGATCCGCGACCTCGCGGGCCCGGTCCATCAGCTCGGCGTCGTGCTTGATCAAAGACGAGAGCCGCAAGGAAGACTTGGCAGCGAGGTCGGCCGCGGCGCCGCTGGCAGCGCCTTCAAGGCCGGCGCCCCCGCTCAATGAAAGATCGGAAACGGCCTTGTCGTAACTATCATAAGAAGCCATGAAGCTCTTCAGCGCCTTGATGTCTTCACGGTACATGCCGTAAATAATTAGGAAGACGCCGGCCGCCACCGCCAGGACGAGGATGAGCAACCATCGGCCTTTCATCGTATCCTCCTGGTTACGGACCCGCGAGTTTGATCACGGTCTGCCAGGTCCGGGTCGTGACCTCTTGTCCGAAAGCCCGTTCCAGGAAAGCCATCAGATCCGGCGTTCCCACCCCGGGAGAAAGCGTCACGGCGCTGAAAATCTCGCCCGGCCCGGCCCGGACGATGCGAACGCCCTTGGCGGGTGACGGGAGCCGGAGACGGGAGAAATCCGGCTTCTTTTGGGCGAGGAATGTCACATAGAGCCTGACGTTGGGGCCTGACGGCACGCTCTTGAACGGGTCGGAGGCGGCGATGGCCCTCAATTCGCGGGCCGTGCGCAGGACGACCTTTACGGAAAAGCCGAAGGCCTTCTCGAGCCCCCGGAAGATCGTCGCTTCCAGGTGGGCCGCCTTGCCGGCCGCCTCGAAAATGACGTTTCCGCTGGCCAGGACCGTCCTCACGTCCCTGAAGCCCATCGCTTCGAAAGCCTTCCGGAGGCCGGCCATCGAGATCTTTCGATGGCCGCCGACATTGATGCCTCTCAGAAAGGCGACGATGGCGGAGGGAGAGGGATTCGAACCCCCGTTCCGGAGAACCGGAAAGCGGTTTTCAAGACCGCCGCCTTCAACCACTCGGCCATCCCTCCGTCGATCTATTTTTTCGCAGCTGAGATGCGTTCGAGGCCGTGCAGATAGGGCCGCAGCGCCTCGGGGATGACGACCGAGCCGTCGGCCTGCTGATAGTTCTCCAGGATCGCGCTGACGGTCCGGCCCACGGCCAGCCCCGAGCCGTTGAGGGTGTGGACGAACTCGGGCCGGCCCTTGGCCTCGCGCTTGAACCGGATATTGGACCGTCTGGCCTGGAAATCCACGCAGTTCGAACAGGACGAGATCTCCATGAAGCCGTCGCGGCTCGGCATCCAGACCTCGAGGTCGTAAGTCTTGGCGCTGGCAAAGCCCATGTCGCCCGTGCACAGGAGAACGACCCGGTGATGAAGGCCCAGCCGCTTCAGGACCTCCTCGGCCGAGGCGGTCATGAACTCGAGCTCGTCGAAGGAGCTCTCGGGGCGGCTGAAGATCATCATCTCGACCTTGTTGAACTGGTGCTGGCGGATAAGGCCTCGGACGTCCTTGCCGTAGGACCCCGCCTCGCTCCGGAAGCAGGGCGTATAGGCGACAAACCGCGTCGGCAGGACGGCGCCGTCGAGGATCTCGTTCCTGTAGATGTTCGTCAGCGGCACCTCGGCCGTCGGGATGAGGTACCAGTCGAGGCCCTCGAGCTTGAACAGGTCCTCCTTGAATTTAGGCAGGTTCCCTGTCCCGGTCAGGCTCTCGGCGTTGGCGATGAACGGTGGCAGGACCTCGGTGAAGCCCCGCTCCCGGGTGTGGATGTCGATCATGAAGCTGATCAAGGCCCGCTCGAGCTGGGCCCCGGGGCCGAAGTAGACCGTGAAGCGAGATCCGGTGATCTTGGCCGCCCGCTCGAAATCGAGGATGCCGAGCTTCTCGCCGATATCCCAGTGCGCCTGGGGCCTGAAGGAGAATTCCGGACGGCTCCCCCAGCGGCGGGCCTCCGCGTTGTCCCCGGCGCCCGTCCCGACGGGAACGGATTCATGGGGGATGTTGGGGACGTTGAGAAGCGTCGCCTTGAGCTCGGCATCGAAGGCCTTGAGCCGATCTTCGAGAGCCCCGATCTCGTCGCCGACCTGGCGCATCTCGGCGATGATCGCCGAGGCGTCCTTCCCGTCTTTTTTCAGCCGGGAGATCTCCTCGGAGGCCTTGTTCTTGACGGCCCGGAGATCCTCGGCCCTCTTGAGGACGTCCTTCTTCTCGCGGGACAGGCGGACGAACTCGTCGAAGCTGATCCGCTGGCCCCGCGAAGCGAGCTTATTCTGAACGGATTCAAGGTTTTCCAAGACGAATTTGGAGTCCAACATGGTCGGGATTATAACACAGCGCGATCCCGCTCGAAAGGGCGGCCGGGGCGCGTCCTCCCGGGCCTATTTCGAAAGCGCTCTCAATCGCTCGAGCTCGGCTCGCGCCTGCCGGATGGCGGCCGCATTCTCATCGCCGGGATTCGCCAGGAGTCTCTCCAGCGAGCGGATGGCGTCGGGGATCCGGTCCATCTTTTTGTAGCAGACAGCCAGTTGGCGGAAGACATCCGGATCCGGCCGCAGGCGGGCGGCCGTCTCCAGGCTTTCCACGGCCCGCCCGAACTCCTTCTTGAAGGCATAGGCGGCGCCCAGGAATTGGTAATAGCTTCCGTCGTCGGGGTAGTCCCGGGTCAGTGAGGCGAAAGCCTCGATCGCTTCATCATGCCTCCCGCTCAAGCCCAGAAGCCTGGCCCGGGTCTTCCTCAGGGCCACATTTTCAGGTTCGATGGCCAAGGCCTTCTCGATCTGGCCGAGGGCGTCGTCGTAACGCCCCCAGCGTTCGTTAACCGTCGCCGAAACGGACAGGGCGTCGAGGTTGGCAGGATCCGCGGCGAGCGCCCGCTGCATGGTCTCCAGCGCCGCCGGCAGGTCGCCCATGACAAGATACATGTGCCCGAGCCGGGTGCGCAGGATCGCCGAGCCCGGCACGGCCGCAAGACCTTTCTTCAGCGTGTCGATGGCCTCCGGGAACTTCTTCTGCATGCCCTGGGCCAGGGCGAGATTGATAGACATCGCGGGGACGTCTTCATATCCTGCCAGGAGCTCCCTGAGCACGCGCTCCATCTCCGGGAAGTTCCCTTCCGCCTCGAACTGGACGGACTGCTGATGGAGGCGAAGGTCCCCCAGACGGTCTTTGGGGTCGGGATCTCCCGTCCCCTCCCCCCCTGCGAACTGGACATAGCCGAGCGAGCGGAGCTTCTCCTGTTCCGACGATGAGAGCTCGCGTTTTCCCGCGCCGGCCGCGGGCGCCGAGATCAGCATCTTTTCGAGCCGGCTCTTCAGCTCTTGGGCCTTGGCCGGGTTGTCGTTGGACGCGTCCCGTTCTTCGCCCGGGTCCCGGGCCAGATGATAAAGCTCGGGCCGGGGCGCCTGGATATACTTCCAGCCGCCGGAGACGAGGCCCACGAGCTCCGACCAGCCCCAGCTCTCACGGGGATAGAAGCTCTCGAGATAGACATCGCGGTCCGGATCGCTATGCCCCTTGATGAGAGGCACGAGACTCCGTCCGTCCAGCCCGGGATCTTCGATCCGGAGGAGATCCAGGATCGTGGGCACGATGTCGATCGTCCGGGCCCTCGCTCCCACGACGAGACCGGACGGCAGGCGGCCTTCGGAATACAACAACAGGGGGATCCTCACGGCCATTTCATAGATGAATACCCCATGTTCCTGTTCGACCTTCTCCCCCAAGCCCTCGCCATGATCGCCGGTGACGGCGATCAGGGTCCTCTGAAGCAGCGCCTTTTCCCGGAGTGCCCGGACGACCTCGCCGACGACCGTGTCCATATAGGCGATCTCGCCGTCATAAGGGCTGTCGACGAAATCCTTCCGGGAGTCGGGCGGCGGATCATACGGAAAATGAGGGTCATAGAAATGGACCCAGGCGAAGAACCTCCCCTCGGCTTTCTTCTCGAGCCATGATGAAAACAGACGGAACACCTGTCCGGCGCGCCTCTCGGCCCGGACGGACTTCAGGGAAGAGCCGGTCTCGAAATTGTCGTCATAGATATCGAATCCCGGGGCCAGGCCGAAACGGGAATCAACCGAAAAAGACGCCGTGAACGCAGCGGTCTGGTAGCCGCGTTCCTTGAGCCGTTCAGCCAGCGTGATCTTTTCGGCTGTAAGGAAGGAGGTCCCGTTGGTGTGGACGCCGTGATGGTACGGCTCGAGACCGGTCATGATGGAGGCATGGGAGGGAAGAGTCAGCGGGACCGAGCAATAGGCGTTTTCGAACCGGACACCCTGGGCCGCCAGCGCGTCGAGATTAGGGGTCCGGGCGCCTCGATAGCCGTAGCATCCGATATGATCGGCCCTCGTCGTGTCCAGCGTGATGAGCAGGACGTTCAGGCTTTCGTCGCGCCCGACCTTGGGCCCCCGGCTCCCTCTGAACATGACGGCCGCGGCGGCGGTGAGCAGGAGCAGCGCGACCGCGACGAACCATGGCCACTTGCGGCCTCGGACCAGGGCGCGGCTTTCGTTCGGTCCGGTCTTATTGGCAAAAGATCCGGACCGCGCGGCGTCCCCCGGCTCTTGCCGTTTCGGGGGCCTGCGCTTTCTCTTGCCCATTTTTTATTCCAGCCAGGCGCTGTCGTGGAGACCAGGCCGGGCCCCTATTATAGCCGCCCGTCGAACGAATGTCGCCCTCCCTTCGATCCGGCCGGTTTTGACAAGCGCGGCCGATTAGCCGAAAATGGTCGGGAATGTCAGGCATGATCCAGGTCTACACGGGGAACGGCAAGGGCAAAACGACCGCCGCCATGGGTCTGGCCCTCCGGGCGGCCGGCCGCGGTCTTAAAACCTATGTCGCCCAATTCCTCAAGGGCCAACCGACGGGCGAGGTCGAGGCCGCGAGCCTTTTGGGCGGCCTCATCCGCATCGAACAGTTCGGTCGTGAAGGCTTCATCACGGTCAAGGACAGCCCCGGTGACGAGGACCTGTCGAGAGCCAAGGCCGGGCTGGCCAAGGCGCTCGAGGCCATGCTCTCCGGGGAATACCGGATCGTCATTCTCGACGAAGTCAACACGGCCGTCTACTTCAAGCTCCTGCCGGAGACGGACGTCCTCGACTTTATCGGCCGGCGGCCCGCGGCGGTCGAGCTGGTCCTGACCGGGCGCTACGCGCCGGACTCGTTCATCGAGAGAGCCGACCTCGTCACCGAGATGATGGAGATCAAGCATTATTTCCATACGGGCGTGAAGGCCCGCGAGGGCATCGAGAAATGACCCGGCGGCCGGACCCTTTCGGCCGGAGCCCCTTCCGGCCGGCCATGGACCGGGACCGGTTCGAGGCGCTCGTCGCCGCGGCCATGGACGAGATCCCCGGGAAGTTCCGTAAGCTCATCGACAACCTCAACGTCATGGTCGAGGAGGATTGCCCGCCCGGGACCAACCTGCTCGGACTCTATCATGGCGTCCCCTTCCCTCACCGGAGCCCGGCCTCCTACGGCAGCTACCCTCCCGACGTCATCGTCATCTACCGGCATCCTATCGAATCGATCTCGAGATCGGACGAGGACGTCAAGGACCATGTCCGGGACACGGTCCTCCACGAGGTCGGCCACTATTTCGGTCTGGGTGAAGCGGAGCTCAGGGAGATCGAGCGGGCCGTCCGCGAGCGGCGCAAGGGAGGAACGCCATGATCAAGCCCCTCGAGGGCGTCTATGTCGCCCTGACAACTCCGTTCGCCGGCGACGGGATCTCGGCGGCCAAGCTCAAAGACAACGTCCGCAAGCTCAACGCGACCGCCGTCGCCGGTTACCTCGTGCTCGGCTCCACCGGGGAAAGCGTCTCCCTGACAGACGCGGAATCCCTGGAGCTCGTCGAGGCCGTCCTCGAGGCCGCCGCCCCGGAAAAGAAGATACTCGTCGGCTCGGCCCGCGAGTGGACGAAGGGGACGATCGATTTCACCGCGAGTCTGCCTGACCGCGGTATCGCCGCCGTGCTCGTTCGCCCGCCGTCCTACTTCAAATCGAGCCTGACCCGCGAGGCCCTCAGGACGCATTACCTCGCCGTGGCCGACGCCAGCCGCTACCCGGTCCTCGTCTACAACATGCCTGCGAACACGGGGATCTCCCTTGAGCCCCGCCTCGTCATCGACCTGGCCTCGCATCCCAACATCGCCGGGCTCAAGGAGAGCGGCGGCAGCTTGGCGTTCGTCGCCGAAGTCGTCCGCGAGGTCCCCGGCCGCTTCCATTATTTCCTCGGCTCGGGCTACGTCGTTTATCCGGGACTGGAGATGGGGGCGAGCGGCGCTATTCTGGCCGTGGCCAACGCGGTGCCGGAGATGTGCGCCGAGCTCTTCCGGCTTTTCCAAGCGGGCAAGAAGGAGGAGGCCCGCAGGCTCCAGCTCGACCTCGTCCCGCTGAACAAAGCCCTCGTCGGGGTTTACGGCATCGCCGGGCTCAAGTACGCCCAGGACCTGCGGGGATACTCCGGCGGCCTGACCCGGTTGCCCCTCCTTCCCGTCGACGCCAAGGGCCGGGCGGAGATCGACGCCCTCCTAAAAAAGACGGGTTTCTAGATTGCTCGCTGACAATCTAGATATATTGCAGGCGGTACTCGGGCGGAGCTATCTATTCCGATATTTCGCAGAAACCCGGCTCCGTGTCGCTCCGCCGGATTTCAGCCCTCCGCTCGCTAGCGCTCGCTACGGTAGGATGACCGTGCACCCTGCTTCGACAACACTCTCCCTGCGTGTCCCGAGCCGCCGGCTCCGGCGAGGTTGACTGCCGCACAAGGGACCGTCCCGTTGCCGCTGCTACCTTCCGGTCCTGACGGGATTCGCGGGAAGCCCTTCGCGCAGGACCCCGGCCTTCAACGCCACGTGCAAGGGCACCGGCCAGAAAGAGGGAAGCCTCGGCAGGGAATTCGACCCCACTGGAGCGGATCGTGGGCTACAGGGCACCGCTAGCTCCCCGTCTAGCACGGTCGAATCCATTATACATTTTTTTGCCGAATGCGGTAAAATGGAGGCTGCTGTCAGGAGGAAAGAGATATGTATTTCGGCGACCCCACGTTCTTACTGGTCATCCCGGCCCTGATCCTGGCTTTCTACGCCCAGGCCAAGGTCAAGAGTGCGTACAATAAATATGGCCAGGTCTTCGCCTCTTCCCGCATCACCGGAGCTCAGGCCGCTCAACAGCTGCTCCAGACGGCCGGGGCGGGTAACGTCGTTGTCGAAAGGACGCCGGGACAGCTGACCGATCATTACGATCCACGAAAGAAGGTCCTGCGCTTGTCCGACGGGGTTCACGATAGCTCGTCCATCGCCGCCCTGGGCATCGCCGCCCACGAAACGGGCCACGCCCTCCAGCACCACCAGAATTACCGGCCCATGCACCTTCGGTCGCTCATCTACCCGGTGGCTAGCATCGGCTCGACCCTGGCTTTCCCGGTCTTCGTGGCTGGTTTCTTCTTTAGCGGCAAGAGCTCGGCCCTCTTGATGAACATCGGCATCCTGCTCTTCGCCGGCGCGGTCGCCTTCTCTCTCATCACCCTGCCCGTCGAATTCAATGCCTCGAAGCGAGCCCTGACGCTTCTCGAGGAGCGGCGTTTCCTGACCGGGGATGAAATGGCCGGAGCGAAGAAGGTCCTGGGCGCGGCCGCCCTGACCTACGTCGCCTCGACGGCCATGGCCGCCGTCCAGCTCCTGCGCATGTTCCTTATGCGCTCATCGCGCGACTAGCACGGCAAGACGCCGCGTTCTTCGGGGCCCGGCACATCCTCGATATCGATAGAACGAGGGGAGGTCCGGTCATGCAGCGCTCAGGATGGTTAAACCGGTGCCTTTTGACGGTGGCTCTGTCGGCCGTCGGTGTGACCGGGCACGCCGATGCCGGTCAACGGCTCGATCTCACTTTCCGCGTCTATGAGGCGATCCGCACAGCCAAGGCGGGACCTGGTGAGGCCGCCGTCCCTGTTTCGCTCCGGCCAGCCTTCTCGGCGCGCCTGGCCACCGCCGGGGATCTGGACGCGGAGAAGGCCTGCCTTCTCCGGACATTCAACCTCCGCGAAGCCAGCCTCGTCTCCGAAACCGCTCTTGTCATCGGCGAGGGCGGGCAGGCCCCCGACCGCGTCCGGCAGCCATTCTCGCTCGGAAACAGGCCGTTTCAGATCGTCCTGCTCATGACGGAATTCATCCAGCCTGTCCGGCTGTTCGCCGTCGTGCTCGAAAAGACCGGGGACCGCTTCGAGACCCTTCTCGGGGAGACGGTCGAGCTCGAGGGCGGCCGGTCGACCGTCCTCGGTCTCGAGGATGGCGCCGGAAAGACCTTTTTTCTGACCTTGCGGATCACGGGGCCGGAGGAGATGATGCCTCATCCGACGCCCCCTCCCCCGCCTCCCCCGCCGAGGGCCGCTGACGAAGAGGCCAAGATCCGCGAATTCGAGCGCGGCGCCGTCGTCATCGATCTGGATCTGCCGCCGCCCCAATTGATCAGGATCGTCGACCCCGTGCTGCCGCCCGGGGCCCCCGCGCCCGTTCCCGGCGATCATGCCTCCCTCAGCATCCGCATCGACGAAACGGGCCGCGTCATCGGCGTGCGGACCGTTTTCAGTTCGAACCCGGCCTTCGAAGCGGCGGCGAAGGACGCGGTCAGGCATTGGAGATATCAACCCTATTTCGTTGACGGAAAGGCGCGGCAGGCCGTCATCCCCGTCACCGTTCGATCCGTGGCCCGATAAGCCCCGGGTCGCTCTTCCCGCCGAGTCCCAAGCGATCTTGTGGAATCGCTCGAACTCCTTTATTGGCCGCTGTCTTGACAGCCCTATCTCCCGGTGGTAGATAGACCTCTTTGAACTTCCTCAGGAGGTCGCCCGTGAAGAGATCCCCCCTCATCGCTCCGCTGGCCCTCGCCCTGGCCTCTCTCTGCCTGGCCGCCGGCATCGCCGCGGCCCAGACGCCGCCGGACAAGTATCTCGGTCACAAGGTCGGCGAGGACCGCAAGCTGGCCGATTACACCCAGATCAGGTCCTACTTTGAAAAGCTGGCCCAGGAGACGAACAAGCTCAAGCTGTTCACGATCGGCGAATCGGTGCTCAAGAAGCCGATCATCATGGCCGCCATCTCGACCCCTGAGAACCTGGCCAAGCTCGACCGCTGGAAAGAGATCACGCACAAGCTCCGCGACCCTCGCGTGACCCCTGCCGACGAGGCCCGCAAGCTGGCCAAGGAAGGCAAGGCCATCGTCCTCATCACCTGCTCCCTGCACGCGACCGAGATCGCCGCGTCCCAGATGTCGATGGAGCTCGCCTACGACCTCGTCACCGGGAAGACCTTTTTCGACGCCGCCAAGATCCTCAGCGACGTCGTCGTGCTGCTCGTGCCCTCGCACAATCCCGACGGCAACCAGATGGTCGTCGACTGGTACAAGAAGTATGTCGGGACCCCCTACGAAGGCGGCGGCATGCCCTGGCTGTACCACCACTATGCCGGCCATGACAACAACCGTGACTGGTACATGTTCAACCTGCCCGAGACACGGGCCGTGACCAAGGTCCTCTATCACGACTGGCTGCCCCAGATCCATGTCGACGAACACCAGCAGGGCTCCAACGGCGCCCGGCTCTTCGTCCCGCCGTTCATGGATCCGCCCCTCCCGAACATCCAGCCCTCCGTTTGGCGCGGCGTCAATCTCGTCGGGACCGGGATGAGCTACGATCTCCAGAAGCACGGCCTGAGCGGCGTCGTCAACGGCCGCTCCTATACGGCCTGGTGGATCGGCGCCTGCGACGACACCTCCTGGCTCCACAACGTCATCGGCATCCTCAGCGAAGCGGCCTCGGTCCGGGTCGCCAGCCCCATCTACATCGAGCCGAACGAGCTCCAAACCGGCTTCCACGAAAAGAGGATGGACTTCGTCGATCCCTGGCCGGGCGGCTGGTGGCGGCTGCGCGACCTGGTCGATTACGAGCTCGTGCTGTCCAAGAGCATGATCAAGACGGCCGGCCTGCACAAAGAGGACCTGCTCTTCAACTTCTACCAGATGAACAAGAA
>Ga0105106_10001234_pt1 | contig 18319 bp, 11 predicted proteins | sample PPLLaktember2015_5_FD_79109 | JGI IMG/M metagenome (GOLD analysis project Ga0105106, IMG submission 79109) | Freshwater sediment microbial communities from Prairie Pothole Lake near Jamestown, North Dakota, USA - PPLs Lake P8 Core (1) Depth... | ecosystem: Environmental > Aquatic > Freshwater >...
CGGTCTTCGTGGACAGCCCGATGGCCGCGACGGTGTTGAACGCGTATCGCCGGCGCGCTGACGAGCTCGATCCCGAGATCACCGCGCACGCCGGGGCCAACGGGGGCCGCGCCGCAGCGGAGCGCCGCCTGTGTCTGTTCTGCACGGCGCATCTTCGCGTGGTGGCGTCGATCGAGGACTCGCGCGACGTGCAGGAATCGAACCAGCCATCCATCGTGATCTCCGCGAGCGGGATGGCCACGGGAGGGCGCGTGTTGCACCACCTGGAACGGGCGCTCCCGGACGCGCGCAACACGGTGCTGTTCGCCGGTTATCAGGCCGCCGGCACGCGGGGGCGGAAGCTCACCGACGGCGCCCAGTTCTCGCGCATCCACGGCCAGGAGATCCCGGTGCGGGCGCGCATCGAGCAGCTCGATTCGATGTCCGCCCATGCCGACGTGAACGAGATCATGCGCTGGCTCGGAGGCTTCGAGCAGCCGCCGGGCCTGACCTGCCTGGTGCACGGCGAGCCAGAGCCGATGGATGCCCTGAAGGCCAGGATCGAGCGGGAACTGGGCTGGACTGTGAAGACCCCGGCCCATCAAGAGAAAATAGAAGTGTGACCAGACGCTACCTCCTCGAACAGATAGACGACGCGGCGGTCGTCCAGTACTACGCGGACGGATTCGATGCGCTGACGCGGGATCAGAAGATCCTCAGCTGGCATCTGTACCAGGCGGCGCTTGCCGGACGCGACATCTACTACGACCAGCGCTATCGCCACGCGCTCGAGATGCGCGAGGTCCTGGAAGAGATCCTCACGCACGGCGACGGCGTGAATGCGGACGTGCTGGCCGAGATCCGGCGCTACACGAAGCTCTTCTGGATCAACTCCGGCCCGCACAACAACCTCACCGCCCGCAAGTTCGTGCTCAAGTGCGAGCCCGACGATCTCCGCGCCGCCGTGGAGATCGCCGAACGCGACGGCGCGACGTTCCCGCTGCGCGAAGGAGAGTCCCTCCAGGCGATGCTCGACCGGCTGCATGGGCCGTTCTTCGATCCGGCCGTGGACGCGATGGCGACGAGCAAGACGCCCGGCGAGGGACGCGACATCCTTCAAGCCAGCGCCAACAACCTCTATGACGAAGTCACGATGGCCGATATCGAGGGGTTCGACGAGCGCTATGGATTGAACTCGCGGCTCGTGAAGCGCGAGGGCACGCTCGTCGAAGAGGTCTATCGCCTCCACGGCCGCTACGGCGACGACATCGAACACATCGTCCGGCACCTGCAGGCGGCTGTGCCGCTGGCGCCGCCCGCGATGCGCCGCGCGCTCGAAGCGTTGATCCGGTTCTACGAGACCGGCGAGGACGAGGACCGTGTGACCTACGACGTGGCCTGGGTGGAGGACAAGGACTCGGCCGTCGACACCATCAACGGTTTCGTCGAGAACTACCTCGATGCGCGGGGCGTCAAAGGGGCCTGGGAAGCCCTCGTGTACTACGTCAATCAGGAGAAGACCGAAGGCCTGCACAAGCTTGCGGAGGCCGCGGCGTGGTTCGAAGTGCGCATGCCCTGGGACCCGAAGTGGCGCCGCTCCGACGTGGTCGGGGTCACGGCTCGCGCGATCGACGTGGTCGTCGAGACGGGTGAGGCCGGACCGACGACTGCGATCGGGATCAACCTGCCGAACGACCAGCGGATCCGGGAGCTGCACGGCAGCAAGTCGGTCACGCTCGCGAACATCAACGAGGCGTACGACAAGTCGCAGTTGCCGGCGTATCGGCGCGAGTTCTGCTGGTCAGAGGACGAGGTCGCGCGCGCCGAGCGATGGGGCGCACTGGCGAGCGAAGTCACCACCGGCATTCACGAGGTCCTGGGCCATGGATCGGGCCGCGTGGCGGATCACCTCGACGGTCAGCCGCAGCTGGCGCTCAAGGAACAGTACTCGGCGATCGAAGAGGCGCGCGCCGATCTGGTAGCGCTGTACTTCGTGCCGAACCCGAAGATCGCCGAGATCGGCATGTTGCCGGGCGAGCACCAGAACGAGATCGTGCAGGCGGAGTACGAGGCCTATGCGCGCAACGCGCTCGTGCAGCTCCGCCGGGTGCGGGAAGGCACGACGATCGAAGAAGACCACATGCGCAACCGCCAGATGATCGTCCACTGGCTGCTCGCGCACACGAAGGCGATCGAGGTGCGGAAGCGCGACGGGAAGACGTACTACGTGATGGTGGACGCGAAGGCCTTTCACGAGGGCTCGGGCCGTCTGCTCGCCGAGGTGCAGCGGATCAAGTCCGAGGGTGACTACGAGGCCGCGCGCGAGCTGTTCGAAACCTACGGCGTGCACTTCGACCCGGCGTTGCGCGACGAGATCGTGCAGCGGGTCGATCACCTGAACCTGCCGTCCTACACGGGATTCGTGCAGCCGCGCCTGGAGCCCGTGTTCGACGCGTCTGGGCAGATCTCGGACGTCGTCATCTCGTATCCGCAGGACCTGGAGCGTCAGATGCTGGAGTACTCAAGAAAGATCGCCGCCGCGGAGGCCGTGCGGTGAGGCGCGCCGCTGCGCTCGTCGCGATTCTCCTGGCGGTGGGTGCGGTCGTCCGGGTTGGGACGTACGTCTCGGGCGAGCGTCCGGCGGCGGAAACCGCTTCGGCGTCCCAGGGGGCCGCTGTGGCGCGGCTCCATGCGGCGATCGACCCTGTAATCGATGCGCTGTGGGGCGGCTACGACCACGCGGCCGCGCGCCAGCACGTCGAGTTCATCAGCCAGTTCTGGCGCCTGCCAGGGAACGCCGGCTACAACGCGTCGCTCGATCGCGTGCGGGACCGGTTGGCGTCGGCGGGATTCCGCTCGCCCGGATCGACGACTGGCAGTCCAACCGTCGCGTACGAGGAGTATCCAAACACCGGGCGCGGCTGGGATCACACGGTTGGCACGCTGGCCCTTGTTCGAGGCGGGCGATCGGACGAGATCGTCCTCTCGCGCGAGCGCGAGCGGCTGGCGCTGTGCATCAACTCGTTCTCCACGCCGCCCGAGGGGATCACCGGACGACTGGTGGATGTCGGTCGCGGGGATCGAGACGAGGATTACGCCGGCAAGACGGTCAAGGGCGCCGTGGTGATCGGCGACGCGGACGTCGGCCAGCTCTGGCGCCGCGCGGTCGGGACGCACGGAGCGATCGGCGTGATCTCCACGTCGTTGCCGGGCTACCTGAGCGTGGATCCCCCGGGCGCGCCTCCAACACCACGCGATCAGTGGGACATCCTGCAGTGGGGCAGCATCCCGTACGACGAAGCGCGCAAGGGCTTCGGATTCAAGGCGTCGCCGCGTGCGGCGGCCAGGCTGCGGGCGGCATTGACGATGTCGCAGGCGGGCGCGGTCGACGTGCGCGTGAGGATCGCCAGCACGTTCACCCCCGGGCCCGTGCGCACGCTCGTGGCGGAGATTCCCGGCCGCGTCGCACCCGACGAGCGCATCGTGGTTGCCGCGCACGTGCAGGAGCCTGGCGCCAACGACAACGCGAGCGGCGTGGCGACGCTGGCCGAGCTGGCCGTGGCAATGGCGGCCGCCGTGCGCGAAGGCCGGGTGCCGGCGCCGGCGCGCACGGTGACGTTCCTCTTCCTGAACGAGATCAGCGGCAGCCGCCAGTGGCTGCAGGACCACCCGGAAGCAGCAAAGCGCGTGAAGTACATGTTCTCGATGGACATGACCGGCGAAGACGTGACGAAGACGGGCGGCAGCTTCCTGATCGAGCGATATCCCGATCCGGGTGCCGTGTGGGACCGTCCCTGGGATCCGCATTCCGAGTGGGGCCGCGGCAACGTGCGCGCCGATCAGCTCAAGGGTGATCTCATCAACGATCTCCACCTCGCGGTGTGCCTGCGCGTCGCACGGAAGAGCGGCTGGGTCGTGAAGACCAATCCGTACGAGGGCGGGAGCGACCACACCGTGTTTGGCGGCGCGGGCGTGCCGTCCCTGCTCAACTGGCACTTCACGGATCGCTACTACCACACCAACTTCGACACGGCGGACAAGACGAGCGCCGTCGAGATGCGTAACGTCGGCGTGGCCGTCGCGGCGTCCGCCTGGCTGCTTGCGAGCGCGAGCCCCGCCGTGGCGCTGGATGTTGCCGAGCTCGTGGCCGATGCCGGCCGCGCGAGAATCGTGCTCGAGGATACCGAAGGAATGAAGCTCGCAGCCGCCGACGCGGATCCGGCCGCCGCGCGCGCCCGCGAGACCACGATCGTGTCCGCGTGGCGGAAGTGGTACGGCGAAGCCGTGCGCAGCGTGTCGCGCCTGGCGGTTGGCTCGCCCCCCGCGGGCTTCTCGGATCGGATCGGCCAACTCGCGGCATCGTTCGAGCCGCGCGGTGGTGGACCCCTGCTTCCGCTGCTGGCCCGGCTCGTCGCCCTCGCGCCGCCACTCGGGATCAGTCCCGTGCTGCCACAGAAGTACACGCAGATCGCAGGCCCGCTCCTCGTTTGCGGCGAAGACGACAAGCTGAGCACGGCGATCCCGCTGCGCTGGACTACGCTCGTGCTCGCGGCCGACGGCCGGTTCTTCGCGCCGTGCCCGCCCGCCCTGCGCGAGGGTGAGACGCGGCTCGCACCCGAAGTGCCGCACGCTCTCGACCACAGGGAGTGGCGTGAGCGGGCGCTCGTCACGTCTGCCATCGCCGCGCGAGATGCCGGGTTGCGTCGCCTCGCGATTCAGGCACACGGCCGCCTCGGCATCGGAATCGGATCGATCGAGAAGGGCAACGTCGGTCTGTCGGCGTGCATGGCCGAGATCCTCGTCTTTGGCGACTCGCGCTGGATGGCCGGACCCGTGCTGCTGGCCATGGCGCGCGATTCAGACGCAGGCGTTCGCGCGCAGGCGGCGTACGCGGCTGGCCTCGCGCTGTCGGCAGCCGGCCAGGACGGCCGCGTGGTGCAGGCGACGAGAAAGGAACTCCAGGCCTGCGCCCGGCGCGAGCAGGACGCCGGTGTCGCCAGCGCGATGCTCGAGTCGCTCGGCGCGATACGCCACGCGGACGACGCGGAGCGTGACCAGGTGGAACGGTACCTGACGGAGCTGGCCGCGGCAGATCAGGTTCGGGCCCTTGGCGCGGTGAAGGGTCTGGAAGTGCTCTTCCGCCAGAACGGCCGTCGGCCCGTCAGTCAGGCGACGCGCGAACGCCTGCGCGCGCTGGCGCTCGCTGGTCCGAAGGCCGCGGGCGATCCCGGTGATGTGGCCGCGCGGACGAGGCGTCTGGCGGTGATGGCGCTGCAGACGGCAGGCGATACCGACACCGGAACTCTCGTCGCCGCGGCCCGCGACGCCGACTGGCAGGTGCGCCGCCTCGTGGCCCTGCGTCTGGATCTGGCGAACGACGAACACGCGCGTATCGCCGAGCTGCTCGAAGCGGACACGGCCTTCCAAGTGCGCTACGAGTTACTGGGCCCGCTCGTGCGCCAGGCGAAACAGACGAACATCTGCGCGCCCGTCGTCGAGCGCTTCGCGGATCCCGAGCCCACCGTGGTCCTGCGCGCCATCGATCTGATGCCGGCCGGGTGCACCGACGCCGAAGCGGGGATGAAGAAGCTCGTGCAGTGGGCGGGCCTGTTGACGGACCCCGAAGGCGCGGACGGCCTGGTGAAGTGGCACGTGCCTGCTCGTGCGCTCACCGCCCTGGCTCGCCTCGACCTGCCGGCAGCCGCGAAAGATCTCCCCGCCGCCGTGAAGCACCAGATGTGGCAGGTGCGCGCAGCCGCGGCAACTGCGGCCGGCGCCCTCGGCAACGAGAAGGTCGTCGTCCAACTCGCAGCAGACGAAGAGCCCAACGTTCGCACGGCGGCGATCGACGTGCTGCGGCGCATGGAGAGTCCCGCGCTGATACCCGCCGCGATCGACGCGCTCAACACGCAGAATGACCATCAGCTTCTGCGCGCGGTGGCGGTCGCGCTCCGCAACGCCCCCGCCGATTCGCGCGACGACGTTTGCGAGGCCCTGCTCATCGCGCTTCGACGACTGACCGATCAGGCGTGGGATACGTCGCGCGACCCGCGAGTGGCCATCCTCGAACGGCTCGGCGAGCTGCTGCCAGAGTCACGCACGCTGGACATCGCGGCTTACTCGAGCGACTTCGATGAGCGAGTGCGCGCGACGGCGGACAAGATCGTAGTGGCGCGAACCGGGGCCCTGCCGAAGTCGAATCCGAAGTTCCGGTATCCGTTTCAGCCACCGGAACCCGCGCTCGGCGTACTCCCTGGCATCGCCCGTATCTTCCTGGAAGATGGCAGCGAGATCATCCTCGCGCTGCTCGTGGACCAGGCGCCGATCACCGTGGCGCGGTTTGCGGAGCTGGCAAGGGGACGCTACTACCATGGCCTCACGTTCCACCGCATCGTGCCGAACTTCGTCGTGCAGGGCGGCAGCCCGGGCGCCAACGAGTACGTCGGCGCGGCGCGATTCATGCGCGACGAGCTCGGCACGGCGCCGCACGTCCGCGGGGCCGTCGGCATCTCCACGCGCGGGCGCGACACGGGCGACGCCCAGATCTTCATCGACTTGGTGGACGTGCCGAGGCTCGACCGCGACTACACCGTGTTCGCCGTCGTGACCTCCGGCATGGAGTTCGTCGATCGGATGCTGGAAGGCACCCGGATCAAGGCCATCATCGTCGAATAGCCGCACGGAGCGGCTCACGCCATAGCGGGCCGTTCGCCGGCCCGGGGCGCGGACTGTCGTGCGACGACGAACAGCACCAGGAACAGCAGATCCAGCCACGCGAAGGGAATCCACATGGCGGGCACGCCTGTGGTCGTCTGATACCAGAAGACGAGGCCGCTGTAGGAGACCTTGAGGCCGATGCCATACGCGATGAGATCCCGGTTGGCGTCCGGGTCCCGCGCGATCCGCAGGAAGATGAACCCGAAGATGATGAGCAGCAGGCCCGGGAACTGCACGTAGCCGCCGTGGTTGACCGGCGTCACGTCGAAGAAGTCGAACAGCCAGCGCCACAGGAACACAAACGCCAGGCCGAGCACGCCGTCGTAGAGAGCCGCGATGTAGAAGAGCGTCTTGCGCCAGTCTCCGGTCATGTCCGTTCCTCCCTTTCGACCAATCGGGATCTGCGTGCCTGGCGGAGTCGCTCCCGGAAGCGCTTCTGGCGCGCCTGGGTGACGTCGGCCGCGTACAGTTGACGCGCCAGATCGCGAAGGCCTTGTTCGAGCTCCGCCACCGTCATTCCGGACGGCGTGAAGTTCACGTCGAACAGCGTGCAGAGCTCCCAGGCACCATCGCGAAGGATGCGTCCCTCGCGTCGAAGCCGTTCGTACAGCGGCGTTGCCGGAAACGCCGTCTGCACGGTGATCTGCACCTCGTACAGTCCGCTGTCGAGCACGAAGCGCCGGATGTCCTCGAAGGACTCGGGGCCGGAGCCGTCGAGGCCGAGCACGAAGCAGCCGTTCACGGTGATGCCGTGGGACTGGATGCGTTCGATCGCCTCAGCGTATCGGTCGAGCTGCCGGGCCTTGAAGTTCGACTTCCGTTCGAGCCCCTCGAGCGGCCCGCGGGCCGGCGCCTCCAGACCGATCAGGACCTGCTGGCAGCCGCTGTCGCGCATCAAGGCCAACAGTTCGTCGTCTGCGGCGATCGAGACATCGCTTTCCGTGAACCAGCGCACGCGCTCCGCCGCGAGCGCACGCAGCAGCTTTCGACCGTGGGCCTTGTTGGCGAACGTGTTGTCGTCGGCGAACTCGATGAAGGGCCTTGGCCACATCGACTTGATGCGGCGGATCTCGGCGATGACGCGATCCACGGGCTTCACTTTGAAGCCGGGCGCGAGGCGGATCGAAGCGGCGCAGAACTCGCAGTCGAACGGACAGCCGCGCTGCGTCTGGACGGTGATCCGGTTGTAGCGATCAATGTCGAGCAGCTCGAAGCGCGGCATCGGCGAATCGGCGAGATCGAAACGCGTGCCGCGCGAGTCGTACACCTGAGCGAGCCCGCCCCGCTGGAGATCCTCGACCACGCGCGGCCAGATCGGCTCGCCCTCGCCGACGACGATCGCGTCGGCGTGCGCGGCCGCTTCGTGCGGCACGGCAGTTACGTGCAGCCCGCCAAGCACGACCTTCGTCCCGAGAGCCCGATACCGATCGGCGAGCGCGTAGGCCTCTTTGATCTGTGCGCTGAAGCTCGAGATGGCGACAGCATCGAACTCGCCAGGTATCCACGGCTCGGGGCGCACGTCAGGCACGTCGACGTAGGTGAGGTCGACGCTGTCAGGGGTAAGGCCCGCCAGGGTCAACAGGCCGAGGCTCGGCAGGGACGCGATCACCCGGTTGCGCTCGACGAATCCCGGGAGGGTCAGCCCCATCGCCGTCAGCTCCGGGTTGTGCGCCCGGGTACCGCTCATCGCCAGCAGGCCGAGCTTCATGGGAACACCCAGCCGCCGATGAGACCGCCGAGACCCGTCAACACCGCGAACACGGGGATGGGGAAGAGATGGCGGAGGCCGGGACGCCAGGCGGTCAGGAAGCAGCACGCAGGCATGGTCACGGCCGCGAGCCAGAAGCCCACCGATGCGATCGGCGTGTGCAGCGCCGACAGCGGACGCGCGGCGATACTCAGGGCGAAGAGGACGTTGAGGATGCCGAGACCGAAGAACGCGATGTGCCCGAGCCGGACCATGCGACGGCGGAGCGATCCGTACCCGCCGAGCCAGTCGTCCTTGTGGAAGAACAGGCCGATGGCTGCCCCCGACAGGGCGCCGGCCACCATGCTCGTCCAACCGATCAGCAGATGAAGGCGTGTCGGATCATCCATCGCTCACCTTCAGGCGCCTTGCCCGCATCTGCGGGCACGGGCCGGAGATGACCCTGGCGAGCGAATACTACACCCTCTGCAGAATCAGCGTCCGCCGGCGGCGGTCAGCGTGTTCACCACGAGCCACTTCCCATTCAACCGTCCGAGATGCAGGTAAGTCGTCCCGCTGCCCGCACCGAGTTTCGCCGATGCGATGTCGCCGTCGATTCCAAGCACCGCAATCGCAGCCGCCGCAGCGTCCTTCGGCGCCTGCCCGGCCCCCAACATGGCCCCGAGCGACTCCGTGTTCTGATCGCGGACGATGCGCGCTCCCGAGGGCGCGCTGACGAGCGCTCGAACGGCGGCGACGGGGCTGAGTCGCATGAGCAAGCGACTTCCGTCGCCGGCAGCCATCGCTTCCGCGTAGTCGCGCACGGCCTGCTCGACGGTCGTGGCTGCTTCGGCGGGCGGCGCCGGCGGCTGGGGCTGGTGCCAGAGGACGCTCAGGAGCTGCCAGCGCCCATCGCGCTTCACCAGGTGGATGTAGTCGTTGAAGAGGACGCTGAACACGCGCGCCGAGGCGACGTCTCCTTCGACGTCGAGCACCTCGACGATCATCTTCCGATCCGCGGCGGGGGGACGCGGCGCCGAGCCACGGGCCGCCTCGACGAGCATCTCCGAGTTCATCTGCGTCAGGAACGCCGGCGTTCCAGGACGCGCCACCACCGCGCGCTTGGTCAGCAGCGGCGAGATCGCACGCGCCATCCTGTCGGGTGCGCGGTCGTAGTAGCCCTCCGCGTAGTCCAGCACGGCCTGCCGGATGGCGGCCACCTCGCCCGCCTGGTCCGCGGCCCGAGCCGCACCTGCCGTCATGGCCAGCACTGTCACCAGCAGTCCCAGCATGTTGAACCTCCAGGACCGGATTGTGCCCGCGGCGGGCCGAAGATAACAGTTACAATGCGCGTGATATGGAGGGAGTACAGTCTGCCGGCACGCTGTACGGCCGCGTTGCGGAACGCCTTGTCTCGCTCATGGAGGGGGGCACCCTTCGCCCGGGTGACCGGCTGCCGTCCCTTCGCCGGATCAGTCGGACCGAGGGCGTCAGCCTGACGACCAGCCTGCAGGCGTACGCGATGCTGGAAATGCGCGGCTACGTCGAGGCCCGGCCGCAATCCGGGTTCTACGTGCGGCGACGCGCTTCACGCGAGGCGGGCGAACCGGTGACGGTCGTTCCGCCGCGGGGCGCAGCGCACGTCGATGTGAGTGCGGCGGTTGCCCGCGTGCTGCGGTCCGCCCAGAACCCGAGTCTGGTGGCGCTTGGCGCGGCGTGTCCGTCGCCGGCGTTGCTTCCGTCGAGACGCCTTGCGAGGCTCGTGTCCTCGATTGCCCGCAGCGGTGTTGCCGAAACCAACAGCTACAGCTTTCCACCAGGCCGGCTCGAGCTGCGCCGCGAGATTGCCAGGCGGGCGGTCGACTGGCGCACTTCGCTCACGCCGGATCAGGTACTGGTGACCTGCGGCGCGACCGAGGCGCTCACCCTCGCTTTGATGGCGACGACGCGCCGCGGGGACGTCGTCGCGGTCGAGTCGCCGACGTACTTCGGCACCTTGCTCATCCTCGACGCGCTCGGGCTGCGCGCCGTCGAAGTCGCCACCGATCCCCGCGCGGGCATCGAGGTCGACGATTTGGCCGTCGCCCTCCGCCGGCACAAGGTGTCCGCGGTCATCGCCTCGCCGACCTGTCAGAATCCGCTTGGCAGCGTGATGACCGACGAAGCCAAGCGCGCGATGCTCACGCTCATCGCACGCCACGACGTGCCCCTCATCGAGGACGACGTGTACGGCGAGGCGTTCCATGGCGCCGAACGGCCCGCCCCTGCCAAGGCATGGGACCGGCAGGGCCGCGTCATTCTCTGTTCGTCGTTTTCGAAGGTGCTTGCGCCGGGATATCGAATCGGCTGGATCGCCGCCGGCCGGTACCACGACCGCGTAATGCGGCTGAAGCTGGCGACCACGCTGGCGACGCCGGCGCTGCAGCAGCTGGCGCTTGCTGCGTTCCTGCGGTCAGGCTCGTACGCGCAGTTCCTGAAGAAAGTGCGGCGAGCATACAGTGATCAGGTCGCCCGCGGGCGCGACGCGATCGCGCGTTTCTTTCCGCACGGGACGCGCGTGACGCAGCCGCGCGGCGGCTTCCTTCTGTGGGTCGAGATGCCGCGAGCGATCGACAGCCTGCGGCTCGCGGACGAAGCGCTGACTGCTGGCATCAGCATTGCGCCCGGCCCGCTGTTCTCCGCACGCGGCCAGCATCGTCATTGTATTCGCCTCAGCTGCGGCGAAGCGTGGACGCCGGTGCTCGATCGCGCCATCGAAACGATCGGCCGAATGGCAGACTCGCACGCATCTCGTCGCTGAATCCGACGAAGGCGGGGGCGCCGCGCAGGTTACTCCACCGCCGCGCCGCTCATCGTCATCGTCCCCGCCGCCGCGTCGATCTCGACTTCGAGTCCCACCGGCAACGTCCACTGCGGCATGCCGTGGCCGATCATCGCACCCTGCCAGGCAGGGATGCCGAGCGGCTTGATGTGATCGGCGAGGATCTCCTCGAGCGTGAGCGACGCGTAGCCGGTGCCTGTTGAGCAGTCTGTGCACGTGCCGAAGACGAAGCCGCGCAGACGATCCAGGATGCCGGCGATCTTGAGCTGCGTCATCATGCGGTCGATCCGATACCACTGTTCCTCCACGTCCTCGAGGAAGAGAATCGCATCGTCGAACGACGGCACGTAGGGGGATCCGAGGATGGCCGTGAGCACCGTGAGGTTGCCGCCGAGCAGGCGCCCGCGCGCGCGGCCCGGTGTGATGGTCCGCGTCCGATTGTCGATCTGCGTGAGCACGTTCCGGTCGTTCGTCGTCTTCGGATTGCTGAACGTGACGGCCTCGCCGCTGAAGAGAATGCGTTTGACCCAGTCGAGCGAGTAGGAATCCCACCGCCCCCCGCCATTGGGACCATGGAACGTGACGAGTCCCGTGCGCGCATGAATCGCGGTATGGAGCGCCGTGATGTCGCTGTAGCCGAGCAGGATCTTGGGATTGCGTGCAATCAAGTCGTAGTCGAGATGCGGCAGCAGCCGCGCGCTGCCCCAACCGCCGCGCGTCGGCACGATCGCCCGGATGTCCCGATCGGCGAAGAAGCGGTTGATATCGGCGGCGCGGTCGCGGTCCTGGCCGCCGAGCGATCCACGCCGGTTCATCACGTGTTCGCCGACCTTCACCTTGAGCCCCAGGGCTTCGAGCGATTCGCGGACGATGTCGAGCTCGACTTCCTGATAGGTGGCCGTGGCGGGTGTGACGACGCCGACCGTGTCGCCGGACTGCAGCCGGCGAGGCTTCACCAGTGCTCGACCGGATTGTGACCGGGGCCGCGCGGCGCCCGCGTACGCCGGGTGTGACGTGAGGGCCACGGCGCCGGCCGCACCGGCCACCGGTACGGCCGCGGAGAGGAGGAAGTCGCGTCTCTTCATGACCGTGAAAGAATAAGGCAATCTCATGCGTTCGATGACCGATCGTCGCGGCTCCCGGATCCCGTCGCGTGTGGCTGCCGCCCTGCTGGTGCTCCTTGTGTGGCTGCCGGCCTGCAAGTCGCCAGGCCAGGCGGCGTGGCTGGGCACGCCGGCCTCCGTCGCCCCTGGCGTGGACTACTACAAGGCCACCGATGAGTCGCTCGTCGAGCCCACCGGCCCCATCGCGGTGTTCCTGCTGCGCCTCGATCCCCAGCAGGTGCGCATCTCGAGCGCGTTGTCGAACGACGAAGTGATGCTTGCCGAGCGCGTGGACGCGATCGCGAAACGCAGGGAAGCCATCGCCGCCGTCAACGCCGGTTTCTTCAACGTGCGGAACGGCGAGCCGGCCGGCGTACTCAAGATCGGCGGCGAGCTCGTCAGCGACAGCGGACTCGCGCGCGGCATCGTCGCCATCACTTCACCTCCGGGAGCCAGGCAGGAACTGGCGTTCGACCAGGCAAGCGTGCGGATGTTCCTGAAGTACACGACCGATGCCGGCGAGGTCACCGTGCCCATCGACGGCGTGGACACGACGCGCGAGCGCGGCAAGCTGATGCTCTACACGCCGTCGTACCACGACGACACGGACACGGCGCCGAACGGCACTGAGTGGGTGGTGAGCGGGAATCCGCTCGAGGTCGTTCAGGTGCTGAGTGATGCCGGCCGTACGCCGATTCCGCGCGACGGCGCAGTCCTGTCGTTCGGTGGCCTCGAGCCTCCGGAGGCCCTCGCCGCGTTGTCGCCGGGGACGAGGATCTCCTTCGGGACCAACTGGCACACCCTGAACGGCCTTGCGGACGCGCATCTGGACGCGGCCCAGGATGTGATCAACGGCGCCGGTCTCCTGAAACGGAATGGCCGCGCACTGTCCAACTGGCTCGCGTCCGAGAACCTCCAGCCGGCCACCTTCACGGACATGCGTCACCCGCGCACGCTCATCGGCACCGATCGCCAGGGCTTCGTGTGGCTGGTCGTGATCGACGGCCGCCAGCCCGAGCGCAGCGTCGGCATGACATTCGTCGAGCTGATTCGCCTGTGCGATCGGCTGGGGCTCGAGAACGCGCTGAATCTCGACGGCGGGGGATCGACCACCATGGTCGTGAAGGGACAGATCGTGAATCGTCCATCCGACGCGTCCGGGCCGCGCGCCGTGAGCGACGCGATCGTCGTCACCGCGCGGTAGGGTTACGGGCTGGCCGCTGACCGGCTACTCGCGCGCCCGGCTGGGTCGGGCCACCCTCGTTTTCCAGCAGACCTCCAAACCTCGAGGGGCGACTTTACGTCAGATGCATTTGTAAGGGATGTATCTGAGATCTACGTAGTTGGGGCACCGGCCCCATGAGGTTCCCGTGACGACATCAAAGGATCCCCGGGCATTTCTCCCCCTGACCCCCCTCGCTTTCCAGGTGCTTCTCGCCCTGGCCGACGGCGACCGCCACGGCTACGCCATCATGCGGGAGGTCGAGGAGCGCACCGACGGCGTCATCAAGCTGCGAACGGGCACCCTGTACACGCTGCTGCAGCGCCTGCTCGACGAAGAGTTGATAGAGGGAGCGGGCCCAGGCGGGGTGCAGGGGGCCGCGCCGCCAAACCACCAAGCGCGCGGGCGCAGTGGGGCTCCGGGGTCCCCGCCGGTACAGAAAGACGACTCGCGACGCCGTTACTACCGACTGACCAAGCTTGGCCGCGACGTCGTCGCCGCCGAAGCCCGCCGACTCGAACTGGCGCTCGATGAGGCCCGCCGCAAGCAGGTGCTGGGCCGGACGACGAAGGCATAGGCGCGTCATGGCCCGCATCGTCTCGATCGTCGAACGGCTGAGCCTGATCGTGCTGCGCCTCGCGCCGGCGTCGTTCCGCGAGGCATGGCAGCGCGAGATTGTCGGCACCTTGACCGACGCGTGCCAGGAGGCGCGCGCGACGCGCGGATTGCGCGGACTCATTGCGACTGGTGCTGCCGAACTGTCGAATGTCGGCGTGATGGCGATGGCGGCGCGTTTCGGAAAGCGCGGCGCTATCACGGGCGCACGGCGAACGACCGCGACCTCGCCGGCGGGCCTTCAGCCGATTGGGCCGGACGATCGACCGGAACACGACCGCTCGCGCGCGTCGAGGTTCGGCGGACCAAACCGTCTCGCGCACGACCTTCGACTCGCGTTCCGCAGTCTGTCAGCCGCGAAGTTGCCTGTCGCGATCGCGATCATCACGCTCTCGCTCGGGATCGGCGTGAATTCGGCGGTCTTCAGCATCATCGACTCGACGATGCTCCGGCCGCTGCCGTTCGCGAACGCGGATCGGCTCGACGAGATCTGGAATCTCGATCCCGTTCAGGAGTTCAGCTATCCGGGCTTCGCGCGGCCGCTGTTCCTCGAGTGGCGCAAGCAGACCGATCTGTTCGATCGCGTTGAAGCCTACGACATCACGTCGTTCGTCCTCGACACGCAGGACGGCGCCGAGATGGTGACGGGCGCGTACGTGACACCGGGTTTGCTGTCCACATTGAACGTGGCCCCGGTCGTGGGCCGCCTGTTTCAGGAGGGCGATGGCCGGGGTGGCTCCGAGACGCGCGTGATCATAAGCCAGGAGTTCTGGTCGGAGAAGCTCGGCCGCGATCCGAACGTGCTCGACCGCCGGCTCTCGTTCAACGGCCGGGCCTACGACATCGTGGGCGTGATGCCGTCGTCGTTTCGATTTCCGAATGACCGGGCAGGTTTCTGGGTGCCTTACGATGCCGAAGCCCCGCCGCCCGGTCAGGTGCAGCCAAGGCTCGTGGCGTTCGTGCGTCGCGCGCCGGCCGCCGCACTGGCGCTCGTGACTGCGGAAGTCGAGCGGCGCGGCGTCGAGATCAGCAAGGCCGCTGGTGGCTCGGCGAAGGTCTCGGCCCGACTGAGATCATCGGGCTTCGGACGCCTCGATATCCAGATGGAACGGTCCCTTTGGGTGTTGGGAGGGGCTGTCTCATTTCTTCTCCTGATCGTCTGCGCCAATCTCGCGAACCTGTCTCTCTCGCGCGTCCTGGCGCGCTCGAGGGATTTCGCGGTCCGGTCGGCGCTTGGGGCCTCGCGACGCGATCTCGTTCGGGAGGCGCTCGTCGAGCACTTCGTTATCGGCCTCACCGGGGCAGTCCTCGGCCTGCTGATTGCCGCTGGCATGTTGACCTTCACGTTGAGCATGCTGCCTGAAGGTGCCCTGCTGTCCAGCATGAACGCCATCGACCTCGACGCGCGTGCGCTCGCCTTCACAGCCGTCATCGGCGTGATCACGGCGGTGCTGTTCGGGTTGCCACCGGCACTGGTCGCTTCGCGTCCGTCGGTGGGCGACGTGCTCAAGAACGACGCGCGTGGGTCAACGGGTTCCCCGGCCTCACGGCGGCTGCGCAGCACCCTCGTCGTCGCCGAGGTGACGCTTGCCATCGTGCTGCTGGTCGGAGCGGCCCTCATGGTGCGCAGCTTCATCAAGCTGCAGAGCGTCGATCGCGGGTTCGACAGTAACGGTCTTCTCGCGCTTCGTGTGGGTCTTCCCGCGGCTGGCTATCTCGATCCGTACGCGCGCGACAGGTTCACCGACCGCATGCTGGAACAGCTCAGACGTCTTCCGGGCGTCATCGGCGCAACAGCCGGGTACGTTCCGCCCGACAGCAGCATGATCTCGTTCGGCAAGATCGAAGTGGAACACCGTCCCGGTGAACGCACCGCCGAGCTGGTGCTGCCCGTCTATCAGGTCTGGTCGGACTACTTCGACGTCGTCGGAATTCCGCTGCGCTCGGGCCGCGTGTTCGGCCCGGACGAGCCGCGCGAATCGGTGATTGTCAGCGAGAGTTTCGCGCGCCAGCACTGGCCGGCTGGCGCTGCCGTGGGCGGCCGCTTCCGAATCGACAACGGCGCCTGGCGCACGATTGTGGGCGTTGCCGGTGAGGTCAGGCAGATGGATCTCGACGACGCCAATGGGAGCTTCGAGTTCTACTACCCGCTCCGACGTCCCGCCGGTCTGCCCGCGGCGGCGCCGACCGGCCAGATCTCCGCGATTGTCGACTATCGGACCCTTGCGGTGCGTACCGATGGCAGCGATCTCGTCGCCGATCGACTGCGACGCGCGGTGCACGAGGTCGATCCGAAAGTCGTCGTCTGGCGGGTCGATTCCGTGGAACAGAACTTCGCCGATGCCGTGGCTCGGCCGCGGCTCGTGCTGCTGCTGATGACGGTGTTCGCCGTCATGGGTCTGATCCTGGCCGCCGCCGGCATCTACGGGGTGCTGTCATACGGCGTTACGCAGCGGCGCCGCGAGATCGGCATCCGCCTGGCCCTGGGGGCCCGGCCTCAAGCTATTGGTCGCCTTATTCTCGGCAACGGACTCGCGCTTACCAGCGTCGGGCTCGGGCTGGGCGTCGTGCTGTCGCTCGGCCTCGTGCGGGTCATGCGCACGCTGCTCTACGAGGTGGAGCCGACCGACCCCGTTTCGGTGGCCGCCGTGTCGCTCGTGCTCTTCGGCGTCGCCGGCCTGGCCGCGTGGCGGCCGTCCCGCCAGGCGATGCGCGTGGATCCGGTCACCCTCCTTCGCGAGCAATGAGTCTCATCCGGCTGTTCGAGCGCGGCGCGGCCTGGCTGGCCCAATGGCTGCCCGGGTCGGCGGCGGACGCGGGCGATGAGGGTCGTGCCCTGCGCGCGGAGATTGGCGCGCTCGTCGGTGACGTGTGCAGGCAGGCCCAGGCCCGACGGGGATGGCCTGGGGTCCTCCGCGACGGGCTTGCCGAGTTGATGAACCTCGCGTGGATGGCGCTCGCGGGCACGAGTGGGCGCAGGCCGACGATCACTGCCGGGTGGCGACCCACCGGACGGCACCCAGTGAAGGGAGCAACCGTGCGACGCGTCCTCTCCGATCTTCACCTCGCCCTGCGCAGTCTGGGCTCGTCGCGGGCGCACTCGCTGCTCGTGGTTCTCACACTCGCGCTCGGCATCGGCCTGAATACCGCCGTGTTCAGCGTGGTCGATTCAATCGTGCTTCGTCCCGTCCCGTTTGCGCAGGCGGAGCGGCTCGCGACGTTGTGGACCTACTACGCCCCAGGTTCCGGACGGACGATGAACAACCAGGCCGTGACGTTTCGCGGAGGCTTCAATGCCGCGCTCATCCGCGAATGGCGCCGGCAGACCGAGCTCTTCGATCGCGTCGAGGCGTCCGAGTCGAAGTCAATCGTCTTCGAGTCGGAGTCCGGTGCGGAGATGATCGCTGGTTCCGTGGTGACACCTGGGCTGATGGACCTGCTCGGCGCGCGGCCGATCATGGGCCGCGGATTCGTCGACGCCGACGGCCGCAGCGACACGGATCGCAAGGTGATTATCAGCGAGCGTTTCTGGAGCGAGTCGCTTCGACGCGATCCAGCCGCCCTCGGGCGAAGCATCGTGCTCGACGGGGACCGCCACGAAATCGTCGGCGTGATGCCCCGGACGTTCAGGTTTCCAGACGAGCAGCAGCAACTGTGGCTGCCGTACGACGTGGCAGCGCCCCCGGCCACGACGTCCGCGTCAGCGCGCATGGTGCCCGCCGTCCGGATGCAGCCCGGTTTGACCATTGAGACAATCGATCAGCGCGTGATCGCCCGCGGGGCCGAGGTCAGTGCGGCGGCGGGCGGGGACGGGCAGGCGTCCGCCAGGCCGATGGCCCTCGGCCGCGTGTTCGACACTCGCACCACGCGCTCCCTCTATGTGCTGGGGGGCGCCGTTCTGTTTCTTCTCCTCATTGTGTGCGCCAACGTGGCCAACCTCACACTGGCGCGATCGCTCGCGCGGGCCCGTGACCGGGCGGTGCGCGCGGCTCTTGGCGCCACCCGCCTCGACCTGCTGCGCGAAGCGTTCGTCGAGCAACTGGTCCTCGGCGGCGCCGGCGCGGTGCTGGGCCTGCTCATCGCGAGGGTCACGCTCGATTTCACCGCGTCGATTCTCCCGGACCAGATCACGCTCACGAGTCTCAATGCCGTGGATCTCGACGCGCGCGCGCTCA
>Ga0105106_10001235_pt1 | contig 18314 bp, 32 predicted proteins | sample PPLLaktember2015_5_FD_79109 | JGI IMG/M metagenome (GOLD analysis project Ga0105106, IMG submission 79109) | Freshwater sediment microbial communities from Prairie Pothole Lake near Jamestown, North Dakota, USA - PPLs Lake P8 Core (1) Depth... | ecosystem: Environmental > Aquatic > Freshwater >...
CGACAATGTGAACCTGGAAGTGGAATTGATCGTGCCGGTGGCGCTGGAGCAGGGCTCGCGCTTTGCCATCCGGGAAGGCGGCCTGACCGTCGGCGCTGGCGCTATTACGAAGATCTTGGATTAAACCTATGATGGCAAAGCAAAAAATTCGCATTCGTCTCAAGGCTTATGACCACCGCGTGCTGGACCAATCAGCTAAACGCATCGTGGAAACGGCTGAACGCACCGGCGCCCGCGTGGTTGGACCCGTGCCTCTGCCAACCCGCATCGAGCGTTTCACCGTACGTCGCTCGACCTTTATCGACAAAGACTCGCACGAACACTTTGAAGTGCGCACTCATAACCGCCTGATCGATGTAATCGATCCAGACTCGAAGACCATTGATATGCTCATGCGCCTGAATCTTCCGGCAGGCGTGGATATTGAAATAAAAATATAGTTTTTACGTGTCCTGTTTACCGGGTCAGGTTGCCCGGGAACGCTGGACACTGAAAATGGCACCTCAAGAGCAGCTCTGCACGTGGACCCCAAACCACAACGTTCTGCGGCAGGCTGACTGACTGAGATGCGAGCAGGGATGATGCAACCAAGCCCTGGTTGACAGTCCCGAACCTATGAAATCAGGAGAAAATTGAGATGTTGAAAGGGCTGATTGGCAAGAAAGTCGGCATGACCCAGATTTTCGACGCGGCCGGAAATGCAATCCCGGTTACCCTGATCGAAGCTGGGCCATGTTACGTTACCCAGGTACGCCGCCCCGATGTGGATGGCTATGCTGCTGTGCAGCTGGGGTTTGATGAGGTAAAGCAGAAACGCCTCACGGCAGGTCAGGTTGGGCACTTGAAGCGCAACAACTTGCCTCCGCTGCGTTTTTTGCGCGAGTTTCTCAGCAAACAACCCGATGTGCAAGAAGGTGAAAAACTGACCGTGGAAACCGTCTTCGAAGTGGGCGAGTATGTGGATGTCGTTGGCACCAGTAAAGGTAAAGGCTTTGCTGGAACTGTCAAGCGCTACCATTTCAAAGGTGGTCCAAAGACACACGGCCAGTCGGACCGCCAGCGGGCACCGGGCTCGCGGGGTTCGGGCACCACGCCGGGCCGCGTTTATAAAGGCGCACGTGGAGCCGGGCATCTTGGCAACGAGCGTGTGACTGCCCAGAACCTGGCAGTAGCGCTGGTAGATGGTGAACGCAACCTGATCGGTGTGCGCGGAGCAGTCCCCGGCCCGAGAGGCGGCGTGGTGATGATCCAGGCCGCGCGCAAAAAGTAGCCGGCGATGATGGCACCGGGCTATATCGAATTGGAGCGATGCTGACATGGAAGTAGATGTCTTGAACATGGAGGGGCAGAAGGTGCGCACGGTGGATTTGCCGGCGGACATTTTCCAGGCCCCGATAAATGTCGATCTGATGCACCAGGCTTACGTGCGCCAGATGGCGAACGCCCGCCTGGGGACGCATAAAACGAAAGGCCGCAGCGAGGTATCTGGCGGCGGACGCAAACCCTGGCGACAGAAAGGTACCGGACGTGCCCGCCAGGGCTCAACGCGCGCCGTGCAGTGGGTGGGTGGCGGTAGAGTGCACACTCCCAGGCCGCGGGATTATTCGCAGGCGATGCCGCGCAAGATGCGCCGGGCAGCTTTATGCTCAGCCCTAACCGTAAAGCTTGCCGAGAGTTCCCTGGTGGTGCTGGATGAGTTGAGCCTGCCCGAGCCCAAGACGCGCTTGATGGCCGTGGCTCTCAATCGCCTGGTGGGCGATGCCAGCGTTCTCATCCTGATTCCGGAAAAGAACGCAGAATATGACGTGATTGTGCGCTCTGCCAACAACTTGCCAGATGCTAAAACGATCATGGCCAATTATCTCAACATCCGCGATATATTGGGCTACGATAAAGTGCTCCTGCCGCTCAAGGCCCTGGATGTACTGGTATCGTATCTTGAGTAGGAGGAAACCATGACGACGATTTATGATGTTCTTCGCCGGCCGCTGGTGACCGAAAAATCTAACTTTATGAACAGCGATCTGCACCAGTATGTGTTTGAGGTGGCTTCGGATGCCACCAAGAGCATGGTCAAGGACGCCGTCGAGACGCTTTTCGATGTGAATGTGTTACGGGTAAATGTAATCAACGTGCCTGCCAAACGTACCCGCCGGGTGCGCAGTCGCCGCCTGATGGTGCGTCGCAGCGGCTTCAAGAAGGCCATCGTTACCCTGGCGCCCGATGATAACATTGATATTTTTGAAGGGGTGAAGTGATGGCTGTAAAAAAATATAAGCCCACTACCCCAGGTCAACGGGGCATGACGGGTTACACTTTCGAGGAAATAACCAAGGCGCAGCCAGAGCGCTCCTTGGTGGTCTCGCTGCGGAAGAGCGGCGGGCGCAATGCCTACGGGCGTATCACCGTGCGACACCGCGGCGGCGGTCATCGCCGCAATATCCGCATCGTGGATTTCCAGCGTGAGAAGCGCGGCATCCCGGCGGTCGTGGCTGCGATTGAATACGATCCCAACCGCACTGCCCGCCTGGCGCTGTTGTATTACACGGATGGTGAAAAGCGTTATATCGTTGCACCGCTGAACCTGAATGTCGGCGATACCGTATTGGCCGGACCGAGTGCTGAAATCCGCCCGGGCAACAGCCTGCCGATTGCCAATATCCCGGTAGGCACGATGGTGCACAATGTGGAGCTAAAAGCGGGAAAAGGTGGTCAGTTGGTGCGAGCAGCAGGCGCGGCAGCCCAATTGCTGGCGAAAGAAGGCGATTACGCCCAGGTGCGTATGCCGTCTGGTGAAGTACGCCTGGTGCGCCAGGAATGCTACGCTACGATTGGTCAGGTGGGCAACCTGGATCACGGCAACGTCAAATTGGGAAAAGCAGGCCGTAAACGCCACCTGGGAATTCGTCCGACGGTACGCGGCACTGCCATGTCTCCGCGCGACCATCCCCATGGCGGCGGTGAGGGGCGACAACCCATCGGTATGCCCGGTCCAAAATCCCCGTGGGGCAAGCCTACCCTGGGATATAAGACTCGGCGTAATAAGATTACGAACCAGTTCATCGTACGCCGCCGCGGCAAGAAACGCAAATGATGGAGAGCTGAGTTATGGGACGATCATTAAAGAAGGGGCCGTTTGTTGCCCCGAAACTTTTGAAGAAAATCGAGAGCATGAACGAGCGTGGCGAAAAGAAGGTCATTCGCACCTGGAGCCGCGCCAGCACTATCTTCCCCCAGATGGTAGGGCACACTGTGGCTGTGCACGATGGTCGCCGGCATGTGCCGATCTATATCACCGAGAACATGGTGGGCCACCGCCTGGGTGAATTTGCCCCTACGCGCACTTTTCGCGGCCATATGGCAGAGAAGAAAGTGAAGAAGGTGTAGGCTATGGAACAAGATATCCACGCTTATGCACAATTTGTGCCTTGCTCAGCTCAGAAGGTGCGGTTGGTGATCGACCTGGTGCGCGGCAAGGATGTGAACGAGGCTCTCAACATCCTCAAATTCACCCCCAATGCAGCTGCCGGCCCGGTGACCAAGGTGCTCAGCTCTGCCATGGCTAACGGCGAAGAGAATTTTGGTGTCAGCCGGGATGAGATGTTTATCTACCGGATCACTGCCGATGAAGCCCCCACCCGTAAGTGGCGGCGATTTGGCGCCCGCGGCAGGTTCAAGCCCTGGTTACGGCGTGCTTCGCACATCACCGTCGTCCTGCGAGAGCGACAATAAAGGAGTTATTATGGGTCGAAAAATACATCCTACCGGATTTCGCCTTGGGATCAATAAAACCTGGGAAGGTCGTTGGTTTGCCGAGGGAAATGATTACGTCGAGCAATTGCACCAGGATTTTGCCTTGCGTGTACTGGTGCGTGAAGAAGCCCAACGCGCCGGCGTATCGCGCATTGAAATCGAGCGCTTCCCAGGCAAAGTCAAGGTTGTTGTGCATACCGCCAAGCCCGGCATCCTGATCGGGCGTAAAGGCGAGAATGTTAAGAAAATCCGGTCCAGTTTGGAAGCCCTGGTGGGTAAGAAAATTGACCTGGAAATCAAAGAGATTAAATACCCAGACCTGGATGCATTCCTGGTAGCCCACAATATTGCCGACCAGCTCGAACGGCGCATCAGCTACCAACGCGCCATGAAGCGCTCCATCCAGCAAGCCATTCGCCAGGGTGGGCAAGGCATCCGCGTGGAAGTTTCCGGGCGCCTGAGCGGGGCAGAGATGGCCCGAACGGTGAACATGCGCGAAGGCCAGGTGCCACGCCAGACACTGCGCGCCGATATCGATTATGCATTGGCCGAAGCCGGTACGACCTACGGGCGCATCGGGGTCAAGGTGTGGATCTATAAGGGCGAAGTCTTGCCAGAGGTGGAAGAGAAAGCAACGACCACCGAAGGCGTTTATGTAAGCGAGTAAGAGGGTAGCAATTATGTTGATGCCAAAGCGTGTAAAGTGGCGCAAGCAAATGCGCGGGCGCATGAAAGGTAAAGCCCAACGCGGGGCGCAGGTCACCTTCGGTGATATCGGTCTGCAGGCTCTCGAGCCGGGGTGGGTGACTGCCCGCCAGATCGAGGCAGCCCGGCGGGCTATCGTGCGCGCAATGAAGCGCCGTGGAAAGATTTGGATCCGCATTTTCCCAGACAAGCCGGTCACGCGTAAACCGGCAGAGACCCGCATGGGAAAAGGGAAAGGCAATGTTGAGTTTTGGGTGGCAGTGGTCAAGCCAGGGCGCATCATGTTCGAGATCGGTGGTGGCCTTCCCGAAGAAATTGCCCACGAGGCTTTGCGATTGGCGCAGTATAAGCTCGCTATTCGCACCAAGATCGTTGGCCGTTTGGAGCAAATTGGAGGCGAGGCATGAAATCTACAGAGCTGCGCGCCTTATCTACGGAAGAATTGCTCAATCGCTTAAACGATGCGCGTGAAGAACTGATGAATTTGCGTTTTCAACTGGCAATGGGCGGGCTCACCGATTTTACCCGCTTGCGCTTCACCCGTCGCAATGTTGCACGCATTCTGACCATCCTGAAAGAACGCGAATTCGTAGCCACGGAAGAAGGTGAAGCATGAATACTCGCCGACGTATAAACGGTGTTGTCACCAGTAATAAAATGCAAAAGACGGTGGTTGTGGAAATCAGCCGCACCTACCGCCACCGCCTGTATAAGAAGGTGGTCTTTAGCAGCAAGCGCGTGATGGCGCATGACGAACTCGGATGCAAGATTGGCGACCGCGTACGCATCGTGGAGAGCCACCCCATGTCCCGCAATAAGCGCTGGGTGGTGGAGGAAATCTTGCTGCGCGACAGCGGTGCAAAAGCTGAGGAAATCGCAGGCACAACGCTGGAGGACCAGCCATGATCCAGCAGGAAAGCCGTCTGAAGGTTGCCGATAATACGGGCGCCCGCGAGCTTTTAGTGATCCATATCATCGGCGGTTCTACGCGCCGTTATGGCAGGGTGGGCGATGTGGTGGTCGCCACGGTCAAGTCTTCCACGCCGCAAGGCACCGTAAAGAAGAGCGAGATTGTACGGGCGGTCATTGTGCGCTGTGCAAAAGAATGGCGCCGGGATGATGGTTCGTACATCCGCTTTGATGATAATGCCGCGGTCATCCTGGATCAGGATGGCAAAAATCCCAAAGGGACGCGCATCTTCGGGCCTGTAGCTCGCGAACTGCGTGAAAAAGGTTTTATGAAGATTGTATCGCTGGCGCCAGAGGTCCTTTAAGCCGGTGATATCAGGAGTGAGTGCTGTGAAAGTCAAGATCCGCAAAGGTGATTTGGTTGAAGTGATCAGCGGTCGTTTGGAAGATAAAGGCAAACGTGGCCAGGTGATCCGGGTTATGCCGCAAGATGGACGCGTGGTGGTGCAGGGCGTGAACATGCGTAAGAAGCACCAACGCCAGGTGCAGACCCAGGGCCGTTCCTTATCTCCTGGAATTATCGAATTTGAGGGCTCCATTCACATTTCCAACGTGATGCTGGTATGCCCCAAGTGTGATCAGCCCACGCGCGTGGCAGTCCAGCGCGAGGGGGATGATGCTGCGCGGGTTTGCAAGCATTGTCAGGCGCTGATTGATGGTTAGCATAAACGTGTTGGGAGCTGAACGATGAGCCAAGTGCTGAAAGAACGCTATACAAAAGAGGTTGTGCCGGCTTTGCAGAAGTCGCTCAATCTGGACAATATTATGCAGGTGCCCCGCATCCAGAAGGTGGTTGTCAATGTTGGCGTGGGCGAAGCCCTGGATAACAGCAAAGCCCTGGACGCGGCGGTGGGTGATATCACCCAGGTGACGGGTCAAAAACCGGTGGTGACCAAGGCGCGCAAAAGCATTGCCAACTTCAAACTGCGCGAAGGTCGCCAGATTGGTGTGCGCGTCACTTTGCGCGGAGAGCGGATGTGGTCATTCCTGGACCGCTTGATGAACATTGCCCTGCCGCGCGTGCGTGACTTCCGCGGGATCTCGCCCAATGCTTTCGACGGGCGCGGCAATTACACCCTGGGACTGCGCGAACAACTGGTTTTTCCGGAGATCGAGTACGACAAAATCGATAAGCTACGCGGCATGGAGATCAGCATTGTGACCACGGCGCGCACAGATGATGAAGGCCAGCAGTTATTGGAAATGCTCGGAATGCCGTTCAAAAAGGAAGGTTAGTCAATGGCCAAGAAATGCATGATGATTCGAGAAACCAGGCGGAAATTCCCCACGCGTGTGCGCAATCGCTGCATGAAGTGTGGTCGTCCCCGCGGGTACATTCGCCGATTTGGATTGTGTCGTATTTGCTTTCGCGAGCTGGCTCTCGAAGGTAAAATTCCGGGCGTTGTGAAGTCTTCCTGGTAGCCGGGCGGAGGTTAGAGAATGAGCATGAATGATCCTATTGCAGATATGTTGACCCGCATTCGAAATGCGATTATGGCGGGTCATCAGATGGTGGCACTGCCAAGCTCGAACTTAAAAGTGGCAATTGCCAAAATTTTGAAGGAAGAGGGCTACGTCGCTTCTTTGGAAGTGGTGGATGGCAAAATCACCGGGCAGAAGATTCTGCGCATTCGCCTCAAGTACGTGGGAGAGCGGCGCGAACGGAAGCCCGTCATCACCGGTCTGGAGCGCATCAGCCGCCCAGGACGGCGCGTATATACCGGCAAGCAGGAGATCCCCTGGGTCCTTTCAGGGATGGGCATTGCCATCATCTCCACACCTAAAGGCGTTATGACAGGCCAACGCGCCCGCCAGTTGGGTGTGGGTGGTGAGATCCTCTGCAAGGTGTGGTAGAAGGAGGCAGCTATGTCACGGATTGGTCGCATGCCGGTGGAAGTGCCAAAAGGTGTGGATGTTGAGATCGACGGCTCGTTGATCCGGGTTAAAGGACCCAGAGGCGAGCTGAAGCGCTCCTTTCCCGAATCCATGAAGATTTTGTTGGAAAACAGTGTGATCAAGGTGGAGCGCCCCAACGATGAAAGCCAACACCGCGCTCTGCATGGCATGACGCGCGCCCTGATCAGTAATATGGTGGTGGGCGTGAGCACTGGCTTTGAACGATTGTTGGAAGTCAACGGCGTTGGGTACCGCGCCGAAATGGAAGGCAAAAACCTGGTTTTATTCGTGGGCTATTCCCATCCAGTGAGAGTTGAACCCCCACAGGGCATCTCATTCGAGGTGGATGGCCGCACACGCCAGATCAAAGTCATGGGATATGACAAAGAAATGGTAGGGCAGGTAGCTGCCAACATCCGCAAGGTGCGCCCGCCAGAGCCTTATAAGGGCAAAGGCATCAAGTACCTGGAGGAGAAAATCCGGCGCAAGGCCGGCAAGGCAGGTAAGGTGTAATGGGCACTCGAAAAACACGTACTCTAGCTCGCGTACGGCGTCATGTGCGTGTGCGCAAATTGGTCAACGGCACACCCGACCGCCCGCGTTTGAATGTCTTTCGCAGCCTGGCTGAAATTTATGCCCAAGTGATCGATGATGAAGCCGGTCACACTCTGGTGGCTGCCTCTACGGTGGACCACGAACTGCGTGGTCAAATGGATGGCAAAAAGAAAACCGAACAGGCGCGTCTGGTTGGCAAGATGCTGGCAGAGCGCGCCAGGCAGAAGGGTATCTCTAAAGTGGTTTTTGACCGCGGCGGATATCGCTACATCGGGCGCGTAAAAGCCCTGGCAGATGGCGCCCGGGAGGGCGGCCTGGAATTCTAACGTGGGCGCCTGGGCTTTCAGGCCCGCATGGAGAACAATATGAGCGATTTTAATGAATTTGAATCAGAACTCGATGAGCGTGTAGTAGAGATCGCGCGGGTTGCCAAAGTGGTAAAGGGTGGTCGCCGTTTCTCCTTCCGGGTAACGGTGGTTACCGGTGATAACCGCGGCAGCATTGGGGTTGGCACGGGTAAGGCTAACGCCGTGCCAGATGCCATGCGCAAGGCTTCGGAGAAGGCGCGCCGCGACATGCACAAGGTTTCCTTGTTCAATACCACCATCCCGCATGAGGTTCTTGGACAGGTGAGTGGAGCGCGCGTATTGCTCAAGCCTGCCTCCCCAGGCACCGGTGTGATCGCTGGCGGCGGTGTGCGCGCGGTGCTCGAAGCTGCTGGCGTCTCGGATATCCTGACCAAATCTTTGGGGAGCAACAACCTGTTGAACGTGGTTTACGCCACCATGGATGCGCTTGCCCAGCTAAAATCCCCTCAGGAGGTGGCAGCTTTGCGCGGCAAATCGCCCAAAGATGTTACCCCATTCTGGGAGCGGAGGAAGAATGGTTAAGAAGAAGGCGCAAGTCGAAAAAATATTGCGCGTTACGCTGGTGCGTAGCGCCATCGGGTACACTGACCGGCAAAAGCGGACGGTGCGGGCTTTGGGACTCAACCGCCTGCACCAAACCGTAGAACATGCCGATTCGCCCGCGGTGCGCGGCATGATTGCCAAGGTCATTCACCTCGTGGAAGTGGAAGAATACGATGAAACTGCATGACTTACAGCCCAACCAGGGCTCAAAGAAGAACCGCAAGCGAGTAGGCCGTGGGATTTCTGCCGGGCAGGGTAAAACCGCCGGGCGGGGCACCAAAGGCCAGGGCGCACGTTCCGGGGGCGGTACCCGCCTGTATCACCAGGGTGGTAACCTGCCATTCTTCCGGCGCTTGCCATTCGTACGCGGTAAAGGTTTCACACCCTTGAACCGTCTGGAGTATAACGAGGTGAACCTGGACCAGCTTGTAGGCTTCGCGGCTGGCAGCGAGGTGAACCCGATCTCCCTGAACTCGGCGCGCCTGCTGCGCGATGCCCGCAACCCGGTAGCCATCTTGGGCAGAGGCGAGATCAGCGTGGCGTTAAAAGTGAGCGCTCATCGCATTAGCGAGTCCGCCCGCGCGAAGATCGAAGCTGCTGGCGGCAGTTATCAAATTCTGGAGCCATAATAAGGAGCCAATGAGATGAAGCGGTCTGCCTGGCGATTTCTTTGGGCTGCAAAAGACATCCGGCGCAAATTGCTGGTGACGATTGGGTTGCTGGCGATTTTCCGCCTGGCAGCGCACGTACCCGTGCCCGGCGTCAATCGAGAGGCAATTGCCAGTATCCTGGCGGGCGGCGGGGCCGGCGGCACGCTGGTGAACCTTTTGGATTTGCTCTCGGGCGGCACGGTATCGAACTTTTCTGTGCTGGCGATGGGTGTTTACCCTTATATCACCGCCCAAATCATCTTGCAGTTGCTCGTCCCCATCATCCCCGCCCTGCAAAAGCGCATGGAAGATGACCCGCGCGAAGGCCAAAAGTGGATGGAGAAATGGACCTATATCCTGGCTGTGCCGATGGCAGCTTTACAGGCGATCGGTCAGATCAACATCTTCACCAACATCGCCGGCGGCACACCCATCTTGAATAACTTTGGCTTCAGCGGCGCGTCACTGTTACCGTCGATCACCATCATCCTGGCAATGACCGCCGGGACGATGTTTGCCATTTGGCTGGGTGAGCTGATCTCGGAGTATGGCATTAGGAACCAGGGTTTATCGCTGCTGATCTTTGCAGGTATTGTGGCGCAAATCCCCGCTAACCTAGCCCAATTGATGGCAGATGAGCAGAATCGCATCTTCATGATCATTTTCTTTATCGTGATCACGGTCTTGATCATTTTCGCCATCGTGTTTGTACAGCAAGGGCGGCGCAATGTGCCCGTGATGTACCCGGGTCGCCGGGTGGGCAATCGCATGTCGATGCCGGTGAAAGGCACATTACCATTAATGGTCAATATGGCTGGCATGATCCCGCTCATTTTTGCCCAGTCGCTGCTCACCTTCCCGGCTATCCTGGCAGGATTCTTCATCGCGTCGAAAACCACCTGGGTAGCCAGCATCGCCAATGGGGTCTACAACCTGTTCAATGGTCAAGGCGCTTTCTACTGGGCGATGTACTTCCTGATGGTGGTGGCTTTCACCTTCTTTTACACAGATGTGTTGTTTGCCCAGCAAAATTACGGTGAAAATCTCAAGCGCGTAGGCGCTCAAATCCCCGGCGTAAGCCGCGGGGCGCCCACCCAAAAATATCTCACCAAAGTGCTGCGGCGCATCACGCTGCCCGGGGCTGTATTCTTGGGTCTGGTAGCCATCATGCCCTCCCTGATCACGCTCATCCTGTTAGGATTCGGGATCAGCCTGGGTAACCAGGCGGGCCTGTTGCTGGTTTCATCGGCTGGCTTGCTCATCGTGGTGGGTGTGGTGCGCGATACCTTCTTCAACATCGAGGCCGAGCTCAAGCTGCACGGCTATGATGATACCTTGTTGGTGCGCTGAGGATTGCGGATGCCCAATTACGTCGTTCTCCTCGGTCCACCCGGCGCCGGCAAAGGCACCCAAGCTCAGGCGATCAGCAAGAAGCTGGGTCTGCCGCATATCTCGTCGGGTGATATCTTCCGGGAGAACCTGAAAGGGCAAACCGAATTGGGCCAGCAAGCCAGAGTGTACATGGATCGCGGTGAGCTGGTGCCCGATGACCTGACGATTGCCATGATCCGGGAGCGGCTGGCACGCCCAGACTGTAAGCAAGGCGCCTTGCTGGATGGTTTCCCACGCACACCGCCCCAGGCGCAGGCGTTATCTGCCATTCTGGCAGGTTTCAAGGGCGAAGTTGTGGCTGTGCCATACATCTCCGTGCCTGAAGCCGTGCTGGTGGAACGCCTGACGGGACGATGGACTTGCCGGGCGCAGGGGCACGTCTTTCATGAGAAATTCAACCCCCCGGCGGCGGCTGGGCGCTGCGATGTGGATGGTTCGGAGCTTTACCAGCGCGAGGATGATAAAGCGGAAACGGTGATCCATCGGATTCGCGTGTATATGGAACAAACAGCGCCGTTGATCGAGTTTTACCGGGCCCAGGGTGTGTTGCTGGAAGTGGATGGCACGCTGCCCATCGACCAGGTGACTGAAAATCTGCTGGCGGCGCTTTCGAAGAGTGTGTAAGCATGGCGGTAGATCGAGACATTAACATCAAGACCTCTGAAGAGATCGCCCTCTTGCGAGAGGCTGGGCGTATCAATGCCCTGGCGCTCAAAGCAACCCGGGAGATCATCCAGCCCGGCGTCACCACCGCCGAACTGGATTCCGTGGCTGCCGAGGTGATCCGCAAGTATGGCGCTAAGCCGGCCTTCCTGGGTGTGCGCGGCGCTTATCCGTACCCGGCTACCATCACCGTCAGCATCAACGAAGAGATGGTACACGGCATACCGGGGAAGCGCAAAATCAAGGCTGGGGAGATCGTTTCAGTGGATTGCGGTACGATCTTCGAAGGCTTTGTAGGCGACTCGGCTTATACAGTTGCAGTGGGCGAGGTCTCTGAGCTGGCGCGGCGCCTGATCGAAGTGACCGAGAAGTCGTTGTATATCGGCATCGATAAGATGCGACCGGGCAACCGCGTCGGCGATGTGGGCGCCGCTGTGCAGAATTATGTGGAGAGTCACGGGTTTCATGTGCCGCGTGAATATACGGGTCACGGCGTGGGGCGCTCGATGTGGGAAGGTCCGCAGGTGCCCAATTATGGCACCGAGGGGCGCGGTATTATCCTGCGGGCTGGCATGACCATCGCCCTGGAGCCCATGGTGCTGGTAGGCACACCGCGTACGAAGGTCATGCCGGATCGCTGGACGGTATCGTCGGCGGATGGCTCGCTTACGGCGCATTTCGAGCACAGCGTGGCAATTACGGCAGATGGTCCGTTGATCCTGACGGTGGAATAAGGCTAGACGTCAGGGCGTTGTGCAGGTATAATTGAAACTTTGGCCCGCTGAAATGGACCTGGCTGGCCGGTTGTGATGAAGGAGAAGTTGTCATGAAAGTGTCATCATCGATAAAAAAGCGCTGTTCAAAATGCAAAATCGTCAAGCGCAAGGGCGTGTTACACGTGATTTGCGAGAATCCAAAACATAAGCAGCGACAGGGATAGGCAGATATGGCTCGTATTGAAGGCGTTGATCTTCCGCGCAATAAGCGCGTCGAAATCGGACTGACCTATATTTACGGTATGGGATTGCCACGTGCTCAAAAGGTGCTGGCAGACACGGGTGTCAACCCGGACCGGCGGGTGAAAGACCTGACGGATGCCGAAGTGGCGTTGTTGCGCGATTATATCGGTCAGAACTATAAGGTAGAGGGCGATCTGCGCCGAGAGGTGCAGCTCAACATCAAACGGCTGATCGAGATCGGCAGTTATCGCGGCTTGCGCCATCGCCGCAACCTGCCGGTGCGCGGCCAGCGTACCCGCACCAACTCGCGCACACGCAAAGGTCCTAAGAAGACGGTTGCCGGGCGCGGCCGCCGGCGCGGAGCGAAGAAGAAGTAATTATCGGCGCATTGCCCGCACGACGGATTGGGAACCTTCCTCCCAGCGGCTGTCTGTTGTGCGGATGCGCGCCTGTTGGGGCTTGTATGGTCCGCAGCTTTAGCGGGCATCAGGCCACGTGATAACAATTTGTGAGGTGCTATGGCTCAAAGTGTTCGTTCAACACGCCGCAAAGGCGCGAAGAAGGTAAAGCGCACCCTGTCATCCGGACAGGTGCATATTTTTGCTACCTTCAATAATACAATTGTCACGGTGACTGACCCGCAAGGGAATGCGGTCACCTGGGGCAGCGCAGGCTCAGCCGGGTTCAAAGGCTCGCGCAAGAGCACGCCGTTTGCTGCCCGCCTGGCGGCTGAACAAGCCATTAAAGCTGCCATGGCGATGGGAATCCAAGAAGTGGAAGTCTTCGTCAAAGGCCCGGGACCCGGGCGCGAATCTGCGATTCGCGCCGTGCAATCGATGGGCCTGCGCGTAATCGCCATTTCAGATATCACACCGGTGCCGCATAATGGCTGCCGGCCTCCCAAGAAACGCCGCGTCTGAGTCGACCGCAGGGGAATCGGCCTGCGCGCCGCGCCAGTCCATCTGGCAGCGGGCGAACCCAGGTTTCCCAGTGGAAACAGAACAACCAGGAAGGAAAGAAAAGGTAAGATCGTATGGCAAAGTATCGTGGGCCAGTATGTAAGTTGTGTCGCAGAGAAGGCGAGAAGTTGTTCCTCAAAGGGGAACGCTGCTTCACGCCCAAATGCGCCTTTGACCGCCGGGGGTATGCCCCTGGAATGCACGGCAAGAGCTCTCAATTCCGGCGCAAGCGCGAATCGGACTATAACCGCCAGCTACGCGCCAAGCAAAAAGCGCGCCGGGTTTACGGCGTGTTGGAACGCCAGTTCCGCCGTTACTACGAGGTTTCGCTGCAACGGCGTGGCCTGACCGGTTTGAACCTGCTGCAAATATTGGAATCCCGGCTGGATAACGTCGTTTACCGGCTGGGTTATGCCGACAGTCGCGCGCAGGCGCGTTTGTTGGTGACACATGGTCATTTTGCAGTCAATGGACGCCGGACGGACGTGCCCTCCATGCTGGTGACACCTGGTGATGTCGTCGGTGTGCGCGAGGGGAATTCTCGCACCCGGCCCTACTTCAAGGACCTGGCAGTCGCTGCGGAAACGAAAAACGTCTCAGCCTGGTTGGAGCGAGACCTGAAAGGCCTTTCGGGCAAAGTCTTGCGCCTGCCAGAGCGCTCTGAAATTGACGGCAACCTGAGCGAACAGCTCATCGTCGAATACTATTCACGCTAATGGTTACGGGTGGAAAGTTGTACGCCGACGAGCCTGCTGGATTGGCTTACCGGCTGGCTTTCAACCTGTAACCGGATGGGGACGAGGTGAACCGTGATTGGTTTAAGTAATATGGTCACGCCGAAGATTGAGCGCAAGGCGGAAGCTCGCAACTACGGCAAGTTTATCATCAGCCCGTTAGAGCGGGGTTATGGGGTTACCCTGGGTAACGCCCTGCGCCGGGCGTTGCTCTCTTCGCTGGAAGGTGCGGCAGTCACCTCAATTCGGATTGCTGATGTGCAGCACGAGTTCAGTGACATCCCGGGGGTGCGTGAAGACGTCATCCGCGTGATGTTGCAGATCAAGCAACTGCGCATGAAGCTGCACGATGTGGAAACCGCCCGAATGCACCTGGAGGTGCGCGGCGGAGGCGTGGTAACTGCAGCCGATATCATTCCACCGCCTGAGATCGAGATCATGAATCCCGATCTTTACCTGTTCTCGGTGGACGATAAAAGCGTGAACCTTGAGATTGAATTTACGGTTGAACGCGGGCGAGGATACTCGCCGGCGGATGACCGGATCGGTCGCCTGCCGATTGGCGAGCTACCCGTAGATGCCATTTACAGTCCGGTGCGCCGGGTGAATTGGGATGTTGGCTCGGCGCGTGTGGGTCAGAGCACCAATTTCGACAGTCTGACGCTCGAGATCTGGACGGATGGCACCATCGGCCCAGAAGATGCCTTGAGCACGAGCGCCAAGCTGCTGATCGATCATTTACGCCACCTGGCAGGGATCAGCGAGGAATCGTTGGCAATCCTGGACGAGGCGCATGAAGAGGTCAGCCGTCTGACCAGCGAAATGATCGAGACCCCCATTGAAAACCTGGACCTTTCAGTGCGGGTGTTCAATTCGCTCAAGCGCACGGGCATTACCACCGTAGGCGAAGTGCTGGAGCTGCTGGAAAAGGGCGACGAAGCGGTCATGTCCATCCGCAACTTTGGCGAAAAGAGTCTGGACGAACTGCGTCAGAAGATGCGCGATAAGGGCTATCTGAAAGACAAGGAAGAGAACGAAGTGGAGTAGTTGGAAATGCGACATAGATTAGCAGGTAAAAAACTGAGCCGTGGCAAGGATGAACGCTCGGCCCTGCGGCGGATTCTGATCAAGCAGTTATTCGAGCACGAACGGATCGAAACCACGCGCGCCAAAGCAGAGGCCGTACGCGGCCAGGCCGAGAGGTTGATCAGTCTTGCCAAGCGCAGCAAAGGCGCAGAAGAAGCCCAGGTGGTGCATGCCCGTCGCCTGGCGGCCTCCCGCCTGGGAGATGCCGCGTCGGTTAAGAAATTATTCGATGACATCGCCCCGCGCTTTGAAAATCGCCAGGGCGGCTATACACGCATCATTAAAATCGGTCCGCGCCAGGGCGATGCGGCTGAGATGGTGCTGTTGGAGTTGATTGAAGGATAGCACGTTACCAGGTTGTTCTCGCCTATGATGGCACCCGCTTCCAAGGCTTCCAGCGCCAGGCTGGGGCTTTGTCGGTACAGGGCGAAGTTGAGGCAGCGCTAAAGCAGCTTGGGTGGCAGGGTCGAACGATCCTGGCATCCGGTCGCACCGATAGCGGAGTGCATGCCAGCGGTCAGGTGATTGCCTTCGACCTGCAATGGAACCACGCTGCGCAGGACCTGCAGGCTGCTTTGAACGCTCACCTGCCTGCTGATATCGCCGCTCGTGCAGTCGCGGAGGCCAGCCCGCAGTTTCACCCCCGCTACGATGCGGTTACCCGGCGCTATGCTTACCGCATCTTTTGCCAGCCGGCACGCGATCCTCTGCAGGAGCGCTATGCCTGGCGGGTGTGGCCCGCAGCTGAGTTGGAGCCTATGCAGGCGGCAGCCCAATTGTTCCTGGGAAAGCACGACTTCTCCGCTTTTGGAACGCCGCTGCGCAGTGGTGGCAGCACCGTGCGTACAGTGCGCGCAGCCGAGTGGCGCAGTGAGGCGGGCGGGATGCTTTTTCAGGTGAGCGCGGATGCCTTCCTGTATCACATGGTACGCCGCATGGTGTATGTGCTGGTGCAGGTTGGACAGGGCCGCCAGGAAGCCAGTTTTGTCGAAACAGCCCTGGCTCGCCCAAATCCTGCCCAGGCTTTGGGGTTGGCGCCCGCCAGCGGGCTGACGTTGGTGGAAGTTGTCTATCCGTAGGGTGAAGCGAATGAGAACGACAAGGTAATTGCGTCATTGCAATCATGGAGATGATGAACGTGGAAAAGACTTACTATCCCAAAGGCAGTGAAATTACCCAGGCATGGGTACTCGTAGATGCCAACGATCAAAACCTGGGGCGCCTGGCTACGCAGATTGCCAGCCTGCTGCTAGGGAAACACAAACCGGATTTCACCCCGGGTGTGGCGACCGGTGATTTCGTTGTGGTGATCAACGCTGAACGTGTGCGTGTGACCGGCAATAAATTGGATGACAAGATATATTACCGCCATTCCCAATATCCAGGCGGTTTAAAATCGATCAGCCTGCGCCAGCAGCTCGAGAAGCATCCCGACCGGGTCTTACGCGCCGCTGTGTGGGGTATGCTGCCGCATAATAAGCTGGGCCGCCAGTTGATCAAGAAGTTGAAGATCTACGCCGGGAGCGAGCACCCGCACGGTGCTCAACAACCCGGTAACGTGGTATAAGGAGCAGGAATGATGTCTGTACAGTTTTATGAAGGTATCGGCCGCCGCAAAGCCAGCACCGCCCGCGTGCGCCTCATGGCCGGATCAGGCAAGTTCATGGTGAATGAGAAACCCGCCGAGGCCTATTTCACTCGCCTGGGCGACCTGGAGAAAATCCTGGCGCCCATCCAGGCCGCCGGTGAAGCCCCCGAGCGCCTGGATATCTCCGCGGTGGTTGATGGCGGCGGCGTGACGGGTCAAACCGATGCCGTCCAGCTGGGCGTGGCCCGGGCGCTGCTGTTGATGAACCCTGATCTGCGTACCACTCTGCGCAAAGGTGGTTTCCTGACGCGCGATGCGCGCGTCAAGGAACGTAAGAAGCCTGGTCTTAAGCGTGCTCGCAAGGCTCCTACCTACACCAAGCGTTAAAGTCGAACCTGATTCAAAATTGAATTTGCGGAGGAGTGTGCGGCGGCTCAGCCATCGCACACTCCCTCAAATACCCGAATTCCGATGCGTAGGTCTATAAGCGAATGCACGTTTGCATCCACGCTGCAAGACCTACGCGTTGCGTTTAACCCGATGGAGCCGGGTTTTTGCACGCTTATCCAACTTCCACCGCGCTGACCTTCGAAGCCATCCGTGCGTGATCCTTCAAGCGAAGTGAGCTTTACCGGGGAGGCGCGAATTTGTTGGACGTAGGAGCGAAATATGGCAAGCATTACTTTGCTGGGCTTAGGACCGGGCAACCCCGATCTCTTAACCTATGAAGCCTGGAAGCTGCTGCACAGCCTGACCGAGATTTACTTGCGCACCCGTCAGCACCCGGTGGTGGATGGTCTTCCGGCGTCTCTGCGTGTGCATTCCTTCGATCCCCTGTACAACCTGGGGGAGAGCTTCGAAGAAGTGTACGCGCAGATTGTGGCGCAGGTGCTGGAGCTAGGCCAGCGCCCACAGGGGGTGGTCTATGCCGTCCCCGGGCACCCATTCGTGGCAGAGGCTACCAGTCCGGAGATCGCCCGTCAGGCGCGCCAGTTGGGGATTCCCCTGCGGGTGGTGGAGGGTCTCAGCTTTCTGGAGCCTACCCTGACAGCCCTGGGACTGGATCCTTTTCCGCACACCAGCCTGGTGGACGCCCTGGAGCTGGCTGCTGCCCACGTGCCGCCCTTTCCACCCAGCGCGCCAGCCCTAATCGCTCAAATTCATTCTAAGGCTGTCGCCTCGGAGGTCAAGCTGACCTTGATGGCGCATTATCCCGATGAACACCCGGTGCAGCTGGTGCATGCAGCCGGAACGGACCTAGCGCGGGTTGAGACCCTCAAGCTGTACGAGATCGACCGCAGTGCTCATATTGGGCTGCTCAGCGCGCTGTATGTGCCGTCGCTGGGACCTGCCACATCGTTCGAGGCCTTCCAGGAGATCATCGCTCACCTGCGCGCCCCGGATGGCTGCCCCTGGGATATCGAACAAACGCACGCCAGCCTGCGCCCGCACCTGCTGGAAGAAACCTACGAATTGTTGGCAGCTCTGGATGCA
>Ga0105106_10001239_pt1 | contig 18274 bp, 13 predicted proteins | sample PPLLaktember2015_5_FD_79109 | JGI IMG/M metagenome (GOLD analysis project Ga0105106, IMG submission 79109) | Freshwater sediment microbial communities from Prairie Pothole Lake near Jamestown, North Dakota, USA - PPLs Lake P8 Core (1) Depth... | ecosystem: Environmental > Aquatic > Freshwater >...
CCGCGGCCAGGAGCGAAGGACCTGCGCCTAGCCGCCCTTGCGCGAAGCTCGCAATTCGATCGTCACCCGTTCGAAGAAGCTTTCCGACGGGAGGGCGGACTCGCCGTACACCAGGTCGACGATTCTGGCCTCCACCAACAGGGAAGCAGTCTCCAGCGTGACGACGCTTCCGCTGGCGGCAGGCACCGGATCGCCCTTGGCGGCCAGCCGTGCCCGCGTTTCTGGATCGTTGAAGGCAAAGCGGCTGAGCAAGACCTTGGTCACGGTCTGGATATCGTTCTTATCGAACAGCCAGAGCTCGAGCGCGGTGACCTTCTTCGGCTCGCCGACACCGATCACATCGCCCAGCCCCACCCCGCACTCGCCAAGGAAATCCCCAGCCGGGCTCTCAATGCTGAAGGAGTCGTCGTACAAGTCGTCGCCGATCGTGTAGATCGTGCGGAACATCGCCAAAGGAGCTTCGGCAGACGCTCCGCTGGCCGCTCCAGCGGCCACCGCCGAAGGCGCAGCCACCTGATCCGCTTCGGCCCGGTAGACCTCGCCGACATATGCCTCGTCAGGAAGTCCCGCATACAGATCCGGTGTCTCTGCCGGTCGGCCGCGCCCTCGGTCTCGCCGCGCAGCCCGCGACCGCCAGGCCACGGCGCCGCCCAGCATCAACCCCAGCAGAGCGGTCAGTCCACAAACCGGGAGCAGATAGCCTGCAGCCGCGCCGCCGCTTCCCGTCGACGGGGTTGGCGTGCCCCCCGAAGCCTCGGGCTGGTAGATCTCGATCAGCGCGTAGAAGTTCTGAATGGAGGTGTCACTCACATCCCCCGGACTCGCCGCCACTTCGGCCAGCGCCACCGGCCCCGCCGCGCCCAGGCTCTCATAGCGCTGCATCGCCAGGTCGGCATTGCGGTTCACTGAGTACGAGTCGATCACCATCCGCATGTAGTCGACCTGTACGTCGGCGCGCAACATCGACGGGGTGGCGTCGGTCCACTCGACCGGGAAGACCAGCCAACCCAGGAATAATCCCACGGCGATGCCGGCCACAACCGCCAGGCCGATCATCACGGGAGGTCTCACCGCCCAAGCCTTTGCCTGTTGCATGCTTCCCTCGCTCTGACCGGCCCTACCCCGGCCGACGCTCGGATTCTAGACCCCGGGCACACGCCCGGCAAGCGGCGCTGGTGCAGGTTCTATGCCGGTTCATCGGCAGGTGCCACGCTTGACCGTTCAAAGCGGCTGCCGCAGGCCGTGCAGACGGCGTGTGTCCGATTGTCGACCACCAGCAGGCTCCCGCAATTGCCGCAGGGTACGGGCAGCGGTCGCTTCCAGCTGGTGAATTCGCACTCGGGGTAGTTAGCGCAGCCGTAGAACACGCGCCCCTTGCGTGTGCGGCGCTCGATCAACTCGCCGCCGTCGCGTGGGCAGCACACGCCGATCTTCTCCAACCAGGGCTCGGTATGGCGGCAGGTCGGGAAGTCCGAACAACCGATGAACTTCCCGTAGCGCCCGTGGCGCACCAGCAAGGGCTTGCCGCACTCCGGGCAAGCGCGCCCGAGAACCTCCGGCTCTGCCTTGACCTCCGGCATCTCGATCAGCGCCAGCTTCACCTTCTCGGCGAATGGTGTGTAGAACTCGCGCACCACCTCCGTCCATTCCCGCGAACCTGAGGCGACATCGTCCAGCTCGCCCTCCATCTTGGCCGTGAACCCGAGGTCAACGATCTCCGGGAAGTGTTCGACCAGCAGGTCATTGACCGTCATGCCGATTTCCGTCGGGTACAGCCGCTTCGTCTCGCGGCGAACATACCCTCGGCTCTGCAACGTCGAGAGGATCGGAGCATACGTGGAGGGCCTTCCGATCCCGTTCTCCTCCAGCGCCTTCACCAGGCTGGCCTCCGAGAAACGCGGCGGGGCCTGGGTGAAGTGCTGATCCGGCTTGAGGTCCAGCAGCTCGAGCCGATCGCCGCGCTCTACCTCCGGCAGCTGTGCCAGCAGCGCCTCCTCCGGTTCCTGTTTGCCGCCCTCTCCGTTCTCGCTCGGCCGGTCCTCATATACGTCCAGGAAACCAGCGAAGCGCAGTGCCGAGGCGGAGGCCTTGAGGTCGTACAGGTGGTGGGGACCCTTGGCCTTGACCTCGATCAGGCGGGTGTCGTACTCGGCGGCCGCCATCTGCGAGGCCAGGAATCGCTTCCAGACCAAGGAGTACAGCTTGTGCTGCTCGGCGGTCAGATACTGGCGAACCGCATCCGGATCGCGGGCCGGGTCGGTCGGGCGCACGGCCTCGTGGGCCTCTTGGGCGCCGCGCGAACGCGTGCGGTAAATGGGAGCCAACGCTGGAAGGTACGCCTCGCCAAAGCGAGCGGCGATCGCTTTACGGGCCTGTGCCTGCGCCTCAACCGCAACGTGGACCGAGTCGGTTCGCATATAGGTGATCAGCCCGACCGAGCCCTCATCCCCCAGATCGATGCCCTCATACAACTGCTGGGCCAGCGCCATCGTCCGCCGGGCGGTGTAGCCCAGGCGGCGCGAGGCATCCTGCTGCAGGGTGCTGGTGGTGAAGGGCGGGGCTGGGTGCCGTGTGCGCGAGCCGGAGGTTGCCCTGCCGACGCTGAACTCGGCCTGGCGCAGGCTCTCCAGCGTCTCTTCGGCCCCCCCCCGATCCGCCAGCACAGGCTCCTGGCCATCGACGCGCACAAGGCGCACCCAGAACGCCGGAGGCTTCGCTGGATGCCGCACGTTGGCGTCGATCGTCCAGTACTCCTGGGGCACGAAGCCTTCGATCGCTCGCTCGCGCTCGACGACCAGCCGCAGGGCCACCGATTGCACCCGCCCCGCCGAGAGCCGGCTGCGAACCTTCGACCACAGGAGTGGGCTGAGGTTGTAGCCGACCAGACGGTCCATGATCCGGCGTGCCTGCTGCGCGTCCACCAGGTGCTGGTCGATCTTGCGCGGATGGGCGAAGGCCTGTTCGATCGCCGGGCGGGTGATCTCATGGAAGACCACGCGCTTCACTCGACTGGGGTCGATTTCCATGGCGTGCAGCAGATGCCAGGCGATCGCCTCGCCCTCGCGGTCCAGGTCGGTGGCCAGGAACAGCTCCTCGGCCCGCTCGGCCTCGGCCTTCAACCCCTTGACGACCTGGCGCTTTTCGTTGGGAACCCGGTACTTCGGCTCGAAGTTGTTCTCCACGTCGACCGAGAGCTGCGACCGCAGCAAGTCCCGCACATGACCCACGGAGGCGCGCACAACGTAGTCCTTGCCCAGGAACCGGCCGACGGTCTTGGCCTTCGTTGGCGACTCGACAACCACCAGCCGCCCCTGGCGCTTGTGCTTGCGCGGCTGCCGGACGGGTTTCTCAGTGCGCGGGGGAGGCTGCAGTCCTTCATGGGCTGGCGTCCGGCCCATGCGGTACACCTTGGTCCCGCACACAAGGCATACGCCACGCGTGGCGGCCGTTCCGCCGGCGGTGAATACCGCCTCTGGCGTTCCGAGCTCCCGCTTCTGCTTGCACTTAACGCAATAGGCTTCCACACAACGCTCCCACTACAGGTACTGGCCCGCTCCGCGCGACTCCAGCTCGCGCACAAGCTCGCGCACTCTCTCACTCATCGCCGCCGGGATAACCAGCAGTACGTCGGGCGTGTCGACGATCACCAGATCGCGCACGCCCAGCACCGCAATCAGCCGGCCAGACTCGCCCGCCTGGTAGATCAGCGAATTCTTGCAGTCCAACAGCAGCGCCTCGTTCGCCAGCTCCAGGTTCCCGTGCGCGTCCGTGGGAAGCACCTCATGCAATCGATCCCAACTTCCGATATCCTTCCACCCCAGTCCGGGCGCAGGCACAACCGCCACCTGGTCTGCGTGCTCCATGATGCCGTAGTCGACCGTCTCCGACTTGAGGGCCGACCACAGCGCGGCGACCTCGCTCGCCTTCCACTGACCCGGGAGGGAGAGAATCCGACGCAGGCAAATGTGCAGCGCCGGCATCTGGCGCTCGATCTCGGCAAGGATTCGCTCCGACTTCCACACGAACATGCCGGAGTTCCAGTAGTGCTCGCCGCTGTCCAGATAGCCTTCGGCCACCTTGGCAGCGGGCTTCTCGCGGAAGGCTTGTACGCGGAACGCACCCGTGGCGCCGATCGCTTCGCCTCGATGGATGTAGCCGTAGCCTGTGGCGGCATATTCCGGCGGAATGCCGAACGTGACCAGTTCATCTCCGGCCGCCAATTCCGCCGCCCGCCCCAGCAACGAGCGAAATCGCTCATTGTCGGCAATGAAGTGGTCGGACGGAAGGCAGGCCATCACGCTCGCCGAATGGCGAGCCTGGCAGGCCAACGCCGCAAGTCCAATGGCCGAGGCCGTACCCCGCCCCTCCGGCTCGATCACAAAGGCCTCTTCCGGCAACTCCGGCACCTGCTCCCGCAAGGTCGCCACCTGCGACTGCGCGCTGACGACCAGAATCCGGTTGGGTGGCAACATCGGCCGCAGCCGGTCGACGGTCATCTCGAACAAGGTACGCTCCCCCAGCAACCGCAGCGCCTGCTTCGGGCTCTCACGGCGGGAGACCGGCCACAGCCGAGTCCCTCCGCCGCCGGCCAGGATGACTGCAAACAGTTCGTCTGCCATCATTCCACCTGGTATCCCACCTTCGCTTCGCGGGCGAGGACATAACGCATCCCGCCAACAGAGCGCACCCTTCCCCGCAGCTCCAGCAGCGTCAGGCACGAGGCCACGACATTTGCCGGCAGGTCACAGCTCCGGCTGATCTGGTCAACATGAACCGGTTCGGTCGACAGCGCCCCCAGCACGCGGCGTTCCCCCTCCGTCGCCGGGCCCGCCTCGCTGCTCGCCTGGCGGATCGTCATCTCCAGATTGAGCGCCTCGAGCACATCGGCCGGCGACAGCAGCGGCCGGGCGCCATTGGCGATGAGCTGGTTCGTGCCTCCGCAGGTTCGGCTGTAGATCCCGCCCGGCACGGCAAATACCTCTCGGCCCTGATCAGCGGCAAAATCCGCCGTGATAAGCGCCCCACTGGTGCTGCCCGCCTCGACGACCACCACGGCCAGGCTCATGCCCGAGATCACTCGATTCCTTGCCGGGAAGTTCCCCGGCTCCGGCTTTCGCCCCAGCGGGTATTCCGTCAGCAGCGCACCCGACTCGCAGACGGACCGTGCCAGATTGCGATGCTCGGGTGGATATATGGAGTCCATACCTGATCCAAGCACGGCGATCGTCCGCCCTCCGCATTGCAGCGCAGTCTGATGCGCGATTCCATCCACGCCTCGCGCCAGCCCCGAGATCACTGTCACGCCGCCCGAGGCCAGCGCCGCGACCACATCCCGGGCGACTTGCTGACCGTAGGCGCTCGGCCGGCGTGTGCCGACCACCGCCACGGCCAGATCGTCCTCGGGACGAAGTTCGCCCCGTGCATACAGCAGCGCAGGCGGCGCGTCGATCTCGCTCAGGCGTCGCGGGTACGCCGGATCCTCCCAGCTAAGCACCCGCACGCCACGCGCCTCCAGGCGCGCCATCTCCTCGTCAAGGTCGATCCGATTCCGCGCCTCAACAATCGACTGAACGAGCGAAGGACCGAGCCCCGCCATCGCCAAGGCGCTCTCGCTGGCCACCCAGGCGGATTGGAGATCCCCGAAGGCTGCCAACAACTTTCGCAGCCGCACTGTGCCGATCCCCCGCGCATGGCTGAAGCCAATGTAGTAACGTGCATCCCCCATATGCCACCTGCTGCGAGGCAACCTGGAGACAATACCATGTGCGTTGTTGCCGTGTCAAGCCGGCGCACGACCAGAAGCCACACCAGATCGTTGCGATTGCCGACCGGCCGCGTCAACGGATTCGCCGCCCGGGCACGTCATCGGACCGCGCCCTGTGACGCGCCTCCTCTGCTCATTGCGCTGAACAGCTGAATCGGCGCGGCAGGCAAGTGCGATCTGGCGCCAGCCCTGCAACGCGCCCGTCGACTCCACGCCTCTCTGAGATCACCCTTCCTGCCGTCACCGGGGATTCTCTGCTGCACATCCTGCGCAGAGCAAAGAGATCGCTTCGCGGCTGCATCCCCTCCACCGGATTGTGAAGTCCTGCCGCCTGGCGTAGCGGGCGTGCTTGACTGCGGAGAGTGCGCCCATGCGCCGTGGCAGCAAGAGAGCCTCATACCCCTCGCCTGCCTGGCGTGGCCAGTTCATCTCCGGCGGGGCAGCCGCACCGCCCCTGAAAGGGACACCGTCTCGAGCTTCCTGGGCCCGCGCCTGACCGGAAAGGATCAATCCTTCGGATCCAGCAGAGCGTCCCCTGCGCTGAGCAGGAAGCGGGCGATCGCCTCCACCGGGAACGGCCAGGCATAGTCGACAGCGACATCTGGGTGGCGTTGGCGCACGCGGTCGAGGGTGCGCGGGATATCGATTTCGGCGTGGTCACCGCCGCGAGTAAGCATGGGCGTGATGACAATCACTCGAGCCGCCCCTCCGGCGATCGCGCGTTCGACCGCTGCCTCAACGTCCGGATCGCAGAACTCGTTGAAACCCACTTGCACCTGACGGCCTGATTCTTCTTGGATCGCAGCCGCCAGCTCATACGAGGCTGCATGGAACGGGTCGTTCGTCGGATTGCGCGGCCAGGCGCGCATGCGCACGCCCAGCTCTTGCATGCGGTCCTTCGCGGGCGCCGGTAGCGCCGCCTGGCCGACTTCAGCCATCGCGTGCAACTGAAAGTACTCGCGCATCTCCTGTGGAGGGAAATCGCGAGGCGGTGCGCCATGCATGGCCAGCACATAGGCGGTCGCATCCTGCTCGATCATCGCCTCTCCTTCGCGCCGGTCCGCACCAGCGCCCACGTCCTGCGCTGGCCCATCGGCTGGCGTTCGACGAACGGGACAAACAAAGAGCGTCCGGCGGCGCCGGACGCTGTGGCGGGGATGACGGGATTCGAACCCGCGGTCTCTGCCTTGACAGGGCAGCGTGTTTGGCCGCTACACCACACCCCCAACGGGCCGCATCTTACCATGTCCCAAGAGTCAGCGTCAAGCCGCAGTGCAAGACCCGAGCGAATCTCACCCAGGGTACATGCGCTGTACAGGCGGCGACCGTCTCGCCTGTGGCAGGACGCATCCATGGCTTTCCCTGCAACATTGCGCCCGGCCTGCAGGAGGTCCCCCTACGCGAGGAAGGCCCGCTCCGAACTGGCGCCAGAAGGGCGCGCGCAGAACCTCTCCGCACATCCGCCTTATTCGGCAGCCGCTGCTGTCCACAAGCTCACCAGCCTCGCCGCAGGGGGCGCACCAATCCGCCAGGCCATCTCGCCGCCTGGGCGCGACTCCCAGCCGATCCAATCCGCGGGCGGGCGCGCCCTTCCCAGGTCGAATCCCGCGCTGGACTTAGCTGTTGCGGCCGACGGCATGAACCCAACGCGGTGTGCTTCGAAGCCCTGGCGCACCGCGCGTCGGCCGAGACCGGCACCGCAGGGGGGATGGGCTGGTGCGCCGCCGGGGACGCAGGCAGAAGCTTGGTGCGCCGCTCTGGCAAGAGTCGGCTTTGACAGGCCTAGGTGCTGCCGTTCAGGGCGCGGGCGAAGGCCGTCAACACCGCCTCCAGGGCTCGATCGTCGATCCAGTAGTGCAAGACCAACCGCACACGCCGCGGACCCACCTCATGGATCAGCACACGTTCGGCGCGCAGGCGCTCGCGCAGCCCGGCGGCATCCAACGGAGCCGACGGGGCCAGCCTGAAGTACACCATGTTCGAGGCGGGCTCGGGCGTCTCGATCTCCAACCCGCGCAGCGCGCCCAGTCCCTGCGCCAGCACCCGCGCTCGGCGGTGGTCGTCCGCCAGCCGGTCCGGCATCGTCTCCAGCGCCACGATCCCAGCCGCTGCCAGGATTCCGGCCTGGCGCATGCCGCCGCCGACTTGCTTGCGGATCCGACGCGCCCCCGCAATGAACTCCGTGCTGCCGCACAGCAAGGATCCAACCGGCGCACACAAGGCCTTCGACAGACAGAAGGCGATGCTGTCAGCGGGCGCCGCCAACACGTGCGCCGGCACCTCCAGCGCGCAGGCGGCGTTGAAGATGCGGGCGCCATCGATGTGGAGCTTCAGCCCCTTGCGCCGGACCAGCTCCCCCACCTGCCCGAGGTACTCGGAGGCCAGCACGGCGCCTCCGCAACGGTTATGCGTGTTCTCGAGACACACCAAACGCGTGATGGGAAAGTGCACGTCGTCCGGGCGGATCGCGTCTTCGATCGCCTGGAGATCGAGAGTGCCATCGGCAGCCGTGGCAAGCGGCCGGGGATGGATCCCGCCGAGTGCCGCCGCGCCTCCGGCTTCGTACAGGAAGGTGTGCGACAGATCGCCCAGGATCATCTCGTCGCCCCGGCGGCAATGGGTCAGCAGCGCAACCAGGTTGGCCATGGTCCCTGACGGCACAAAGATGGCGGCCTGCTTCCCCATCCGTTCCGCCGCCATCGCCTCCAGGCGGTTGATGGTCGGATCCTCGCCGAACACGTCGTCGCCCACTTCGGCTTCGGCCATCGCCCGACGCATCTCCGGAGTCGGCTGGGTGACCGTGTCCGACCTCAAGTCGATCAACATCTTGCCCTCCCGATTGCGGCGATTGCAGCCTGGGCTTCCCTGCCGCCGCCGGATCGGTTGAGGACTTCCCGGAAGTCCTGCGGCAGCGGCGCCTCGAACACCTGCAGGTCCTTCCCGCTCGGCAGGTGAATCCCCAAACGCCAGGCGTGGAGCATCTGGCGCGACAGCCAATCCGGCTGATGGCGGGAACCGTATACACGGTCACCGGCCACCGGGACCCCAAGGTAAGCGAGATGGACCCGGATTTGATGCGTGCGACCGGTCTCGGGTTCTACGGCCAGCAGAGCGTAGTCGCCCAGCTTGTGCAGAAGGTGGAAGCGCGTGCGCGCGGCGCGTCCCCGGGTTTCCGCCACAACAGCCATCCGTTTGCGCTCGCGCGGGTCCCTGCCGACGGCGGCATCGATCAGGCCCTCATCCGTCGGCGGAAATCCATGGACGACGGCAAGGTAGGTCTTGTGGACAAGGCGCGCCTTGAACTGGCGCTGCAGTTCCCCCATGGCCCGGTCGTTCTTGGCGAACACGACCAAGCCCGATGTGTCCTTGTCCAGCCGGTGCACGACCCCGGGTCGGCGCTCTCCTCCGACGCCGGGCAGATCGGGTACATGCTGCAACACGGCCTGGACCAGTGTCTCCACCTGATGGCCTGCGGAAGGATGCACAACCACCCCCGCCGGCTTGTCGACGACGAGCAGGTCGGCGTCTTCGAAGATGATCTGCAGCGCAAGGTCGCACGGCGTCAGCTCGGACGGACGGACCGGGGGCAGGCGTGCGGCCACGGGCTCTCCGCCCGCCAGCCGCATCCCGGGTCTGTTGACTACCCGGCCATCCACGCTCACCCAGCCTTCGCGAATCAGCGCCTGCCAGCGAGAGCGTGAGACCTCCGGCCACTGGCGGCTCAGCCAGGTGTCCAGCCGCCCAGCGGTCGCCACGGCCAGGCGCGCCTGTGACGCCTCATCCCGCTCGGTCATCTTCGGCGAGCGGCGGAGAAGCCACCGCAGCCGCCTCCTGCGCAAGGGTGCGGTGCCTGCGCTCCTCCACCCACAACGCTGCCACGAGCAATGCCACACCCACGCTGATGCAGGAGTCGGCGACGTTGAATACCGGGAAGGAGCCCACCGAGATGAAATCCGTCACCGGGCCGTAGGCGGCTCGATCCACCAGATTGCCGATCGCGCCCCCAAACTGAAGCACAAGCGCCAGGCGGACCAGCCATTGCTCCGATGGAACCTGTGGAAAGTAGTACAGGATCGCCACGACCACGAGCACCGAGATTATCGCGATCAGGCCGCCGGCCGCTGGGAACATGCCAAAGGCCGCACCGGTGTTGTTCCAATGGACGACGCGCATGTAGGGCGCCAGCCATTCCCACGGCACCCAGACTTCGCCGTAGGCCAGGGACGATCGCACCAGATACTTCGACCATTGATCCAGGGCGACGATCAGTCCCCCGCACCCCAGCAGGATCAAATAGCTCTTCAGCCGAGACAAACGTGCCCTCCCTCAATCCGCATGCGCTCCATTTTACCCTCGACCAACGGCAGGCCGGGGCGCCGCCTTGCGGGTGATGCCTAGCCGGAGGGTCTCGCCATCGAAGCCGAACGTCTCGAGGCGCTCTCCGGTTGGAGCGTCTGCCGCCCGAATCGAATCAGACAAGATCTCATCGGCCAACATCGCCGCATATTCCAGAATGGCTCTGGCCAAGCGCGGGCTGGCAGCGTACTGGAGGTCGATCCGGTCATCTACCCGGAAGTCCGCCTGTTTGCGCATTTCCTGAACCCGGCGCACAACTTCGCGCGCCAAACCCTCCGCAAGCAGCGCCTCGCTCAGCTCGGTATCGAGCGCGGCGACATACGGCCCGTCGCCGGCAGCGGCGAAGCCGGCATGCGCCTCCAGCCGCACCTCGACCTCGTCAGGCGTGACAGTGACTTCCTCCCCCGCAACCTTCAGCCTAAGGCTTTCGCCGGAAAGCAGTTGCGCTGCGGCGGCCGCAGGCGGCAGGCTGAGCAGCGCCTGGCGGATTGCCGGATAGCGGCTGGCATGCTTCTGCCCCAACTGCTTCGGCAGTGGATTGAGCTTGAAGTCGACCACCTCGCCGGCCGCATCCAACAGACGCACGCGCTTGACATTGAGCTCGTCGGCGATGACCTGCGTGTGCCGGGCGACCACCTCCCTTTCAGCCGCGGTCCCCAAGGCAAACGCGACCTCCGCCAGCGGCTGGCGTAGTTTGATGTTGGCCTTGTTGCGGGCGGCATGGCCGAGCGACACCAGGCGCTGGATCAGGCGCATCTCCCCAGTCAGTTCCGGGGCGCGATGCGCATCGTTGGCCACGGGGTATAAGCAATGGTGAACACTCTCCGGCGCCTGGGGATCAATCGCTCGCACCAGGTTCTGGTACATGACTTCGGTGACAAACGGGACAAACGGCGCCAACAGCCGCACCAGGGTCACCAATACCGCGTATAGCGTGGCGTAGGCGGCCTCCTTGTCGGCATCCGTGACAGCGCTTGCACCTTGTCGCGCCCAGAACCGCCGGCGGCTGCGGCGCACGTACCAGTTGCTCAGATCGTTGAGCAGGCCATCCACGCATTCCGTGGCCAGGTTCGGCTCGTACGCCTCCAGGCTGGCGGTCACGTTGCGCACGGTCTCATCCAGGCGAGCCAGGATCCAGGCGTCCATCCGGCTGCGCTGCGCGCGGCGCCCCCTGCCCGGAGTCCAACCGTCGATGCGGGCGTAGGTCACGAAGAAGCTGTAGACATTCCACAGCGGGATCAGGAATTGGCGCCGCACTTCGTCTGCCCGGTGGTAGCCGAAGAGCAGGTCCTTCTCGGGCTTGTGGTCGCAATACAGCCAACGCATTACATCTACGCCCATGCGGTCGGCGGCCTCGTTGAACTCGATCGAGTTCCCCCACGACTTGTGCATCGGCCGCCCGTCTTCCGCCATCAGCGTGGCGTAGGTGAACACATGGCGGAAGGGCGTCTCACGCTCGAGAATCGTGCTCATGGCGATCAGGCTGTAGAACCAGTTGCGGAACTGCCCGGGGAAGGACTCGCTGATCAAGTCGGCCGGGAACCAGCGGCGCCAGTAGGCGCGATCCTGCCGGTATTGCAGCGTGCTCATCCCGACCACGCCGGCATCCAGCCACGGATTGCCGACATCGGGAATCCGGCGCAGGTGGGCACCGCAGCCGCGACAGGCGATCTGCACTGCGTCGATGTACGGCCGGTGGGGGCTGTGGCCCTTGAACTCCTCCCAGCCGGCGACGGCGCGCTGCTCGAGCTCCTCCCGGCTGCCGATGACCTCGAAGCTTCCGCAGGCATGGCACTCATAGATCGGCAGCGCCAGTCCCCAGTAGCGCTTCTTGGAGATCATCCAATCGTGCATGTTGCGCAGCCAATCCATCTCCCGATCAAAGCCAAACGAGGGATGCCAGGAGGTTCCTTGCTCAACAACCTCCATCATCTGGTAGCGCAAATTGCGCTTGCGTTCCTCCTCGGTCACCTGATCCAGCGGCTTTTCCAGCTGGCTTCCCATTGAAATGAACCACTCATCCACCAGACGGAAGACCAGCTGCTCCTGGCAGCGCCAGCAGACGGGATAGCGATGCCGGAAGTTGGCAATGCGATAGGACAATCGCTTCCGGCTCAGATCCTCGAAGATCGGTTCGGCCACCTTCGCCACCGGCATGCCGGACAGCCAGCCGAAACCATCCACGAAAACACCCGCTTCGTCGAGCGGCGCGACAACCGGCAAACCGTATTCTCTGCCCAGCTGGAAGTCCTCAGCGCCGCAGCCCGGAGCGATGTGCACGATCCCCGTGCCTTCCTCCTCACCGACTTCATCCCACAAGATCACGCGGTGCGCACCGGGAGCGTTTGCCGCCTGCTGGGCCTCAAGCTCATCGAACGGGCCGTCATAGGTCCAGCCTTCCAGCTCGCGACCCGAGAGCTCACCCAAGACCTGATAGTCCCCCTGCAGGATGTGCAGCGTGCCGCGACTGAGGTAGAAGATCTCATCGCCCTGCTGGGCTCTCACGTAGGTCAGCTCGGGGCCCACGGCGGCCGCCACGTTGCTGGTCAGCGTCCAGGGCGTGGTCGTCCACACCAGCAGGCTCTCTCCAGGCCGGCCCCGCAGCGGGAGGCGCAGCGTGAGGCTGGCATGTTCGACTTCCTGATAGCCCTCGGTGACGATCTCATGCTGGCTCAGCCCGGTGCCGCAGCGTGCGCACCATGGCATCACATCGGTGCCCTTGTAGATCCACCCCCGCTCATAGCAGGACTTGAGCGCAGCCCAAATGGTGTAGTTGTTCTCGTCCGAGAACGTGAAGTAGGAGCCACCCAACTCAGGCAGCCCCAGACGCCCCACCAGCCCTTCCACGCTGTCCGACAGCGCACCCTGCCTTGCCTGCAGCGTGAGAACCTGCAGCGGATCCTGTCGAAGCTGCTCGGCCAACAATTCCAGCAGGAGCGGGTCGTTCCAGTCCATCCAGTACCCGAGACGGATGCTCTGCTGAGTTTGAACGGCAGCATAGCGCAGCACCCGCTGCTTGCACAGCAAGACGAACTCGGCGAGACCAAACGCTTCGATATCGCGTTTGGTCTTGAAGCCCATGTCCCGTTCGACATTGACTTCGACCCACAGCCCCTGGCAGTCAAACCCGTTCTGGTAACGGGTTTGATAACCCTGCATTGCCTTGAACCGCTGAAACAGGTCTTTGTAGGTCCGCCCCCAGCCGTGATGTACACCCATCGGGTTGTTGGCCGTGATCGGGCCATCGATGAACGACCAGGTCGGCGCAGAGCTCCGCAAATTGCGCAGCTTGTCGAAGGCGCCCGTCTCCTGCCAGAAGCGAAGTACCGCATGTTCCTGCGCCACGAAGTCAATGCTTGCCGGGACAGGCCTAAACATCTGCAACCTCCGGCTCGAGGCTGACCACCAGGCGCTTATTGATGGCGCCCTTGCTCTTGTAGTCTGTGATCTTGAGCGGGCCGACTTCGCGAGTGTTCCCCACATGTGTCCCGCCGTCGGCCTGCAGATCCAGCCCCACAATCTCGACCACCCGCACTTCGGCGATGTCCGGCGGGAGCAGGTTGATCTTGGTGCGGATCAGATCAGGGATCTGAAACGCCTCCGTCCGCGGCAGAACAGCCGTGGTGACGGGCCGCGCCTTGGCCACCTCGACATTGATCAGCGCCTCAATCTCACGCACGAACTCCTGCCGCATGCTCTCAAACTCGAAGTCCATCCGTCCTTTCAGCGGCTCCATATTGCCCCCGGTCACGCTGGCGCCGTATTGCTTCCAGATCACGCCGCACAGGATATGCATGGCAGTGTGTGTGCGCATCAGTGCATAGCGCCGGGGCCAATCGATCTCACCGACGACCCGAGCTCCGACCGGAACGCTGCCTCCCAGCACAGCGTGCCGGATCCCACCGCCGTCCTTCGCCACGCCGGACACAGACAGACGCTTCCCGTCGCCGAGGCGCAGAAGCCCGTGATCGCAAGGCTGGCCGCCGCCGCCGGGATAGAAAGCTGTGGCATCGAGCACTACGGAGTCCGGCGCGGCCTCCACCACCTCGGCTTCGAAGCTGCGCAGATAGGCGTCTTCCAGATACAGCCGTCTTGTCGCCATGCTCGACCTCCAACGAAAAGCCTCTCGCCCATTCAGGGACGAGAGGCACTACGCTCCCGCGGTACCACCCTGATACCTGCGTGTGCAGGCAACTCTATCGGATACGCCCCTTAGCGGTTGATACCCGTGTCCGGATAACGGTGGACAGGCCCGGCTCCCCTAGTGCTGCGGCTGCAGGTTCAGGTCGCGGCTCCGGAGGGATTTTGGCCCGCATAGCTGCCCCGGCTTTCACCGACCCGGGTTCGCTGCCAGCGCCGGCGGGCTACTCGTCTCCATCATCGCCGGTCGGAATAGCAGGTCGATTATGCCATGCGCTGCACGCGCCGTCAATGACCGAGGACCCTGACCACGCGCCAACGTGGCACGCGCTGGAAGGCGACCGACTCATACTCGGCGAGCAGGTCATGAGCACGCACCCAGTACTCCTGCAGACGCGGGTTGCGTACACGCCAATCGCCGGCAAGCTGCGCCAGCACCAGTTGGCTGTCCCCACGCACCTCCAGGCGCACCTGTTGTGCCGGAATGCGCGCCTGCTTGAGCGCCTCGGCCAGGTCTTCCAGGCCGGCGATCAGGGAAGCGTATTCTGCCTCGTTGTTGGTCATACGGCCGAACGTGCGCCGGCCCAGCCTGGGCGTCACCGCGCCGGGCAGCTTCAGGCGATAGGAACCGTACGCCGGGCCGGGATTGCCCCGGCTGCCGCCGTCGAAGAGCAACTCCGCTTCTGCCGGCGGCAGAGCAGGCCCGCCCCGGGTCAGGACCCCTGCTCCAGGAGCGTCTGCACATTCTGCCGGTGCAGCTCGGGGGCAATCCCCCCCAGCAGGATGCGGCTCTTGCCGCATTCCTCGATCGAGATCTCGTCGATCAAGTCCTGCGGATTCCTGCGCCGGCGCAAGCGCGAGACGCCACGTTCCACCGCCGCCAGGTAGTTGAGGTTTGAGCGCAGGGCATTTGGGATCTCTCCCCGCAGGATGATCTCGCCGTGGCCCTGCACCAAGTTCTCGAGCTTGAGCTTCGGGATGCGTCGCAGGCTGGAGCCAAGCTCCTCGCTGTTCCCGTCAACCAGGTACGGCAGCGGCATCATGGCATCCCCGGCAAACAGCACGTGGTCCTCGGGGATCAGCACGCCAATGCCGTCCGGGCTGTGCCCCGCCAACGGAATGAGCTCGAGGGTTCTCCGCCCAACGCGCAGCGTCAAGCCATCTCCGGCGAACACGATATTGGGCAGCACCAGCTCAACACTCTGCAGCTCGCGACTCTGCGGCCGCGCAGCCTCAAGCCGGGCACGCGTGCGTGTGTCCATCAGCTCCCGGCACAGCGCATGCCCGATCACTGCGGCCTGCGGAAAGAAGCAGTTCCCCAGAACATGATCCGGGTGATGATGCGTGTTGACGATGTAGCGAACCGGACTGCCCAGCCGGCCCTCCACCAACTCCCGGATCTCGAGCGTCTCCTCGGGGTACGGCAGCGTATCGATCAGAATCGACCAGTCGGGCCCCACTACCGCCCCAGCATTGACCTGGGCGTACAGCTCACTGGTGAAGACGTAGATGTTGTCCGCCACGCGCTCTCGCAGCATGCGGCCTCCCGACCGACGCAGGGCGCAAGACTAGCACGCCCGGCTGGCGCTTGTCAACAGCTCTTGACATAAGATAGCTAACCGAGGAGGCGCAGGATATCGGAGCTAACGGCCTCAAGCGGGACCACCCTCGGCCCGCCTGCGACCCGGGGGGTGACTTCAGCCCCGCCTGCGGCAATGGACTTCTGGCTCACGACTACACGCACCGGAAGCCCAATCAGGTCCGCGTCCTTGAGCTTGACCCCGGCAGACGCCTCCCGGTCATCGAGCAAGACCTCGATCCCTCGCTGAAGGAGCGTCTCGTGCAGATCGAGTGCCTGAGCTTCGCAGGAGGGCATGGCGATCAGCTGGGCCGGGAATGGTGCAACCATCGGCCGCCAGGCCAGCCCGCGGTCGTCCGCCTGCCGGTCTGCCAACGCTCCAACGACCGTCGTCAAATCGACCTCGAGACTCACGCCGGCCAGCGGGGCTGCCCCGCCGCTGCGGTCGGCAAAGGTGCCCAGGTGGTCCCCCAACTCCGGCAATAGCGGCGAGCAGACACCCAGCAAGCAGCCCATCTCACGGTGCAGTTCCGCGCCACAGCGAGGACAGGCATCGCCAGCCATGGCGGCGGCAATATCAGCCACACGCCACGGCGCGTAGTCGCGCCCGCAGGTCGTGTTGAGCAGATGAAACCCAGTCTGGTTGGCCCCGGTCGCCAGGTTGTGGCTGTTGGCGACGGCCTGATCGATCAAGATCCACGGGTGCGCCAGCCCGACCGGGGAGGCAAACCCGGGAACGGCGCCGGTGGCCTCAACCTCCTCCGGGGTGGCACGCCGCAGTTTTCTCCATCCGCTTGCCCAGGAGATCTTATGCCAGCTGACATCCCGGTCCCCACGCACCAGGATCAGCAGGACTTGATCTCGCTTCTCTCCGGGCGGCTGGCCGGCAATCAGCATCGCCTTCGCCGTCCGCTCTGCTGGGAGGTCGAGAAGGCTGCACAGCGCGGGAATGCTGTCCGCGCCAGGCGTGGCCACGCGTTCAAGCGGCAACAAGGGCTCGGCATCGGGCGATGTTGCCGCGACGGAGATCGATCCGGCACGCGCCACGAACCCGCAGCCACTGCATCCGAGCATCTCGGATCCTGATCCGCCAGAGCCGATGCACAGCTCGATCGGGGCGGCCGGCTCCGGCGCCAGGTGCGCCAGGACAACGTCGAGTCCCAGCGGATGCAGTGCACTGCCCAGCGATGCTGCCAGCTCCTTCCCGATCGCGGGGACCTCCGGCCGGTCAGCGACTGCCCACGCTTCAAGCAGCAGCCGCACCGCCGACTGGAATGGGTCACCTGCCTGAGGCGCTTGATTTCGCCAAGCGAGCTGGAATGCCTTTAGCGGCAGCCGTTTGTACGACTCCGCCAGACTGATGAGCCCAGGCGGAGGAGACAGGCGTGTCGACTCTGGAGACCCGATCGCTGGCGCTCCCCCACCTGCGCCCCCCCCGGGTTCCGGCGCGATCCCGGGGACTGCAAGCACCCGCGCCCAACCCCGTGCTTCCAGCGCCTCGGTCAGGCGATCTCCGATGCGCGACACCAACCGCAATCCGAGCGGCAGCCAGATGACCCCGGTGGCAGCCGGCCGGAGGTACCCTGCCCGAATCAGCCTCCGGTAGCCCGCCGGCAAGCTTCCAGAAGGATCCTCACGCAGGGTTGCGGCCAAGAATGCAGTTAGATGCACAGCAAGCCCCAGCCGGGGATTCTCGCCGACCGGCGCAACATGCGCGCCGCCGCTTGCGCACCCGCTGGGGCGCTGGGCGGCCTTTCCGACAGTGTGGCGCGCATCACGGAGCGAAGGACGACAGATCGAACGCCGGCGAGGCGGGTGGGGTTTCGCCCAGGAAACCTCGCCAGCCACGGAACGTCACCAGGCTCGTCATGCCTGGGTCGAGCATCAACTGCATCGAATGGCGTTTGCCGGCATAGTCGAAGCGGATCTCATACGGCCCGCCAGGCAGGTCACTGATCGCGAAATTCTCGTTGTACACATCGTCGGGATGGATGGTCTCGTTGGCGTAGGTATACACCTCACGCAGTGTGCCAGTCTCGAGTGATTCGATTTCGACGCGCACTTCAGCCAGGGGTCTCCCCCAGGAATCCATCATTCGCCCGGCCAGCACGCCCCAGCCCTCTGGCGGCACCATCCACAGCTCAGGATTCCTGGACTCGAAGTAGCGGTTCTTGGCAATGCGCACTTCGAAGTGAAGGTGATTCCCTGACGCCCGGCCCGTGCGGCCAACGGCGCCGATCACTTCCCCAGCGGCCACGCGCTGGCCGACCCAAACGTGGGCATCACTCAGATGTCCGTAGACGGTGTAGAGCGCTTCCCCGCCATAGCCAAAATCGTGTTGGATCGAGACCGCCAGGCCGTAGGGGTCGGTCAAATCTTCCACCCCGCGATAGATGCCATATCCGACCCACACGACCTCCCCGTCCGCGGCAGCC
>Ga0105106_10001240_pt1 | contig 18271 bp, 14 predicted proteins | sample PPLLaktember2015_5_FD_79109 | JGI IMG/M metagenome (GOLD analysis project Ga0105106, IMG submission 79109) | Freshwater sediment microbial communities from Prairie Pothole Lake near Jamestown, North Dakota, USA - PPLs Lake P8 Core (1) Depth... | ecosystem: Environmental > Aquatic > Freshwater >...
CAGGCGCCGTTCGCGCGAAACCTGGGCGTCGAGCGCGCGCAGCGCTTCCGCACGGGTCGCCCCGTCACGCTCCATCAACCGCTGGATCTGGGTCTCCTCGGCGCAATCGACGACCATCACACGATCGACCAGGCCCTCGTGCCGGCCATCGACGAGGAGGGGTATCACGAGGACGAGGTACGGTCCCGACGCGCGCTCCGCTTCCTGGTCGAGCCCGGCGAGGATCGCAGGGTGGAGGATCGATTCGACGGTGCGGCGCGTGGCGTCATCCGCGAAAATACGCCGGCGCAGGGCCGCGCGGTCGAGGTGGCCGGTGTCGTCGAGGATGCCGCCGCCGAGCGCGTTGACGAGCGCCGCGAGCGCCGGCTGGCCCGGTTCGACGACGTCGCGCGCGATGCGATCGGTGTCGATCACCGTTGCCCCCTTTTCGGCAAACAACGACGCGACCGTCGACTTGCCGCTTGCAATGCCACCCGTGAGTCCGATGCGAAGCATTGCGCGCCGCTTACCCGAGGCCCGCGACGTCGAGGTAGCGCTCGACGATCTGCGGTCCCCAGAGAAGTGCGATCCATGCGGCGCCCGCGAGGTAGGGTCCGAACGGAATCGGCACGCCGCGGCCGTGCCGCCGGGCGGCAATCATCGCGATGCCGACCACGCTTCCGACGACGGCGGCGAGCATCAGCACGAGCGGCAGCATCTGCCAGCCGAGCCAGGCGCCGATTGCGGCAAACAGCTTGAAGTCGCCGTAGCCCATGCCTTCCTTGCCGGTCATCAGCCGGAAGAGCTGGAACACGAACCAGAGGAAGAGATAGCCCGCGATGGCCCCGATCACCGCATCGCGGAGTGCGGCGGGCGGCGCAACGTCCGCGGCGTGCCAGAGACTCGCGATGAGCGCGATCCACAGCAGCGGGATCGTCAGGATGTCCGGCAGGAGCTGGCGGTCGATGTCGATGCCGGTGAGCGCGATCAGGTACCAGGTGAAGACCATCGCGAGGGCCGCCTGCCATCCGAAGCCGAAATGCCAGGCGACGGCGGCAGTTGCGAGGGCGGTCGCGAGTTCGACCGCCGGATAGCGCGCGGAGATCGGCGCGCGGCAGGCCGCGCAGCGCCCGCGGAGCCACAGGTAGCTCAGGATCGGGATGTTGTGCACCGAGCGGATCGGGGCCGCGCAGGCCGGGCAGCGCGATCGTGGCCTGAGGAGGTTGTAGGGCTCGGACTGTGCGGGCACGGACCGGCCCTCCAGTTCGGCCGCCTGTGCACGCCATTGCCGCTCGAGGACGAGCGGCAGGCGATGAATCACGACATTCAGGAAGCTGCCGATCGCGAGGCCGAACAGGAACGCCACTGCGGCGAATACGGCCGGGTAAGCCGCAAGGAGCGCCACGGGCGAGGTCTCGGTCAGATCACGGCGCCCAGCTTGAAGATCGGCAGGTACATGGCGATGACCAGACTGCCGACCAGCACGCCGAGGATCGCCATGATGAGCGGCTCGAGCAGGGACGACAAGCCGTCGACCGCAGAATCCACTTCGAGTTCGTAGAATTCGGCGACCTTCGCGGCCATCGCATCGAGGGAGCCGGATTCCTCGCCGACCGCGATCATCTGGATGACCATGTTGGGGAAGAGTCCGGTGTTCTCCATGGCGCGCTGCAGGCGCTGGCCGGTCGCGACCTCGTCACGCATGCGGAGCACCGCCTGCTCATAGACGATGTTGCCGGTCGCTCCCGCGACCGATTCCATGGCCTCGACGAGCGGCACGCCGGCCGAGAACATTGTCGAGAGCGTGCGCGCATAGCGCGCAATGGCCGCCTTGACGAGGATGGGGCCGATGATCGGGATCTTGAGCGATATCCGGTCAAGCAACTCGCGGAGTGCCCGCGAGCGCTTCTTCATGTGCAGGAAGAAGACCACGCCGCCCGCGAACAGGAGACCCATCCACCAACCCTGCTCCTGCACGAACTTCGAAAGGTCGATGACCGCGCGCGTGAACGCCGGCAGGTCCGCGCCGAATCCCTTGAAAAGCGCCTCGAACTGCGGGATCACGAAGAGCAGCAGGATCAGAGTCACGATCACGGCAACCGCGAGCACGGCGGCCGGATAGAAGAGCGCCTTCTTGATCTTCTTCTTGAGGGCCTCGGTCTTTTCCTTGTAGGTCGCGACCTTGTCGAGCAGCGACTCGAGCGCGCCCGCCTGCTCGCCGGCCTCGACGAGATTGATGTAGAGGTCATCGAAATAGAGCGGGTGCTTTGCGAGCGATTCATGCAGCGTGCTGCCGCCCTCGATGTTCATCTTGATGTCGAGGATCAGCTTCTGCATTGCCGGCTTCTCGTGGCCGACGCCCACGATTTCGAAGGCCTGCACGAGCGGTATGCCGGCCGCGAGCATGGTCGCGAGCTGGCGGCTGAAAATGGCGATATCCTGCGGGCTCGGCTTGCCGCCCGTGTTGAATAAGGTCCGCTGCTTGCGGATCCTGGTGGGCACGATGTTTTGGCGGCGGAGATCCGCGCGCGCATCCTGCTCGCTGACCGCGAGGATGCGGCCGCGGATCTTCTTGCCTTTCTTGTCCTTGCCTTCCCAGTTGAACTGGGTGTCCCTGGCAGCGACTGCGGTCGGCATGGTTTCGGTCGTCCTCTACCTTCAGCTGTGAATGTTAACGCCCGGCCGGATCACTCAACTGTGACGCGGTTGACTTCTTCGAGGCTGGTCAGGCCATCCCGGACCTTTTTGAGGCCCGCGGTACGCAGATCCCAGATCCCTGCCTTGCGGGCCTCGTCACGGATATGGGGGGCGCTTCCGCCCTCCAGGATGATCCTGCCGATCTGCTCCGAGACCGGCAATACCTCGTAAATGCCGACCCGGCCCTTGTAGCCGTCGGTGCACTGCGAGCAGCCGACCGGCTTGTAAATCTTGAAATCCGGTTTCGAAATCTGCTCCTCGGTGAAGCCCTCCCGGAGGAGCGCCTCGTGCGGGACGTCGAGCGGCGTCTTGCAGTTCGAGCACAGCCGTCGCGAGAGCCGCTGGGCGATGATGAGGCTGACCGAGGTCGCGATCGCGTAGGGCTTGACGCCCATGTCCACGAGGCGGGTCAGCGTCTGCGGCGCGTCATTCGTGTGCAGCGTCGAGAGCACGAGGTGGCCCGTCTGCGCCGCCTTGATGGCGATCTCGGCCGTCTCGAGGTCGCGCACCTCGCCGACCATGATGACGTCCGGGTCCTGGCGCAGGAAGGCGCGAAGCGCCGAGGCGAAGGTGAGCCCGACTTTCGGGTTGACGTTCACCTGGTTCACGCCCGGAAGCACGATTTCCGCGGGATCCTCCGCGGTCGAAATGTTGGTGTCCTCGACATTCAGGATTGAAAGCCCCGTGTAGAGCGACACGGTCTTGCCGCTGCCGGTAGGGCCGGTCACCAAAATCATTCCCTGTGGCCTGGCCAGTGTCTTGAGGTAAAGATCCTTCTGGAACCCCTCGTAGCCGAGCGCGTCGATGCCCATCATTGCCGTGCTGGCATCGAGGATACGGAGCACGATCTTTTCGCCGAAAAGCGTCGGACAGCTCGACACGCGGAAGTCGATCGAGCGGTTCTTGGAGAGCCGCATCTTGATGCGGCCGTCCTGCGGCACGCGTCGCTCCGCAATGTCGAGCCGCGACATTACCTTGAGGCGCGCGGCGAGCTTGGTCGCGAGCTGCACCGGCGGCTGGGCGATTTCGCGCAGCACGCCGTCGATGCGCAACCGGATCCGGTAATACTTTTCGTAGGGCTCGAAATGGATGTCGGACGCGCTTTTCCGGATCGCGTCCAGCATGATCTTGTTGACGAAGCGGACGATCGGCGCGTCCTCGATGTCGTCGCGGCCGGAATCCGAGTCCGCCTGGTCGTCGGCGTGCGAAACATCGAGGTTCTCGAGGTCGAAGTCCTCGTCGTGCCCGAGCGTCGGCATCGACGTATCGACCTGCTCCATGGCCTTCTGCACGGCGCGCTGGAGCTTGTCGTCCTCGACCACCACGGCCTCGATCGCGAGACCGGTCTGGAACTTGATCTCGTCGACCGCGTGCAGGATGGTCGGGTCCGAAACGGCGACGTGCAGCCGCTTGCCGCGCTTGACGAGCGGCAGCACGCGGTGCTTCGAGAGAAGCTTGTCGCTGACGAGGCGGATCGTATCGATGTCGGTCGCGACCGCGTCGAGATCCAGGATCGGCATGCCGAATTCCTGGGCGGCGGCGATCGCGATGTCGCGGGCGGCTGCCATGTCGTGCGACACGAGCCAGCTCACGAGTTGGGTCTTGCGTTCGCGGGCGCTCGCGATCGCATCGAGCATCGCAGCTTCCTCGACGAGGCCGTCGAGCACAAGGCGCTGGGGCAGGCCGGTCAGCACGGCCCGCACCGAACCTGCGGCCACGGCGTTATCGTTCAATGATCCGCTCCACGCACGGCGTAACCCTGCCCCTGAGGCCTCCCGGAAAACCAGGATCTTGTAGCCTAACCCACCGTGCCGGCATTTGTTAAATTAGCTCGAATGCTCCCATAGTGTGGCCAACAAGCCCTTGACCGGGTTCACATTCGGGGTTGTTTAGCCCCGGCCGGCAATTCACCGGGGAAGCGCGCCTGCAGGGCATCCCAGAGCCGCCTCGCCTCCGGTTCGGCCGAGGGGTCCGGAGGGCCTTCCAGGGCCCGTGGCGCGGGGTTCCTGCGATCCGTCAGGAGGTAGCGGTGGCCCCGCCCAGGGGGTCCCGGAATCGCCGCGAGGAGGGTGGTTGACGACATCGCCGCCCGCTGCTTGCGGGCGATGAGCTCGGGCAGGCGATCTTCGCGAAACTGCACCCAGCCCGATTCGCGATCGAGCTCGTAATAGGTCGCGGCCTCGTCGATGATGCCCGAGGCCTCATAGCGTCCGGCAAGCGTACTGGGCGTATTGAAATCGGTTTCCGTAAAGCGGATGCGTGACGCGAGTGCCTTGGCCTGCATCGGATCCTCGAGAAATGGCACGAGCGAAATCCCGTCGACGTCCGCCGGCGCCTTGCCGGTTGCGAAATGCTCGAGCGTCGGGCGCAGGTCCTCGAGCGAAATCGGCCAGTCGTAGTCCTGCGAGGGCCCGGGCAGTTGTGCCCGGCCGAAAGCACGCATCGCAAACAGCACCTGGTACTGCGGCGGACTCATGACGCTCGTGCCGTGGCCCCAGAGTGAGTCCCAGACTTCGCGGCTCGTGCCCACCTTGCGAAGCATCGAATCATTTTCGGCTCCCAACGCTTCGCCATGATCCGACAGGAGCACGACAATTGCATTGTCGAGCACGCCTTTGTCGGCGAGAAGCTGCATGACATCCCGGAATTGCCTGTCCACCTCGGCGACCGCATCGCCATACGCCTCACGATAGCCATCAGGCCGCGTCGGCACAGGCTTGCCTGCCCAGGCATAGGGCCAGTGCGCGAGAGTCAGGTGAATCGCAAGGAATGACGGCCCCTGGACATCCAGCTCTTGCTCCAGCCTCTGCAGGAACTGTTCCGGGTGGTATGTGACGTTGGCAGCGCGATTCGCGTGGGTTGCGGGAAATAGCCACCGGCCGATTGGCAGCGACGCGACCAGATTGATGAGGGGCATGTCGCCAGCGTAACCAAGCAGGAAATCCGCGGCGCCGATCGGTGGTGTGACGAGCTTGTCAAAGCCGAAACTCCGGTCGATGTTTGCGAATCGGACTTCGTCTGTTGCATAAAACGTGCGATAGCCCTGTGCGTGGAGCACCTCCGGCAGCGTAACTCCTTCGTGAACGAGCTTCCGCGGCATGAGATTGACGCGGGCATTGGTGCTGACCGGGTGGCGTCCCGTGAGGATCGAGACCCAGGCGCCGTAGGTGCGCGGCAGCGGACTCACGGCATCGCTGAAACGGCGCGCATGCGCGAGGAAATGGTCGACCGCGGGCGTGGCGGCCTCCCCGCGGCGCGGAATGGTCAGGTCGTTGCGCAGTGAATCGATGCCCAGGATCACGATGTGGGGCGCGGACGTGTCGGCAAGCGCGGAAGCGCCGCGAATCGACGGCGGCGACCACAGCAGGAACAAGCCGCCGGACGCTACAAGGGCGCCGAGCAGCGCCGCTGGGACGGAAATTCGCAGATGTAGCGCGGCCCGGATGACAAGGACGAGGACGAACAGGGCGACAGTCGCGGCCGCGATCTGAAGCGGCGTCGTCCCAACGAGGACTTGCTGCCACCAGGAGGGGTCACCAGCGAACTGGGATGAAGGATGCCAGGTGGTGTTGGCTGCCATCGTCAGTCCGATGAGCAGCACGAACCATCCAGTAACCAGCCAACTTCGGCTTGCGCCAATGCCGCGCGGAAATGCGCTTTCCGTCAGGCGCGCCAGGGCAAGTGCCAGGAAACCAACGAGCGCATGAACCGCCCAGGCGGTCAGCGCGAAGACCAGGAGTTGATGGGTAAGCGCCGTACCCAGGCTTTCCTGGATGCTGAGCGACGGGAGGACGGGGTGGTTCGCGAGGGCGTACCCGATTTCGGAGTAGACCCACCCGAAGCAGGCCAGCATGAATGCGAGGGCCAATGCCTGGCTGAGCCCCAGGCCATTCCAATCACCATGCCTCCGGGGCTGAAGCACGTTCGCGTCCTCCGTTCCGCCAGGCAGCTTGCGCAAAAAGCAAGGCCCCTGCATGCAGGGGCCTTGCTCGGTCCGGCCCATGCCGGTCCATCACAGTGGATCAGGCCGAGCCGCCGAAGCCGGTGCGGCAAGAGGCCGGCATGTGCTTATCAAGGACAGTCGTCGCGACTGTAGCGGAATCGGTCCCGTCGCCCGGATCTGCAAGCGCGCCGTTCGGGGCGTTCGAATTGCCGCACTGCCAGACGACGTCACCGTTGTCGTTGACATACGGCTGGATCGCGAGGTGGAGGCCATCGACACGCTGGTTCACGTCTTTACCGTACGTGATGTCGATCGTACCGGTAGAGACGTTGATCGACTCGACGTAGCGTCCGGCCTTGTCGCCCAGCACCGCGCCCGAGCCGAGGCCGGCTTCGACGAGGTCCGCAGGCCACGAGCCAGTCTGCGCCATGTACTCGGCGATACCCGCCTTGATGTCCGACGCGAGCGTCATGCCTTCAGAGACCTGGGCGCGAATCGTGTAGTCCTGATAAGCAGGGATCGCGATCGCGGCCAGGATGCCGATAATGGCCACCACGATCATCAGTTCGATGAGCGTGAAGCCCTTCTGGATAGCCTTCATTTCCATTAACTCCTTTGAGAACCAAGGGCGGCGCTCATGCGCCGATGCACTTTAGGTACAGCAAGGATCATGCCAACCCGGGTGCCGCCTGTAAGTGACGGACCTAGCAGTATTTTTTCGGAGTTGTCAGAAGATCGTCGGGGTTTGACGACGGCTTGGTCGACCCTCTGCGTCACAAACTGACGCGATGTGTCACTCGATACCGAGTTTCTTGATGCGATATCGCAACGCCCTGAAGCTGATGCCGAGCGCGCGGGCCGCGGCCGTCTTGTTGTAACGGGCCTCCTCGAGCGCCCGGACGATTGAGGCCCGCTCGATGTCCTCGAGGGTCTGCGGCAGAGTGCCCGGCCGGTGCGGCGGTACCGTCTCTTCGCCGAACGCCGGCGAGACCCGGAGTTCGATATCTTCCGGCCGGATCGTGCCGCCGTCGCAGAGCGTGAGTGCCCGCTCGATGACATTTTCGAGTTCGCGCACGTTGCCCGGATAGTCGTGAGTCGCGAGGAGCTGCATCGCCTCGTCCGAAATGGCGGGCGGGGTGATGTTGAGGCGCGCCGCAAAGCGCAGGGTGACGGACGCGGCGAGCTCGGGCACGTCACCGAGCCGCTCGCGTAGCGCCGGCACGCGCATCTCGATCACGTTGATCCGGTAGTAAAGATCCTCGCGGAACCGGCCCGCGGCCACGAGCTCGCCGAGGTCGCGATGCGTCGCCGAGAGAATGCGGACGTCGACGGGTTGCTCGCGCTGGTCGCCCACCGGCCGCGCGGTCTTCTCCTGGATGAGCCGCAGGAGCTTCACCTGCATCACGAAGGGCAGGTCGGCCACTTCGTCGAGGAACAGCGTGCCGCCTTCCGCAGCCTGCACGAGGCCGAGCTTGTCCGCAACCGCGCCCGTGAAACTTCCGCGGCGATGACCGAAGAGTTCGCTCTCCATCAGCTCGGAGGGGATCGCGCCGCAGCTGACCGGCACGAAAGGTGCATCCTTGCGCGGGCCGGTTTCGTGGATGAGCCGCGCGACCAGCTCCTTGCCCGTGCCGGACTCGCCCGTGATGTGCACGGGTGCCTGGCTGCGCGAGACACGGCTGATCAAGCTGCGGAGCTTCTGCATCGGTTCGGAATCGCCGAGCAGCAGGCGGCCGCCGTCGGCGCCCCGCCGGTTGTCCGAAAGCTTGAGCGCCTGGTTGACGAGCTTGCGCAGGTCCGAGATGTCGACCGGTTTCCGCACGAAATCGAAGGCGCCGAGTTTCAGCGCCAGCACGGCCGCCTCGACATGGCCGTGTGCGGTGATCACGGCGACCGGCAGGTCTGGCGCCTGCGACTGGATCCACTCGATAAGCTCGGTCCCGTCGCCGTCGGGCAGCCGGAGATCCGTGAGGCAGAGTGCGTAGGCGGTCCGGCCCTGCAATTCGCGTTTTGCCGACGCGAGGTCGTGCACGGCGCTGGAGTCGACGCCCATGCGTGCAAGCGTCAGCGACAGCAGCTCGCAGAGGTCCGGTTCATCGTCGACGATCAGCGCCCGCGGGTTGCCCATGGCCGGTCAGGTCTGTTCCCAGCGCTGCGGGTCGGCAAACACGATGCGGAAGACGCTGCCGCCGCCGGTGCGCGGCTCGAATACGAGGAGCGCGCGATTGCACTGCGCGAGTTCGCGCGCAATGAATAGGCCGAGCCCGGTGCCGCTTGCACGCGAGGTGAAGAACGGCTCGAAAATCCGGTCGCTGATCGTCGAATCGATGCCGGGACCCCGGTCGAGCACTTCGAGAAAAGGGCGGTGGCTGCCCGCGAGCCGCCCGATCCGGACCTCGACCTTGTCGTCGTCCGCCCGCACCGAGTAGCGAAACGCGTTCTCGCACAGGTTCCAGAGGATCTGGCGCAGGTGCGAGGGATCGACGCGCACCTCGAGATCCGGCTCCGGCAACTCGGCGACGAGCTGTCCCGGCACATGGCCGCCGGTGCTGATGAATTCCTGGACGAAGTCGGTGAGCCATTCGCTGAGCGGCATGCGCTCAGGACGGGTCGTTTCCCGTCGGCCGAGCTGCTGCACGTTGCCGACAATCGTGCTGACGCGCTCCGCGTTGGTCTTGATGATCTCGCTCATGCGGCGATTCGAATCGGAAAGCTTTGCGTCCTCGCCGAGGAGCTGCGCCGCATGGCTGATGGCTCCGACCGGATTGCGGATCTCGTGGGCAATCGAGGCGGAAAGCCGGCCCAGTGCCGCGAGGCGTGTCTGGTGGATGCGGTCGTCGAGCGCGGTCAGGTCTTCGAGGAACACGAGCACGGGCGGCGGCTGTCCCCGACCGAGCCGCGCGAAATGCGGCCGCACTTCCCGTAGCCCGTCGACGGCTAGCAGATTGCCGCCCACCGTGTCGGTCACAGGTTCGCTCTGGCGCCACATCGTGAGGAGATACAGGAGTCTCGGAGAGACTTCGCCGAGCAGCGCGTTTGCGACCGCCTCGCCGCCGAGGATCTGGCGGGCCGATTCGTTGATCAGCCGGATCCGATCCTGTTCGTCGACGACCACGAGGCTCTCGCGCAGCCGCTCGACGATGTATTGCGATAGCTCCGCAAGGTTCGCAAGGTCCAGGTCGCGCTGTCGCACGAGAGCCTCGCTCTCACGCAGTCGCCCCGCGAGCGGCGCAACCGCGAGCGCTGCGATGAAGATCACGCCACCTAGCAGGCCCGCCTGGGTCAGGTCGGACGAATCAGAGACGCCGGCAAACCAGAGCATGATCTGCTGGCCGAGCACGAAGAGTGCCGCGATCGCGGCGACGGTCGTCGCGATGCGCTGCGGCAGGAGGAGGCTGACGGCGGCGACCGGCATGATGAGCAGCAGTCCCGCGCCGCTCGCGGCGCCCGCGCTCGTCAGCAGCAGGATCGTGACCGCGATCACGTCGAATGCGACGTGAATGAAGGCCTGGGCCTGCAGGGAGGGCCAGCGCGTCTTCAGCAGGCCGATGCAGATCACGCCTGTCGCGAACCAGGCGGCGAGCGTATAGAAATAGAGTGTCGGATTCGCGGCGCCGAGCAGCTGGGGGCGGCTCGACACGAGCGCCAGCACGACCAGCACCGAGGGGACGCCGAGGCGGTAGAGATTGAGGAGCCCGAGCACGCGCCAGGCGAGCTCCGGATCGCCGGCTGTTCTCTCGATTTCCGCCGGATTTTTCACGGCGGCACTTTAGCACGCGGCCCGCGGGCGACCCGCGGCCCGCGCCGCGTTTGCGACGCGGTTCAAGCCAGCCGTTACAATGCCAGTGTCGTGCCTCACAGTTACCCTCGCAGCCTGAGCCCGCCCGCTGCCGCGCGCCCAGGCGCGCGAGCGAGTGCATGGTGGTTCCATGGCGAGCGAGCGCAACGCCGGCGCGCGGCAGCCGGCGGTCTCCCTGCGGGCCGCACGGGACGACCGCCGCTCGGCGTTGCCGTCGCTTCGCGTGTACCCAACACGCGCGCGCGACGGCGTCTTGATCGGCGGTCGTGCTGTGCGGCAGGCTGCGAGGGTAACTGTGAGGCACGACACTAGATGAATCTTCACGAATACCAGTCGAAGCGCATCTTCGCGGATTACGGCGTGCCGGTCCCGGCGGGCAAGGTTGCGGCAAGCGAGACCGGGGCCGTCGCGGCGGCCCGCGAACTCGCGGGTCCAGTCTGGGTCGTGAAGGCGCAGGTGCACGCGGGTGGCCGCGGCAAGGCGGGCGGCGTGAAGCTGTGCCGCTCACATGCGGAAGTCGGCAAGGCCGCAGCCGCAATGCTTGGCACGCGGCTCGTGACGATCCAGACCGGCGCCGAGGGCCTGCCGGTCGATGCCGTGTACATCGAGTCGGGCAGCGCGATCGAGCGCGAGCTCTACCTCAGCCTGCTGCTCGACCGCGAACGGAGCCGGCTCGCGTTCGTCGCGTCGGCCGCGGGCGGCATGAACATCGAGGAAGTCGCGGCGAAGGAGCCGGACCGGATCCTGCGGGTCGACATCGATCCTGCCGCGGGCCTTCAGGGCTTTCAGTGCCGCCGCATCGCATTCGGCCTCGGCCTGGCCGGGTCGCAGCTAGCGGAATTCGAGCGTATCGCTCGTGCGCTCTACCGGCTCTATCTGGAACGCGATCTCGCGCTAATCGAGGTCAATCCGCTGATCGTCACCAAGGATGGCGGGCTCGTGGCGCTCGACGCCAAGATCAATGTCGACGCGAATGCGCTCTTCCGTCAGCCGGAGATGCTTGCGCTCCGCGATCCGTCGCAGGAAGATCCGATGGAGCGCGAGGCCGCCCGGCATGAACTCAGTTATGTTGCGCTCGACGGCGACATTGCCTGCATGGTCAACGGCGCCGGGCTCGCGATGGCGACCATGGACCTGATCAAGCTGCAAGGCGGATCGCCAGCGAACTTCCTCGACGTCGGCGGCACGGCGAACGCCGAGCGCGTGACGGCCGCGTTCCGGCTGATCCTCTCGAACGAGCGCGCCCGCGCGGTGCTCGTCAACATCTTCGGCGGCATCGTGCGCTGCGACGTCATCGCCGAAGGCATCATCCAGGCAGTGCGGCAGGTCGGCGTCTCGGTGCCGGTAATCGTCCGGCTCGAAGGCACGAACGCCGACAAGGCCCGCAAGATCCTTGCGGAGAGCGGGCTCGCGATCACGGTCGCGAAGGATGTCGCGGACGCAGCCGTGAAGGCCGTGCGCCTCGCGAAACGCGGGGGCCGGCAATGAGCATTCTCGTCGGCCGGCGAAGCCGGGTGCTTTGCCAGGGCTTCACCGGCAATCAGGGCACATTCCACTCCGAGCAGGCCATCGCCTACGGCACGAACCTGGTCGGCGGCGTGACCCCGGGGCGGGGCGGCAGCCGTCATCTCGATCGCCCGGTGTTCGACACGGTCCACGAAGCGGTGGCTAAGACGCGCGCCAACGTCAGCATGATCTACGTGCCGGCGCCTTATGCCGGGGACGCCATTCTCGAGGCGGCCGACGCCGGCGTCCGCCTGATCGTCTGCATCACCGAGGGCATCCCGATCAACGACATGGTGCGGGTCAAGGCGGCGCTGCGTGGCGGCAGGTCGAGGCTTGTCGGGCCGAATTGCCCTGGGGTCATCACGCCTGGCGAATGCAAGGTCGGCATCATGCCGGGCTTCATCCACAAGCCCGGTCGTGTCGGCATCATTTCTCGCTCCGGCACGCTCACGTACGAAGCCGTGTTCCAGACGACGATTCTCGGCCTGGGCCAAACGAGCTGCGTGGGCATCGGCGGAGACCCGGTGCGCGGCATGAACTTCATCGACGTGCTGGCGCTCTTCGAGAGGGATGAAAAGACCGCCGGCATCATCATGGTCGGCGAGATCGGCGGCAGCGACGAGGAGCACGCGGCGGAGTACATCCGTCGCCACGTCACCAAGCCCGTCGTCGCCTATATCGCAGGCGTTACCGCCCCGGCCGGCAAGCGCATGGGCCATGCCGGCGCCGTGATCGCAGGCGGCAAGGGCACGGCTGCGGACAAGTACGCGGCGCTCGAAGCAGCCGGGGTCGCGACCGTGCGTTCCCCCGCCGAGCTCGGCAGCGCGATGAAAAAGGCGCTTGCTTCGCGGCGGCGCCGCAAGAAGACAAAAAGGGGACGTTCCCCTTTACGATAAAGGGGAACGTCCCCTTTCTTGAGCGAACATGAGCGCCGGGCTTCGCATTGCACTCGCCCAGATCAATCCGACCGTCGGCGACGTGACGGGCAATGCGGACCGCATCGCGCAGCGGCTCGCCGAGGCGCGGCACGCGGGCGCGACACTCATGGCGACGCCCGAGCTCGCGCTCTCAGGTTACCCGCCCGAAGACCTGCTGTTCCATCGCGGGTTCCGCCGCCGCATCGAGGAAGGCCTGGCGCGGCTCGCTGAGGCGGCGCAAGGCATCGATCTCCTGGTCGGCTATCCGGAGTATGCGTCCGGCCAGATCTTCAACGGTGCTGCCTGGCTTCGCGGCGGCGCTTGCATCGCGCGCTACCGCAAGCAGAAGCTCCCGAACTACCAGGTGTTCGACGAGGAGCGCTATTTCACGGCGGGCAGCGAACCGGTTGTCGTCGAAATCGGCGGCGTTCGCGTCGCGCCATTGATCTGCGAGGACGTGTGGCACGCCGGACCCCTGGCATCCGCATGCGCCGCGGGGGCCGATATCGCCATTTCGCTCAATGCCTCGCCGTACCAGCAGGGCAAGCAGGCGGAGCGCGAGGCGAACATGGCGCTTCGGGCGCGTGCGAGCGGAATCCCGCTGATCTATCTGAACCTGGTCGGCGGCCAGGACGAACTCGTGTTCGACGGCTGCTCATTTGCGGTGGATTCGACCGGACGCATCTTGCACCGCGCCCCGGCATTCGCGGAGTCGCTGTCGTGCATCGACGCCGGCCCCGCCGACGGCGGCGTGCGGGTCGAGCCGGATACGGTCGCGCACCTGCCGTCGGGCGAGGAGAGCGTCTGGCGGGCCATCGTCCTCGGCGTGCGCGACTACGTCGGCAAGAATGGTTTTCCCGGCGTCGTAATTGGGCTCTCTGGCGGCGTGGATTCGGCACTCGTGCTCATGCTCGCCTGCGACGCGCTGGGTGCCGACCGGGTGCGCGCCGTCATGATGCCGTCGCGTTTCACCTCGCGCATTTCGCTCGACGACGCCGAAGCCATGGCGAAAGGAATCGGCGTGCGTTACTCGGTCATCTCCATCGAGGGCATCTATGAGGCGACGCTGACCGCGCTCAGGGAAGAGTTCGCCGGCAAGCCGGTGGACTCGGCGGAAGAGAACATCCAGGCGCGCTGTCGCGGCATGCTGCTCATGGGCATCTCGAATAAGACGGGCCGCATGGTTTTGACGACCGGAAACAAGAGCGAGATGTCGGTTGGCTATGCGACGCTCTACGGCGACATGGCGGGAGGCTATGCGCCGATCAAGGATTGCAGCAAGACGCTCGTCTGGAAGCTGGCGCGCTGGCGCAATGCGCAGTCGCCGGAGCCGGTCATCCCGGTGCGCATCATCGAACGGCCCCCGACCGCGGAGCTGCGCGAGAACCAGTTCGACTCCGACAGCCTGCCGCCCTACGACGTGCTCGACCCGATCCTCGAGGCGTTCATCGAGGACGACCGCTCGGTGGATGAGATTGTGGCGATGGGATTCGAGCGCGCGACAGTCACGCGCGTGCTCGAACTCGTGAAGCGGAACGAATACAAGCGGCGGCAGGCGCCGCCGGGTGTGCGGGTGAGCGGCCGCGCCTTCGGACGCGACTGGCGCTATCCGATCACGTCCGGATACCGCCCCGGCGAATCCTGAACCTAAAGGGGACGTTCCCCTTTAGCGGCGGTTTCCACGCGGACCGGCTGTCATTTCGCTAAAGGGGAACGTCCCCTTTAGGTTCAGCTTCACCAGAACGGCCACCAATCGCGGCGCCCCTGGTCTTTAAGCTCGGCGTTCGGGTAGTTGAGCGCGAAAACTTCCTGCGAGCGCTCGGCGAGGTCGGTGAGGCCGAGTCCCTCGTAAGCGGAAATCATCACTTCAAGCGCCTGGCGGACGGCCGGCGCGCCGTCGTAATTCTCGATCGCATAGCGCGAGCGCGCGATCGCCGCAACGTAGGCCTGGCGCTTCAGGTAATGCTGCGCGACGTGCACTTCGTACTCGGCAAGTCGGTTGCGCAGGAAGATCATGCGCTGGCGCGCGTCGTGCGCGTACATGCTGTTCGGATGCTGCTTGATCAGCGTGTCGAATGATTCGAATGCGCGGCGCACGTCCTGCGGTGGCCGCTCCGTCAGGTCGGTGTTGAACCAACGCTCCAGGAAGTTCGGCGAACGCTCGAAAAATACGAGGCCTTTGACGTACATCGCATAGTCCACCCGCGGGTGCGTCGGATTCTCGCGGATGAACTGGTCGGCGGCATCCACCGCCGATTCGGTCTGACGGCTGCGGTAATAGGCATAGATGATGTCGAGCCGGCCCTGGCGCGCCTGCTCGCTGAACGGATAGCGCGCCTCGAGGCCCTCGTAATAACGCACGGCGCCGCGGTAGTCGCCCCCCAGCAGGAGCTTATTGGCTTTTTCGTAGAGCTTCTCGGGCTGCAGGTTCTCTGCGGTGCGTTCCTTGTTTCCGCAAGCGGTGATTGCAAGTACACCGCACGCGATCAGGAGGATGCGCGCCATCGTTCTGTCTGGCTGCAAAGGACTGGACCCCGGCTGTTGATCCGACGCAGTATAACCAACAAAGACCCGCGCGACTCCCATGAGTTCCCCACGACACCAACGCGAACTGCGGTTGCCGCTGCAGGCTGCCGGCCGGCGTCTCGACCAGGCCCTGGCAGAGGCATTGCCGGAATACTCGCGCTCGCGCATCAAGCGCTGGATCGACGCGGGGCAGCTCCTTGTCGACGGACGCGTGCCGCGGCCGCGCGACACGGTCGCCGGCGGCGAGCGCATCGCGCTCGATGCGCCGGACGAGGACGCGGTCGATCCGGTCGCGCAGGACATCGCGCTTGCAATCGCCTGGGAGGATGCGGACGTCATCGTCGTCGACAAGCCGGCGGGACTCGTCGTGCATCCCGGTGCCGGCAATCCCGACCGGACCCTCCAGAACGCGCTCCTGGCGTACGACCCGTCGCTCGCGAAGCTGCCGCGCGCAGGGATCGTCCACCGGCTCGACAAGGACACCACCGGGCTCCTGATCGTCGCGCGGAACGAACCCGCGCGCCTCACCCTCGCCGAGGCGCTCGCGGCCCGTGGAATCCATCGCGAGTACCAGGCGGTCTGCGTCGGCGTGATGACCTCCGGCGGCAAGGTCGATGCGCCGATCGACCGCCACCCCGTCGACCGGCTGCGCATGACGGTGCGTTCGAGCGGGCGCGAGGCAGTCACGCACTATCGCGTAATCGAGCGCTTCAGGCATCACACCTGGGTGCGCGTGATGCTGGAGACGGGACGCACGCACCAGATCCGGCTCCACCTGTCGCATGCGGGCTATCCGCTGGTGGGCGACCCGGTGTACGGTGGCCGCCTCGCGATTCCGCGGGGCGCAACGCCCGCGCTCGATGCGGCGCTTCGCGGATTCCGCCGCCAGGCGCTGCACGCCGCCAAACTCACGTTTCCGCATCCGCGCGACGGAAGGAGCATCGACGTCGAGGCGAAGCTGCCGGCGGACTTCCTCGCGCTCATCGCAGCGCTGAAGCGCGACCGCGACACGGCAAAGCGCTGATGCCTGCGCCTGCGTTCCTGCAACCGGACTGGCCGGCGCCCGCGAGCGTACACGCCGCCATGACGACGCGCGGCGGCGGTGTGAGCGCAGGTCCCTACGCGAGTTTCAATCTTGCTTCACACGTCGGCGACCTTGAAGCAGCGGTCGCGGAGAATCGCCGGCGACTGAGATCGGCCCTGCGGCTGCCGTCCGAGCCCGCCTGGCTCGAGCAGGAGCATGGCGTCGCCGTCGCGATCGTACCGGGGGCCCGCCCCGGGCCGGCGGATGCCGTCGTTTCCTTCGAGCGGGGAGGCGTCTGCGCGATCCTCGTTGCGGACTGCCTGCCGATTTTCCTCGCGAGCCGCGACGGTGATCGCGTGGGCCTCGCGCATGCGGGCTGGCGCGGTCTTGCGGCCGGCGTCGTCGAGGCAACGGTCGATTCACTTGATTGCGATCCGGCAGGACTCGTCGCATGGCTTGGTCCCGCGATCGGGCCGGCCGCATTCGAGGTCGGCGCCGACGTTCGCGCGGCGTTTGTGGAACGGGATCCCGGAGCCGCCGCGGAGTTTCGCGCCGGCCGCGAAGGGCGCTTTCTCGCGGACCTGCCGGCGCTTGCACGCCGGCGACTCGCCGCCTGCGGCGTGTCGTCCGTGCTCGGCAGCGGCCTGTGCACGTACTCGGATCCGGAGCGTTTCTATTCCTACCGCCGCGATGGCGCCACGGGCCGCATGGCCGCGCTCACCTGGCTCGCCTGAGGTAGGCTGTCGCTCATGTCGACGCTAGTGCCGATCATTCTCCTGACTGCAGCCTGCGGCGCCTTATCGGCCATCATCGCAGCCAGCTTCATGCTGCTCCCGGCGGCGCGCCGCAACGCCTTGCTGCCGCATCTCGTCAGCTTTGCGACTGGCGCGCTCCTAGGGGCCGCCTTGCTCGCGCTCCTGCCGCACGCGATCGAATCCGGCGCCGGCACCCACGGAATCGGCATCGCGCTCGCTGGCGGAATCATCGCTTTCTTCATGCTCGAAAAGATGGTGCTCTGGCGCCACTGCCACGTGGATGCCTGCGAAGCGCACGGGCCCAGCGATCAACACCGCGCGCGCGCCTCGGCGACCCTGATCCTCTGGGGCGACGCCTTCCACAACATCCTCGACGGCGTGCTGATCGCGGCGGCCTTTATGACGAATCCGCATCTCGGCGTCGTCACGACGATTGCCGTGTTCGCGCACGAGATTCCGCAGGAAGTGGGCGACCTTGCGATCCTGCTGAACGGCGGCATGAGCCGTGCCCGCGCGCTCGTGCTCAATGTCGCAGTGAGCCTCGCCTCGGTCGCGGGTGCGATCGTCGCCTGGTACCTGATGGCGGAGGCACTCTACGTGCTCCCCTATGCCCTTGCGATCGCAGCGGCGAGCTTTCTCTACGTCGCAGTGGCCGACCTCATCCCGGGCCTGCACCGGCGCGTGGATGCGCGTACCTCGATACAGCAGGTCGCGCTCATTGCGCTTGGCATCCTTGTGATCGGCCTGTCGCACGAATTCGCGCACTGACCGGCCGAGTGTGGTGGTCGCGCGGACTACGCGCGCGGGGACTCCGCTCGCTCTCTCAGCCGGAACTTTATTCGTTCGCTCGCGGGTCCCCGCGCGCTTGTCTGCGCGACCACGGGGCGCGACCGTTCACGCGCGGACCAGGCGCCCGGGAATCTCCGAGCGAGCGAATGTCCGTTCTTCTGAGCGAGCGCGGAGGGTTCCCGGGCGTCGTAGTCCGCGCGAATGCAATCGCGCTCAGCTGTTGAGCCGCAGTGCCTCGCGTAAACCGATGAGAACGAGCTCCGGGACGTGTGCGTCGAAGATGTTCTCTTCCTCGAAGAGGCGTGCGAAGCCGCCGGTGCCGACCAGTACGGTGGG
>Ga0105106_10001241_pt1 | contig 18270 bp, 13 predicted proteins | sample PPLLaktember2015_5_FD_79109 | JGI IMG/M metagenome (GOLD analysis project Ga0105106, IMG submission 79109) | Freshwater sediment microbial communities from Prairie Pothole Lake near Jamestown, North Dakota, USA - PPLs Lake P8 Core (1) Depth... | ecosystem: Environmental > Aquatic > Freshwater >...
CTCATGGCGCAGCCCGCGTTGCCGGCCGTCGGGATCGAGACCGCGCGGACCCCCAGCTCGAAGGCCCGGGACACCGCCGCGGCGAGGCCCCGCGCCTTGAAGGACCCGGTCGGGTTCAGGCCCTCGTCCTTGACATAAACCGGTCCGAGCCCGATCTCGCGCTCGAGCCGTGGGGCGCGGGCGAGCGGCGTAAACCCTTCGCCCAGGGAGAGCCTGAAGGCGTCATCACGGACGGGGAGAAGCTCGCGGTAGCGCCACATCGCCGGCTCGCGCCCGGCCAGGGTCTCGCGCCCGACGGCCGTCCGGGCTGCATCGAGATCGTAGCGGGCGAGGAGCGGCTTGCCGCACTTGGGACAGAGGTTCCACAACCGGTCGGCGTCGAGACGCTCTCCGCAGAGCCCGCACTCGAGATGGGACAGGACGCTCCCGGTGATCAAGCCCGGCCCTATTCCTTGTACAGCGACTCGATGATCCCGGCGTATTTCTGCTCGACGATGTTCCGCCGGACCTTGAGCGTGGGGGTGACCTCGCCCATTCCGAGGTCGAACTCCCGGTCGAGGACGGCGATCTTCTTGACCCTTTCATAAGGGGCGAGCTCGGGCGTTGTCCGGTTGACCTCGTCGAGGAGGAATTGGGCGATCTCGGGCTGCCGGCCGAGGTCGGCCCTGTCCTTGAAGGCGATGCCCCGGGCCTTGGCGCGGGCCTCGAGCTTCTCGAAATCCGGCACGATCAAGGCCGAGATGAACTTGCGGCTGCTGCCGACGACCACGGCGCTGGCGATGAACGGGCTGGCCTGGATGAGGCTCTCGATGGGCTGGGGGGCGACGTTCTTTCCCCCCGAGGTGACGATGATGTCCTTCTTGCGGTCGGTGATGGTGAGGAAGCCGTCCTCGTCGAGCCGGCCGATGTCGCCAGTGTAGAGCCACCCGTCCTTCAGGACCTCGCGTGTCTCGGCCTCGGCCTTGTAGTAGCCCATCATGACATTGGGGCCGCGGGCCAGGATCTCGCCGTCCTCGGCGATGCGGAGCTCGACCCCGGGAATGGCCGTGCCCGCGGTCCCGAAGCGGACCCGGTCGGGCCGGCTGCCCGTGAGGACGGGGGCCGTCTCCGTCAGCCCGTACCCCGGCATGATCCTGAGGCCGATGGCATAGAAGAACTCGGAGATGTCCTTCGAGATGGCGGCTCCGCCGCATATGGCGTACCGGATCCGGCCGCCGGTCTTGGCCAGGATCTTGGAGAAGACGAGCTTCCGGGCCAGCCCGTGCTTGACGGCCAGGTGGGCCGGGATGCGCTCGCCGGCGATCGTCAGGGCCACGTGCTTCTTTCCCGTGCCCAGCGCCCAGACGAAGATCGCCCTCTTGAGGCGCGAGCCGGCCATGATCTGGTCCATCACCCGGGCGTAGATCTTCTCGAACAGCCTGGGGACGCTGACGATGATCGTCGGCCGGACCTCGACCATGTTGGAGGCCACGGCCTCGATGCTCTCGGCGTAGGCTATGGCCGCCCCGACGTGGAAGAGGAAGAACGTGGCCGTGCGCTCGAGGACGTGCGATAGGGGCAGGAAGGACAGGCCGGTGTCGGCTTCGCAGAAGTCGATGAAAGCGGCGAGCGACAGGACGTTGCTGACGAAGTTGGCGTGGCTGAGCATGACGCCCTTGGGGACGCCGGTCGTTCCGGAGGTGTAGATGATGGAGGCCAGGTCGCCGGGGCGGACCGCATCGGCGGTCCTCTCGAAACGTCCCGGCTCCTCCCCTTCGACGCGCCGGCCCATATCCACGACGTCCGACAGGGTGTGTGTCCCGGCCGGGGGGTCGCCCTCGACGACGATGATGCGCTCGAGCGCCGGAAGCGCGTGCCGGACGGAGTCCACCTTGCGCCACATCTCGAGGTCCGAGCAGACGATGATCTTCGCGCCCGCGTCATCGAGGATGTAGCGCACTTGGTCGGGGAGAAGCGAGGTGTAGATGGGCACGGTGACGCCGCCGGCGCAGAGCGCGGCGAAGTCGGCCATGACCCATTCCGGCCGGTTCTCGGAGAGGATGGCCATCCGGTCGCCGGGCTTCAGGCCGAGGTCCTGGAAGCCGAGCGAGAGGCGCCGGACGGTCGATTCGACCTCGTCGGTCGAGATCTTCGTCCAGACGTGGTCTTTCTTGAACATCATCCGGTCGGGCTTCCGATAGGTCCGGCACGAGTGAAGGAAGAGGCGGCTCAGGGTGGTCACGGAGGTAGCGGTCATCGCAGTCTCCTTTGGGGACCGCCATTATACACCAGGAGGCGAGCGCCCGGCGAGGAAAATCCGAACAGGGGCCTAGCGGTCTTGAATGATCTTGATGAGCTCGGCGGCCTTCTCGGCGAAGGCGGGATGGGCGGCGGCCATCCGGGCCAGCTCGAGGGCCCGTTCGAAGGATCCGGCGTTGTGGTAGCCGGCGGCGCCGTTGTACTGGCAGGTAGCTTTGGTCGCCTGGATCGAGAGGATCTGGGCCCGCTTCCTGACGACCAGGCGGGCTTTCCTTTCCGCGGTCATCTCCGAGGCCTCGATCTCCTTGATCTTGTCCTCCAGGCCTATTTCTTTGTCCCCGTAGGACATCGCGGCCCCGGCGAAATAGATCCCCGAGTTCAGCCAGTCCTTGCGGTCGGCATACAGGCGTCCCAGATAGTAGGCTGCGTCGCTTTCGGACGAGTGGAGGTTCAACGCATGGCGGAGGTCCTTTTCGGCCTCTTCGAGGCGGCCCTGCCGGTAGGCGATGATCCCGGAGAGGGTATGGACATCGACGACGTCGACGAGAAAGACCTTGGCCGACTCGACCGCTTTCCGGGCCTCCTCGAACCGCCCGAGATCGTTGAGGTTCCAGGCCCTCCAATAGTGGCCCTCGCCCATGTAATAGGTCCCGAGCTCGAGGAGACGGTCGAAGACGGCCAGGGCCTCCTCGGTCCGGCCGAGCCCGCCGAGGCAGATGCCCTTGCCGAGCAGGGCGTCCCTGTAGGTCGGCAGGAGGGCCAACGCCTTTTCGTTCCATTCGAGACAGGCTTCCGTCTCCTCCATCTGGAAGGCGACCTTGGCCAGGGAGATAAGGACCGACAGCGACTCGGGGATCTTTTCGTGGACCGCCAGATACCCCCGTTCGGCCGAGAGGAGCTTTCCGCCCATGAGCGCGGCCTCGCCGGCATAGTACCGGACCTCGGAGAATCCCGGATCGGCCGCCAGCAAAGACTCGAGCGGCTCCAGGTCGAAAGCGGGGGAAACGGCCGCCTGGAACGCGACCAGCCGCGAACCGGGGTGCATGCCCATGACGGTCTTGGCGTCTAGCTTGTCCTGGAACTTATAGAAGAAATCGGTGCGCAGGGCCAGGCGGAGGGCGGCGGCGAGGTCGTCCGTCGTGGCCGCGCTCTCGAGATCTGCTTCGATCGCCGGGGCCCGGGCGCTCACCCAATCGAGGTGGGCATCGAGCGTCCTCAGGGCGGTCCCTTCGCTCCCCGGGCTGCCCTTGATCTTGTTGGGGAGCCCCTCGACGAGCTCGAGCCAAGGCGCGTAACGGGAGAGAGCGGGCTCGGCCGCGGCAAGAGACGCGAGATCGACTGGCGAGCCGGCGGCGAGGATGCCCAGGTCCTTCCTTCGCAGTTCGAGAGCGATCGAGGCGCGGACATATTTCTCCGCGACGCCGGCGCGCCCGACCGCTTGTCCCAGGGCCTCGCCGTAGATCCGCCGGGCGTCCCGGAGGGCCGTGTAGTGGCCCGCGGCGAATAGGGCGTCGGCCTCCGCGAGCCGGATCGTCCAGTCGATCGGCGGCGGCCCCGCCGCGAGGGGCGCGCGCGTCCCCGGCGCGCAGGCGGCGGACAGAGCCATGGCGCCGGCGAGGACGGCCGCCTTCCCGATTTGGGTCATGACTTCACCTCCGCCGGCGCGGGCCGGGCTTCGCCTTGAGCGCCCTCGATCGAGAATTCGCCCACATCCTCTGTTCCGTTTATGCGGGCGATCATTATCGGCCCTCTTTTCGCGCCCATTGTAGCCCGCTTAGGGCCCGGGGAGAAGACCCCGCAGGCCCTCAATCGCGGCTTGATCGCCGCGCGCCCGGGGCCGGGATAAACAAGCCCGCGAGACGCGGCGTATTCTGTGCGATAATAAGCCGCGAAGGCCAGTCAAAGGAGTCATGAAGATGAGAAGAAGAGATTTCGTCGGCAAAGCCGGCTGCGCGGCCGCCGCTTTGGCCGCCTCGGCCGGGATCGCCGCCGGACAGGAGAAGGCCCCTAAGGCCCCGGCGCCGCCCCCACCTCCGCCGCCCAAAGGCAGGAAGTACAAGATCGACATCGAGATCTTCGAGGCGCGTCCCGATTCCTGGTGCCACAAGAAAGGGGATACGTTTGCCTACCCCGCTGATTGGGGCAAGCTCTGTCCCTGGCTCCGGGCCAGCCTCAACGATTTCGTCCGTCTCCTCGAGAACGGAGTGACCCTGCCCTGGATGTACGAGGGGACACCCTACGCCAAGGTGATCGATCCCGAGGGCGTCACGACCGAGTACGTCCGCTGTCCCGATCCGACGTCCGCTCTGGTCGCCAAGATCGTCAGAACGCGCGTTTGAGCGTGGCGACGGCGGTATGCCGGGCCTGGCCGGCCGGGTACGCTGTCAACCTTCCGGGGAGATCCGGAGTATTACCGGTAGGAACGGATCACAAGGAGCCTGCCATGAGCCTATCCCGCCGACTCGCGCTTAGCTTCCCCGTCCTTGCTCTCTTCGCCCTTTTACTCGCCCCCGCCATCGGTTCCCAAGACCAGGCCAAAGCGGAGAGCGCGCCATCCGCCCGGTTCGATGTCGTCAGGGCTTCCGTCCCGATCAAGATCGACGGGGTCCTCGACGAGGAGGCCTGGGCCGCGGCGCCGGCCATCCCGCTGCCCTACGAATGGCAGCCGGGGGACAACATCCCGGCCCCGGTCAAAACGGAATGCCTGGTGACCTACGACCTTCGCAATCTCTATGTCGGATTCCGCTGCTTCGACCCCGAACCCCGCAAGATCCGCGGCCACCTCATGGACCGTGACGACACGGATACGCTGATCATGGATGACCACGTCTCGTTCATGGTCGATTCCTTCAACGACGAGCGCCGCGCCTTCCAGTTCCGAGTCAATCCCAGGGGCGTCCAGGCCGACGCCAACTTCAGCGAGTCGGAAGGCTATGAGGATTTCTCCTGGGACGCCATCTGGGACGCGAAGGCGAAGATCACGGACTGGGGCTGGGCGGTCGAGGTGGCCATCCCGCTCAGCCAGCTTAGATTCCACGCCTCCGAAGGCCCGAAAACCTGGGGCTTCGAGGCCGAACGGTCCTGGCCGCGCGACGCGCGGCACCGCATCATCTCCCATGTGCGGTCGCGGAGCGTCAATTGCATCCTCTGTCAGTTCAACAAGCTGACGGGTTTCGAAGGCATCTCCGCCGGCCGGAACATCGAGATAGACCCGACCCTCACGGCCGGCCGGACCGACGCCATGGACATGGGCGGATACCCGGACGGCCCGCTCGTTCGAGGTGACGCCGACTATGAGCTGGGCGTGACGGCGAAATGGGGCATCACCCCGAACCTCATTCTCAACGCCGCGGCCAACCCCGATTTCTCTCAGGTCGAGGCCGACGTCGCCCAACTCGAGATCAACCGCCGCTTTGCCTTGTTCTATCCCGAGAAGCGGCCGTTCTTCCTCGAGGGTGCCGACCTCTTCCTGACCCCCGTCCAAGCCGTCTTCACCCGGACCGTGGCCGATCCGCGCTGGGGAACGAAGCTGACCGGCAAGACGGGCCGCACCGCCATGGGCTTCTTCGCCGCCCAGGACGCGATGACGAACCTCGTCTTTCCGTCGAACCAGGGCTCGATGCGGGGCTTCCTCGACCAGGACGCCTATGGCGGCGTTTTCCGGCTCCGCCAGGACGTCGGCCGGATGTCGACGCTCGGCGTTCTCTACACAGGACGGGGCGGCAAGGATTACTACAATCATGTCGCGGGGGCCGACGGGTTCTTCCACCTGGACCGGAAGAACGTGATCTCCTTCCAGCTCCTCCATTCGGAAACGGATTATCCCGGGGCCATCGCCCTCGACTACGGCCAGAGCGATTCCCGGTTCGGCGGCAACGCACTCAGTCTCATGTACCAGCATACCTCGCGGAACTGGATCGTCATGACGGGCTACGAGGACCTTTCCGGAGGATTCAGGGCCGACTACGGCTTCGTGCCCCGCGTCGATACCCGGACCGGGGCGGCCCGGGTCCTGCGCCAGTTCTGGGGCAAGCCGGGCGGCTGGTTCAACGCCATCCGGGCCGGCGTCATGGGGCAGGTCGTTTACAACCATGCCGGCACGCTGACCGACCGCCGCCTGACCCTGACGACAACCTACCAGGGCGACCTCGAAAGCATGGTCCAGGCCACGGCGAACTTCCTGCGGACGTTCTACGACGGGCAGGACTTCGACACGGCCTACGGCACGCTCTACCTGCAGATCCGGCCATTCAGCGGCTCCCAGATCAGCCTCGACGGCATGGCCGGGCAGAACATCGATTATGCCAACTCCCGCTTGGCCAACATCTTCGCCGCCGGGCCGAGCGCTTCGTTCAGCCTGCTCCGCCACCTCAACCTCGTCCTCGGCCACGTCTATGAGCGTCTCTCTCTGGGCGGCGACACGATCTACACGGCCAACCTGAGCCAGGCCAAGGTCGTCTGGAACTTCAACGTCAAGTCCTTCGTCCGGGCCATCGTCCAATACCAGGACCTCGAACAGAACCCGGCCATGTACGGCGTTCCCGTCGATACGCGGACCAAGGGCGTTTTCACCCAGTTCCTGTTCTCCTACAAGCTCAACCCGCGGACGGTCCTCTTCCTGGGCTATTCGGACAACGCGATGGGGGGCGTCTTCGACAGCTGGCTCGGTCCCGACCGCCTCGGGATCACGAGGACCGACCGGACGTTCTTCCTGAAGATCGGCTATGCCTGGCAGATCTAAGCGGCCCGGGCCCGCCCCTTAGGCCAATAGAGAGGCGGCCTTCCTGATCCGGGTCCGAACCGCGACGCCGTATGGGCAGGCCTTCTCGCAGGCCCCGCAATCGCGGCAGGCCGGGACCCGTCCCTCGCCAAGGAGCGACGCATATGTCTCTTTGGCCCTGTCCGCTTTGCCGTAGCTTTCGTGATAAGCGAGGGCCCGGAGGACGGCTGTCGTGTCGATGCCCGCCGGGCAGGCCTTGCGGCACGCGGCGCAGGAATGACAATAGTCGACACCGTTCTCGCGGACATAGCGGTCGAGCGTCGCCCTCTCGGATGCGGCTAGCCCGGCCCCGGCCGCTCCCAGATCTTCCTCCATCTGCTGCCGGTTGAGGATCTCGGTCACCGCCGAAGCGACGCGCTCGTCGGCGAGAACCCATTTCAGCATGGCCTGGCAGATCGAGACGGCGCCAGTCCGGTATTTCGCGAGGTCCTGACGAAGGCCTCCAACCTTGAGCGTCTTCATGGCGACGACGCCGACCCCCTTGGAATGGGCCAGCTCGATCAGGGCCCGCAGGCCGCTCGTGCCGAGGTAGTCCGGATACGTTTCGATTTCTCCGCCGGATCCCTGGATGTCGAAGACATTGTAACCGACCTGGACCATGTCATAGAGGCCGCACTCGACCGCCCGGCGGACGACCTCGTCCTGGTTGGCGTGGCAGGACAGCCCGCGGAACCGGAATGCGCCTTCCTTCTTCAGCCGCTCATAGGCCTCGAGAACGCGGTCGTCGATGAGGACTGCGGCGGTTTCCGCGCCGTGGATCATCAGGACGTCGATCGTCTCGAGGTCCAGGCGCCGGAGGCTGCCGTGGACCGAGGCCATGATGGACGCCGTCGTGTCCCGGGGCTCGACATGGAATTTCGTGGAGAAGTGGACCTTGTCCCGCCCGACGTCCTTGAGCAGGCGGCCGATCTGACGCTCGGCGTTGCCGTTATCGTAGTTGTGGGAGGTGTCGATGTAATTGACGCCGCGGTCGATGATGGCCCGGAGCAGGTCCGGATCGGGCAGGGGGCTGCTGCCGAGCGAGATCTCGGACACGAGGATCTCCGTCCGGCCGAGGGGCCGATAGGCCATGCCGTCCTTGACCACGCGTGGCGGGGGCGTCTGCCGTTCGCCGGGCCACCCGGCGAGCGACGACCCGAGCGCGACCGCCCCTCCGGCTATCGCCTTGATGAATGTCCGCCGGCCTTGCGGCTTCGGTTTCATGCGGGCCCTCCGTTCCTCCAATCTAGCGGAGCCGCCGCCCGCGGTCAAGGCGGGGGAACCAAACGCCTGGCTGCCGCGTCTGAGGTTATATGGACAGTAGCGGTCCGCCTCTGGTACATTGCGCTTCTGCGGTAGCCCTGAAAGGAGCCCGAACATGAGAAAATCCCCCTTCATCCCGATCGTCGCCCTGGCCGCCATCATCGTCATGGCCGCAGCCGCCATCGCCCAGGACCCGAAGACCCCCGACATCGTCGGCACCTGGATTGGCGCCGCCGTCGTCGAGGAGGACGGCTCCGGGTTCGACCTCACCGTCGTCTTCGACAAGGTCGAGGGCGCCTATGTCGGCAAGCTCAGTGATGCCGGCGGCATGATCCCGGAAACGCCCCTCAGGGAGATCGTCTTCAAGGACAACAAGCTGACCTGCGAGATCGACCTGCCTCCGGCCTTGGGCAGCCAGCTCGTTCGGATCGAGCTCAGGCTCGAGGGCGAAACCCTCAAGGGCGCCTGGTTCGACGCCGAGGGGAATTCGGGAGCGCTCGAGCTGGCCTTGAAAAAATAATGCCCCCCCGGCCGATCACGGCACTCCATCCGCCGGGGCTTGGAGCAGCCCCCGATCCGTGGTATAAATCAGTTGAGGAATGTGATGAGCGCCAACGTCTACGACGAGATCAAGGAGCGCGGCTTCGTCGCCCAGGTTTCCGACGAAGACGCCGTCCGCAAGATGCTGGCGGAGGGATCGGTCACGTTCTATGTCGGCTTCGACAGCACGGCCACAAGCCTTCACGCCGGGAGCCTCGTCCCGATCATGGCTATGGTCCACCTCCGCCGGGCCGGCCACCGGGCCATCGCCGTCGTCGGCAGCGGGACGACCATGGTCGGCGACCCGAGCGGCAAAACCGAGATGCGTCAGATGCTCGAAGAGGCGACCATCCGGGCCCAGGGCCAGGCCATCCTCATCCAGCTCGCTCGCTACCTCCATTTCGATGGGGCGAACACCATCGCGGTCGACAACGCCGACTGGCTCCTGCCGCTCAACTATATCGCTTTCCTGCGGGATATCGGCCGGCACTTCAGCGTCAACAGGATGCTGGCCGCCGAGGCCTACAAGCTCCGTTTGGAGAAAGGCCTGTCCTTCATCGAGTTCAACTATCAGCTCCTCCAAGCCTATGACTTCCTGACGCTTTATCGGAAGTACCGTTGCACGCTGCAGATGGGCGGGGACGACCAATGGGGGAATATCCTGGCCGGGGTCGACCTCATCCGCCGGATCGAGGGCGGGACGGCCCAGGCTCTGACCTTCCCGCTCCTGACCACGGCCACGGGCGCCAAGATGGGCAAGACCGCCCAGGGCGCCGTCTGGCTCGACCCGGCACAATTCAGCCCCTACGATTTCTACCAGTATTGGGTCAACTGCGACGACCGGGATGTCGGGCGGTTCCTCCGGATCTTCACCCTCCTGCCTCTCGACGAGATCCGGCGGCTCGAAGGCCTCAAGGACAGCGGCATCAACGAGGCCAAGCGCATCCTGGCCTTCGAGGCGACCAAGATCACGCACGGCGAGCTCGAGGCCGAGAAGGCCCGCCAGGCGGCCGCGGCGGCGTTCGGGGGCCCGGGGGCCGGGCCGGACGGAGACGCCGGGGGCGGCGCCGCGGGCGATATTGAGGCCCTCCCGACGACCGAGGTGCCCCGCTCGCGGCTTGAAGCGGGCATCTCGCCGGCCGGCCTCTTCACCGAGGTCGGGCTGACCCCGTCCCGCAAAGAGGCCAAGAGGATGATCGGGCAGGGGGGCCTCTACGTCAACGACGCGCGCATCGACTCCGTCGAGCGCCTGGTGACCCTCGCGGACCTGGGTCCCGACGGCGGCCTGCTCCTCAAGGCGGGCAAAAAGAAGGTTCACCGCATCGTTCCCGCCGGCTGAGCCGGCCGAGGCCGGACCGTTTGCGCCGGCGCCTGATTTGTGATTTACTATCGTGATGTTGCTCCCCCGTCCATTCAAGGAGAACCGAATGAAACACCTCTTGACCCTTATGCTGGTCTGCTCTCTGGCCCTTGCCGGCTGCGCCAAGAAAGGCGGCGATTTTACCATCCAGGAGGGCACCCCCGCTTATGTCCTGGCCAAGAACCTGGCCGCGACGGTGCCGGCGCTCGATCCGGCCAAGAAGACGATCCTCGTCGAGACCAAGGGCTTTATCGTCACGGCGGCGGAGGTCATCCAGGCCGCCAGGGAAAACCTGGGCACGAGGTCCGATCAGCTCAAGTCCGTCGACGCCGAACAGCTGAAGAAGATCATCGACCAGGCCGCGACGTCCCTGGCCGAGCGCAAGATCCTTCTGGCCGCCGCGGCCGCCGCCAAGACGGCCGTCCCGCCCGAGGAGTTCGAGAGCGCCCTGCAATCCGAATACGCCCGGGCCGGCGGCGAACAGGCCTTCCTGGAGGCTCTCAAGGGCTCCGAGATCTCGGTCGACCACGTCAAGAAGAGCATCCAGGAGACGCTCCTCATCAACAAGTTCCTCTCCGGCGTCGCCGAAGGCGGCGCCGGGATCACCGAGGCCGACCTGCGCAAGGCCTATGAGCAGGAATCGAGCGGAGATAAGACGGCCTCGGTGCGGCACATCCTCATCCTGACCCAGGGCAAGACCGATGCGGAGAAGGCCGTCGCCCGGACCAAGATCGAGGACCTCCTGGCCCAGGCCAAGGCCGGCGCGGACTTTGCCGAGCTGGCCAAGCAGCATTCCGAGGACCCCGGGTCCAAGGAGAACGGCGGGCTCTACGAGAACTTCCCCCGCGGTCAGATGGTTAAGCCTTTCGAGGATGCTGCGTTCTCCGTCCCGGTGGGCGAGATCAGCGGCGTCGTCGAGACGTCCTTCGGCTACCACATCCTCAAGATCGTCGACCGCCAGAAGGAGACCCGGCCTTTCGAAGAGGTCAAGGCTGAGCTCGAATCGAGGCTCATGCAGGGCCGGAAAGGGACGGCGGTCCAGGACCGCATTCAGGGACTGAAGAACAAGGCCGGATTCAAGCTGATCGGGCTCTGAGCCCCCGCCAAGCGGCGGTGAGACGGCCGCCTTTTCATCACCCTCCGAGGGGGCCTAGGGGCCCCCGTTGATTCCCCCCTCCGGGGGATTGCCGGGGACGTCTTCCGAATCTCACAATGGCCACGGATGCCCAAGCGGCGTCCGTAGCCCTGTCCTTGTGAGGAGGAACGATGAAGAGACTGATAGCGATCTTAGCGATCGCGGTGTTCGCCGGCCTCATGGCCCTGCCCCAGCCCGCGTCCGCCGGCGTCCAATTCGGCATCAAGGCCGGCGGCAACATGGCCCGGCCGACCGGCCTCGACGCCCAGGACCCCCTGGCCACGCTGAAGAACAAGGTCGGATTCAACGGCGGCCTGTTCCTGGCCTTCGATTTCGGCCGCGTCGTGACCGTCCAGTGGGAGGTCCTCTACACCATGAAGGGCGCCACCTATGTGGCCCTCGACGACAGCTTCACGGACAAACTCTACGCCGACTACATCGAAGTGCCGCTGCTCCTGAAGCTGAAGATCCCCACGCCCATCGTCCAGCCTTTCGTCTTCGCCGGCCCGACCGTGGGCTTCAAGCTCCAGGAGAAGCTGGAATCGAACGGCGAGGAGATCCCCATCACCCAGGACCTCCTGAAGAACAACGACTACGGCGCGGTCTTCGGAGGGGGCCTCAATCTCGGCCGCAATTTCATGGTCGATGTCCGCTACAGCCTGGGCATGCAGAAGGTCATCTCCACGTTCGAGGGCGAGGTCCAGCCCGATTTCAAGAACGGGGTCTGGTCCGCGAGCATCGGCATCGCGTTCTAGCTCCGGCAAGACGATCTGAACAAGGGCCCGGGCGCCCTGAAGAAAACGGCTCAGCGGACGTAGAGATAGATGTGGTGCTTCTCCCCGTTCTCGTCCTCGAGCGTTTCGGTCCGCGTCTCTTTCGCCTCCCAGCCGGGAATGGCGTAGTTGTGGCAGACGACGCGGCTCTTCGGCCGCAGCTGGTTCTCGAGGATGGGCCGCATGAGCGCGTTCGATTCCGGGAGGAGATAGAGGCTGACGACGGTCGCCTCGGAGATATCGGCCTTTGTGGCGTCCATGGCGATGAACTTGACCTGGCGCTCGACGCCCGCGGCCGCCGCGTTCCGCTCCGATCGCCCGATCATCTCCTTGTCGATATCGATGCCGACCCCTCTCGCCCCGTAGCGCCGGGCGGCCGTGATGACGATGCGGCCGTCGCCGCAGCCGATATCGTAGAGGACGTCCCGGCTCGAGAGCGCGGCCAGCTCGAGCATGCGGTCGACGACCGGCTGAGGCGTCGGGACCCAGGGCGCGAGGTCGACGGCATCCGTGCGGCCGTGGGAGCCGAGAAAAAGATCGATCGTCGACTCGTCGTCGATGCGGAACGAATAAGGGCTGCCAGGATCGAGCGAATAGAAAGCGTCCTTCTGCCCCGTGTTGAACTCGATCTCCAGGCTCGTGGCCGTTTGAAAGCGGTCCACGGCCCCGGGCGCGATCTCCCGGGTCTCCGCGGCCTCGGGCTTTCCGGCCGGATAGATCTTGTACCCGATCGGGCCGTCGGTGACGTTGCGGAGCGTCGTCTCCTTGAGCCGGAGCGTCTCGGCCGACGGGGCCGAAACAGGGGCGGGCTCCGGCTGGCGGCGGGTGCAAGAGGGCGCGGTCAGAATAAGAAGGGCCAAGGCTGACAGCCAGGCGGCGGGGACCGCGATCGTTCGTCTCATGGTCCCGTCATTATAACAGAATCCGTCAGGGCGCAAGAAATCCCGTGGGCGGCCTCAGAGGGAGGAAGGGGGGCACTCGCGATTGACGTTGACTCGGGGGCGGGATTGCCTTAGAGTGTCCGCTTCGCAGGCGCAGGAGGCTCCGCTGGAGAGGATACGGTCGACTTCATTCCGGGGGATCGGAATGCTCGCCGCCGCGGCGGTCTTCGCGGCGGCCGCGCCCGCGGCCGGAGAAGATGGCGCTTTTTTCCGGCCCCTGAGGACCGCCGCGCCGCCGGCGATCGACGGCCGCCTGGACGACGCGGCCTGGCGCGAGGCCCCCTCGGTCGAGCTGACCAAGACGTTCATGCCCGATTTCGGGCGGGAGGCCAGCGAGCGGACCGTCGCTTTCATGGCCTACGATGCCGAAAACCTCTATTTCGCCTTCAAGTGTTACGATCGGGAGCCGGACAAGATCAAGGCCGCCATCGCCAACCGCGACACCATCCGCTCCGACGATTTCATCTGCATCAATCTCGACAGCTTCAACGACCGCCAGTCCCTCTACGCGTTCTACGTCAATCCGCTCGGCATCCAGGCCGACAGCCGCTTCGCCAGCGGCAATGAGGATTTCAGCGTCGACTTCGTCTGGTCGAGCACCGGGCGGCTCGATCCCGACGGCTACAGCGTCGAGCTGGCGGTGCCCTTCAAGAGCATCCGCTACGCCGGGAAGAAGAAAGTCGAGATGTCCATTTTCTTCGAGCGCCGGGTCTCGCGCCGGTCGGAACACTCCTCCTATCCGGCCCTCGATCCGGCTCAGGGCTACTTCTTCCTGACCCAGATGATGCCCTTCGAGCTGGAGGACATCAAACGGTACACCTTGCTCGAGATCCTGCCGGCCTACACGTACCGGGACGGGGCCGAGCGCGTCGAGGGCACCCTGACCGGCGCCCCGGCGGCTCATGACGGCCACCTGACCGCGAAGTACGGCATCACCTCCGAGCTTATCCTTGACGGGACTTATAACCCTGACTTCAGCCAGATCGAGGCGGACGCCGGCCAGGTCGATGTCAACCTCCGCTACGACCTTTTCTACCCCGAGAAGAGGCCGTTTTTCCTCGAGGGCAGTGAGATGTTCCAGCTGGCCGGGGCATCGGAGGGCGATCCCCTGGAGTCCGTCGTCCACACCCGGACCATCGTCGATCCACGCGTCGGCTTCAAGCTCTCGGGGAAAGTCGGGAAGAAGGACACGGTGGCCTCGATCCTCGCCCTGGATGAACCGCCGTCGGCCGATCCTCTTGAAGGGCCTGGGACGGACGCGTATGCGGGCGTCGCCGTTCTCCGCTATAAGAGGGCCGTCGCGAGCGACGGTTATCTCGGCGCTTTCTATACGGGCCGGGATCACGGCGGAAGAGCGAACCAGATCGCCGGGATGGACGGGCAGCTGCGGCTGACGAAATCGAGCCAGATCGGCTTCCATGGCTTCGGATCCTGGACCCGGCCGGAGCTGGCGGGCGGCCTAGGGGCCGAAACGGCCGCCGGCCTTGCCCTCGGCATCAGCTATCTCTACGACACTCGGACCCTCGGTCTAAGTTTTTCGTTCTACGATGTATCGAGCGATTTCCAGACCGATGTCGGCTACCTGACCCGGCCCGGCCTCGCCGGACTCGGGGCCTCCGTTTCGCCGCGCTTTTATCCGAAAAGCCGGTTCTTCCGGAAGATCGTCCCCAATCTCGCCGCGGGGGCCGCGAAGGACCTGCCCAGCGGGATGTTCGAGACCCAGGAGGCCCTTGGCGTGACCGTTCTTCTGCCCGGCAACACGAACGTCCAGATGATCGGCCGGTATTCGACGGAGGTCTTCCGGGGGCAGCGCTTCGATACGAGCGGCGGCCTGGTCCAGGTCCTGAGCCAGGTGACCAAAAAGCTCTATCTCCGCGGGCTTTACTTCGCGGGGCGGTCCATCCGCTACGTCGACGATCCGTATCAAGGGCGCGGCAGCAGCCTCATCGGCTCCGTCACCTATAAGCCGTCCGAGCGCTTCGACCTGACGGCCAGCCTGACCTATTCCGATTTCATCCGGCAATCGACCGGGGAAAGGGAGTACGACTATGCCATCTGGCGCGGCCGGCTGACCTACCAGACGAACAAGTATCTGTTCTTTCGCGGCATCGTCGAATACAACGCCTTCCGCAAAGAGATGCTGACGGACCTCCTGGCGTCCTTCACCTACATCCCCGGGACGGTCATCCAGCTCGGATATGGATCCCTCTATGACCGGACCGAATGGGCCGGCGGCGCTTACCGCGAGGCCGGACGATTCCTCGAGATGAAGCGGGGGCTCTTCTTCAAAGCGTCCTATCTCTGGCGGCTCTGAGGGGTCCCCGCCGGATTCCCCTCGCCGCGGCCTTGAAAAAGCCGGGTCGAAATCGCATAATAGAAGTGATCTCTGATATTCAAGTATTCAAGCGCGGCGGGGCAGGTCACATGCTTCCGGGCGGACCGCCCCGCAGACCGCCCGCCGTCAGGAGGCATTTGATGGATCATCGGCTAACATCGAAGCTCGCGGCCGGTGCCGCTATACTTGTCCTTGTCACCGGGCTGGCCATGGGCCAGGCCGGCCGGGGGACGGGCCGCATGAACGGCATCGTCCTGGATCCGCAGGACAAGCCCGTCGTCGGCGCTCTGGTGACGGCTGTCTACACCCAGTCCGGCGGCAGCACATTCGAGACGAAAACGGACAAGAAGGGCGAATTCACCTTCATGGGCATCGGAACCGGCAACTGGGACCTCACGGTCGTCGCCGAGGGCTACCTGCCTGTCACCCAGCAAATCTACACGTCCCAGCTCAGCAAGAACCCCAAGTTCACCGTCAAGCTGGAGAAGAAGGCCGCGGGGACGGGCATCGTCCAGGACGAGGCCACGTTCCAGATGCTCGAGGAAGGCAACGCTTTCTTCAAAGAAGGCAAGTACGACACCGCCCTTCTGATGTACCAGGATTTTCTGGTCAAGAACCCCGGCGCCTATCAGGTCCTCCTGAACATCGGCGATTGCTACCGGGAAAAGGGCGAATTCGCCACGGCTATCGAGAAATATAACCTGCTCATCGAGCAGGCCGGGGCCGACACGGCCATGGGCAAGAACATGGCGGCCAAGGGACTGGCGGCGATCGGCCTGTGCTTTCTGAAGCAGGAGAAGATCACGGAGGCCCAGGATTATTTCAAGAAATCGATCGACCTGGCCCCCCTGGACGAGATCCTGCCCTTCAATGTCGCCGAGATCTATTTCTCTAATCAGCAGGTCGATGAGGCCATCCGCTATTTCGAGATGGCCATCCAGATCAAGCCCGATTGGCCCGACCCGTACCTCCGGGTGGCCTACGCACACCTGAACAAGGGCGACAACGCCAAGGCGGTCGAGAACCTGGAGAAGTTCATCAAGCTCGAGCCCGGGACGGAACGGACCGCCCAGGCCCAGGCCATCCTCTCCGCGATCAAGAAGTAAAGCCACGCCCCGCGTCCGGCCCGGCCGGGCGCGGGGATTCTTTGGGATCCGGGGACGTCCCTGCCCGCTACGCCGGGAACGCTGCTGTTACTGTGGCGGCCTTGATGGGGGGAACTGACGAAAAGTAGGTTTGACCCCGGAGCCGAAAACCGGTCCGGGCGCCAAGATCCCGGCCGTAGCCGTGTCTTCCCTCCGGCGGAAGGAGCGTGTTGACGGTCCCGGCCCCGGAGCCTATACTGAACACGGAATGTCTCTTTCTCGTGGAGCCCGGCCGTGACAATCCTGAGATCGTGGCGGAGCTTATGCGCCGCGGGGCTGATCCTTTTTTCCCTCCCGGCGGTCGCCGCATCCCTCGGCGCGGCCCTCCCGAAGAATGACACTTGGTACACGCAGCACTATGTCATCATGCGGGACTTCGAGCGCAAGCTCTACCGGGACCTGTCGGAGGAGGGCCGGAAGGCCTTCCAGGACCTGTTCTGGGACAACCGGACCGCCGAGGCCAGGGGGAAATTCGAGACCCGGCTGGCTTTTGTCATCCAGAACTACCGGAAAGAGAACAGCAAGCAGCCGTGGAACACCGACCGGGGCCGGACCTACCTCCTCAACGGCTCGCCCGCTTCGATCGACTATGATCAGAACGTCAACTTCGGCACGCTCATGCCGGGCCAGGTGGCCGACAGCGCCAGCCGGAGCGCCGAGGACGTCGGCGGGACAAGGGCCGAAGTCTGGGTCTATTCCTATGACAAATACTTCATCCGCTACACGTTCGCGTTCGTCCAGCCCTCCCAATGGAGGATCACCCAGACGACGGGCAACCGCTACCTGGGCGAGCTCGAGACCTTCAACAAGTCGGTGACCTTCGGAGTCGTCGACGACGAGGCCTACAAGCGGACTCTGGACGGACTGGGCAGAAAGAAATAGCCGTCCGGCCGACCGACGGAGAAACCGGTCCTGCGCGAGCTCATCGTTCTCATCGCCTGCCTGGGGTCCCTTCTCCTCTATCTCGCCGTCGAACGGGCCTGGCTCGAGCGGGCGCTGCGCCGCGTGCCGCGGCGCATCGCCGTCACCGGGACCCGGGGCAAGTCGGCGGTCACCCGCCTCATCGCGTCCGGATTGAGGGCATCCGGCGTCCGAGTCCTGGCCAAGACGACCGGTTCGAGGCCCGTCCTCATCGATCCAGACGGCTCGGAAAGGGAGATCCTCCGGGCCGGGCCGGCCTCGATCCGCGAGCAGATCCGCCTCGTCGTTCAGGCCGCGGCGGAAAGGGCCGAGGTCCTCGTCACCGAGATGATGAGCATCGGCCCCGAGTGTCTGGAGTCGGAATCCCGGCGCATCCTGCGGCCGGGAACGCTCGCTGTGACCAACGTCCGGCTCGATCACCTGGATGAGATGGGCCGGGACAGGGCCGGGATCGCCCGGGCCCTCGCCTCGGCCTTTCCCGAGCGGGCCGATATCTTCATCCCCGAAGAAGAGATCCGCCCCGTTTTCGAAGAAACGGCCGCCCGGACGGGATCGAGGCTCCGGGCGGTCGGGAGGGGATCTCCCGGGGATAGCTCCGGGCCGGGATCCCGCCTGCCTCTCGGCGAATTCGAGGCCAACAGGCGCCTGGCCCGGGCCGTTCTGGAGTCCCAGGGGCTCGATGCCGGGACGATCGAACGCGGCCTGTCCTCGGCGGCCCCGGATCCCGGAAGCCTCCGCCTCTGGCGCGCCGCGTTCGGCGACCCTCCCCGTGAGGTCCTCTGCGTCAGTCTCTTCGCGGCCAACGAGCCGGAATCCTCGGCCGCCGCGCTGGACGATGTCCGGGCGGCTGTGCCGTTCGA
>Ga0105106_10001243_pt1 | contig 18249 bp, 14 predicted proteins | sample PPLLaktember2015_5_FD_79109 | JGI IMG/M metagenome (GOLD analysis project Ga0105106, IMG submission 79109) | Freshwater sediment microbial communities from Prairie Pothole Lake near Jamestown, North Dakota, USA - PPLs Lake P8 Core (1) Depth... | ecosystem: Environmental > Aquatic > Freshwater >...
AATGCTGGGTACCAACGACAGCGCTGAAGAAGGACCAAGGGGATCACCTCTTTATCCGGAAGAATATCACTTCAATATTAAAGCAATTACGGATAAACTTCTTTCCGGGTTCCCGGGATGTAAAGTCGTGTATCAGCAGCCAATATGGTATAGTCCTGATACATATAACCGGTCGAGATACCTGAAAGCCGGACTTGAGCGTCTGCAGTCGTATTTCCCGGAGCTCAAATCCCTGGTTGCAGAATATTCGGCTGCCAGACCGGATCAGGTGTCAATGGGTGATACAGAGGCTTTCGATTATTTCAAAGAAAACCATCTTACTGATCTGATCCCGGAACAGGGCAATGCAGGTACATTCTATCTTCATCCGAATAAAAAGGGGGCGGAAGCTCTTGGTAAGTTCTGGGGTGATGGTATTTATGAGGTGCTGTTTAGGCAGCAATAAATCTATCTGTTACTTGACGCTACAGTTATGAGGTTTTACGGACAGTGATCTTCCTTATCGTCTCAGGTAAAATAATCCACTAGTGTCCGACTAAAAGTGTGAGATTCATCATTTCGCTCCGAATGACATTCTTAATTCAAATATTATCCGGTTAATAGTGAAAGAAATCATTAATTTTCGGATAATAATTATCGTAATACAATATGACAGATTCTTACAGGTTTCAAAATATTCCGCGTTCGAGAATTGCGACTTTTGATATTTTCGCAGTTGGCCTAAGGAAACATCATATAATTGCAATGCTCGAATTCGATGTCACTGAAAGCAGGGTCCGACTCAGGAACCTGAGAAAAAATGGGATAACCGTTTCATTTAATGCGTGGCTGATAAAAGTTATCGGAGATGTCTTGCATAAGCATTCTGAGGCATCCGCCTATCTTTTTAGCAAAAAGAAACTTATTATATTCGATGATATCAATATCTCATTAATTGTAGAAAAGAAAATCGGGGATGCAAAAGTGCCAATACCGCTGGTTATAGAAAAAACAAACGAAAAATCTCCACAGGAAATTACCAAAGAGATTGAAAATGCAAAAAACCAGGAATTGACCTCTGAAGATATTGTGCTCAAAAAGAAATCAACCACATATGAAAGGTTTTACTATCATCTGCCGGGATTCCTGAGGAGGCTATTTTGGAAAGTCTTGTTAATGAATCCTAAGGCTGCATTCAGGACTATGGGTAATGCTGCTGTCACATCGGTCGGCATGATAGGTAGAATAAACGGGTGGTTTGTACATAAAGCAGTTCATCCTATTTCTTTTGGTGTAGGTTCTATACTTAAGAAACCTGTCGTTTTTGAAAATGAAGTGAAAATCAGAGAAATTCTGAACATGACAATCCTGGTTGACCATGACGTAATTGATGGAGCACCTATGGCAAGGTTTCTGGACGATCTGACAAACTACATCGAAACCGGCCAGGTAATAAATAGTACAACGGCATGAATGACTTCTTCTCAGTACCCCTTACCCCTTACCACAAAATAATTCCTGAAAGGTTATTATTTTTATTCTTTCCAGGAAGGAATAAGCGTCTCAGATGAAATTAATCATGGCTGGTTTATTCCAGTTATCAATTATTTGTAATAGAATCGTCAATAATCTGAAAGGTACACAAAAGCAATTGTCCGTAGACCAGGGAGAAATTTCGCTGGAAGATTGTTGAATTCGGTTATAACTTTATTGAACTTGAAATGTCAGAATTCAGAAAGATGGACGGAGGGCTGACCTGTTTGTCGTTATTGTTTTAATTTATGTCGTTCAGGTTGCACTTTACGGACTTTACACACTTCCCCTCTCCAACTCTCCCAAACTCTCAGTTCCCTTGCATAACTTCTTTTACAGCCTCCAGGTAGGACATGCCGTTAACAACATCAGGTTCGAGATAGCTGCCTTCTGTCCATTCGTTCCAGCAGTTGATGTTGAGTATACGTGGTCCGTTTGGATCGGCGAGCAGTTTCTCCTTTGTCAGCTGAAGGGCCTTTCTGAAGTTTTCAGGGGTATTATTACATATGGCATTCATAAACGGATATCCGACGTTGGCCCATTCCGAATTGATGTTACAACGTGGTGTTGGGTCCCAGCCCATTGTTACATTGGGGAAATAGGGCACGCCGTATTCTGTCCTGGCCTTCTCCCAGTGAGTGAAGTAAGCATCCCTCACATAGTTATAATCTGTCATTGTATCCGGCAACTGCACATGGTGAATCCAGACATAGGATGTTGCCGAATCGAATCCAAGTATCTCAATCAGTTCAGCGGTATTTGAGGGTGCCTTTTCAACTGGTAGTATAGGATTTCCCCAGGCAACCAGATTCCAGTGAACACCCTTGAGTCGGGCTGAAACAGCTTTTTGCCTCATCCTGTTCATTGCGTCTTTTGTGGCGTCAATGCTACCGAAACCTTTTACAAATTTCTGCACATCATAAACCGAAAAGTAGGCTTTGCCGTCAATCTTCCAGTAATTGGGCCTGGTGAAGTATTCTTTTATAACAAAATCTGAGATCTCTTCAAACCGCCCCGGAGATACCTCGCCCTTATAGAGCAGTTTTTGTTCTGCCCCACGGGTGTAAGGATGGATATCTACCCAGTCGTGGTTCGCCCACATGAGTCCGAATTTGATCGAATCGCAATTCTTTGCACTCAGAAAGCCTTCATCGATACAACCGTTCAAAAAAGGGCCATCCTCATACATGTACCAGTCGAAGATAAAACAGCCGATACCATTTCTGACGGCAGCACTTATCTTTTGTTCCATCACCGCCGACTCTTTTTCATCGGTATAACCCCATGCGGGAATGTTGGGCTGTTTATGCCCCGGGAAACGGGGAACAGCTTCTTTCACAAGCTCCCACTCCGACCATCCCGGACCCTTGTTAATTATATTCCGCGGATCGTCTTTGTGGTAGTTGGGGAAGTAGTAGCAGGCTACAGTAATATCATCGGGGTTGGTCTTTTGTGTTGCGGGATTTGTACAGGCAACAAGAAATACAATTGGGATGACCGTAAATAATTGTATTAAGTTCATTTCTGGAATGATTTATGATTCGAACATTGTCATTTGCCCTGCGCCGTCATAACGGTCATTAACTGTATTACTAATGTATGACCTCACCTCTGATTAATTATTCATTAGGGGCTTCTGAACAGCAGTACCGGATCCGATTACTATATCCGTGTAAGTTGCCGCCCGTATTTTTTATTTTTCTTCGGTCAGTCTTTTCAGGTTATGGAGTGAATTGTTTATTAATCTTGTCCATTGTGGCTGTAAGAACATTTTATCAATAAGCTTTCCTCCAAAATATAAGGGTAAATCATACTTTTGGATATAGGTAAACTCAGTACTCCCATCCGACTCTTTGAAGATCCAGTAAATCTGATGTTTCAGGCCCTTGAAAGATTTTCCGATCCAACCCTCATTTAGTTTGTAGTCATTCCACTCAGTCCCCACAGTTACCTTCAATCCCATCATTTTTACCTTATAAATAAATCTTGCGCCATTATCATGAGTTATTGAGGTAACAGGTTTAACATCTGAAAGTCCCTCAAAAAAAACTGGCCATTTCCGGTAGTCAGATGCATACCCAAAAACTTTGTTAACAGGAGCATCAATTTTTATGCTTTGTTGCATTTCAGTCATGGGTTCCTCCTTTTTTTATTTAATCCAAATTTACATGATATAATGCTGAATGTCAATAGATATGAATAATCATTATTAGTTTGTTATTTAACTACCGTGCAACCTGGGGCTGGAATAGTCTAGCTAGTAGCTGACGACCAGACGGTTTGATTTAGCGGGTGGTTCCTTATGAAGATCCTTTTGTGTGGTTTCATGATAACTGCTATTACGGTAATCAACTAAAATCGCAGGGGTAATCTCAGTTTCTGAATCAAAAAGTATCCGTTGTTCTTCAATTCTTCTGTTAATCCGATCTCAACCGGTTTGCCCGATTTTGTATCGAAAAGCTGAATAGCCAGCCAGTATTCACCTTTAGGCTTTCCGCAAAGAGTAACAATGTATTTTTCAGTTGAAATCTGGCCTGGCATCCAGTTTTTGTTTCCCGAGTCTTCTGCAACAAAATCGATGGATCCGGAAGCATTATTTACCGGGATTAACTTACCTCTCAACTGATATGATGAATAGGCTGGTGCAACACCTTTATTAAGCCATTCTATTTCGAAAGATAATTTACGTCCTTTATTTTGAATTGTGTATATTGATTTTGGAAAATACCAGTATCCGCTAATGTTGAGCAGTTCTTTGGTAAGGTCAGTATTGTCTTTTAGCCACTCACCCAAGAAGCCATGAAAACCTATATATGTTGCTCTGATTATCTTTACTGAATTGCGGAAAATATCAGCTCCGCTCACTCCCACTTTCGGGATAATATCTTCCCCATTATTTCCCAGCCAGTTGCCATCATTCTTAACATGTCCGTAATGTTGCAGTTCATAGACTATTGGCTTTGTTTTGAAGACAGCATCGAAAAAATCAGGATGTAAAACAGTCCATAAATGGAGGTTGTTATCAACATGATATTTAACCATCGGACTGTCGTCGCGGAGCGAAAATCCATTCCTAATGGCATAATCCAGCAACTCCTTTTGATCCTCTTCCGGTTTTTCATAAGCAAGCAAATCGTCGGTTACAATTAACTGTGAAAACTTATAGTGATTCAAATACAGATTCATGTGTGTTTTTACTTCCTCAACGGAAGGAGGTATGCGGGTTGAACTATGAGTATGCCCTTCACCCCAGTCACCAATACTACCCACATCGATATACCTGACCCACGGCTTGCCATCATATTTTTCGGCAAAGGCCTTATGAAAATTATCGAGCTTTTCAAGATAAACCGGATCATCCCAATCGGGAGTCCATGATGCACTGCCAAATTCAGGGCGCTCGATGCCTTTGGCTCCTGCTTTAACAACCCAATAGGGTGTTGCATAGCGGATCCCGTTTATTTCTGCAGGGACACTGCCCGGAGCATTCCCGGTTTCCTTGCATGAAATGCGGAATGAAATATTATAGCCCATTGGTACATATTTCTCTACTATGTTGTCGATGTACGACCAGTCAAACTTACCTTCTTCCGGCTCCAGAAAGGCCCAGGCCAGTCGCAGGTAAAGATGATCCATCCCGGGGAAACCGATTAAATCCTTCTCATCCTGAATGAGGTATTTGTTGATGCCATTGTCGAGCATGTGATGATACCAGCCTTTATCCGGATTAACAAGTGGCCGTATGGAATCCCATTTACCGATTAAATCTGTTCTTTGCGCTGTAAGATTGTAGCTTGTTGAACCGGAGAACAGTAACAAAACTATCAGGGGAATAATTGTTTTGTTCATTTTATTGTAGCATAAATGTTTATCGGAACTGGTTTAAGCATTCTTTATTAAATCTTAAAACTACGTCCTTTACATATTTCAGTTCTTAATGATGTTTAAATGATCGAGAAGCACAAAGCCTTCAGGTGAAATGCCTATTGTGTTTTCACCTTTTTCAAGGTTTACGGTGACACGTTCCCAAACCCAGTTGCCCGCATTTCCCGTGTTCCAGAATTCGATATCACAGGCCTTTTTACTGTTGACTGTAACCGGAGAAAGAAAAACCTGCTCGCGCTTAAGCGTATACCTGAATTCAAGGATATATCTCCCCGATTCAGGGGCGTTATAAGTCCATTTCACCTGATGTCTGGCATCTCCCACCCTTGTTTCCAGGTATCCCTTTCCGGTGAAACCAGCCACCTCAGACTTTAAAACTGAGATCTTAAAATCTGCAGCCTCCGCTTCCAGAATGGTTCCTCCTGCAGTTGCTTGCATTGAGGGCAGATTAACCTGACCTCCATTTGCGATAACATCAAATAAAGCCCAATCAAAATTTTCCTTCCAATCCACATAACCCACACGATTGGTCCACAACGGATTATAATAATTAGCCAGGCCACTTGCCGCGTAATGCCTCCAGTAACCGGCTGAGGTATTCAATTCTTCAATCGCTTTATTATACCATTCCCTTTGCAGCGTTTCCCTGAAAAGGGAGAGGTAAGTTGCACCTCGGATCTTATGACCATAGTTTTTCCCCAGAAAAGCTATGGTTTTAATATCATCAATTGTTATGCGCAACTCCCTATTCATCTCCATACTCTGCTTGTCAGTCCAGTTAAGAGCCTGGTCAGCATTCTGAATGATTTTAGCGGCTACCTGCAACGGCGTTTCACCTTTAATTTCAGAACCGGCCAGAAAGGCTTTTGTATATTCAGGAATAGAAATGTAGCCGGTACCATTATGAGGGGGAAGCGTAATGAACCGGTTTACATCGTGGAAACCCGAAGGCGTGTTTGCAATAAATGGGGTTGATTGTCCGGATTCGATGTACCATTGAAAATCGAGTGCTCCCCAGTGAAACCCAGTGACCATCGGGTAGATCATGGATGCACTTTGCCAGGCACCGAACATCTCCCGTGCATTCACCGAAGGGAATCGGGATTGAATAACATCGATAAAACGATCGTTGCCCATATCAGGATTATACCCAAGCCTGCCCCAGCACATCCACTGATACCAGTGCTTAACAATTTCAAGGTCACGCGGACCATCAGCGTATTTGTCGAGGAATTCTCTTCCCCACACATACTGGTCGGAGCCATAATAAAAACCTTCGGATACATCATAAGGTATATTCTTAATGAAATCCCTTACAAAATCGGGTGCCCCCCATCTGAAACAGAAATTATCATCGTTGCGAAGCGTCCACAGTGTTTTAAGGTTTTCTCCCTGAATATCCTTCACAAAATCCTGATGAAATACCTGGTTTACAGAGCTGTAAACATGGGCCTGTGCATATTTAAAACTGAAAACAAAGTTTATGTTTTCATTCTTCATTATATCCTCAAAAATATGGGTGATCTCTTTCGCCTGTGTCTGATGCTGACGATGTATAAAGTCAATTTTCCGTCCGGGTTGTTCCTTCAGGGCATCCAGAACACCTTGCCCATAGGTAGCATAAACCCACTCTTCTTTTTGGGTTGCCGTATAGTCGTACATATTTTCACCGGTTGTAAGGCCTATTCCGGCAAGGTCGGGATAAGTCAGCACCATTTGTTTTATGCTCTTTCGAAAATAGTCGGTAGTTACCAGATTATCTGGTTTATCTGTAATCCCATATTTACCATCGACACCATAAACAAAGATATTCCAGGTGACCACATAGAATCTCACATTTCGTTGTTTGCCATAAGCCATTACTTTGCGCCAGAATTCAATTTTTTCATCAATAGTCATTTTTTTGAGGACTTCATAGCTCTTCAAAATCTCAGGTGCATCGAAACCCCATCCGTTAAGTGAGTAGTTTTCATTCCAATTGCCGGTACTCTTCCGAACATCGCTCAATGCAACATCGGGGTACTCAGGTACTTTAACCATCGATGGAAATGGATGCATGTTCCAAAGCGAAATAATATTGAAACGGTTACGGGCAATGTTATCTATGTACTCTTTCCAGAATTCAAAATTCCACATTTCTGCCATGTTATTCTGGGCCGCATCGCTGGGTTCGGTGTAAGTAGGACTGCGCATATCAAGAGGAATGTTAAATTTGGTTCCCCTTACCTTCATGTATGGATTCTGCAACTGATTTTGCACAGCGTCGATTCCCTTAACCTTAATAATTTCAGCTACTTCAAGTCCTCCATACATCGTCCCGGCTTCATCATATCCCAGTACATAAATCGTTTTTTGATCCTTTCCTGTTATATGAATTACGAAACCTTCATCTTTTAAACCGGTAACATTTTTTATACCTGCTTTTTTAATTATGCCCGAAGATACTTTTTCGTTTAAGCTGATCAACATAATTTTGAAATGATCAGCCCTCATCTTTCCGGTTTCAGAATTTGAATAACTGCCAAAACTGATCCCTTTCTCTTTAAATACGCTTGCTATTTCACTTACTGCAAATTGTACCTTTTCTGATTTATTATCTGAATACAAATCAATATTTATTGCGTTTGCAGGAATAAATGAAAATGTAAACAGGAAAAGGATTAATGTCTTCATAAATTATAGTTTAATTGATCTTATTAAGATAGTTTAAATAATTTATTGAATCATTCGAATTACAGGACAATGTATGTATTAAAGGCATCAGGCGACGGGCATCTGGTTTCAGGTAAGGCGGTGGAAGGGCGTAAAGGCATAAAGGCATAACGGCGTAACGGCATAACGGTGTAACGGTGTTAAGTCTGTGCTACGGTTCATAGATCATCTTCCTTGTCATGCCCCCATCGATGATAAGGTTAATGCCATTTATGAAGTCGTTCCCATCGGCTGTAAGGTAAAGACAGGCTTGCGCAATATCCTCAGGTTTTCCGACCCTGCCCGACAGATGCTGGATATGATCGGTTTCACGGAGCACGCTGTAGTCGCCTGTCTCGATCCAGCCCGGACTGATGCAGTTCACCCTGATATGGTCAGGTGAAAAGGATGCTGCCAGTGAATGGGTCAGCGATACTATACCGCCTTTCGAAGCAGCATAGGCTTCACTTGCAGGTTCTGACATTAATGCCCTTGTCGAGGCTATATTCACTATTGATCCTCCTCCATGCTCCTTCATGATCCTTGCAGCCTCCCTTGAAAACAGGAAAGCACCCCTGAGATTGGTATTGATGATCTCATCCCATTCCTCAACAGTGATCTCATACGGAGATCTCCAAGCTGAAATACCTGCATTGTTGATAAGGATATCTATCGTGCCAAACATTTCTTTTGTCTTTGCAGTCAATTCTTCTATGTCGCCGGGCTGGCTTACATCCGTTTGCTTGAAGAATACAATACCTCCTGAAGATATTATCTGCCTTTCAGTGTCCGAACCGAGGTCGCTGTTTTTCTCTGCAAGCACTACTTTTGCCCCCTCCGAGGCATATGTCAGTGCAATACACCGTCCGATTCCCTTGCCCGAACCAGTGACTATTACGACTTTTCCATTGAAACTCATAGATTGTTATCGATTTACTGCAGGATTAAAGATATGCAATAAATGTATTATGTAATACAGGCGAAAGGCGATGATAGAAAGGCGACGGGCGACGGGCGACAGGCGTCAGGTAAAACAAAGACGCAGATATCCGGAACAGATTCTTTGTGTCCTTTGTGACATCCTTTGTGTCCTTTGTGTTAAAAAGATTTCGTAACAGTAAAAGAATTATTGAAAATTAATGTCCGGCGGTTGAGGCGTCAGGAAATCGAGCATTCAATATATATCCCAAGCAGGATGTGCCAGATTAAATAATGGCCCAGACGGAGCGACAACGATGCCAGGAAACCGGCCTTACGATACCATAATGCCTGCAGGAAGTTCATTAAGAATCCGGTTCCAAGGACATAGATTATAAGTAAAGCTCCCTCCTGGGAGAGTTGCTCAAGTGGTTCCCTGATTGCTGTCAGTATTGACCCTGTCCAGAAAAAAGCGGGATAGTGCTTTCCTGCTTTAAACCAGGCACCGATAATCAAAATAAGAGTAAGGGGGATCAGCCTGTAGAAAACTTCAACCTCAACGGCTCCTGAAAAATATAGAAAAACCGAATACGGAAAAGGCTGAGTAAAAGGAGGAAGCTCAGGATAGGGTTCGGGATGCAAAATAACTTTAAAGACCAGTACATCCAGCATTCCAAACACAATACCGATTAACGGCGGAATTACCAGCCTGTTAATATTGGAAATACCTTTATCCCAGAAAACTGGAAGCCTTGCCTTTGACTGAAGGAATAAAAACGGCACCCCGGCTAGCAGAAGAAGAATGTTGGAATAACTCCATATCCGCAGCGATTTAAAGCTATCAGCAAGAGCGTTCCCATAAAATATTCCTGCTACTGCAATTGCGATAAATACAAGGTAGGTTATCAGATTGTATTTAATTCCGGCTTTCATAGGATCAATTCATATTTTTAAAGCAACGCCAGATTTTATGGATCATTAAAAATAAGAATAAATGGATTACAGGCGTCTGAAAAAATAAAGCAGGGGGCGGAGGGCAGGGAGCTGTTTGACATGACTTGCATGACTCATGACCTGCCCCGACGCTACGGTCGGGGTCTTCGTTTCGCTCCGACACGACCTGCATGACTTCTAACACCTGTTGTTAATAATTTAACCTGCACTTTAAACCCTGTTGGTTAAGGTCAATGGAAATAAAGCCTACTTTTGGTAACAAAATAATCCAAAAACAGTAGCAAAAATGGCGCAGCAATATCTGGATCATTCAAAGGCAATCCTGACTTCAAACCGTTCAAATTTTAAGGGTGGAAGCAAAGGTTCAGGGATCATCTCGTTATTCGGATATCAGAACGAATATGATCTCAGGGAAGGGTATCCTTTATTGACTACCAAAAAGATGGCTACACGATCGATGTTTCATGAAACAATCTGGTTCCTGAGAGGGGATACAAATATTAAATATCTTGAAGACAATAATGCCCCCATATGGCGGCCTGATGCTTTTCAGGGCAATCTTCCCGGGATGCAGAAGGAAGGGATTTTTCCTGAAAATCTCGTAAAATATTCTCCCGATTGGGACAAGGCAATGGGAGAATATGGCCAGAGAATAAAAGAAGATCCTGAGTTTGCAGAAAGATGGGGCGATGCCGGACCAATTTATGGGAAACAATGGAGAAAATGGGAATATTTTGACCATGAAAAAGGGATTTTTATTGAGATAGATCAACTGGGAAAACTGATAAAGGGTCTGAAAAAAAATCCAACCGGAAAAAAACACATTGTTGATTCATGGAATCCCGGAGACACTCCTAAAATGTCTTTGCCCCCATGTCATGTTTTATACCAGGCAACTGCCAATGAAGAGGGGGAACTGGAATTACAGCTTTACCAGAGAAGCTGCGATCAGTTTCTGGGTGTTCCTTTCAACATAGCCAGCTATGCTGCTCTTACACAGGTAATAGCTCAGGAAGCAGAGATGGTTCCAAAAACGTTTATCCATACTTTCGGAGATTCTCATTTCTATGCCGGCATCGGGAAGAGAACCCAATGGCACAGGGATAACTTCAGGGAGCTGCAAAAAAGAATAAGAAATGTTTCTGCACGGGAAGAGTACCTGGAGGTTGTCGGGTGGATCAATAAAAATGCTCCCAGCGACGGCAATGAAGAAAAATATGATCATGTAACTGCAATACTTGAACAGATGTCAAGGGAACCAAAACCTCTGCCAAAATTACAGATTGCAAAAAAACCCTTTGATCAGCTGACTATTGATGATTTTGTTGTGGAAGAATATGATCCTCATCCCCCGATCAGAAGGAGTATGGCCGTTTAAACAGGTTATGCGGTTCTGCGGTTATGCAGTTATGTCGAAGTTAAACGGAGATCCCGACCGAAGCGTCGGGGCGGTTAAGCGGTTCTGCCCTCATGCCTTAATGCCTTTACGCCGTTACGCCTTTAAAATGATTGTTCACCAGAATATAATGTGACGGATTGCAATTATAAAATCAACAGTAATCCAATTAAATAATGAAAGCTGTTACAGTAAAGGAAATCAGCGGGGAATTACTCAACCTGTCGCCCAAAGAGCTCCGCGACCTCTGTCTCAGGTTGGCAAGATTCAGGAAAGAAAACAAAGAGTTGCTGACTTACCTGCTGTTTGAGGCAGCCGATGAGGCAGCATATATTGAAAGTGTTAAAAAGGAGATTGATACCCTGTTCGGGAATGTAAACAGAAACAGCTATTACTTTATTAAAAAAGGAGTTCGCAGGATTTTGGTCAACGCCAGAAAATTTATCAGGTATTCACATAATAAGAAAACGGAGATAGATTTGCTTATCTATTTTTGTACAAAGCTGAAGCGATTCACTCCATCTTTTCAGGGTAATGCAGCACTCCGGAACCTGTATTCAAAGCTGCTTTCGGAAATAAGGAAAAAGCTTGAAGCCCTCCATGAGGATTTGCAATATGATTATGAAATGGAGCTTGAGGCATTGAATTGAATGCAGGGAGCGGAGGTCAGCTTAAACATATTTAAGCAACAATTGTTAGTTTTTATGACAAAATGAAAATCGGAACCAATGAATTTCAGATTAGAAAAGGATACAATGGGCGAGGTTAAGGTTCCTGTGGACAAATATTGGGGGGCTCAGACTCAGCGATCACTTATGAATTTCTCTATTGGACCGGCCGCATCTATGCCTGTAGAAATTATTCATGCGTTTGGTTATCTGAAAAAGGCTGCGGCGATAACAAACAATAAATTTGGCTTGTTATCTGCCGGCAAAATGAAAATCATTTCCAGGGTATGTGATGAAATAATAGCAGGAAAGCTTGATGAACACTTCCCTTTGGTTATATGGCAAACGGGTTCAGGGACGCATACGAATATGAATTGCAATGAGGTTATTGCAAACCGGTCTCATGTATTACTGGGCAATAAACCAGGTGAGGGGGAACGGTTTATCCATCCTAACGATGATGTTAATATGTCGCAATCGTCCAACGATACTTTTCCGACTGCGATGCACATATCAGCTTACAAAAAGATTGTTGAATATACGGTGCCACATATTGAGATGCTTATCAACACATTGTCGGATAAGTCTTTAGAATTGAACAAAATCATCAAAATTGGCCGGACTCATCTGATGGATGCAACTCCTTTATCTCTCGGGCAGGAGTTTTCAGGGTATGTATCACAATTGAAACACGGAATTAAGGCATTGAGAAACACATTGACACATCTTTCGGAGTTAGCAATGGGAGGAACCGCTGTAGGAACAGGATTGAGCACACCGGAGGGTTATGCTAAAGCGGTTGCTGCCACTATTGCCAAATTGACAAAACTGCCATTCATTACCGCTGAAAATAAATTTGAATCTTTAGCGGCAAATGATGCCATTGTAGAAACTCATGGAGCAATAAAACAATTGGCGGTCAGCTTAATGAAAATAGCAAATGACATCAGAATGTCAGCTTCCGGTCCACGTTCGGGAATCGGAGAGATAACGATCCCCTCCAACGAACCTGGTTCATCCATCATGCCCGGTAAAGTAAACCCGACTCAGACTGAGGCATTGACAATGGTTTGCGCACAGATTATGGGCAACGACACAACCATTTCGGTTGCAGGCTCAAATGGCCACTTCGAACTTAATGTTTATAAACCAGTCATGATAAGTGCTTTATTGCAATCCGCAACACTTTTAGCAGATGCATGCAAGGCATTCAATGACTATTGTGTTATTGGAATAGAACCCAATCTGAAACGTATTGAAGAAAACCTCAACAATTCATTAATGCTTGCAACTGCATTGAACAATCATATCGGTTATGAGAATGCAGCAAAAATCGTCAAAAAAGCCTATGCTGATAATCTGACTCTTAAGGAAGCAGCATTAGAGTTAAACCTTTTAACAGGACAGCAATTTGATGAATGGGTTGTTCCGGCAGAAATGATTCATCCGTTTCAGAAAAAACAATAGGAAAACCATGCAGCCGGCCACACCGATACTGCTCTTGATGGTTTAATAAAACATAATATGCTTCTTCATTGTTTATATTGGTGTAAGATTACAAAAAGTTCATCTCATGATAAATAGTCTGTCTAAGACAATAACAGCCCCTCTTGGCAGGTTCAGGTACTTTTCCCTTGCGGAACTCAACAAAGATGGTCATGATGTTGAAGAATTTCCATTTTCGATCCGGATCCTGCTTGAGAATGTAATCCGGAATTTTAACAACAACAGTTTCACTAAAACTCACCTTGATAATATACTTAACTGGAATTCAAAACGAGAGCATAGCGAAGTACCATATTTGCCTGCCAGGGTACTAATGCAGGATTTTACCGGTGTCCCTTCAGTTGTGGATATTGCGTCGATACGATCGGAAGTAGCCCGCAAGAATAAAAATCCGGAAAGGATTAATCCTCAGGTTCCCGTTGACTTAATTATAGATCATTCTGTTCAGGTCGATTTTTACGGTACCAGCTACGCTTATGAACGAAATGTAGCATTGGAATATGAACGCAATAATGAGAGATACTCTTTGTTAAAATGGGCCAGATCATCGTTTGACAATTTTAATGTACTTCCCCCGGGAATGGGTATATGTCACCAGGTTAATCTCGAATACCTGGCAAAAGTAGTCACTGTAAGAGACGGCCTTATATTTCCTGATACTTTGGTAGGAACCGATTCTCATACCCCGATGATAAACGGAATTGGCGTGCTGGGATGGGGTGTTGGCGGGATTGAAGCCGAAGCAGTGATGCTCGGACAGCCAATTTATATTATGCTTCCTGATGTAATCGGTTTAAAACTGACCGGAAATTTAAAGGAAGGAACAACATCCACAGATTTGGTTTTATCGGTTGCAGAACTGTTAAGAAAAAAGGGTGTAGTCGGAAAATTTGTGGAGGTCTATGGCAGAGGATTAAATAATCTTTCAGTTCCTGACAGGGCAACAATTTCAAACATGTCGCCAGAATTCGGATGCACAGTAACCTATTTTCCCCCTGATCAATCAACGCTGGAATACTTAAAGATTACCGGAAGAGACGAAAAACAAACAGAAACTGTAGAACAATATTTGAAAACGAACCTTTTATGGCGCCAGAATGAAGATAAGATAAGATATACCGAGGTTATAGAATTGAATTTAAGTGATATAGAACCATCCATTGCTGGTCCGAAACGGCCCCAGGACAAGATTGCACTGGCCAAGGTAAAAAACAGGTTTATTGATATCCTTAAAAGCGCCTATGAGAGGGAATATATCACTCCGGATGAAAGAGCCGTCGGAGGATGGTCAAACGAAGGTGGCAATATCCGGGAAAATATCCCGGATACTGACCTGGGGAATCAAAGAATTAAGACAACAGGGATTGAAATAGAATCAAAGCCAGAAAGAAAGAACGGCCTTCTAAGTATAAAAATTAAACAAGACAACTCGGAATTCCTTATCAGTGACGGATCGGTGGTAATTGCTGCAATTACAAGCTGTACAAATACTTCTAATCCGGGTGTCATGGTAGCAGCCGGGCTGCTTGCCAGGAAAGCTGTTGAAAGAGGTCTGATGACAAAGCCATGGGTTAAAACTAGTCTTGCCCCTGGATCAAAAGTGGTGACCGATTATCTGAAAAAAGCCAATTTACTGCCATTTCTTGAGGCGTTGGGATTTCACATAGTTGGATATGGGTGTACCACATGTATTGGAAACAGCGGTCCATTGCCTGTTTATATTAACAATGCAATTACAGAACATAAGTTAGTTGTTGCATCGGTCCTTTCCGGGAACAGGAATTTTGAAGCCAGGATACATCCGCTTATTAAAATGAATTTTTTAGCCTCTCCTCCGCTTATAGTTGCGTATGCCATCCCCGGGAGGATAGATATCGATTTTCAAAACGAACCACTGGGATTTGATCCGAATCTTGAACCGGTTTATTTAAGGGACATCTGGCCATCTATGGAAGAAATTCAGTCTGTTATGAATAAAGTACTGGATCCAACAGATTTCGTTTCGAATTATAAAAGTATTTTTTATGGAGATGAAAAATGGGAGAGTCTTGTCACTCCCAAAAGTGCGATTTATCAATGGGATGAAGATTCATCCTATATAAAAGAAGCTCCGTTTTTTAAGGATATCTCAACAGAGCCGAAGAGGATTCCTAATATCAGTTCGGCCAGGGTACTTTTGAAATTAGGTGATTCAATTACCACCGACCATATTTCGCCGGCGGGATCAATAGCAGAAGATTCGCCGGCAGGTATTTATCTCAAGACACAAGGTGTTGATAAAAAGGATTTTAATTCCTATGGATCGCGTCGGGGAAATCATGAAGTAATGGTGAGAGGAACTTTTACCAATATTCGATTAAAAAATGAATTGGTTGACAGGGAAGGCGGATGGACGCTGTACTTCCCATCTGGTAAGATCATGACGATATTTGATGCGGCCATAAAGTATAAATCAGATCATACCCCTCTTATCATCCTGGCAGGTAAAGAATACGGAAGTGGTTCTTCGCGTGATTGGGCAGCTAAAGGAGTATCATTATTAGGTGTAAGTGCCATTATCGCCGAAAGTTTTGAACGGATTCACCGAAGCAATCTTGTGGGGATGGGAGTTCTGCCACTTCAGTTTATAAATGGGGAAAATACCAAATCCCTTGGTTTAACCGGAGAGGAGTTTTATGATATATTGAATCTTGAGGATTTAAAACCCAATAAGGAAATTAAAGTAAGAGTTACAAGTTTCAATGGAAATAAATCGGAATTTAGTGTAGTCGCCAGACTCGATTCATCAATGGAGATCATATACTATCAGAATAACGGAATATTGCAGTACGTATTAAGAAGCTTTCTGGCAGAGAATAAAGCATAATTTAAATTAGTACACTATAAGAATTAAGCAACCTTAACAGGTTATGCTATCTCACGATCTCCAAACCTGCCGGGGCTAATTCCAGGTATCAGATGCCCTGGTTTAATCAATTTATTTTCTGCCTTCTGATAAGTGCATCGAGATACCGTGATTTGAATTGCCTGCTTGCAAGAGCCTGTTTCAATGGAGGTAATTTAAGAATCACACCCAGTACCGCTGCCATGGCCCTATGGCTGAACATCACCTGTTTGTCGAATATGAGGTTTTGAAGCTTTCCTCTCTCAATAGCCATTAAAACAACCCTGTGAACAGAGCTGACCGGTGTGATGACCCTTTCACTTCGTGATTTGAGTTCGATAGCACTCTTGTCACAGCCACCTTTACATATACCGCATCCCAGACAGATTTCCATCTGTAATTTTGCTTTCTTCCTGTTAGGCTTACCGGGATCATTTGACGACACCAGGGTCATGGCTTCGACCGGACATAAGGCTACACATTTCCCGCAGCCATTGCACACTTCTTCAATAATGGACGGGATAAAATTCGTGGTGTGGACAGGATTAAGAAATCCGAATCTCCTTGCAGCTATAAGCGCTTCACAACAGCATCCGCAACAGTTACAGATAAAGTTCACTCTTTCGCGGACATTTTCACCGAACTGTACCAGGTTATTATCACGGGCTTTCTGTAAATAATCGATTCCTTCAGCGGCGTCAACTCTCCGGGCTATTCCATGTCGTGTAAGTGAATCTGCACTGCCGTTAAATGTCATGCAGATCTCCATGGGTGCATCACAATTCCTACCCAGATGTTCCATCTTGTGCCTGCAATAGCAGATGCCGATACCAATGGACGAAGCAGTTCTTATGACCTCTGATGCCCTTTCATAGTCAAGCACATGAAGTGCATTTTCGTTTGAAAGAACCTCTTCGTTGACAAATACTCTCCCCAGCTGGGTTTCTCCTGTTGTAAACAGATTTTTAATAAAGTCTTCCTCAACATTCATGTATTGATAAAAAAGTTCAGAAAGAGTCTTCTGATCAATATCATTCGTGTATCTCATCAGGGAAAACTCAAAGAAACCTGCCATCGGAGGAGGCATAGAGTAAAATAGATCATCTTTATTACAGGCATCAATCAGTATCCCTCTGTCAGCTAGATCATTTAAGATACTCTTTGCTTCTGATTCCTGGATTTTCCAGATGTCTGCTGCTTTCCGGGCATTAAAGGGCTTTATTGGTAATGACGAAACAAGTCCTGCTTCCCTTTCTGAAAAAAGGATTTTCAATATTTCAAAAAGCAGATCAGAAGCAACGACTCCCTGCGGAAAAAGATTTAACCTGTCGGTAAGTTTTTTATAATTGTGGTATTTGATTGTATTTTGATGGGCCATCCCTATAGTACTTGATTCTTCTGATTAGAAAACCAAATTTAGAAATTATTTTGGTTACTAACGGGGGAAGTATAATTCAATTACAACAGAAGCTTATGGAAAGCACCTGATGATCGGGCATTATTAAAGCCTTACTTAATATTCATCATTTTAACAATTGCCCCATAATCACTTACATCTACCAGTCCTTTTAAAGTGGCCAGGGGAATACCTTCTATGATCAGAATTTTAAACGACATAATATTTACCGGAAGAGGAGTATCGTTTACTCCGTCGATTACTTCTTTGTAGATCAAATCGATACTTCCGACATATGCATCAAAGTCCATATAAACGGTTAAAGAATTATCCACATAAGTATAAGGCAACATATTAAAACTTTTCGGGTCAGTTTCAATTAACCTATAAACCAGTACGGCTCCGTTATAATATATGTCTTCAGTTATTTCAGGGACAT
>Ga0105106_10001244_pt1 | contig 18243 bp, 16 predicted proteins | sample PPLLaktember2015_5_FD_79109 | JGI IMG/M metagenome (GOLD analysis project Ga0105106, IMG submission 79109) | Freshwater sediment microbial communities from Prairie Pothole Lake near Jamestown, North Dakota, USA - PPLs Lake P8 Core (1) Depth... | ecosystem: Environmental > Aquatic > Freshwater >...
CTGGGCCACATGGGCGCCGATATTGCCCACCCCCACAATCCCCAGGGTTTTGCCGAACAGCTCAATGCCTTCCAGCTCTTTCTTGATCCATTGACCGGCTTTCATGGCGGCATCCGCGCGCGGGATGGCGCGCGCCAGGGCCAGCATGAGCGCCAGGGTCTGCTCGGCAACCGCCAGGGAGGTGGAAAGCGGGGCGTTGACCACCGTGATTCTGCGGCTGGAAGCGGCTGCCAGGTCGATATTATCGACGCCCACGCCCGCGCGTCCCACCACCTTCAGGCGCGCGCCGGCCTCCAGCAGCGCGGCGGTCACCTGGGTGCGGCTGCGCACGATGAGGGCATGGTAAGCCCCGATCTCTTGCAGCAGCGTCTCCGCCGAGATACCAGGCCAGTCATCCAACTGGGCAGCCGCGCGCAAGAGAGCCTGTCCGTTCTCGTTCAGGCCATCCGCGATCAAAATTTTCCAATCGGGCATGGTTTCTCCAGCAGCTGGGATGGGCGTTCAGAGGGTAATTGTACCGTAAAACGTATTCCGGTGTCACGAAAAACCGTGCGAGGTGCGGAGTGCGAATTGCGTGAACCAGTGTCACGTGTTCCAGGGTCACGTAGGGGCACCGCCATGGGAGTAAGGATGTATGATCTTCTCCCGTCTTTATGATTCTATATCGATATGCTTTTAGATATTTCAGACCAAGGGGAATTAAAATCTTTAAGGTAAATCCAGATATAAGTTCAAGTGGTGTTTTTTGAAAAAATCCAAGCCTTGCTTAATAAGCGCATCATTAACCGGGTAGATTGCAAATATCGCTTGCAGATTACATTTATCAATGTCCTCTTCCTTAAGATAACATTCCTTCCAGCGCACTTTTCCATCATGAAACCCGTTAATTACAATCCAATCAGAAGCCTTTAAAGGTGAAACGGAGGCTATCAGCATAATCGCAAGCATCCCGCCTGTTGTTACAGTCTTCCATCTTAAGTTTTTTATACTCTGCAGGTACAAATAGAACCCGCAAAAGCTAAGGCTGGTGATCGTTATATAGCGTGAAGCCTGAGATGCCTCCAAGCCCAGACATATTCTACCGATTGCAGTGTTCAAACCAAAAATGGCTGAAAAACCGACTAAGACAAATGCGACCAACTTGATTTTGTCTTGCTCTAAAAGGTCATTACGCAAGAGATGAATTCCACCGTCTACTAAAACCCATAAAGCAGCTGCGAGGAGCAGATAACTCACGAGAATTTTACCTATCCCTATGGCTGGACTCCCTGTATGCAAGAAATTAACCAACATCAGACCGGTAAAGGCTGGGTATTGTCGCGCCACTTTCCACGAAATCGAAAAGCACTCGACTGCTGGCTGGAAACGGTACCCAAGAAAAAATATATATACCGATAGCATTGCAGCGACCAGCATTATGATTGAAAAAACCAATTGCTGCACATCCTTCCTAAACAAGGCATGAATACAAGCCAGGGTGTATATCAATAAAGTGATTGCACCCAGAAAAATTCCAAAGCCAGTAAAAATTGCCAAGAAATTTATACTGAGGATGGAAATCGCTTTGAGCGGGAGGTTGGGAATCTGCCAACTCAAGGCATAAAGGATCACCAGCAGAATTGGCAACGCGCTATGGGATAAATTAGGGGTGTTGATCAAAGTCTCGTACTGACCCAGATTAAGTAAAGCCAGCGGGATGATGATATCTGAATAGGCCCAGAATCCAGTAAGAATTCGCTTCAATATTAACAATGCCAGTGTAGAGAGCAATAAGACAACCACAATGGCAAATGAGTCAAGGCGTGAATTCCAAGAACTACTCCAGGCTATGACATAAGTCAGCAGTTCTCCCAGTCCCTGGCGGTGCGGACCATGTTGCCAAGAAAACAGTTCCCATAATGAGCCTGATCTAAAAATTGGTTGGAAGAAATCCCACTGATCCCAAAACAGCAAGTTAATAGCATATCGATTAACCAAATCAAACAGTCTAATCACGAGCAGAACAGTAACTGCGCTTGTAAAAATGTTAATTGTAATTGGGGATCTGAGTTTCGCCATCAACTGTTTCATCTTATAAGCTAACTCTGGTTGCGCAGCAGCCTGTAAGGGCTCCCGATGCCCGGAATGGAATGATTCCACAAAAGGACAGCAAGTTCGGTTTGCAGATTTATGATATATACATATTTGGGGTAGGTCAAGTCATATCCCTGAGCTTTGGACAAAAAATTTGGACAAACCAAGATAAAAAGTTATTGCGAGTACTTCCACAGCGCTGCGCGCTCTTCATTCATAAGTGACCCACACCCGTACGTGAGGGGTGGGGGCATTTTCGTTTCAGAAAAAAAACGAATTCCCGGTTCGTATGGGCACGGCGGTAGACGCAATCATGCCGCGTATGGAGCCATTTAGCCGTGCCCATACGCCAATATCGTCGCACGATTATTCTAAAAAGTTTTAATTTTGTGCAAAAATCCCTATTTTTGTCCCCCAGGGCAAAGGGCGAATGGTGAATTAAAAAATGCAAAGATTAGAGTGTACAGGACGCAGCAGGAAAGGATAATGAGGAGATTGAATTTGCAATGTTTGAATCGACCAGGCCTATACTATAATTAATTTTAGCCTTAACCCCTGGCAAAACTTGGGCAGGAGAAAACACCCTTGGGGATATCATGACCACTCCAGTAGCACGTGTCAGCCTGGCGCGGGCGGCGCGGCTGAGGCAGGCAATTTTGAAGCGAGCGTTCGAGGGCAGGTTGGTGTGAATACCGGTTCGCAGCGCCACCACCGCCGCTCCATCCGCCTGAAAGGCTACGATAACACCCAACCGGGAGCGTATTTCGTCACCATGGTGACCTGGTAGCCCGTAGAATTGTTTGGCGAATGGCGGTTAGGGTGATGCGTTTGAGCCCGGTGGGGGAAATCGCCCGCCGCGTATGGACGCGGTTGGCGCACCGGTTCCGCGGCATCGACGTATCGGATTTCGTGGTGATGCCCAATCATATCCACGGCATTGTCGTGATATCGGATTCCCGTAGGGGCACGGCGGTGGATTCAATGGATATTGATACGGATTTATTCCGCCGTGCCCCAACCGACGAATCGCAACGTTGGGGCATGGCAATGGACGCAAAGATGCCGCACACGGAGGCCTCTCGCCGTGCCCCTACGATATTCGCGATCATTCGCGTCCATTCGTGGTTGATATATTCCATATCCGCCCGCAATAAACCGTTGACAAACTCGCAATTCGCTCATATACTCAGGGTACCCTGCCCAACTGAGGCTGTGAAACGATGGCCATACCTGGTCGCTTATCCTGCCCGTCCCGGCAGGTGAAGCCATCGCGGAGCCAGTAGCGAAACCGGCAACCTCGCCGGTTTTTTAATTTGAGCCGCTGGCATCAGGAGGGTAACGCACAGCGCCCAACGGACCAAAATTTACTTGTGCATTCGACATTTGTACGTGCCAGTTCAGACAAAGGCAACCACCATCATCATTTGTACGGTAATCTCAAAGAAAATATAAAAGAGGAGATAAACCTATGCGTGCAAAAATCCAAAGAAGATTTTGGCCCTCTATCCTGGGCTTGCTGGCGATGGCCCTGGGCACTTTTTCGCCGCTTGCCACCGCGACACCCGTTGCCGCCAGCGATACCCCTGACCCGACTTCCGTGGGCATCCCCGGCAGCTACCAGTCCGAGGTCGGTTGCCCTGGTGATTGGCAGCCCGAGTGCGCTCTCACCCAATTGGTGTACGATGCCAACGACGACAAGTGGCAGGGCGCCTGGAGCATACCCTCGGGCAGCTACGAGTATAAAGCTGCCCTGAACAACGCCTGGGACGAGAATTACGGCGCTAACGCGGTGCGCGGCGGCGCCAACATCGCCCTGAATCTGGCAGCGGATACCGCTGTGAAGTTTTACTACGACCACGAGACCCACTGGATCACCAGCAACCAGAACTCGGTCATCGCTACTGTGCCCGGCAGCTTCCAGTCGGAGCTGGGCTGCAGCGGCGATTGGGACCCCGGCTGCCTGCGCTCCTGGCTGCAGGATATCGATGGCGACGGCACCTACTCTTTCACGACCAGCGCCCTGCCAGCCGGAACCTACGAGGCCAAGGTCGCCATCAATGAGAGCTGGGATGAAAATTACGGCGCGGGCGGCGTGCTAAATGGCGCCAACATCCTCTTCACCGTGCCGGCTGACAACACCCCCATGATCTTCGCCTACTATTCGTCTTCTCACCTGCTCACGATCGTTGCCCTCAACCAATCTTTCCCGGATAACAACGTGGAATGGGATGGCGTGCAGCACGATTCACGCGAGACGCTCTACCGCGCCCCAGGCGGTGCAGTGCCCGCCGGTACACCGGTGACCCTGCGCCTGCGCACCTTCCACAACGATGTGACCGATGTGCGCCTGCGCGTCTACGATCTGAACGCCAACGGGCAGTCTGTTTACGGCATGTCGTTGGCGGCGTCGGAAGTCTCCTGCTACCAGGCGGGTTTGGAAGCGCGCACCTGCGATTTCTGGGAGGTCACCCTTGAAAACCCGCTGCCCAACAACCTGTGGTACCGCTTCTTCGTCATAGATGGAACAGATACCGATTACTATGGTGATAACACGCGTGCCCTGGATGGCGGGTTAGGCGCAGTCACGGATGACGAGGTGGATAACTCGTATGCGCTGACCGTCTACGATCCCGGCTTCACTGCCCCCAATTGGGCCAACCAGGCCGTGATCTACCAGATCTTCCCCGATCGTTTCCGCAACGGCGACCCCAGCAATGACCCGCAGACCGATGACGCGCGCTACGACGACCCCGTGCTGGCGCTGCCCTGGGGCACCCTGCCCGAAGGGTACTGCCGCAATTACGCCGATGGAGATATCAACTGCCCCTGGCGCTTCGACGATGATCCGCCCGCTGACAGCCCCGCCAAAGAAACCCCGCGCGGCCGCGATTACTTCGGCGGAGACCTGAAGGGCGTGCAGCAGAAGCTGCCTTATCTCAAATCGCTAGGCGTAACGGCGATCTACTTCAACCCCATCTTTGCCGCCAAGTCCAACCACCGCTACGATACTGCTGATTATTACCAGATCGACCCTGCATTGGGGACCCTGGAGGACTTCCAGGCGTTGGTAACGGCTGCCAACAGCTACGGCATCCGTATCATCCTGGATGGCGTCTTCAATCACATGTCCTCCGACAGCCCATTCTTCGATCGCTACCGCTACTATGATACGGTTGGAGCTTGCGAGGCGGGCGATTCGGGCTACCGCGGCTGGTTCAATTTCCGCCCGCCCTCTGGGTTGGAACCCTCCCCCTGTGAACCTTCCACCCCCGGCGGGACCGACACCTACTACGACGGCTGGTTCGGCTTCGACAGCATCCCCGTGCTGCAAAAATCGAACCCCGAGGTGCAAGATTACTTCGTGCTCAATCCCGATAGCGTCTCGCGCTACTGGCTGGAGCAAGGCGCCAGTGGTTGGCGCCAGGATGTGATGGGCGATGCGTCTTTCCCCGCCGGCTATTGGGAGACCTTCCGCCAGGTGGCTAAAGAGACCGATCCCAACGCCATCATCATTGGCGAGCTGTGGCAGAAAGACAGCACCCTGCTGCGCTTCCTGCGCGGCGATCGCGCCGATACTACCATGAACTACCGCCTGCGCGACGCCGTCCTGGGCTTGCTCAGCCCCGGACCCTTCGACTCGAAAGGCTTCGGCGATAGCGGGCGCGTGATTGCCCCCTCCGAATTCGCTGCGCGCATCCTCTCCATCCGCGAGGATTACCCGGATGCCGCATACTACTCCCTCATGAACTTGCTCGGCAGCCACGATACCGAGCGTTTGCTGTGGGCCCTCACCCCAGGCCTGGAGACCACCGCTGAGCGCGAGCTGAACGCCGCTAACGTGGCAGAAGGCAAGCTGCGCCAGAAGATCGCCGCGCTCATCCAGTTCACGATGCCGGGTGCCCCCACCGTTTACTATGGGGATGAGGCCGGCGTCACTGGCGATGATGACCCCGACGACCGGCGCACTTTCCCCTGGGACGGGGCCCAATATCGCCCGGATAAACTCACCCAGCTCTTTTATGGCACACTGTCCGGCATCCGCCGCGGAACGGCGGCGCTTACCCAAGGCGACCTGCGCTTCTTGCTGGTGGATGACGCAGCCGGAACCCTGGCCTACGCCCGCAAAACCAGCACCCAGGCGGCCCTGGTAGCGGTGAACCGCAGCGCCGAGCCGCGCCTGCTGGATATCCCCGTGGCAGGCTACCTGCCTGAAGGCGCCACCCTGGTGGGCCGCCTGAGCACAAGCGGCAGCGTGATGAACGCGGTTGTCTCTGGCGGAATCGTGCAGCTCAGCCTGGAGCCGATGAGCGCCTGGCTGCTCGTTACCGGCAAAGTGGATTTGAGACCCACGGCAACCCCGACCAATTTACATGTCACCGATGAAGGCAGTATGCAGGTGAGCCTGAGCTGGAACCCGGTCAAGGGTGCGGCAGGCTACAACCTGTACCGCAGCCCGCTCAGCGGCGGCGGGTGGGTCAAGGCCAACGATGCGCCCATCGCCAGCACGTCCTTCACCGACACCGGCCTGCGCAATGCCCGTACTTACTACTACGTGGTCACCGCGCTGGATAGCGTGGGCAACGAGAGCGCCTACTCCAACCAGGTCAGCGCCCTGCCGCATTACACCATCGGCTGGGCCAACCTGCAGTGGCCTCCCAGCATGCTCCACACCATCAGCACCACCGACCGCACCGATACCGCCTACGGGCAGGTGTGGATCGACGGCGCCACCAGCGCGCCCGGAGCGACCGAAGGTCTGCTGGCTCAGCTCGGCTTTGGACCGGATGGCTCCGACCCGACCAGCGACCCCGGCTGGATTTGGGTGGATGCCAGCTTTAACGTGGACGCCGGCAACAATGACGAGTTCATGGCCAGCCTGCTGCCCGAAGCGGTGGGCGAGTTCGATTACCTGTACCGCTACAGCACCACCAACGGGCGCGACTGGCTGTACGCCGATCAAAACGGCCCCATCCCGGCAGGCAGCCTGCCGCCCAACCCCGGCGCGCTCACCGTGCAATCCAGCGGCGATACCACTGCGCCCGCTGTTCCGACCGGGCTGCATGTTGTCTCGGCCTCACCGGGCGGCGTCGAGCTGGCCTGGGATGCCATCCTGGATGACCCCAGCCTGTACGGCTACGAGGTGCGGCGCAGCGACGTTTCCGGCGGTCCCTACACCACGCTGGGGTTGGTCGCCGGCGCGACCAGTTTTGTAGATCTGAACGTGGTGCAAGGCGCCACATACTACTACGTGGTGCGCGCCGTGGATACCTCCTTCAACCGCTCCGCCGACTCGGCTGAAGTCCAGGCGACCGCCCAGCTGCGCACCGTCACCTTGACCTTCAATGTGACCGTGCCGGATACCACCGACGCCACCGGTCGCTCGGTGTACATCGCCGGCTTCCTGGACCGCCTGGATGGCGGCTTCCCACAGTGGGACCCGGGCGGCGTGGTGCTGACGCGCCTGGACGCCACACACTGGACGATCACCTTTACCGGCGCGGAGACCACCGCCATCGAGTATAAGTACGCCCTGGGCTCCTGGGACTTCGTCGAGAAGGGCGCTGCCTGCGACGAGATTGCCAACCGCCAGCTCACCCTGACTTATGGCGTGGATGGCAACCAGATCGTGAACGACACGGTGCTCAACTGGCGCAACGTCTCCCCGTGCGGGAACTGACGGGATCACCAACCAACCCATCAACCATCCTCCTGGGCTGGCGCGCTGCGCCAGCCCTTTTTTTATCCGAGGGGTTGCGCGCACTATCGTGCGCGACTACGGACAGATACCGAGGGGTTGCGCGCACTATCGTGCGCGATACGAACAGACGCTGAGGGGTTGCACGCACCATCGTGCGCGATTGCAAACAGACGCCGAGGGGTTGCGCGCACAATCGTGCGCGACTACGAACAGACGCTGAAGGGTTGCACGCACCATCGTGCGCGACTACGAACAGACGCCGAGGGGTTGCACGCACCATCGTGCGCGACTACGAACAGGATGCCAGGTAAGGGCGCAGCGCCGCTGCGCCCCTACGTGACACCGGAACACGTCTTCGCACCCCGCACGTCGCACTACGCACTTCGCACTTATTGCCCGATTTGGGGTTAAAATATCCCTGCTGTGATTATCTTATCCGTTGGCATGCCGCGCGCTGGCTCCGGCTGGTATTACAACATCACCCACGACCTGGTCGTAGCGGCTGGCGGGCGCGACGCGCGCCAGGTGCGCCAGCGCTACCACCTGCAGGGCATCCTCACCGAAGTGAACTGCAACATCGGCGCCCTGACCCCGCGCCGCCTGCTGGCGGTGCTGCTGCCCTCGCTGCTGGGCAACACCTTCGTCATCAAAGCCCATGCTGCCCCTACCCCTTTGGCCCAGGCGCTGATACGCCGCCGGATGCTGCGTGCAGCCTATATCTACCGCGACCCGCGCGACGCCATGCTCTCCGCCTGGGATAACGGCAGAAAAGCCCTGGAAAGAGGCCGCCCCAACGCCTTCTCACACCTGACGGGTTTCGAGCAGGCCCTGGAATTTATGCTCACTTACACCCAGATCTCCCAGGCCTGGATGCAGGTGCCCCAGGTGCTGCATACGCGCTACGAGACCCTTAAAGACGATTATGACAGCGAGGCCCTGCGCCTGGCGGACTTCTTACCGGTAGACGCCAGCCGTCCGGAGGCCCAGGCCGTATTCGACCGTTACCGCCCGGAAAAAGCACGCCCCGGGCAGGCGGGCATCCACTTCAACAAGGGCCAAAGCGGGCGCTACCGCCAGCGCTTCACGCCAGAACAGCAGGAAACCCTGGCGCGCAGCTTCGGCCCCTACCTGGAACAAATGGGGTATCCCATCTGAGATTAAGGGTATAATTCCCTTCAGCATCCTGATACAGCCGCTCGGATCGTCCAACGACCGAGACCCACCGCTGACTCGTTGATTCGCTGACTCGCTGATTCTCGAACCCTCCGGCCTCTACCCTAAAGGAGAGTACCATGTCCACACAAGCCCCCCCTGCTCCCACCGTGGGAGATCGTAAAAAAACGACTACCCTCAGCCTGCGCCGCAAGAAACAAGGCGGGCAGGTGATATCCATGCTCACCGCTTACGACTACCCCACCGCCCTGGCAATGGACCAGGCCGGGGTGGACGTCATCCTGGTGGGCGATTCGCTCGGCATGGTGGTTTTGGGCTATCCCAACACTTTATCGGTAACCATGGAAGATATGCTGCACCACTGCAAAGCGGTGGCGCGCGGGGCGCAATACGCCCTGCTGGTGGGCGATATGCCGTTTATGTCTTACCAGGTCACCCCCCAGGAGGCCTTGCGTAACGCCGGGCGCTTTTTACAAGAAGCCGGCATGGATGCCGTCAAGCTGGAGGGCGGCAGCCAGCGCCTGGAAGCCATCTCGGCGATCATCTCGGCTGGCATCCCGGTGATGGGTCACCTGGGCCTCACCCCGCAGAGCATTCACCAGCTAGGCGGCTACCGCCCGCAAGCGCGCAATGGCAACGCCGCCCAACGCCTGCTGGAAGAGGCCCTGATGCTCCAGGAGGCTGGTTGTTTCAGCCTGGTGTTGGAATCGATCCCCTCCCGCCTGGCAGAATATATCTCCAAACGGTTGGAAATCCCTACCATCGGCATCGGCGCCGGGCCGGGCTGCGACGGGCAGGTATTGGTCACCCACGACCTGCTCGGACTGTTCGAGCGCTTCACGCCCAGGTTTGTCAAGAAGTACGCCCACCTGCATACCGAGATGGCGCGCGCTTTCTCGACCTACATCGCCGAAGTGGAAGCGCACGCTTTCCCCGCCCAAGAGCACACGGTCGATATGCCAGACAATGAATGGCAAACGTTCCTGGAAAAGATAAGGGATAAGGGGTAAGGGATAGGGGAAACATCCCCTCCCCCTTCTCCACTATCCCCTCTACCCCTATCCCTTGATCTTCCTTGAACTTCCATGCCCCCTGATCCTCCCCTCTCCCCTGTTCTGATCGTCGGCACGGGCGCCATGGCGTGCCTGTTTGCCGCGCGCCTGGCTGCCTTAGGTGCACCAGTCACGATGCTGGGCAGCTGGCCCGAGGGCTTGCAAGCCCTGCGCCAGAACGGCGTGATCCTGGTCGATGCCAACGACGCAGAACAGGCCTACCCGGTGCGCGCGACGGACAATGCCGCAGACTGCGCTGGGGCTCGATTTGCTTTGGTGCTGGTCAAATCGTGGCAGAGCGGGCGCGCTGCTGCTCAACTGGCAACCTGCCTGACGACCGACGGGGTAGCTCTCACCCTGCAAAACGGCATGGGCAATCGCGAAAAACTGATCCAATCCCTGGGAGCGCGGCGTGTGGCCCTGGGCGTGACTACCCTGGGCGCCAACCTGCTGGAGCCTGGCAAGGTGCGCCTGGCAGGGGATGGGGTCATTTCGCTGGGCATGCACAGCCACCTGGGCCCGCTGGCGGAGATGCTGCGCGCGGCGCGCTTCATCGTCGAAAACGCTCCTGATCCCGATGCTTTACTGTGGGGCAAGCTGGTGATCAACGCCGCCATCAACCCCCTGACTGCCCTGCTGAATGTCCCCAACGGCGAGCTCTTGGAGCGCCCAACCGCACGCGCCTTGCTGGTATCGGCTGCCCGCGAAACCGCCGCGGTGGCAGTGGCTTTGGGGATCCCACTGCCCTATCCTGACCCGGTCCTGGCGGCTGAGACCATCGCCCGGCGCACAGCAGCCAATCGTTCTTCCATGCTGCAAGATGTGCAGCGCGGCTTCCACACCGAGATCGACGCCATTTGCGGCGCCATCGTCAGCGCTGGGGAGCAGACCGGCGTGCCGACCCCCGTAAACCGCACGCTTTGGCAGCTGGTGAAAGCCCTGGAAGGCAAGCCAAAGAACGATCGGATGATGCCTTGATTACGCCAATCATTTAAGCCATGCATACTGTGACAACCCTGGAAGATTTACGCGCCGCCCGCGCCGGGCTGTCCGCGCCGCTGGGTCTGGTGCCCACCATGGGCTATCTGCACGCCGGGCACCTGTCGCTGGTGAGCGCCGCCCGCGCCGAGTGCGCCAGCGTAGCGGTGAGCATCTTCGTCAACCCCACCCAATTCGGCCCCAACGAGGACCTGGAGGCCTATCCGCGCGATCTGGAACGCGACCTCCAGCTGCTGGACGCTGAAGGCGTTGACCTGGTATGGACCCCCACACCCCAGGTGATGTACCCCCCGGGCTACCAGACCTGGGTCAGCGTTGAAGAAGTGACCAAACCGCTGGAAGGCACCATGCGCCCAGGGCACTTTCGCGGCGTGGCTACCGTGGTCGCCAAGCTTTTCAATGCCGTCCAGCCGCACAAAGCCTATTTCGGCCAAAAAGACGCCCAACAGGCAGCGGTCATCCGCCAGATGGCGCGCGATATGGATTTCCCACTGGAGATTGTGGTGTGTCCCACCCTGCGCGAGCCTGACGGATTGGCAATGTCCAGCCGCAATGTCTATCTCAACCCGGCAGAGCGCCGCGCGGCCGTGGTGCTGTACCAGGCTCTTGCTGCCGCCCGGGCTGCCTTCGAGCGAGGCGAGCGCAACGCCGAAAGCCTGCGCCAGGTGATGACGGATACTCTCAACACAGAGCCGCTTGCCCGCCTGCAGTACGTCTCCTGCGCACACCCCGACACCCTGCAAGAGCTGGAAGGCCCGGTGGATCACGCCTTGCTCTCGATGGCGGTCTATATGGGCAAAACGCGCCTTATCGATAATATCATCCTGGGTTATCTGTCTCCCACAGATGAAAAAGAACACAGGTAAACGCTTATCTTGAAACCCCTTATTTGAATCATAGTTTAACAAGGGAGGATTACCCTGGTATCAGATAATTCGCTGGGAAGGTTACGATACGAAGAGCAAACCCGCATTCTCCATGGACTAATCTTCGATGTCCATAATTCTCTGCGTATAGGTTGGAGTGAAGAAGCCTACCATCAGGCGGTTGTGACACTGGCTAAAGAAAGAAACTTACCGATTGTTAGTAAACCTCGATTCACACTAATGCACCAAAATATTGAAGTACATATCTTCGAATGCGATATGATCGTATGGGACCAGATCATCCTGGAATTGAAAGTCCTACCATACTCTACTTTTCCCGATTCCCACCTCGCACAAATTATCAGCTACCTCAAATGCTGGGGAAAAAGCCTTGGGTTGTTGGTAAACTTTGGTCCATCGCGCGCGCAAACGAAACGGGTAATTTGGGATGAACCCCCATTGACAACGATCGTAAATTTCGAAGCGTTATTTCTCAATAGCCCTATAGAGCAAGAGACTACACATCTGATTCAATAAATAATAAAACAAATAGCTTTTCAATATGGCCTTGGCTTTCCAGAGAGCGTCTATAAAAATATCATGGCAATTGAGCTAAACTGCCAAGGAGTTACTTTTGAGCAAGCGATAAAAATCCCAACCATTCTTAACGGTCAAACAATTCGCTACGAAACCACAGGCTACTTGATGATCTCGGACTCGATCTTACTCAATATACGTTCCCTGCTTGATTTTCCTTCAAAGTATGATTTCGCACAAATGAAAACCTACCTCAATGGACTCGGTATTCGAGCGGGTATTATTGCTAATTTCGGCAAAAAACAACTCCAGCTTTATGGCGTTACAGCCACATAATTTCATCCGTGTTCCTTTTCATCCGTGGGAAAATAAGATGCTCCTGACCATCGATATCGGCAACACCAACCTGACCCTGGGGCTGTACCAGGGCGAAACACTCGGGCCGCGCTGGCGACTCGCCACCGACCACGAGCGCATGCCGGATGAATACGGCTTACAGATCCTGGGCCTGCTGGATCACGCCGGGAAAACCCCAGCAGACCTGACTGGCGTCTGCCTGGCTTCGGTCGTCCCCCCACTCACCGGCAGGGTGATCGAGGCCTCGCGCGCCTACCTGAAACAAGACCCGCTGGTGCTGGATGCAGGGGTCAAGACCGGGGTGCGCATCCGCTATGAAGATCCGCGCGCGGTGGGGGCCGACCGCATCGCCGATGCGGCTGCCGTGCAGCGCCTTTACGGTGGGCCGGCTTGCGTGGTCGATTTCGGCACCGCCACCACCTTCGACGCCATCAACAGTGAAGGCGATTACCTGGGGGGTGCCATCGCTCCGGGTATCGGCATTGCCGCCGAAGCTCTGGTGCAGCGCACAGCCAAGCTGCCGCGCGTCGAGCTGCAGCGCCCGCCCGCAGCCATCGGTCGCAATACCCCGCACGCCATGCAATCCGGGCTGTTGTTTGGCTATGTCTCCCTGGTGGAGGGTATGGTGGCGCGCTTTCGCAAAGAATTAGGCCCCAACATGAAGGTGATCGGCACTGGAGGTCTGACTGAGATCATCGCCCGCGAGACCCGTGTTATTGAGATTATTGCTCCCTGGCTGACGTTGGATGGGTTGAGGATCATCTGGGAGCTCAACCAGCCCCGCTGACCCATGATGAGCGCTACCCCATTCGCCCCCGAACTTCAAACCAACACCGGCTGGAAGCGCACTTTGGAAGCCTTTGCAGCCTGGTGTGCGCCCCAGCCGGGAAGCTTGGTCCTGGATATCGGCTGTGGACCCGGGCTGCTACCGGCTCTGCTGGCGCGCGCCGGGTGCCGCGCCTACGGCGCCGATTTAGACGGGCGCATGCTGCGCACGCCGCGCCTGCACCCCGATCTGGTTCAGGCGGATATCCTGCGCCTGCCTTTCCCTGGCGGCGTTTTTCACCTGCTGACCGCCAGCAACCTGCTTTTCCTGCTGCCCGACCCTGAGGCTGCCCTGGGGGAGATGGGGCGCCTGCTGCGCCCTGGCGGGCAGGTGTGTGTGCTCAACCCGTCCGAGCATATGAGCGTAGCAGCCGCCGCCGAACTGGCTGAGCAGCGCGATCTGAAAGACCTGGCGCGCGACTCCCTCCTCAACTGGGCAGCCCTCGCTGAAAAGCATGCCCGTTGGGACGCATCCGCACTGGCAAGCTTATTCTCCGCAACCGGTCTGCGCCTGGTCGAATCAACACTGCGAACGGGTGCCGGCTTGGCGCGCTTTGGGCGTGGTATTAAAAATGTCGGCTTACAACCAAAACAAATTTGACATCCGGTTTGAATGGGGCATTGATGGGCTGCGCGCCCTGCTGCCCGAGTGCGATTGCATCCTGCTGGTGGATGTGTTGTCATTCTCTTCAGCGGTTGACATCGCGGTCGGTAGGGGAGCCATCGTCTACCCCTACTTCAGCCAATCTCCCGCCGCCGACTTTGCAAAGGAGATCGGCGCCCTGGTGGCAGGGGATAATCCCTACGGATATTCGCTGCGACCGGCTTCGCTCACTTCCATCACCCCCGGTACCCGCCTCGTCCTACCGTCACTGAATGGCGCTGCTCTCAGCTTACAAACCGGGCAGGTCCCGACCTTTGCCGGCTGCCTGCGCAACGCCAGGGCAGTCGCACAAGCCGCTGCTCGAGCCGGGCAACGGATTGGGGTGATCGCAGCGGGTGAGCGCTGGGATTATGTCAACCTGCGACCGGGATTAGAGGACATGCTTGGCGCCGGGGCGATCATCAACCACCTGCGCGGCAGCCGCTCCCCCGAGGCAGAGGCGGCCCAGGCCGTCTTTGAGCACTTCAGGAGCGACCTGGAAGCTGCTTTGCTGGCTTGTGCATCGGGTCAGGAGCTGCTTGACAGGGGCCGGGGCAACGATGTGCAATTGGCGGCAGCCTTGAATGCCAGTACCACCGCGCCGCGCCTGCTGGACGGCGCTTATCATCCGACATAGAACTCCGAAGATGCTGACTCGCCTCATCTCCGCTGAAGATCCGGGATCAATCCCCCAGGCTTTGCAAGCCTTGCAGAAGGGCCAGGTGGCAGCTTTTCCTACCGATACCGTCTACGGCATCGGGACACTGGCTCACAGCCAGGAGGGGATCGACCAGTTATTTGCCATCAAAGGCCGCGAGGCGGATAAAGCCATCCCAGTCTTGCTGGGGGATCTCCAGGCGCTCTCCCAGGTGACGCAAGGCCTCAGCGCCATGGCCCTGCGCCTGGCCGAACGTTTTTGGCCCGGCCCGCTCACCCTGGTGGTGCCCAGGCATCCATCCTTGCCAGCCAATCTCTCCATCGAGGCCACCATTGGGGTGCGCATGCCCGACCACCCAATTGCCCTGGCCCTGCTGCGCGCTGCCGGCCCGCTGGCGGTCACTTCTGCTAATCTTTCAGGCGGCGTAAACTGTGTCACAGCACAGGAAGTGCTGGCGCAGCTGGGCGGGCGCATCGCTCTGCTGCTGGATGGAGGGCGCACGCCAGGCGGCGTCCCGTCTACTGTGGTGGATTGCACTGGTCCGCAGCCGCGCATCCTGCGCGTTGGACCACTATCCTTACAAGAATTGCTCGCAGTATTGGACTGACCCCCTCCGTTTTCTAAGGGAACCTTTAACTTCCCTTCATGCTCTCTTCAGGTAAATGCATATAATGATAGTTGCATTCTCCTCACTCAAAACTGCGCTTCGGAGCTTGGTTGCCAGGCCTACTCCCGGGCGCAGTTTGTGTTTAAGGATTGGGGGCGCGAAACAGCACCAGGCTGGCAGTTTGACCATGTAAGAAATTGGTATTGCCAATCGGACCAATCTCACCGGCGCAGAAGAAACCAGCCAGGTGAGGGCTTCCCAGGCTGTGCGAGATCACCGAGATATCCCCATTGGGGAAATTGTACAACCGCCTGCCGCGCCCGTTGCAAGAAAACAATAAAGCTCCACTGGCGGGTTGGCGAAATGCCTGGGGGATGAGCATCATCTCCAGGTCTTCCTGCGCGGCAAAGGCATCTCGCAGGTGGAATTGGATGATCTCTCCCTCCATGATCGAATCGCCGATAGCCATAGCCCCATTTTGCTGGTCCACGCCGATGACCCCGCGGATCAGGAAATCACCCCGCCCCAAGATCTCTTGCCCGGGCTTGATCGCCCGCCCGACATATAAACCGTTCTCCAGCAAGGCGCGGTCCTCGTCGGGCAGCTCCGGGATCAAATCTTCAATCCAGGCCAGGGGCGGGCGCCCTTCCAAATTAAAAATAACGTTGCGATGGGCGGACAACACCCGCAAGGGTCGCCAGATCGGACGACAACCCTGGGAAACGACGATATCCACATCCAGCGCGCCCGCTAACGCCATGCCCACGATCCCTTCCTGCACCACGTGGTCATTCATGCACAGCGTGTTGCCATACGGTCGTAATGCCCCGCTTGCCATGCCGCCCACTGCCGGGATACCCGGATAGGCGCTGTTGAAGGCCTCCAGCACATCATCCATCGGTGTGGAGAAAGGATCGCCCAACAAGATGAACAGGCGTGTATCTTGCGGAACGTCCACCACGCGCCGGAATTCTTCCTGGTTGAACAGCAGAGGATGCCAGTCGGTATCAGGCGATTGCATGACGAACGGGGAGATCACCACGCCCGGCAAATGGGCCGCCACGATGCTGATGGCAGCTTCATCTTCGATCTCCTGTGCGCGCCCAATAACCCCTTCTGCAGAGCAGCCCAATACCGTCCGCGGCTTCAGGTCCGCGCGCAGGGTCTCAACCAGCTTGCGCGCCGAGTGGATGTAATCTGGGGAGAAAAATACGAGTAACAGATCTGCCCAACCTGCTGGTTGTTCATTCCCTGCGATCTCTTGCGTCTGCTGGTGCACCTGGGTGAGCAGATCTTGCAGGGCGGCGTCCAGACCGGATTGGGTGGTTGCGGCAGATACAAAAAACATATCAGGACGCATGCTTAGCTTTCAAGCCAGCATTTTACTGGCTGCCAACGCTGCACCAATGATCCCGGCCTCATTGAGCGCTGCTGCCGGGACGATCTCTGCATTCAGCTTGAGATAATGGAGGAACTCATCGTGCTGCTTGACCACGCCGCCGCCCAAGATGATCAGGTCTGGCGAGAATAATTTTTCCAGGGTACCCAGGTAGCGGTTGAAGCGCTGGCCCCATTTCTTCCAGGAGAGCTTTTCACGCTTGCGGGCTGCATCCGAGGCCCTCCATTCGGCGTCTTCCCCGCCGATCTCGATATGCCCCAATTCTGTGTTTGGCACCAGGCGTCCATCCGTAAAGAGCGCCGTGCCCAGACCGGTGCCGATCGTGACCATCAGGACCACTCCCATGCGCTCCCGACCGGCGCCATAGGTCATCTCCGCCAGTCCGGCGGCGTCAGCGTCGTTGATCACCATCACCGGGCAGCCTGTCGCTTCAGCAAAAAGCTCTTGAGCGTTCGCACCGATCCATTTTTTATGGATATTGGCAGCGCTGCGTGTCACGCCCCCCTGGACTACAGCCGGGAAACCGACGCCCACCGGGCCATGCCAATCGAAGGATTTGACCACTTCTGCCACCACGGCAGCCACCGGCTCTGGACGGGCTGGCGATGGTGTGGGCAGACGGTAGCGTTCCGCTGCCAGGCTCCCGCTTGCCAGGTCCACCGGCGCGCCTTTTATCCCCGAACCGCCAATATCGATACCCAGAATCTGCATCCTGCCACTCCTATTCCGGAAAACCGGATCCGATAAACCAGTAGAACCCGCTCATCGGACCATTTCCCTGATGATGTTGGGATCATGCTAGAGCAGCCTGATTATCTCACAAAGTCGGCGGCTTCACCCGACGATTTCACCGCATACTGCCTCAACTTCAATTTCGACCAGCATCTCGGGGTCGATCAGGGCCTTGACCTCGATCATGGCGGTGACCGGAGGGTGGTCAGCGAATAGCTCGCCGTGGGCGCGCCCGTATTCTTGCCAACGAGAAATGTCGGTGACGTACATACGCGTGCGCACCACGTTGCCCAGGTCTGCACCCAGCTCCAGCAAAGCGCGCTGGATGATCTCGAAGCAGCGCCGGGTTTGAGCATAGGCATCCCCCGGGGCATACGTGCGCCCATCTTCACCCACCGGGGCAGTGCCAGAGATGTAAATGGTGCTGCCAGCCTTCAGGGCGCGGCAATAGCCCACCCGCGCCTCCCAGGGCGCGCCGGAAAATACCCGTTGAAATGGCATTTAAACCTCCAGATTGGAATCGTATTGAGCAGTCTCAGGATTTCAGGCATCGTCACCCATGAGGTTGGCTTGCAACTGGTGTAGAGTGGCAATGAGACGCTGTTGGTCAGCTTCGCTCAAAGC
>Ga0105106_10001246_pt1 | contig 18237 bp, 19 predicted proteins | sample PPLLaktember2015_5_FD_79109 | JGI IMG/M metagenome (GOLD analysis project Ga0105106, IMG submission 79109) | Freshwater sediment microbial communities from Prairie Pothole Lake near Jamestown, North Dakota, USA - PPLs Lake P8 Core (1) Depth... | ecosystem: Environmental > Aquatic > Freshwater >...
CAGGGGGCACGCAGTCGGGCAGCAAGCCCTGACCCGCGCCATGGGCGATATTAGAGCTGAGCTGTAGGCCAATATAACCCAGCGCCAGCCACAGCAGACCGCCAGCCCAACCCAGGACAGCCAGGAAGACAAAATCAAAAGCGGTGCCGATCAGCATCAGCGGCCGCCGGCGACCCCAACGCGAAACCCAGCGATCGCTGAGAGCCCCGGCAATGGGCTGGATGAGCATGGCCAGTACCAACCCGAAGAAGGTCAGGATGCCCAGGTAGCTGTTCTTCTGGCTCTCGGGCACATAGTTCAGCAGCAGTGCCGGCAGGATGATCACATGCAGGCTGTTCCACATGAAGGAAAGCCCGAGCCAATAGGCATTCAAGTTGATGAGTTGGCGGAATGAGGTGCGCTGCATAGATTTGAGATCCCGGGTTCTTTTAGATAGGATCCAGAAAGGCTGGCTGAATTTTAATCGAGGATGGGCTGGGCGGGCTGGCTGCCTGGGAAAATTCGCCGCGTAGGCCTTCTGGCAGCAGGCTGGCAATGGCGCGCATCACCTGGCAGCTGGCCTGTAGATCGCGCTCGGCAGCGGGCAGCTCGGAGCTGACCTCCAGGCTAAAATGTGGCCCGAAGCGCACGCACAGCGCTCCGTCCGACTCGTAAATAGCGGCGGGAACCACCACCAGGCCTTGCCTGGCGAGCTGCAGCATGAAACGCCCTACGCCAGGATGGGGCATCTGCAGCATGCCCATTTGCTCATCCTCCCCTTCGGGCATCAGGCCAACCACAGGCTGCGGTGTCCTTTGCGCATACTGCAGTACCTGGCGTACGGCGCTGGCACGCGCCAGAACTTCGCCCGGGTCAGGCGGCATGGGCGGCATTGCCGTAAAGCCATACACGCGCGCCATGCGGGGAAAGAGGCTGCGGGTAAGGCGCGCAACCTGCCGTCCGGCAAAATTCCAGCCCGCACTGACCACCCAATGCACCTCAATGGGCAGGGCAGCCGAGAGGCTCATCACCAGCCACCAGGAACGGAAACCGGCACGCGTATAGTGATTGGCCACCAGCAGACAGGGACCGGATTGGGGGATAAATTCTGAGCCTGATACATGGAAGGCTTGGGCTGCGCCATCCCTGGCGCGTATACCCTGGACGGCGCTCAGCGCTTCCGCCCGGAAGCTGAGCGATCGCCGGCGCGCCAACGCCACGCTCAAGCGCAGTAACGTGCCCCAAAGCATGGGATAGCGCGGGTACATACCCCGCATTATACTGCTGCCCCAACCAGCGCGCCACAGGCGCGTCCCTACGCTCAGGATGCCTGGTAGTTGACAGGCTCCAGGCTGGCGTCGGGCTGGCGGACATTGAATCGCGTGGATTTATGGATGAACAGGTAATAAAAAGCCAGCAGGCCACTGTAGGTGACCACAGCTATATAGATGATCAGGTTGGTGCGGAAATTGACCGGCGATGCAGGCAGGCGCTGCAAGAATGGGACAATCAAAACGAGATCATACGCCAGAAAACCCGCCAGCTGCCCGCCAGCATTGCCCCAAGAAGGGCGCAGCGCAGCATACAAAAAATAACCGGCCGCGCCGACGAACATCCAGCCAATCACCACCGAGAGCTCAGGAGTTATCATCCAGGGGATAACATTGGGAACTTTCAGGATCAATTGGGTGCTGACAACCAGTAAGGCGATGATAAAAACGACAAACGACCCGCGCACCAGGGCAGGCACAGGTGGGTTGGGCGAAATCGGGAAGCGTGCAGCCCAAACAATCAGCCAGATCCCGAACAAGCCGCCCAAGAAGCAGATTACCGCGTAGGTAGTCAGGTTCGCAGCGCCAGTGCTGCTGCCTAGCTGCCAGGACAGTACCCCGACCGGGACCAGAATGAACAGGTAGTCGATGCCGATACCGACCAGCGCGCCATAGGTACGCGTGGATAATGCCCAGGCAGTGGAGGCGGCTGCGGCAGCAAAAATAGAGGCGATGAAGATAAAGGTGAGTGGAGTAGTACCGGGAAAAGGCCACAGGCTGGTGATTTGGGGAACCTGGAAGAAGAAGGCTAAGGCAAGTGCGAATTGAATTATGCACACAAGGTAGAGCGCTGTCCGGATAAACCTGGTCATCGTTAATTCCTCCCATGCTCGACAGGCGAGCTGCACACAGCTTATTCAGATATTATTTATCTAAATTATACAGTTAGTTTATCATATAATCACATTCTCTGAGAATTAATGAGCACATATCCGAGCAGCCGCACGCCTGCGCAACGACCAGGTATATACAGGTATAATCTCTTTATGAACTCCCAACAATCCCCTCCTCTGATCATCGGCTTTGCCAGCGACCTGATGTCGATCACACGCATCGAGCAGGCCGCCCATGGCGCCGGCTACCAGATGCACTGGATCGAATCGCAGGCGCAGATCGCCCCGGGCGTGCCCGAGCACTCCACCCCGCAGCGCACCGAGCACCTGCACGGGCCCGGCTACTACCTGCTGGAGGAGATCACCCGCCTGCAGCCGGCCTTGTTGATCTTCGACCTGGGCAACCACCAGACACCCTGGCGGGAGTGGATCGGCATGCTACGCGGCGTGGCATCCACGCGGCGCATCCCCCTGATCTGTTTCGGCTCGCACATGGACGTGGAGAGCTTCCAGGCGGCGAAAAAGGCCGGGGCGCAGGCGGTGCTGGCGCGCTCGGCTTTCTTTGGCGATCTCCCCGGGGTGCTGCAGAAGTACGCCCAGGTGCCGGACTGGGAGGCGCTGGCAGCTTTCTGCAAGCAACCGCTGCCGCCCATCGCCCGCAAAGGCCTGGAGCTTTTCAACGCCGGGGAGTATTTCGAGGCTCACGAGGAGCTGGAAGCGGCCTGGATGGAAGAGCCCTCCCCGGGGCGAATGCTGTACCAGGGCGTGCTGCAGGTGGCGGTGGCTTACCTGCAGATCGAGCGCGGCAACCGGGACGGAGCGATGAAGCTGTTCCTACGCTCGCGGCAGTGGCTGGGTCCCCTGCCGAATACCTGCCAGGGCTTGGACGTGAAGCAGCTCAAACAGGACGCCGGCGAGGTGGAGCTGGCGCTGAAGGAAGAGGGATTGGAGGCGGCGAGGCAGAGGTTTAAGGGGGTTGTGTGGAAGGAATAAGTGGAGACCCTGACGGAATTTATCCTGCCAGACCGGTAGTGAACAGTGCAGGTTTGCGATTAATTGACATGGATGGACAGGATATTCAGGTTATTGAAAGTCAGACCATGATCAGGTTGAGATAATTCAATCCTGCCGATCCTGAATATCCATGTAAATGGGTTACCACGGACGATCATACGATCACCGAACAGGCTTGTAAAAACCTGTAGAGTCCCCTCAGCTTACGAGCAGATCCTACAGGTTTTATTGATCTCAGTTATACCAATGATCTAACCGCAACAGGCTTATGGTTGCGCCAGCGCAATACGAAAACCTGTAGGGTCCAAGGGTGTTTTACCGCCCCATCAGCAGATCAATGTCCTCGTCCAGGGACTGCAGGTCTTCCTCGTGTTCCACTTCCTGCTCCAGGATGGTGAGCACAATATTGTAGGTGACCGGGTCCGGGTCCTTGACCACTCTGAGCAGTTCCTGGTACACATCAATGGCGCACTGCTCGCCAGCGATATTCTGGGCCAGGATCTTCTTGACATGCGCGTCGGTGGGGGCTTCGTAACCGCAGTGGGTGGTCTTCAGCCATTCTTCGGGGCTGATCAGCGGGGTGCCGCCCAGTTGGATGATGCGCAGCGCCAGCATATCGGCGTGCGCCAGCTCTTCGGTGGCGTGTAAGAGAAGCTCGGCAGCCACGGCATCTTTCATGGGGCCTTTGACGATCTTGGCGCCCAGCCAGTACTGGTAATAGGCCAGCCATTCATCGGCAAAAGCCTGATTGAGCATGCCCAACAGCACTTCCACGTCCATACCCACAATTTGACGTCCTTTGGTTCCCATGACTCGCTCCTTTTGTAATTTATTTTTTACACCAGTTATGATTGTTTATTTTATCACGATCTATTTGCGTTTCCCCTTGAGCAGTGCGGGCGGAGTTTTCTGTTGGGCACGCTGCAGCCAGACTAGCACCACGCCCTGCAGGGCGAGGCCCACCAGGCTGTACAGCAGGCCGCGCACGATCAGCTCATAGATCTCTACGGCAGGGGTGGCTGCCAGCCACAGGAAGCCCAGCCAGCCCAGGGCCGAGGCGACGATCCACAGCCAGACCTGGTTGAAGTGCTGCCGGAGCAGCCGCCACTGCGGCAGGGCGACCGCCGCCCCACTCAGGGCCAGCCACAACGCATCATCCAGCAAGCCTTCCAGCGGCAGGCGCACCAGGCTGGCGAGTATAAACACCAGCACCGCCAGCGCAAAGCCCGCCAGGGTGTATCTCAGCCAGCGCTGCGCACCGGGCAGCAGGCTGCGCAGCACCAGCGACTGCGAGAAGCCCAGGGTGAGCCCCACACTGAGCAGGATGACGTAGGGCAGGGGATCACCTTCGCGAATCCCGGGCTGGCCGGTGATCTTGCCGTTCAGGAAAACCCCCAGCCCCAGGCCGATGAACCAGCCAAATGAGCTGAACAGCATCCACTGCACGAAGAGGATGATGGGGGAGAGCGGTTTGGATGGTGCAGTAGTCATGGTGGGATGCCTCCAGGAGGGGATAAGGGCTGGCAGGGCGTCGGAGCAAGCTCTGACAGAGCTTGCTCCTTACGGGGACCGACTCGCCTGTTGGCTTAATTGTACAACAGATGATAAGGCAACTATCTTGTAGATTTCTACCTGGTTTAATCCATCCCAAGACGCAAATTAATATTCCCTAAGCTAGTGGTCCCGGTGCATCCACTTGATGATCTATCCCGTAAATATGATCATCGTGTAATTCACTGAAAGCAGCATAACAAATCGGGTTCTCAACCAGCGAATTACTGAAGTTCAGGATTTCTAACCAATTTGCGAGCAGCACTTCCATAGGAAGCCCATAATTAGGAGATTTGGAATGCGAAACAAACCAGTGACCGGTATTTTTTCGAAGACACCAACCCTGCTAACGATGCTGCTATTCGGGGCGATGATCTTGTCCGCCTGCGCTTCACCAGCGGCTGCAACGGTTGCCCCGACGACTGCACCTCAGGTGCCAGGCTCTCTTGCCGAGACAGTCGCGCCCGCCACATCGCCCACCTCTGCTCCAACAGAGGCGCCTGCCGCGCCATCTGAAGAAGACCCCTCTGAAGCAGAGCTCAACCTTGCCACACATCCGACGCTGGGCCAGATGCTCGTGGGCGAGAACGGCATGACCCTGTACATGTTCACCAAGGATACAGCCGATACGAGCAATTGTGACGCCGCCTGTCTGGACAAATGGCCCCCACTGCTTACCCAGGGCCAACCCGTGCTGGGTGAGGGTGTGGATCCCGCGCTGGTCAGCACAGCCACGCTGGCGGACGGTTCCATGATCGTCACGTACAACCACATGCCTCTGTACTATTGGTACATGGACTTTACTGCGGGCGATACCGACGGTCAGGGCGTCAGCGACGTCTGGTATGTCGTCGGATCAGATGGTAACCCGATTGGGATGGACGGCGCTAATGCTAACGCGAATGCCAATGACAACGATAACAGCAACACGAACGCCAACCAGAATTCGAACGATAACGCTGGCAATAACAACTATCTGGACGATTATGACTATGGGGATGGCTGAAACGGGGCCAGGATGAGCTAACTCGTGAGCTGTCCCGGTTAATCGTTCACTTACCGACCCACTTGATGCTGGGCTGTTTCATGTCTGAAGGCCAATCCACCTGCAGGCGCGGGATCAGCGAGGCCAGCCCGGAGGCTAGCAGCCGGCTGATGCGGCGTGCCTCGGCGGCAGAACGCACTGGGATATAGGTCCGATACTGAGGATCCTGCCCACCCTGTCAGTCGATCTCTTCGCGGAATTCGTAGAAATAGAGCTGCCCGCAGGCCGTGCACTGCAAGAGCCGCCGCATGTGGTGGGAGTCGTCGAGGTATGTTTCGAGGACGGAGAAAGCACCTGGAGCGAGGTCGGCGGGGGTGAGGTCAGCTTTTAGCCGCAAGGGGCAGCGGGCGGGACGGTTGGAGAGCATGTAGGCAATATCAATCGCCGGCCGGCGGCCCCTCAGCGGCGTGCGCATCGGGAGCGGTGTGGGCTCCGCCAGTGTTCTCCTGAAGAGCGGTAGGTGCTCTCGCCCACCACACCAGCAGCAGCCCCGGCAGCACAGCGGCAAACACTCCCCCAACCACGACACGCACGATCAGCTCCTCCAGCGATTGGGACGGGTTGGCGACCAGGGCCAGGAACACCAGGTAACCGAGCGCCGAAGCCGGCAGCCACAGGGCGGCGCGCGGGTAACGCCGGCGCAGCAGCCACCATTGCCCGGCCCCCAGCGCCAAGCCGATACCTACCAGCAATAGGGCGTTCGATAGGAAGCTATCCCCCGGCACGCCCAGCGCGCCCAGCAACCAGATCCACAGCGCCGCCAGCAGGCCGCCCGCCAGAGTAGCACTCACCCAGCGCCCCACGGACGGCAGGACCCCGCCCAGAGCAAGCCCCTGGGCCAGGCTGGTGAGCAAGGCAGCGCCCAGCAGCATGGCATAGGACATTAAGCGATCCTCGTTCACCCAGCCCAGCTGCGCCAGCCAGGTGGTGACTCCAGCAGCCAGGCTCAATCCGGTCGCCCAGCCGAAGGCCGTGGCAATCAGCCAGCGCCACAGCAGGTTTAACTGGGGAAAGAATAGCGAGAGTACGTGCATGGGAGGCTCCTGAAGGGGTAAGATCGGGGACGGATGCCCCGGGGTACCGGGGACGGGATGCGCGCCGTGTGATGCGATTGTACAGGAAAATGCGATGGGAGGGGGAATGAATTCAGGCGCGGCGCGTGCTCAGAATTTCTTTGAACGAGCGTTGGCGCGTTTCCTGGCTTTCACAGCTTTCACTACCTGCCAGAGCACGACCAGAACTGCTCCCGTAGCAAAGAACAGGTACGTACTCAGCGGCTCGGGGAGCAGCATGGAGGCGTTGATCGGGTTGGGGTTGAAGAACAAAGCAACCCGGATGATCGCCCAGAATGCCCATGCGTAGACTAAGCTGCGAAGACCGTTTCTTCTGTTTTGGAGTGGGGCGAGCAGGATTAAGGGCCAGAAATCGAAAAGGAGATCGATAACGGTGAAGAGGAGTTCGAAGAATGTGGGGAGCATCGGTGAAGTTCCTGATAATTGGTTTTAGTCAACTACGGGTTTTGTTTGCCTGCAATTGGGATAATTTTTACAACCGTAAAATTGCTTGCCTTTGTGCTCGCCCTGCCCCACCGTCCTTAGCACCATGGGAATTCCGCATTTTGGGCATAATCGAGCCGGGCTAGGTGATTCGTTGAGGATAGGCTGGTCTGGTGATGGCGGTTTGACCATCTCTATTTTCAGATACGGGGCTAGCTGGTCTTCTATATCTCTTGTGTTGTAAGCGTGTTGGGCAGGTACCCTGCACAAAGATAATCGAGCAGCCTCGAAAACATTCCCTAAAAATTCATCGCGTTCTTGACGATCCGAGTTTTTATGTGATGCATCATCCAGCTCGATACCCAGGATAGGCTGCATAGTTGTGGAATCGCACACCAGGAAGTCGATATGGCGCTGGGCGATGCGGCTCAGATAGGCCAGGTTTTGATTCGGGCGAGCCACAAAGAATATGTCTGCCAGCCTGACTTTTGACTGGATCACAAACCGAGGATTTAAAATAGAGGACAGGACTTTATAAAAAGAAAATTCAGCTGGCGATAGAAAATCATCCCGCACACGATAGGGAAGAGTTTCTGATTCTGTATACTCATTTGACGGCTCAATCGTGTAAGACGTTATTTTGGGCGAAGGTTTAAGAAATGGGAAAATCTTGCTCAGGCAGCCGGGGTTTTCAGTTGTATTGGCAGTCATGATTGTTAGTGTCCTGTATTGGTCTTACTCTAATTCTGAAGGTTTGGATGATTTTAGGCAATTTAATAATATACATAGTGGCACAATCTTACAGTTACTATCTTTTGGCTACACTCTCCTCCCAAAACTGGTAATAACTTTCCCGAGTTTTCAGCAAGTATGACAGACTCTGGGTTACCAGGAAAACGAAGCCACGCAGAGACGTGTATGGGAAAGCATTGTTTTTTGGATCAACCACTTTCTATATTAACGTAGATTCAACTCACAAGTGCAACTTTGATGGTTGAAAGAGGCAAGCTGGAGTAGGATAAGCCTCTCAAGACCGCCAAGTCAAAGGAGTGCTTATGAGCTACAAACAGCTTGCCCAGGAACAAAGATACCAGATATATGCCTTGTTGAAAATGGGTCATAATCAAACGGAAATCGCAGCCGTGATTGGCACGCATAAATCCAGCATAAGTCGCGAGCTGGGCCGTAACAGCGGACTGCGAGGCTACCGGCCCAAGCAGGCTCATCACAAGGCGCTTAATCGCCGCAATCACAGTCGAATGCGCATCCTGTCGGAAACATGGGAGCTGATCGAAGCAAAGCTGCGTTTGGATTGGAGCCCAGAGCAGGTCTCGGGGTGGTTGAGTAGGCAGCATGCCGTTCAGGTCAGCCATGAGTGGATTTACCAGCACATTCTGACGGACAAACAAGCGGGAGGCGATCTGTATCGTCATTTGCGCTGCCAAAAGAAACGGCGCAAACGCTACGGCAGCTACGACCGGCGCGGCCAGCTGCCAAACCGGGTGAGCATTGAGGAGCGACCGGAAATCGTCGAGAAACGCCAGCGGATCGGTGATTGGGAAGTGGACACCCTGATTGGCAAAGGGCATCACCAGACCATTGTCACCTTGACAGATCGCAAGTCGCGTTTCGCCTTGCTGCGCAAAGTGGATCGACGCACTGCCGACCAGGTGAGTGGGGCTGTGATTGGGCTGCTCCAACCAGTTATGGATCGTTTGCATACTCTCACCGCAGATAATGGCAAGGAATTTGCTGAACACGAAAGGATCACCCAAGAACTGCAAGCGGATTTCTTTTTCGCTCATCCGTATGCTGCCTGGGAAAGAGGTGCGAACGAGAACATGAATGGTTTGATCCGACAATACATTCCGAAGAAATATGATCTCGCTTCAGTCAGCGACGTGGATGTGGTATGGATTATGAACCGTCTGAATCATCGTCCCAGAAAATGCCTTGATTTCTTATCTCCTTTTGAGGTATTCTTTGATCAGTCGGTTGCACTAACGAGTTGAATCCAAGAGATATAAAAATCCTGACAATCCTGGATATCCATGTAAATTACTGGGGATTAAAATCCGCCCTACAGAGGGACAGGCTGATTGAACCCGTTCCTACGGGCGCCCTACGCGCCGGATGGCGTGCCAGGACACTTAATCCTGAACAAATCGCCACACGTCATTCAAGTTCCCGCTGTCACTGGCGCCGCCCATGACCACAATACTGCCGTCGGGCAGCACCACGCCCCTGGATGATCTTGCCGACCAGGAGGCGGTGGCCAGCTGTACCCAGGTCGCGCCGTAATCCTTGGAACGCCACATATCATTCCGATAGTCTCCAGCGTAGCCGCCCATGAGGATAATGCTGCCATCCGGTATCACGACACTAATGTGCGCTTCTCTCGCCGCCCACGGAGCGCTGGCGTTCATCAGCACCCAGGTAGCGCCCTGGTTGGTCGAACGCCACACATCTCTCCGACGGCCGACGCTAGTCCCTTCAAACCCAAAGCCGCCCATTAGCACCACGCTGCCATCCGCCAGCACCACGCTTTGATGGTTCCCGCGTGCCCCCCATTCTGCATGATTGACCATCAGGGTCCAGTTTGCTCCCTGGTTGGTCGAACGCCACACATCGTTCCAGAGGGTGCCAGAGCTGCTCAGGCCGCCCATCAGGAGCATGCTATCATCGGGCAGCACGACGAGTGTGTGAAAACTCCGCGCTGACCATTCAGCGGCGGCAGTCTGCTGCGTCCAGGTGGCGCCCTGGTCGGTGGAAATCCACACATCATTGTGGAAAGCGCCGTCATAGCCACCAATCAGAACGATATCCCCGCCGGGCAGCACCACGCTGGCGTGCATTCTTCTGGCTGACCACTCTGCGGCGGCCGTCTGCTGCTCCCAGGTGGCGCCCTGGTCGGTTGAAATCCATACATCATTGCGGTAAGCGCCGTCATAGCCGCCCATCAGCACGATACTGCCGCCGGGCAGGACCACACTGGAATGGCCGTATCTTCCGCTCCACTCTGCGCCGGGGGTCAATTCGGTCCAGGTACCGGTGAGCTCGCTTTGGGTGGTGAAGGACCAGTAGGCTGTGTCAGCGCCATTGGCATAGGTGGCGCCGTAGCTATTACTGGCGCGCACCTGCCAGTAGTAGGTGGTCAGATCTTCCAACCCGCTGATGACCGCCTGGCTGGTTGCACCGGCGCTCACCCAGTCGAGGCAGGCATCGTCGTCCGTGGTGTCGTAGCAGTAGGCGTAAGACTCCACATAGCTGCTGTTGCCCCAATCCAGGGTAAGGTCGGTCGTCACCCGGCCGGTCGCGCCGTCAGCGGGGCTGAGTTTGGCAAAACTGCCCGGCAGGCCGCTGCTCGTAGTAAAGGCCCAATAGGCCGCCTCGGTGCCATCGGCGTAGGTCACGCCGTAGCTGTTGGCAGCGCGCACCTGCCAGTAGTATGTAGTGGTCGCATCCAGCCCGGTAATGACAGCCTGGGTGGTTGCGCCGCTGGATATCCAGCCAGTGCAGGCGTTGTCATCGGTGGTATCGTAGCAGTAGTCGTATGTTTCCGCGCGGCTGCTGGCGCCCCAATCCAGGTTCAGGCTGCCCGGAAACAGATTGGTCGCACCATCCACGGGGCTGAGCTTGGAGAAGCTATCCGGCAGGCCGCTGCTGGTAGTGAATGACCAATAGGCTGCGGCATCGCCATTAGCATAGGTGGTTCCCACCACGCTGACCGCCCGCACCTGCCAGTAATAGGTAGGGGAGGGTTCCAGCCCAGAGATACTCGCCTGGCTAGTGGTGCCAGTGCTCACCCAGTTGGTACATGCATCGTCGTCCGTGGTATCGTAGCAGACCTCGTATCGCTCTGCCTGTGAGCTGGTGCTCCAATCCAGCGTCAGGTCGGGCGGGTGCACGACGGCGCCATCGGCGGGGCTGACTTTCCCAAAGGCGCCGGGAGGCGGCAGTTCGGCGTTCCAGGTTCCGGTGGCTGTGCAGCCGGCGTTGGTGTAGAAGAAGGTGCCGATGGCTGTGGTGAAGGAAGTGAACTGGCCGCGGATATAGCCCGTGCTATGATCTAAGTTAAAGGAGCCGTCCACAATCGGGATCTCGTCCAGATTGGCAATATTGCGCTCTTCACCACAACTATCCCAAAAGCTTAGGGCTATTCCAAGTTTGCCTGCGAGGAGGTCGGATTCGGGGATGCGGCAATACGGAGTATCTTGTACCTCGAAACCAATCTCACTGTCGCCGCCCTGGCTGGTCACGCCGGACCACATGCCGGTTGCAGGGCAACCCGAAGCCACGGTGACTTCCACCGACTCGATGTTGCTCCAGTCGCTCTCGCTATTAGAGCTGGAGGCGCGCACGCGGTAGTAGTATGTACCGGTGAACCTGTCGCTGATGTCGACGGAAGTAGCTGCGCCGGTATAGGCAGTGCCCGGATTAGCAAAGTCAGCGGCGCTGGCCTCCTGCAAAGTATAGGATGCCGCTCCGTCCGAGGCGCTCCAGCTGACAGTGTAGCTCGCCAGTCCGTCTGGATTGTTGATGGACTGCAGCACCGGCGCAGCCAGGGTAAACGGGTAGGACTTCATCACCAACGGCAGGTAGACAAAGCCATCCTCGGCGTCTTCACTGGCAGGCATCCGGTCGCTCATCCCCAGAGCGACTCCCGAACTGGCGGATTGAAGAAGCGGCGCAGCAAGCCAGAGGGCAGCCAGGATCAGCCCAATGATCAGAACCACGGCTATTCGGATATGGAATATACTTTTTAGCGATAGTGGGATTCGTTTGTCAGACATGGCTATTCCCTTCAACCCGTCAAACGATTTGTGGCTAGGAACGCGTGGATGGTTTCGTCCAGGGTGGTTACGAGCGAGGAGAATTCAGGCGCGAGGTTAGCCAGTAGGTTGTCAATGAATGCCTGGGATGCTGGACAGGTCATGATCCTTCCTAACCAATAGACAGAATTTACCCCCGGCGGTTTGACGACACGGTTAGATCATAGCTTAAGTTGCAGCCAAATACAACCATCCTGTCAAAATTGCAACGATCTCAATCGGGGAATTGACATGGATGAGCAGAATTTTTTAGACAGGCGGATTGAAATCCGCCCTACAGGCGCCCTACATGTCCAGCTCCACCCGGTACATGTCGGCTTCCTTGAACACCGCAAAGCCAAACTTCTGAAACAGGTGCAGCATGGCGTCGTTATCGTCGAGCAGGTAGGCCAGCACTTTGCGGATGCCGCGCTGGCGGGCGATCTCCAGGATATGGCGGGTCATCTGGCTGCCCAGGCCCTGCCCCTGCCATGGGTCGCCCAGCACGATGGCATATTCGGCGCTCTCGTTGTAGGGGTCGGCGATCAGGCGCACCACGCCCAGCATGCGCTTGCGCCCCGCCTCGCTCAGCTCGGCAATGATGGCGATCTCGCGGTCGTAATCGATCTGGGTGTAGTGGATCAGCATCTCGTGGTCGGCTTCTTTGATCGGCCCGAAAAAGCGGAAGCGCTTGGTCTGGTCGGAGAAGGTGGCGAACATTTCCGCTTGCATCCCCTCGTCTTCCGGGCGGATGGGGCGCAGCAGCACGGGCTGCCCGTTCTGCATGTGGATGGTGGTTTCATATTCGCGCGGATAGGGGCTGATCACCAGGTGGGCGTAGGGTTTGACGGCTTTGCCGGCGACCGCGGGGTCCAGGGTGATCTTGGCGTCCAGCACGATGCCGCCGTGTTCGTCCACGGCAAAGGGGTTGATATCCATCTCCTGGATCTCGGGGAACTCGGTGAGCAGGTAGGCGAATTTATACAGCAGGAACTGGATAGCATTCAAATCCACGGCCGCTTTGCCGCGATGCCCTTTCAGCAGGGTGGCGATCTTGGTGCCATCTATGAGCTGCTGGGCGAGCACCATATTGAGGGGTGGGATGCCGATATTCACATCCCGGAACACATCCACCGCCACGCCGCCCATGCCGAAGACGATCACGGGCCCGAAGATGGGGTCTTTTTTGGAGCCGATCAGCAGCTCGTAGCGCTTGGCGACCATCTGCTGCAGGTACACGCCGTGGATGCGGGCCTCCGGCATGGCAGCCTGGGCGGAGGCAAACAGGGCGTGATAGGCCGGCTCGATCTCCACCTCGGACTGGATGCCCTGCAGCACCCCGCCCACTTCGGCCTCGTAGATGATATCCGGGGAGACGATTTTCATCACCAGCGGGAAGCCGAGCTGTGCGGCCAGCGTGCGCGCCTCCGCCGGGCTGGCCGCCAGTCCACCCGCCGGGACGGGGATCTCATAATTGCTCAGCATCTGCCGCACTTCCGGGTAGGTGAGCGTGTACCTGCCGGTGGCGGCGATATCGTTGATGATCTGGCGGTTGCTGGCAGGGTGCGGCGTGAAGGCGTGCGGGATGGTGGCGGGCGTCTCGGTGAGCAACTTCAGGTTGCGCTGGTACTCGACCATATTTAGGAACGAGCGCACGGCATCTTCCGGCGTCTCGTAGGCCGGGATATGCGCCTGGTCCAGGATGCGCCGCCCATCGGCCACGTCTTCTTCGCCCATGAAGGCCGCCAGCAGCGGTTTAAAAGAATCTTTGGCGACTTCCACGATATCCCTGGCGACAGCGGTGGCGTCGGTCGTCGCCAGCGGGGTCAGGACCGCCAGCACGCCGTCCACATTGGGGTCTTTCAAGCAAGCCTGCAGCGCCTGGCGGTAGCGGGCCGGGTCAGCGTTGCCCAGGATATCATAGGGGTTGCCGCGGCTCCACACGCGCGGCGGCTGGTTGTTGAAGTGCTGCAGCGTCTGGGGGGAGAGGCTAGCCAGGGCGCCCTTCTGCTCAGTGAGGGCGTCGGTGGCGATCACGCCCGGCCCGCCGGCATTGGTGACGATCGCCAGGCGGTTGCCCCTGGGGTGGCGCTGCATGGAAAGGGTCTTGCCGCAGTCCAGCAGCTCGGCAATGCTGCCCACGCGCAGGATGCCGGCGCGTTTGAAGGCCGCGTCGAAAATCTGGTTGCTGGCGGTCAGGCTGCCGGTATGCGAGAGCGCTGCCCGCGGGCTTTCCTGGCTGTGGCCCACCTTGAGCACGATGATCGGCTTGCTGCGCGCAAAACTGCGCGCCGCGCTCATAAAGCGCCGCGCCTGGGCCAGGGTTTCCATATAGATCAGGATGGCTTTGGTCTCAGGATCATTCCCCAGGTAATCGATCAGGTCGTGGAAGCCGATATCCAGCATGCTGCCCACGGAGATGAAATGCGAGAAACCGACATTTTCCTTGGCCGACCAGTCCAGGACGGCGTTGCACAGGGAAGCGCTGTAGGAGATGAAGGCCAGGCCTCCCTGATGGGTGGTGCGGCGTGCAAAGCTGGCATTCAGGGTTAACTTGGGGCGGATAAATCCCAATGAGTTGGGGCCGAGCAGGGCCATATTGTTAGCCTGGACGATCTCCCGGATCTGCTCTTCGAGTTGGGCGCCCGCGGGGCCGGCTTCGGAGAAACCGGTGGCGATCACCACGGCCGACAGCACGTGGCTGGCGGCGCATTCCTGCAAGATGCCCGGGACCGTGCTGGCCTGGGTGGCGATGATTGCCAGATCGACCTTCTGCGGGACATCGGCGATATTGGCGTAGGCTTTGATGCTCTGCACCGCATTGTGATGCGGGTTGACCGGGTAGACCGGTCCGGGGAAGCCGCCGCTGATCAGGTTGCGAAACAGGGCATAGCCGATCCTGCCGGGGATCGAGGAGGCCCCGATCACGGCGATGGACTTGGGGTTGAAGAGTGTTTCGAGCTGTTTGGGATTCATCTTACGTGTGGTCCCCTGGGCAGTGCACCCGAGTACTCTTGCAGATTATGATTTAATTTGGCCGGATGGATGGCGGGTAAGACGCGCGCGCCCGCCAGCTCACTTGGGCGGCGATGCTGGCGGGCGTGGAGGTGCCGATGGAGCCTGTTAATTCAGGCAGGGTTGAAGCTTAACGGCAGGCTGCGCCCGGCGTTAAACTGGTTTCTTGGTGGGCAGCTTGCTCTTCTGTTGTTCCTGTTTCTTCTGCTGCTGCTGCTTTTTTTGCTTGTCGGACTTGTTCTTCTCTTTCTTGCCGCCTTTGTCTCCCATGACATATCTCCTTGTGGGCCTTGCGCCCTAGCAGAATGATCGAGGCATCCCGAGCCAGCCTCGTCGCACCAATTATAGCCCACTTGGGGCAAGTGGAAGATATTTTAAGCCAATTGGAACAGATTATTTTATCCTGGTAATCCTGGATATCCATGTATGATTGGCTGGATTCTCCAGCCAATTTAACAGGCGGGTTGAAACCCGTTCCTACGGGCGCCCTACATTCCGTAGCCGGCCGGGGGGATGCCGAGAGCCTGGATCAGGCGCGCCCAGTAGTTGACCTGGGCGGCGGTGCTGGCCAGGATGACGAGCTCGCGCTCGCTGAAGTGCTGCCTGAGCTGGCTGATGAAGGCAGGCGGGAAGCTCAGCGGGCTGGCAGAGACCAGGCAGGTGTATTCCAGCGCCAGGCGCTCGCGCTCGCTCATACTGGCCAGGGGCTCGGGGGCGCCTTTAAGGCTCGCCTGGGGGGCGAGCACGAAGGCCGTGGCGGGCGCTACAGGTGCCTGGAAGCTGGTGGCAAGCTGGTGCAGGTAACTGAGCTCAGCGGGGGTGATGCCTTTGGAAGCGGCCTGGTGGCCGTTCATATCGATGCAGAAGGGGCAGTTCACGGCGTAGGAGGCCTGCATGCGCACCAGCTTGAGCAGGCGGGCGTCCAGGCCCTCGTCCAACCGGCCGCCGCCGTGCGCCACCAGCGCTTCCAGTACGCCGGAGCCGAGGGCGGCCTTCGGGTACCAGGCCAGCAGGCGCGCCGGCAGCATGCGCTTGCCGGTGATCTTTTCCGAGACCCAAATGCCCAGCCTGAGCCAGAGCGGGATGCGCGCGGGAGGGGCGATGAAGGCGCTCATGCGGGGATATAGGGAGCTTGCTCGTCGATATTACCCACAAACTGGGGCAGGCGCGTGTGGCCCAGCATCTGGCGGATGGCGGCGTTCTCGCCGGTGTGGAACCAGTAGTGGTAGATGGTGCGCTGCAGCAGCGAGCCGAACATGCGCTTGCCCGGGGAGCCATCCTTGTTCAACCCCGGCGCCTGCAGGTCGGCGGTGGTAACAGTATGCAGCCATTCGTCCGCCAGGGCAGTGATCCGCCTCCAGGCGCTGAGGACATCGATGAAGGGCGGGGTGCTGGCGGGGGCGCCATAGGCAAAGGCAGCGTCGATCCTGGGGAAGGGTAGCCTGCGCTCAGCCGGGGGCTGGCTGTAGTAGATGAAGTAGCGCTGCTCCTGCCAGGCCAGGTGGCCGATATTCCAACTGATACAGTTCATGGGCAGGAAACGCTGGGCGGCGTCTGCGGTGGTAAGGCCGCGCAGGCCACGCTTGAACTCGCTGCGGGTGAAGAGCAGCTGGCGGACCAGGGGATGAAGATCGGGCATGGGATGTACTCCTGAAAATAAGAATTTACATGGATAGATAGGATCGGATATTCAAGCGCATCGCAGGTTGAAAACCTGCGCTACAGTTTAGTGACCTGCGTGCCGGCGAGTACATCATACAGCGCCTGGTGTTTTTTCGAAACCAGTATGGCGATGGCATTTGCCCCTACCAGCACCCAGACCACGATAAAGCCAACCACGACCCATGGGGCCGGATCATATCCCGCGCCAGTGAGCTGCCAGATGCAGGTATGTGCCAGCTCCCAGGGGATGAACTTCAGGGCGGTGCGCAGCAGGGCGCGCGCCACGCTCAGGCGGGAGCCAGCCGTATCGACAACCTGCAGGTGCATGCGGCGCTTGCCCCAGGTGGACTGACGGGGAGAGGCTTCGCTGAGGGCAAAGTACAGGCTCACCGGCAGGGTGACAGTGACGAAGCCGAGCAACTGACCGAGCAGAGGATTGGCCGAAACGCGTTCGCTGAAACCGGGAAAGATACCAATCAGGGTGACGCCAACCCACAGCAGCAACAGGAGATAGCCGCCCAGGATGAGATAATCCAGGGCAAAAGCCAGCAGGCGCGGCAACAAACCGGCGTAAGATTGCGCTTTCGTATCCATATTTTTCTCCAGTAAACCCAACCGCGGCAACCAGTAAAGAACGAGGAGATGCAGTTCAAGAGGGTAGCACCAGCCCTCTCTCGAATTGGGTACCTATATCATACCGGAAATCTCCACCTGGGGCAAACTTGATAGAATCGATCTGGCGGCCTCTTCTTGTGGATCTCGGCGCGAGTCGATCTTGTGATTCGGGGCAAAAAATGTTATCCTAGGGTATCAGCACGACGGATTTCGACCATTAAGGAGGCAAACATGGCAGGCAAAGATAAAGGCAAAGACAAGGGTATGAAGAAGCGCAAGAAGAAAGAGAAAGAGAAAAAACCCATCGCAGCCAAGACTCCTTGATCTTCACGACATTCGTATAAAAGCCCCCTGCATGCCAGCCGCCCGGGGGCTTTCTGTTTTCTGGAAGGGTCGGCGCGGCCAGGGCGAATCTCTGGAGTTTACTTGTCATGCATGGTCAGGCCATTTGGATTATGATTGGGGCAAACAAACGCACCAACAAGAGGCTGACCATGACCAAAAAACTGGGATTGCTTATCGGGGGGATGCTGTTACTTGCGGGGCTGCTCCCGCTGATCGTATTGGCCGGGGCGGAAGGCGCGCTGGCGCTGGTCTCCATCGTGGACTTGACGGTGACGGTGGATCAGGAGATCCTGTGCAACCCGTGCAGCGGGACGCTCCACTGGGACGATGCGGCAGACAGCAGCACGCCTATCTACGCCGACGATAACGACCTGGACCACAGCTTCACCTATGCGCAAGCCGGCTGCTACGAGCCCGTCCTGGTGGTGCTCAACAGCGAGACGCTGGAAGAAGCCAGCTACAGCGTAGGCCCGCTGGCAGTCGGGACGGATGCAGTGTGCGAAGCGCCGCCTGTGCGCCTGGCGTTCTTCCCGCAAGTCA
>Ga0105106_10001247_pt1 | contig 18217 bp, 15 predicted proteins | sample PPLLaktember2015_5_FD_79109 | JGI IMG/M metagenome (GOLD analysis project Ga0105106, IMG submission 79109) | Freshwater sediment microbial communities from Prairie Pothole Lake near Jamestown, North Dakota, USA - PPLs Lake P8 Core (1) Depth... | ecosystem: Environmental > Aquatic > Freshwater >...
ATCAGCGACGCGTCCCGTGCCGAGCTCGATCGCGTGCTGCGCCAGTCGGGCGCGGGCGAGGCGGCGAAGCCGTGACGGCGCTGCTGACGCGCGAGGCGTACGAGGCCGACGAGCGCCGGCGCCTCGCGCCGTACGCCGTCGCGAGCGCGACGTCACGCGGCCGCGTCGTGCACGAGCCCGAACACCCGCTGCGCACGGCCTTCCAGCGCGATCGCGATCGGATCGTCCACTCGCGCGCCTTCCGCCGCCTCGAGTACAAGACCCAGGTCTTCGTGCACCACGAGGGCGATCACTACCGCAACCGCCTGACGCACACGCTCGAAGGCGCGCAGATCGCGCGCACGATCGCGCGCGCGCTGCGGCTGAACGAAGAGCTGGCCGAGGCGATCGTGCTCGCCCACGACCTCGGCCACACGCCGTTCGGTCACGCCGGCGAGCGCGCGCTGCACCAGCTCCTCGCGCCGGACGGCGGCTTCGAGCACAACCGCCAGACCCTGCGCGTGATCGACCTGCTCGAGGACCGCTACCCCGGGTTCCGCGGCCTGAACCTGACCCAGGAGACGCGCGCGGGCGTGCTCAAGCACGGCGCCGCCTGGAGCCATCCGCTTCCGTTCCCGCCGGCGACCGCGAGCCCGAGCCTGGAGGCCCAGCTCGCCGATCTCGCCGACGAGATCGCCTACACGAACCACGACCTGGACGACGGCCTGCGCTCGGGCCTGCTCTCCCTCGAGCAGCTCGAGGCCGAGCCCCTCTGGCGCGAGACGCGCGCGGCCGTGGTCGCCCGCATGCCCGGCGCGAGCGAGCGCGTGCTCCGGGCCCAGACCATCGTCGCGCTGATCAATCGCCTCGTGACGGACGTGATCGAGGCCAGCGCCGTGCGGCTCGAGGCCGCGAAGCCCGGCAGCGCGGAGGCAGCCCGCGGCCTGGCGGAGCCCCTGATCGGCGGCTCCCCGGAGCTCGCTGCGGCGGCCGGGGCCCTGAAGGCCTTCCTGTTCGAGCACCTCTACCAGCACCCGCGGGTCCTGCGCATGAACCGCAAGGCCGAGCGCATCCTCGGCGACCTCTACGCCATCTACCGGGACGAGCCTCGCCAGCTGCCGCGGAACGTGGTAGACCGCTTCTCCGAGGAGGGGGAAGCCCGCGCGATCGCGGACTACATCGCCGGCATGACAGACCGCTTCGCGCTGGCCGAGCACAAGAAGCTCCTGGATCCCCATGAGCCCGTCTGAGCCGTCCCGCCCCCCCCAGGTCCCGGTCCACGTCGTGCTGGTGACCGCCCCGGACGCCGAAACCGGCGCCCGCGTGGCGAGATCCCTCGTCGAGGAAGGCCTCGTCGCCTGCGCCAACCTGATCCCCGCCGTGCGGTCGATCTACCGCTGGCAGGGCGCGGTGCAGGACGAGGCGGAGGTGCTGCTCGTGATGAAGACCCGGGCCGACCGGCTCGAGGCCGTGGCCGAGCGCGTGCGTGCGCTCCATCCCTACGACCTGCCGGAGGTCATCGCCCTCCCGGTCGCCGGGGGCAGCGCCCCCTATCTCGACTGGGTGCGGGGGGAGTGCGCGCCATGAGCCTGGCCCAGAGCTTCGAGCGCGCGGCCGCTGCCATCCCGGACCTGGCGGATGCGATCCGGCCCGCGAACGGTGACCCCGACCGCCTCCTCGCGGCCCTCGGGCCCGACGGCGGCGCGCGGGTCCTGGCCTGGCTGCTCGACCACGCCCCGGAAGACGGCGACGAGCTCGCCCTCGCCTGGAGCGAGACCGAGGCGGGGGCGAAGCTGGTGCTCGGGCTCGACGAGGCGGCGCTCGCGAAGCCGGGGAGGAAGGCGCTGCGGCGCGTGCTCCACTTTCTGCGCGCGCGTGGGCTCGCGGTGCCGAAGGCGGCGCCGAAGCCCGTCGTCGCCGCGCTCCCGAAGCTCGACGACGAGCTCGGCGGCGCGTTCCTCTCGCCGCTGGATGGCGCTGGCGCGCGCGTGGCCGTGCTGGTCGAAGCGCAGCCCGGCGGCGGCGCGCGGATCTTCGAGCTGATCCTCGACGAGGGTCGCGGCGTGCTCGAGGCCTCGGTCTACGACACCAAGCGCAGCGACGCGCGCCGCTTCGAGAAGCGCCTGCTGGAGCGCGAGCGCTTCGCGTCCCATCCCGTCGCCCTCGACTCGTTCCAGGCGCTGGTGCGGCGCTGCGCGGCGTCCCATCCGGCCGACCGCGCGCTGCCGCGCGCCTTCGTCGAATGGCGCAGCAAGCTCGCCGGCGCGCCCGCCGGCGCGCCGACGCCTGGCGACCTCGCGCGGACGGCGCTCGGCGACGAGCCCGCTGCCGAGCGCGTCGCGCGCGCGGCGGAGCTCGCGCGCGGGCGCGAGATCGGACCCTGGCCGCCGCCCGACGTCGCCGCGCTGCGCGACGCGGCGGAGCGCATCGCCGAGGCCGCGAAGAGCAAGCTCGTGGTCTCCGACGCGCAGCGGCGCGAGCAGATCGACGGCGTGCTGCGCGAGGCGTCGACCCAGGCCTACGGCGGCGCCTCGGCGCCGCGCACGGCGGCCCAGCTCGACGAGAGCGCCTGGGCGCTCTGGCGCCAGGGGCGCGACGACGACGCGCGCGCGTGTCTCGCGGCGGCGCGCGCGCTGCGCGAGGCGCCCGACGCCGAGAACGCCGTGACGAAGGCGCTGCTCGAGGTCGCGCTCGCGCCGGTGCTGCGCGCGGCGCAGGAAGCGGAGGATCAGGGTCTGATCGTACGGCCCTGAGCCCGCGCCGGAGGGCGCGGCTAGGAAGAAAGACGGATGCTGCTGGCGCAGTCGAGACTCTGGCGGGCGGTTCGCGCGAAGGGCGCGGGCGGCGTCGTCCTCTCGCTGCAGAAGGAAGGCCTCGCGGAGGACGAGCACGAGCTGCGCGACCTGCGCTTCGAGGTGCCGCTCGCCCGCTGGAACGCGGTCGTGAAGCACCTGCTGCGCGATCGCAAGCTGCTCGGCGGCATCCTGCTCGATTCTGCGAGCCACAAGGATCTGGTGGCGACGGCGATCGGAAGCGATCGCCTGCTCGCCGAGCTGCAACGCGTCGCCCTCGAAGCCACCGCCGCGTTGGTGGAGGCCGAGGTGCTGGTGCTGAGTCCCGCGCTGAAGGACGGGCCGGACGCCGACTGATCGCCGCGTGCGCGCCCAGGGGGCGCGGCGCGAGCGCCGGTGGTTCGGCCCCGAGGCGCGGCAAAAGGAGTCGAGATGCGGAGACGATTCGGACGACGACGACGGAACGGGGGAGACGACGGCGGGCGGAGCGGCGGCGGCGCGCCGGCGGACCCGCGCTGGCTCGAGCAGGTGGTCGCGGCCGGGCTGGTCGCGGTGCCGGCGCTCACGCCGATCGACGCGGACGAGCTGCCCGCGCAGCTCGCGGTCGCCGGCGAGGGCACCACCTCCGAGGGCGATCGCGTGGTGGTGTCGGTCGCCCGCAGCGGCGGCGACGCGCTCGTGGGCGCGCTCGCCGCGGCGACGCGGCTCCACGACACCGAGGATTTCCGGGGCTCGGTCCTCGCCGTCGCGGCGAGCTGGAGCGGGGCCGCGCGCAGGCGTCTCGGCGTCGTCGGCGATCTTCCGTTCCCGCTGCGCGCGAGCGCCGCGCCGTTCCTCGCCGAGAGCGCGGGAGAGATCGATCCCGAGCCGCTCGAGCCGCCCGCGGTGGTGCTGCCGCGCCAGCTCGTGCGCCATGTCTCACGTCCGCTCGAGCGCGATCTGTGCGCCCGTGCGATCGCAGGGATCGCGGGTCTCGCGGCGAAGCACGGCGGCGCGATCCGCGGCGTCGGCCGCAGCGTCGAGCTCGCCTTCGCCGCGCGCCGCGTGGCCGCGGTGCGCGTCGACGCCGACGGGATCCTGCTCGATACGCTCGTCGGCGGACGGCGCAGCGAGCGGCTGCAGAGCGCCGGCCTCGCCGAGGCCCTCGATCGCCTCGAGGGCTTCCTGCGCAAGCAGCTCTCGGAGCGCGACGGCGAGGAGGCGCTGCGTGCGCAGCTCCTCGAGCCCGTGGCCGAGCGCGCCGGGCTGCGCGACTTCCGGCGCTGGCCGCTCGGCGGCGCGGACCTCGACGCGCTCGACCTGGCCGGCGTGGATGCCGCGGGCCGCCCGGTCGTGGTGGCCGTGCGACGCCGCCTCGGCCTCGACAGCCTCGGCCCGATCCTCGATGCCGCGCTGCGCCTCGCACCCTCGCTGCCGGTGCTGCTGGACGAGATCGAGCCGCCGGTGCGCCTCGAGGCGCCGGCGCTGCTGCTCGCGGCGGAGTCCTTCGATCCCGCAGCGCTTCGCGTGCTGCGCTGCTTCGCGCTCGATCTGACGCGGATCGAGATCACCGGCGCGGGGGGCCGCGAGCCTTCGCTGCGCGTCGTCACCGGCGAGGCGGCGCCCGCGCCGCGCCTGCGCGAACCGACGCCGCGCCCGCGCGCGCCCGAGCGTGCGCCGGCGCCGTCCCAGCCGCCGGCGCCGGCGGCCGAACGCAGCGAGCGCCCCGCAGCCGCCGCGCCTCCGGCCGCACGCGAGCGCGACGTGGCGCCCACGTCGACCGCGCGCTTCGAGACGATCTCGGCCTTCGACCTCGACGTGGAGCCCGCCGAGGAATCCCCGCCGCCGCGCGCCGAGTGGGGTCGCCCCGCGACGCGCCCTGCCGCCCCCGAGCGCGCGCCCGAAGCCGAGCGCCCGCGCTTCGAGGAGATGTCGCTCTTCGATCTCGGCGAGGAGACGGCGACGACGGGCGGAGACGGCGAGGGCGGGCGGCGACGCCGCCGCCGGCGCGGTCGCGGTCGCGGTCGCGCACGCGGCGAGGCCGGCACGGCGAGCGAGGGCGACGCCGACGAAGAGGAAGAGCCCGGGCCCGTCCTCGACGTTGCGCCCCAGCTCGAGGCCGAAGCGCGGCCGCGCGAGGAGCGTGGCCGGGGTCGTGGTCGTGGGCGCGGCCGCGATCGTGGTCGCGGGCGCAGCGACGAGCCCGTGCGCGCAGGCGAGGCGGAGCCCTCCGAGCGCGGCGAGCGCGCGGAGCGCCCGGCGCGCGCGCGCGAGCTCGACGAGTCCGACGAGGATCACGACGAAGGGATCGTCCGGCTGTCGCCCGATGTTCCCGAGCTCCACGAGGAGCCCGAGCCCCACTACGAAGAGGAGGAGGGCGAAGAGGAGGGCGACCCCGAGCAGGAGCGCATGCGCCGCGAGCGCGAGCGCCGGCGACGGGCGCGCCTCGCGAAGGCGGACCCCGTGCCGGAGCCGGTCCATGCACGGCCCGCGCGCCCGCGCCGCGTCGCGATCCTGGCCCACGCCGATCGCGACTCCGTCGCGGCGGCCGCGCTGCTCGGTCGCGACCTGCGGCTGCTCGAGGGCATCTGGGTCTACCCGCAGTCGGAGCTGATGACGTTCTTCCGCGGTGTCACACCGGACCTGCGCGAGGACACGCCGATCCACGTGGTCGGCTTCACGGCGTCGCCGGCGCGCGAGACGATCCAGACGGCGTCGCTCTACCGCGACCGCCTCGTCTGGTACGACCATCATGCCTGGCCCCCGGAGGACCTCGAGGCCCTGCGCGGCGCGCTCGGCTCGGAGGCGGTGCACGTCGCGCCCCACGCGCGCAGCTCGCTGCCGCTGGTGCTCGGCAGCTTCACGCGCAGGAGCCGCTTCAGCGACAAGCTCGTGGATCTCGTCACGGGCCGCTTCACACAGCACGACTTCGAGCGCTGGGGTCGGCTGTGGTGGTGGCGGCTCGGCGAGATCTCCGGGCGCGTAGGCGACCGCCGCGCCGACCTCGAGCCGCTCCTCGTGGGCCGGCCGAGCGATCTCGCACGCGAGGCCAGCCACGCGTCGCCGGCGCCGCTGCCGGACGAGGTGGCGTTCGTCGCCGCCCGCGACTTCCGGCTCGTCCACTTCGGCGGCTACGTGCTGGTGGTGGTGCCGGTCGAGGCGGGCATCGATGCCGCTCTCGCTGCGCGCATCGCGCGCGAGCGCTACGGCGCACCGCTCTCGCTGGCGTTCCAGCAGGACGAGGAGACGCTGGTGCTCGGCGGCGACGACGCACACGCGCGGCGCTCCCTCGACCTGCTCGGCATGGTCGAGAACCTGGCGGAGAAGCACGCGTTCGTGGAGGCGCTGCCCGACGCCGACCACGTCGCGCGCTTCCGGGTGCGCGAGCTCGCGAGCCGGCCCGAGCGCCTCGAAGAGGTGCTGGCGTCGATCGCGATGGGCCGCTCCGTGTTCGAGGGCTGAGGAGGCACGGCCGTGGCGGCGAGCCGCGAGCCGTCGTCCGGGGCGAGCACGCCGGGCGCAGGCGTGCGGGGCGCGAACGCACCCGGCGCAGGCGGTCCGGGCGTGCGCGCGTCGGACTCGGCGAACCTGGTGGAGATCTTCTCGTCCGTACAGGGCGAGGGGCCTCACGTCGGGACCACGACCCTCTTCGTGCGCTTCGGCGTCTGCGACCTGCGCTGCGCCTGGTGCGACTCGGCGCACACGTGGGCCCCCGCGAAGGAGTTCCGGGCCGAGCTCGTGCGCGGCACGGGACGCTTCGAGACCCGACCGAATCCCGTGTCGCTCGAGGACCTGTGCGCGGCGGCCGAGCGTCTCGAGCTCGCGGAGCACCGCTTCGTGAGCTTCACCGGCGGCGAGCCGCTGCTCCAGCCCGAAGCGCTCGGGGCGCTGGCCCGCCGCTGGCGCGACGCCGGCCCGCGCCGCTTCCTCGAGACCCACGGCCTCGCCGCCGAGGCCCTCGAGACGGTCGTGGACGCGATCGACGTGGTCTCGATGGACTGGAAGCTCGCGAGCGACGTGCGGCGCGCGAGCGATCCCGCGCGCGGTCCGGTCGAGGATTTCCACGACGCCCACGTACGCTTCCTCGCCGTCGCCCGCCGCGCGCCCGAGCTGATCGTGAAGCTCGTCGTGACGACGGCGACCCGCGACGACGAGCTCGACGAGGTCTGCAGCCGTCTCGAGGCCCTCGCGCCGGACGCGCCCCTGGTGCTGCAGCCCGTGACGCCGGCCCTGCGCGTGCGCGAGACGCCGAGCGCCGAGCGGTTGCTCGAGCTCGTGTTCCGCGCCTCGCGCCGACACCGCGACGTGCGCCTGATCCCACAGACGCACAAGCACTACGGGGCACTCTAGGCCTGAGGTTCGCCGGCGCTCGCGCGGGGTCCCGCATCCCGCTCCAGGATCCAGCGCGCCGCGGCGTCGACGTCGGGCACCACGGCGACGTCCGCCGGCGCGCCGGGGTCGGGCGCTCCGTCCGCTCGCACCAGCACCACGTCGCGGCAGCCCGCCCGGCGACCCGCCTCGGCGTCGGCCGCGCGGTCGCCGACGACGAAGCTCGCCGCGAGATCTGCGCCGAGCGTGCGTGCGGCCTCGATCAAGAGTCCCGGGGCCGGCTTGCGGCAGGCGCAGCCGGCGTCCGGCAGATGAGGGCAGAAAAAGCTCGCCTCGAGGGCGATGCCCGAGCGCGCGAGGTCGTCCGCGAGGACGCGCTGGAAGGCGTGGAAGGCGGCGGCGTCGTAGAAGCCGCGGCCGATTCCGCTCTGGTTGGTGACGACCACGAGCCGGAAGCCCGCCCGGGCGAGACGTCCGAGCCCCTCCCGTACGCCGGGCAGGAGCGCGTAGTCCTCGACCCGGTGCGTGTAGCCGTGGTCGCGCACCAGGGTGCCGTCGCGGTCGAGGAAGACGAAGCGCGCGCTCACGCGCGCAGGCTATCACGCAGGGCGGCGAGCTCCTTGGCGTCGCCCGAATCGGGCCGGTCGCCGAAGCGTTCGGCCAGGTAGCGCTCGGTCAGACGCAGGAACGCGTCGGCGCCGGCGGGCGGAAGGCGCTCCGCGGCGGCCCGTGCGAAGTCGCGGGCAGGCGTCGTGGCGGCGCGCACCAGGCCACGTCGCGCGAGCAGCCGCAGCGCGACGCGATAGCTCGCGGGCACCGGGGAGCGCCGCCGCCGGCGGTACAGGGCCAGGCCCACGGCGCCGGCGAGGCCGATCGCGAGCACCAGCGCGATGCCCGGCGCGAGCTCGACGAGACGCGAGCGATCCGGCGCCGATCGCGGCGGCGCGGCGGCGGCGGCCGCGGGATCGCGCAGCGCCCGCCAGGCGCGGAACAGGCCTTGGAGCGCGTGGAGCTGATCCACGCGATCGAACTCGACGACGCGGTTGAACCAGAACAGCTCGAGGGCGCTGCGCAGCGCCTCGATCCGCTCGCCGATCGAGAGCGCCGCGGCGCCGCGCAGGCGCAGGTCGGGCGGGGTCGGATCGAAGGCGACCCAGCCGGCGCTCGCGAAATGGACCTCGACCCACGCGTGCGCGTCGGAGCCCGTGAGCTCGAGGAATCCGCCGATCGAGTTCTCGCGCCCGCCGGCGAAGCCGTTCACCAGGCGCGCGGGCAGGCCGACGTTTCGCGCCATCACCACCATGGCGCTCGCGAAGTACTCGCAGTGACCGGCGCGCCCGCCGAGCAGGAAGCGCTCGAGCGGCGAGACCGGATCCGTGGGATCGAGCTTCGGCGGCAGGTCCGTGTAGTGACCCGTGCGGCGCAGGAACGCTTCGAGGGCGAGCGCGCGGTCGACGTCGCTCGAGGCGTCGGCGACGGCCTCGTGTGCGAGGGCGGCCACGCCATCGCCGAGGGGCGGCAGGGCCAGGTAGCGCGCATCGCCGGCCGGGAGCGTCGCGTGGTCGGCGCGGAGCGCGGCGACGTTGCGCGGCGGCTCGTGGCTCGAGATCGCGTAGCGCACGCGGCCTCCGGCACCAGCGGGCGCGTAGAGCCCGCCCGTCGCGTCGCGCTGCAGACGGCCGAGGGGCCCCTCGATCCGGACCGGGTCGCCCGACGCGAAGAGCACGCCGCCGGTCACGGCCTCGCGCACGATCTCCTCGACCCGCGTCGCGCGCAGGCGCTTGCGCTGCTCGGGTGCGATCACCGACATGCCGAGCTCCGGATCCCCGGGCAGCGCGCGCCGACCGCCCGACGAGATCGACCAGCTCCTGCCGTCGAATCGGTCGAAGGCGAGGCCGCGCCAGTAGCCCTCGCCGGGCGCCGGCATGTCACCCATCAGCGTCGTCACGCGCAGCACCACGCTCGAGTCGCCGCGGATCCGTCCGAGGTCGCCGAGGGAGACCTGATCGGAGAAGCCCGCCTTCGGGATCGCGCTCGCCAGGAACGAGCTGCGCAGGAAGCCCGCCTGGATGCGTGGCAGCACCAGGAACAGGCCCAGGGCGACGACCAGCGACGCCGCCGAGGCGAAGATCGTGATGCGGAGCAGGCCCGTCCCGAGCGCGCGCGCCGCCGCGTCGCCGTCGCCCGCCTCGACCGCCTCCGTCCGCAGCGTGTGCACGATCAACGTCCAGACGGCGGTCGGCAGGAAGATCGCGAGCAGCGGCGGGAAGAGGAGGCTGTCGGTCAGGTTCGAGGCGAGGATCACCTGGAACAGCGCGAGGGCGACCAGCAGGAACTCCGAGCGGCGCGGCCGCGCGTCGAGGAGCTGCAGGCCCTGGCTCAGGAGCGCGAAGTGGGCGAGGGCGATCAGGGCGCCCGAGCCACGGGCGGCGAGCCCGATGCAGAGCATCACGATCAGGAGCAGCAACGCGTTCAGCCAGGCGGCCCGGCGCTGCCAGGCGAAGGGCCGCTCGCGCAGCGCGAGGGCCGCGAGCAGGGCGAGCGCCTGGACGACGAGGGCCGGCAGCAGGATCTGGCCCGTGATCGCGAGCGTGGCGCTGGCGACGCCGACGAGTGCGATCGCCGAGAGCGGCCGCGGCGCGTCCACGGGCGCGCGGAACGAACGCCTCGTCATGCGGCGACCCCCGCGTCGCGATGCGCGGCATCGGGATCGGGCGCGACGCGCGCGAGGAAGGCGAGCAGGCGCGCGCGCTGGGCCGGGCCGTCGGCCGGGGGCAGGCGCAGCGCGTCGGTCCGCAGCGCGACCCGCGCGCCCGCATCGAGCAGCGCCACCACGTCCGATGCCGCGAAGCAGACGGCGCTCTCGAAGGCGGGGCCCGCGGCGTCGCGCGTCCGCAGGCGCACCTCGTGCTCGCTGCGCCGCTCGTCCTCGCCGTCGCGCACCAGCAGCACACCCCGGCGCAGGGTCGCCGGCCAGTGGATGCGCCGCACGGGATCGCCGGGACGGTGCTCGCGCAGACCGCTCGCGGCGCCCGCGGGCGCGCGCCGCGGCGCCGCGCCGCCGCCGTCCTCCCGGGCCTCGGGCAGCACCGGGAGCGGACGCGGGTCGACGCGCGGGTAGACCAGCGCTTCGCCCTCGCTCACGAGCTCGAGGGCCTTCGAGAACAGGCCGAACGGGAAGCGCGTCGAGACGCGGAAGCCGTGGAAGCGCAGCGGGCCGCGGCGCGGCGGCGCGAGGGTGTAGACGCGATGCTCGGATGCGCCCGGGGCGACGTGGAGCACGAAGCTCCGGCCGACCGGCAGGGCGCGGCGGGCTTCGTCGTCGGGGTAGGCGAGATCCTCCACCACGAGCGCGAAGGCCGGGACGCGACGATTCGCGTTCCGAACCTCGATCGCGACGCGATTCGGCGTCTCGGCGAAGAGCTCGCGCGGCGTCCGTCGCCGTACGGTGATGCCCCGCAAGGCGGACTCCGACAGCACGCCCGACAGCACCAGGAAGGCGAGCATCAGCGAGAGCACGAGGTAGAGCAGGTTGTTGCCCGTGTTGAGCGCGGCGAAGCCGACCCCGAACGTCAGGGCGAAGAAGATCCAGCCCGCCCGCGTGGGGCGCAGCGTGCGCGGCATCCGCGTGGCGCGGCGCAGGCGTGCGCCGAACGCGCTCGCGGTGCGCGACGTCAGAGCGGGACGGGGACCCGCCCGACGATCTCGCGCACCAGCCACTCGACCTCCTCGCTGCCCTGACGCGGGCCATGGGCCTGCGCGACGAGGCGGTGCGCGAGCACCGGCACCGCGAGGTCGCGCACGTCCTCGGGAATGCAGAAGTCGCGCCCGTCGCCGAGTGCGCGGGCCTGGGCCGCACGCCGCAGCGCGACCGCGCCACGGGGCGAGGCGCCGAGGGCGAGCGCCTCGTGGGACCGCGTCTCCGCCACGATCGAGAGCAGGTACGCGACGATCCCGTCGTCGAGCTTGACCTGCGCGGCGGCGCGCCGGAGCGCGCGCACCTCCTCCGTCGAGAGCACGGGCTCGAGCTTCGGCACGGCGGTGGCCGCCGGGTCGTCGCGCAGCACCGCGGCCTCGTGCTCGGGCGCGGGATAGCCGAGGCGCAGCCGCATCAGGAAGCGGTCGAGCTGCGACTCGGGCAGGGGGTGCGTGCCGTAGTGCTCGAGCGGGTTCTGGGTCGCGATCACGAGGAAGGGCTCCGGCAGCCGGTGCGAGACGCCGTCGACGCTGACCGAGCCTTCGCTCATCGCCTCGAGCAGCGCCGACTGGGTGCGCGGGCTCGCGCGGTTGATCTCGTCGGCGAGCACCACGTTGGCGAAGATCGGCCCGCGCTGGAATGCGAAGCGGCCCGTCGGGGCGCCGGCGTCGAAGTCGGGAATCGCGGAGCCGAGGATGTCGCCCGGCAGCAGGTCGCTCGTGAACTGGATGCGGCGGAAGCTCGCGTCGAGGGAGCGCGCGAGGGCGAAGGCGAGGGTGGTCTTGCCGACGCCCGGCACGTCCTCGAGCAGGATGTGGCCGCCGGCGATCACGCTCTCGACCGCGCAGCGCACGACCTCGGTCTTGCCCCAGAGCGCAAGCTCGACGTTGGCGCGCAGGCGCTCCGCCGCCCGTGCCGCCTCTCCGAGATCGAGCACCGGCCCGTCGCCCGCTGCTGCGCCGCTCACCGACCCCTCCCGCGTCGCGGATCGGGTCCTTCATCGGCGTCGCGGGAGCCGATCCTGAGGCCCGTCGCCCCGTCTCGGGAGGAACCCCGAGACGGCGCGCCGGCTCGATCGAGGCGAGGCGGCCCGCTCGGGCGGCCGCGCCGGGTCGAGCAGCGCGCGGCGGGGGTCCGGAGCGTCGGCCGCTCGCCGCGCCTCGGCGATGAGGGCCGCGAGGCCGCCGAGCCGCTCGGCGGCGGCATCGAGGGCCTCGAGATCGTCCCCGTAGGTCGCGCTCGCGGCGAGGCAGGCGTCGTTCAGGCGCAGGCGCGCGGCGAGGCTCGCGGCGTCGGCGCGGGCGAGGGGCAGGGCGGCGAGGGCGCGCCGCGCGTCGTCCTCGAGGGCGGCGCGGGCGGCGTCGCGCGCGGGTCCCGCGGGCGCGCTGGCATAGAGCGCATCCACCTGCGCGCGCAGCGCAGCGAGCGCGCGCGCGAGCGCTCGCTCGTCCGCGGCGTGCGCCCGGGCGAGCGCCGCGCTCTCGGAGGCCGCGCCGTCGCGCGCCGCGAAGAACGCGATCGCGCCGGTCTGCCCGACCCAGGTCGCGAGGCCCTCGTCGAAGCGGGCGTCGCCGCGCACGAACACCGTGTGGTGGAGGAGCTCGTGGAGCAGCGTGTCCACGAGCGTGAGATCGTCGCGGCGCAGCATCGGCTCGGTCACGGGATCGTCGAGCCAGCCGAGCGTCGAGTAGGCGGGCACCGCGAGCACGCAGACGTCGAGGCCGTCGTCGAGCAGCCGCGCCGCCTCGCGCTCGGCGTCGGCGCGGTCGAAGTAGCCGCGGTAGGGCACGCGGCCCACGATCGGGAACCAGGACTCCGCGGGCCGGGTGCTTCCCGGCCGCGTGGCGACGATGTTCGTCACGATCCGGTCGTCGGGCCACGCCGCGTAGGTCGTGTACCGTCCGCCGGCGTCGAGCCCGATCCCGCGCGCGAAGTCGAGCACCGGCGGCACCAGCGCGAGGCGCGTGCGCGTCTCGTCCGGCGTCGTCGGATCGACCAGCACCTCCGGGATCGGCCGGCGCGCGCGCAGCAGCCGCGCCTGGCCGGCGCCGAGCGAGGCGAGGTAGCAGCCCGTCGTGGACGTCCCGAGCAAGAGCGCGCAGAACGCGAGCGCCGCCCGCTTCGTGCGGATCGAGGCGCGCGTCGGGAGCGGCGACGACGACGAGCGCGCGTCGGCCGAGGCCTTCGACGCCGGCGCGAGCGGCATCGAGGAGCGCCCCTGCGCCGAGCCGGGCCGCGTCGATCTCGTCATCTACGCGCCCGCGGCTGCGGCCGACGCGATCCTGCGACGGCTCGAGCAGGGCTTCGGGGCGGCAATCGTGCTGTCCCGGCCGGAGCCGGAGCCCGAGGTGGACTGGTCGACGGCCTGGCGCGACGGCATCACGGCCGTCGAGGTCTCGCCGCGCCTCCGCGTGCGGCCGCCCTTCCTGCCCGCGGAGCCGCGGGACGGCCGGCACGAGATCGTGATCGAGCCCGGCCAGGCCTTCGGCACGGGAGGGCACGCTTCGACGCGGCTCGCCCTCGAGCTCGTGGACGTCGTCGCGAGCGGGCTCGCGCCGGGCGCGCGCGTGCTCGACGTCGGGACGGGCAGCGGCGTGCTGGCGCTGGCGGCGCTCGCCCTCGGCGCGACGCGCGCGGTGGCGTTCGATCTCGATCCCCTCGCGGCGCCGGCGGCGCGCGCCAACGCTCGCGCGAACGGGCTCGAGGCGCGCCTCGCGCTCTTCACGGGCCCGCTCGAGGCGCTCCGTGAGGCGCCCTTCGACGCCGTGCTCGCGAACCTGCTGCGCAGCGAGCTCGTGCCGCTCATCCCGGCGATCGTCGCGCGCGTGGCGCGTGGCGGCGCGCTCGTGCTCGCGGGGCTGCTCGAGAGCGATCTGCCCGAGGTCGAGACGCGCCTCGCGGGCCACGGCTTCGTCCGCGCGCTGGCGCATCGCCAGGAGGACCTGGACGGCGAGGTCTGGGTCGGGCTCGTCATGCGTCGCGGACGCGTCGCCGCCAGTCCTCGAGCAGGCGGCTGAGGGTGTCGGCGAGCGCGCGGTGTGGTGCCCAGCCGGTGGCGGCGCGCAGCCGCGCGGCGTCCCCCACCGACACGTCCGTGGGACGGACGCGCCTCGGGTCGACCTCGATGCGCGGCGTCGCGGACGAGGCCGAGAGCAGGAGATCGAGCAGCTCGCGCCCCGAGATGCCTCGCCCGCTCGCCACGTTGTAGACGCCGGCGGGCGCCCCCGGCGCGAGCAGCGCAAGGTACGCGTCGATCACGTCGTCCACGTCGAGGAAGTCGCGCACCGAGTCGAGGTTGCCGACGGAGAGGAGCGGCGGCCGCCGGCCGAGCTCGATCTCGGCGAGCTGGCGCGCGAAGCTCGAGGCCACGAAGTCTGGCGCCTGTCCCGGCCCGGTGTGGTTGAAGGGGCGGAGGCGCACCACGTCGGCGCCGCGCGCGGCATGGGCAGCGCCCAGCCGGTCGGCCGCGGCCTTCGTCCAGTCGTAGGGCGAGCGCGGCCGCAGGGCGGCGTGCTCGTCGAAGGGCGGCGAGCCCGGCGCGGCCGAGCCGTAGACCTGGCCCGAGCCGACGAGGAGCACACGGGGCCCGGCGCCGCGCGCGCCGGCGAGGGCGGCGGCGGCCTCGAGCACCGCGCGCGCCCCGAGCAGGTTCACGCGCCAGGTGAGGGCGGGGGCGTCGGCAGCCGCGCGCACGCTCGAGACCGCGGCCAGGTGGACGATGGCGTCCGGCCGATCGTGCAGGAGGGCGGCGCGCAGCGCGGAGGCGTCGGTGACGTCGAGCTCGCGATCCGAGCCCAGCACTTCGTGCCCGGCCGAGGCGAGCCGCGCGACGAGCCGCGTGCCCACGAATCCGCCCGCGCCGGTCACTGCCACCCGCACGCGGCGCAGGCTGCCGCAGCGCCGGGGCGGTCGCTAGCGCGGCCTCACCGCCGGGGTCGCCGCAGCGCGAGCCTTGACCCCCGCTCGCGCGCGGAGTACTCCGGCCAGCGAGGGAGGCTCCATGATCCTCGGAGTCGCGGGACCGAACGGCGCGGGCAAGGGTGTGGTGGTCGGCTACCTGCAGGAGCGGAGCTTCTACCCGCTCTCGCTCTCCGACGTGATCCGCGACGAGCTCCGCGCTCGCGGCCTCGAGGAGACGCGCGAGCGCATGATCGAGACCGGCCGCGCGCTGCGCGCCGCGGGTGGCCCGGGCGTGCTCGCGGAGCGCCTCGTCGCCGGGATGCTCCCGGATCGGAACTACGTGATCGATTCGATCCGGCACCCTGCCGAGGTCGAGGTGCTGCGCCGCGCGAGCCCGGGCTTCCGCCTGCTCTGGGTCGACGCGCCCTTCGAGACCCGCTTCGATCGCATGCGCGCACGCGGGCGCCAGGGCGATCCCGCGACGGTCGACGAGCTGCGCACGCTCGAGGGCCGCGAGCTCGGCAGCGCCGACCCGGCCGCGCAGCAGCTCTTGGCCGTGCGCGACCTCGCGGACTTCCCGCTCGAGAACGCAAGCTCCCTCGAGGCGTTGCACGAGAGCATCCAACGGGTTCTCGGGCGCTGCCTCCACTTCGAGCGGCCGGGCTGGGACGAGTACTTCATGAGCATCGCGCGCGTGGTCTCGTCGCGCAGCAACTGCGTGAAACGAAAGGTCGGCGCCGTGATCGCGCGCGACCGGCGCATCATCTCCACCGGGTACAACGGCACGCCGCGCGGCGTGCGGAACTGCAACGAGGGCGGCTGCCCGCGCTGCAACTCCTTCGCCGCGGGCGGCACGCGTCTCGACGAGTGCGTCTGCTCCCACGGCGAGGAGAATGCGCTGATCCAGGCGGCCTATCACGGCGTGTCGGTGCGCAGCGGCACGATCTACACCACGTTCTGTCCGTGCCTTCAGTGCACGAAGATGATCCTGAACGCCGGCCTCGAGGAGGTCGTCTACAACGCCGACTACCCGCTCGCCGATACCTCCCTGGCGCTGCTTCGTGAGGCGGGCGTGAAGGTGCGGCAATGCCCCTCCGGTCCGTCCGCGGGTTGACCCCCCCGACGGGGATTGGTAGACAGGTCGCGGTCTTGGCCTCGCGCGGGCGGCGCGAGCGCGCGGGAGAGGTCCCTTGAAGCAGCCGTGGTCGTTCTCGTTGCTGGCCGGCGCCTTCCTCCTCGTCGTCGGGACGGAGGCGCGTGCGGCGGACGCACGCGTCGCGCTCCTGCCGGTCGTCGTCCACGCCTCGGATCAGCAGGACTACCTGCGCAAAGGCCTCGGCGACATGCTGGCCGCGCGGCTCACCCAGCAGCGGGGCCTCTCGGTGGTCCGGGTCGAGGATCCGGGCCAGGCGACGACCGATCTCGAGCGTGCGCTCGCAGCAGGTCGGTCCGCCGGCGCCGAGTACGTCGTCTTCGGCAGCTTCACCCGCTTCGGCGACGGCGCGAGCCTCGACCTCGAGTGCGCGAAGGTCGCGGGCGGCGCCGGTGGTGGTCACGAGCTCTTCGTGCAGGCGGGGACGCTCGGCGAGATCATTCCGAAGCTCGACGGCGTCGCGCAGCGCGTGGCCGGGTTCGTCGCCAACGGACCGAGCGCGCCGCCGGCGGTGGCGTCGGGAAACGGCGCGCGTCCCGCACCGGACGTTGCGCGTGGCGAGCTCGAGGAGCTGAAGCGCCGGGTGACCGCGCTCGAGCAGACCGTCGGCGGGCCGGTCGGCGGCGGCACCGGTCCGAAGGTCCATCACCTCGATCCCGACGAGATCGCGCCCGCCGACGAGGCTGCGTCGAGCGAGTGACGCGCTACCCTGCGCGGGCCCTACGGCGGTGTAGCTCAGTCGGTTAGAGCAGCGGTTTCATAAGCCGCGTGTCCCCAGTTCGAATCTGGGCACCGCCACCCCGCTTCCTCCGCAGACCCCGCGTCGCGGCCCTCGAAACGAAAAGGGCCGGGGGAGCGTCCGCTCCCCCGGCCCGCGTCGCACCGACCGCGCCTAGGGCGCGAGGTTCAGGTACAGGGTCATGAACTGACCCTGCTTCCCGATCTCCACCAGATTCAGGTTCAGCCCGAAGAACGAGGGCAGCGGGAAGCTCGCGAGCTCGGCGGCGAGGGACGGGAACACCAGCGCGAAGATCTGCGGCAGCACCATCTCGAGGTTCGCGTCGTTCACCCCGAGCTGATCGTTCACCACGTCGAGCGAGATGTCGCTCGCCTGCACCGGGGACAGATCGAAGGTCAGGCTGGTGGTGCCCGGGTCGTAGCCGAGGCCGAGGCCCGCCGTCGCGTCCACCGCGAAGCGGACGAAGGTCACGTTGTCGAGCCCGACCACGTCCACGGTGAGGTCGCCGACCCGGAGATCCGCCAACTCGCCGTTCGGTCCCGCGCTGCCGGTGATCACGGGCGAGAGCTGCGGCTTGATCACGAGCTTCAGCGGGATCGAGCCGAGGGCGGCGAACTTCGGCTCGAACAGCGACAGCAGCGACGCGGTGATCGGGATCGGGCCGGTGCCGAAGAGATCGACCTCGGTCAGGTCGACGCGCAGCAGTCCGCCCTCGGTCTGCGTCCGCAGCAGCTGGTTGAAGGCCGTGGGCGAGATGCTGACCGCGAGCCCGTAGGGCGCGTTGGCCGGCGCCGGCGTGGTGGCCCCGAAGCTCGGGAACGCGCTCGGCACGACCAGGGACGCGTTCGGGTTCGCGGCGTCGGGATTCTGGGTCTGCACCGTCATGCGCGAGCTCGCGCCGAGGGTGAGGCCACTCACGTCCTCGTCCACGGCGAAGAGCGGGGCTTCGAAGTCCACCCCGATGCCCTGGCCGATCGGGCCTGCGATCGAGATCCCGGCCAGCGCCTGCTCGACCGCTTCCGCGATCGGCGCGTCCGCCGCCCCGGCCGGGTCGGCGAGGAAGCTCACGAGGCCGTCGCGCACGAGGGTCTCGAAGTTCCCCACGAAGAGGTCGATGAAGAACTCGACCACGCCGCCCAGGAAGCCGTCGCAGTTGTTGCTGTCGTTGAAGCCCGAGAAGTTGACGGCGACGTTCCCGTTCTGGTTCACGTCCACCTTGTCGGGGTTCGTGGGATCGGGCTGCAGCGCGTAGTTGCCGAGGATGTGGGCGACGCTCGCCGTGACCGTCAGATGGCAGGTGAACGAGATGCCCGAGGCATTCGTCACCAACGCGTGCACCGCGAGGTTGTTGAGCGTGACGTCGGCCGCGACCTGGTTGGTGCCCGAGTCGACGGCGATGCCGTAGCTCCCGATCGACGGCACCGGGTTCTCGATCAGGGCATCGGCGCGGCCGATGCACGCGCCGAAGATCGACGCGTAGCAGTAGTTGTCGATCACGACGGTGCCGACCGGCAGCAGCGTCGCGAGGTTCAGCGGGACCAGGCTCGTCACCACCGGCTCGATCGCGTCGAGGCCGGAGTCGTTCAGCCGCAGCGCGACGCTCTGGCTCGCGAGCGCCGCCTCGGAGATCGACGGCCCCGCGACCAGCG
>Ga0105106_10001248_pt1 | contig 18215 bp, 17 predicted proteins | sample PPLLaktember2015_5_FD_79109 | JGI IMG/M metagenome (GOLD analysis project Ga0105106, IMG submission 79109) | Freshwater sediment microbial communities from Prairie Pothole Lake near Jamestown, North Dakota, USA - PPLs Lake P8 Core (1) Depth... | ecosystem: Environmental > Aquatic > Freshwater >...
TCGATGATGCCATCATCGTCATCGAGAACATCTACCGGAATATCGAGCAGGGGATGAAACCCCGGGAAGCGGCATCCTTTGCCACGGCCGAGATCGGGCTCGCGGTCATGGCGACAACGATGGCGATCGTGGCCATTTTTCTCCCCGTGGCCTTCATGAAGGGGATCATCGGGCGATTCTTTCTGCAGTTTGCCCTCACGGTTGTATTCGCCGTTCTCGTGTCGCTCATCATTTCCTTCACCCTGACGCCCATGATGTCCTCCCGTTTTCTCAAGCCCCACGGCCAGGAAGCACCCGTTCCTCGATCCAAGCCGCTGCGCATGGGGGTTCAACAGATACAAAAGATGGGTGACTGGCTGGAGAGACGATACGACGAGATGGAGGTCCTTTATCGCCGGTTCCTCGCGTTGTGCCTGAACCGGAGAAAGACCGTGCTCGTTCTTGCCCTTGTCATTTTTATCTTCAGTCTCATGATGACGCGGTTCATCGGCAAGGAATTCGTGCCGGCGGAGGACCAGAGCCAGTTTCTCGTGAGACTCGAGGCGCCCATCGATTATTCCGTCGATTCCACGGATGGGCTCTTTCAGAAGGCCGAGGCCATCGTCAAGGAGATCCCGGAGATCACGAGATTGTATTATTCCCAGGGAGGCGGCCGGTTCCGGGAGGTCAACAAGGCCGTCTTCATGATCACCCTGAAGCCGAAGAAGGAACGGAAAAGAAGCCAGCAGGATATCCAGGCAGTTATCCGCAAAGACCTGGCCCAGATCCCGGGCCTCAAGGCAAGCGCCGAAAACATATCCCTGATCGGAGGGGGGCAGCGAAACGTGCCCATCCAGTACTCGATCCGGGGAACGGACCTGGACGCCCTGCAGAAGTATGCAAAACAGATCACGGCGGATTTCGCGAAACTGCCCGGCATCGTCGACGTGGACACCTCCCTGGAATCGGGAAAGCCGGAGGTCAAGGTCTATATCGACCGGGACAAGGCCGCCGACCTGGGGGTCAACATCGCCACGATCGCCGAGGCGGTCAACTTCCTCATCGGCGGGGAGGTGGACGTGACCAAGTACAAGGACGAGGCGAGGGGAAGACGCTATGACGTGAGGGCCAGACTCGATCCGGGCGACAGGTCGAGCCCCGCCGATATCGGCCGGATCTACGTGCGCTCAAAGGACGGGCGTCTCGTGGAGCTCTCCAACGTGGTCCAGGTGGTCGAGGGAGGCGGCCCCAGCATCATCAACCGGGTGGACCGGCAGCGGGCTGTGACCGTCTTCGCCAACCTCGAGAAGAAGCCCATGGGGCAGGCCATGGCGGAGCTCGACGGGATCACGGCCGGCGTGCTCCCCTCCGATTTCACGGCGAGCTACAAGGGCCAGGCCAACGTGATGCAGGAGTCCTTTCAGTACCTGCTGTTTGCGATCCTGCTTGGTATCATCATGGCCTACATGGTCCTGGCTGCGCAGTTCGAGAGCTTCATCCACCCCTTCACGGTCCTGCTCTCCCTTCCCCTGTCGTTCGTCGGCGCTTTCGGGGCCCTCTGGATGACGGGGAAGACCCTCAATGTATTCAGCTACATCGGACTCATTCTTCTCATGGGTCTCGTGAAGAAAAATGCCATTCTGCTGGTGGATTACACGAACACGCTTCGGGCTCGAGGGGTTCCCCGCCGGGAAGCCATCCTGGAGGCGGGCCCCGTGCGGCTCAGGCCCATCCTCATGACGACCGTTGCCATGATTTTCGGCATGCTTCCCGTCGCATTCGGAGTGGGAGAAGGTGCCGAGACCCGCTCGCCCATGGGCGTGTCCGTCATCGGCGGTCTCCTGACGTCGCTGTTCCTGACCCTTGCCGTGGTACCGGCCGCTTACGACCTTTTCGACGACGGCCAGGATTGGCTGAAACGCGGTGAATTCAGAAAGCTTCTCACCCCGGGTTACTGGAAGATGAGGATCAGTCAGGTTCCGGCTCTTCTGGGGAAAATCCGTCAGGTCCCCGGAGCGATGATGTCCCTGTGGTCGACAGCGAAGCAGGCGCCTCGGGCCGCAACGACGCTGGGGCGGAAAATTTCGAGCCTGATCAGGAGAAAGCGAAACGGGAACCCGCCGCATACAGGCGAGGGCATGCCATGATGCCCGGCGTGTATCGGAGGGCAAGGCAGGTCTTGCAACCCACAGCCTGCGGTTGAGCGAGGCATGCTCTGAAGGAGGGCGCCATGAAGATGTTTCTGATCGTCTACTGCAATGCCGCCGATGAGGAAGTGATCGAGGCCTTCAAGAAGGGAGGTGTCCGGGCTTACACGAAGATGAGCGAGGCCAGGGGAGAGGGGACGGACTCGGTACCGAAACTCGGCACTCACTGCTGGCCTGGAAAGAACAACGCCCTGTTCATCGCCGCCGAAGACAGGGAGGTCGATGGCATCAAGGATGCCATCCGCGAGATCCGGCGGGCTCACCCCCGCTCGGGCGTCAAGGGCTTCATCCTGCCCATGGAGGAGAGCGTCTGAGGTCGGGGCAAGGAAGGGGAGATCGGAACAGAGAAAGCATATATGATCGAGAAAGGGGACAGCCCGTCGGGCTATCCCCTTTTCCGCTTCAAGTTCAATTTGCTCGAACTAGTCGCGCCGTCTCAGGATGCCGAGGCCGAAGAGGCCCGCCCCGAGGAGCAGGAGCGTCAGGGGCTCGGGCGTCCCGACGATCTCCCTTGCAATCTTATCATCGATAGCGTTCCCGAAGTCGGCAAAATCATCTACTCGAAGGACAAATGCGCCGGTTCCGCCCACGATGTTGTTCATATACCAGGTTTCCAGAGCGGCGTTACCGATGGCAAGACCGTTGATCGCATCGATCCCGGCGGCAAGGGCGGCAGCTCTGGCCGCAGCAGTGTCCGCACCGTCATTCTGCTGACCGTCGCCGGAGACGTCGATGACTTCCCGGGTCCCCTCGAAGGCGTTATTGAACAGAGGTACGGCGAAATTGATCGCGCTGCCTGGTGCCGTCAGTCCGCTGTAGGTCCTGTTTGATGCCAAGACGGATGCAGCAAAGGCCTGTGAAGCAGCATAACTGTCGATCAGTGTCCAGCCGACTGCTTGAATTTGCTGGCCAGCGCCAGACCAGTAGACAAGATTGACGGCGATTTTGCCTATGGCGCCTTGATCCACTGCATTCCAAAGGGCAACATTGTTGAAGGCACTCACGTAACCCCCTCTCTGCAGATTGAATTCACCCGTATCGACGCTGCCCGAGACGTCGATGAGGAGAGAGAGTTCCAGATCTACAGGCGATGCAAGAACGGGTGTGACCCCAGATATCACTAACAAAATCGCTGTGATAAAAACAAGAATCTTTTTCATAATTTCCTCCTTTCTTTCCCTTTTATTCACCTTTTTCCCAAGTTCTATCTTTTTCGGGCATTCTTTCCCATGAGCATCAATGAAAGAGGATAAGCATTAAGCCGAGCAGTGATGAGATCATCAGAAAGTAGAGAAAAGCCAAGTCAAGCATCAAATGCACGCTGCGCAACAAATTTGCTACATTGTATAGTCGCAAAAATGGTGCCACACTTTTATGTCTTTGATATTGTTGATTAATATAGAATACGGGCTTTTCGGGGAGAGGTGAAAACTGTAAAGAATATTTACGGAAAACGAGCGCTCGTTGTCGGGCTGTTTGGGATAATCAAAGAGAATCAGCCAGTTACGGCGTTTTTTTCTCATTTTGAAATCTGTAAAAATACCCGACAAAAAGTTGCTTGAATTACGATTCGGGATCTTCGACAGGCGGAAGGGGGGAAATATCCGAAGGGGATACGGCCTGAGATTCGGAGGACCCACCACCGCTCGGGCGTCGAGGGCTTCATCCTGCCCATGGAGGAGAGCGTGTAAGGGCGCTCTACACGTCCCTGCCGACAGGAAGTGGTTTCGAACAGAAAAATCGAAGCCAGAGTATCCCCGTCACCGCGGAAAGAAGAGATGCCAGGACAATACCGGATTTGGCCATCCGGAGAAATTCCGGATCTCCGGGAAAAGAAAGCTCCGCGATGAAGATGGACATCGTGAACCCGATCCCTCCCAGAAAGCCGACCCCCAGCACGTGACGTATCGTCACGGCCGTGGGAAGTGAAACCAGCCCCAGCCGGATTCCTGCCCAGGAAAAAAGGAAGATCCCCGCCATCTTGCCCAGGAAGAGCCCGGAGACCACCCCGAGAGTCACCGGGTGGCGCAGCGTTGCCTCGATGCTCCCCCATTCCATCTCGATCCCTGCATTGGTCAATGCGAAGATCGGGATGACCAGCAGCGCGACCGGCAGGTGCATCCGGTCCTCCATACGGCGCAGGGGGGAATCGGCAAGCCGGATTTCGTCGTCCATCCGGTTGATGACCGATTGCAACTCCATGTTCGACAGCACATTTTCATCGATCCCGCAGCTTCCGCGGTAACGGGCAATCAGTTCCTCCAGACTCGAGCAGAAAAGGTTTGGGCTGAAGTGAGCGCGCGCCGGGATGCAGAATGCGACCAGGATCCCCGTGATCGTCGCATGGATCCCGGATTTCAGCAAAAAAAGCCACAGCAGAATTCCTGTCAGGGCATAGGGAAGACCCCTGCGTACTCCGCTGAGATTGAAGACGACGAGCACGGCGAAGACGGCGGCGGCCCACCCCAGCGAGGGCAGGTGAACCGACTGCGTGTAGAAGATGGCGATGACGATGACGGCCCCGATGTCGTCGACGATGGCAAGGCTGACAAGGAAAATGGTCAACGCCTGAGGGACCTGCCGGCCCAGAAGGACAAGGGCGCTCACGCAAAAAGCGATGTCGGTGGCCATGGGAATCCCCCAGCCCCGGGCCGCCTCGCCTGACGGGTTCGAGAGCCAGTAGAAAACCGCCGGGCCCAGCATCCCGCCCATTGCGGCGATGGCCGGCAGAAGCGCCTTTCTCGGCTCGGAGAGCTCACCGACCCGGATTTCCCGTTTGATCTCGAGGCCGACGACGAAAAAGAAAAAGACCATGAGCCCTTCGTTGACCAGGTGCAGCCAGGACATCTGCAGTGCCGCCCCGCCGATTTGGAAAGCGACAGGGGCGTGCGTCAGGTGCAGGTAGGTGTCGCGAAAGGGGGAGTTGGCCAGCACGACAGCCACGACGGATGTGGCCAGCAGGATCATCCCGCTTGTCGTCTGGCGGTGGATGAATTCCTCGAAGGGCGTTACGAGGCGGTCGAGCGTCCGCTCCCAGGGGTAGAAGAACCTCCCCTCCCGGCTATCCTTTACGGCGGGCTGTCTCCGCTCATGATCTGCCTCGCGGTTGTCCATGCCTGGCGATTCCGGTCATTCCTTTTCTACGTAGGCGTAGGCGCTGTGATTGTGGATGCTCTCGATGTTCTCGGCCTCCACGCTGTACCAGGTGAAGTTCGAGTCGCGGTTCAATTTCACGGCCACGGCGCGCACCACGTCCTCGACGAACATGGGGTTTGCGTGGGCCGTTTCCGTCACGTGCTTCTCGTCGACGCGCTTGAGCAGGGAGTAGACCTCGCCGCTCGCCGAGCCCTCCACGAGGCCGATGACATCCTCGATCCAGAAGAACTTCCTGAAACGGACCTGGACCCGCACGATGCTGCGCTGATTGTGGGCCCCGATGCAGCTCATCTCCTTGGAACAGGGACAGACCGTCGTCACGGGCACCGAGACGCCCACGAGAAAATCCGTATTCTCCCCGTCGTTTTCCCCCGTGAACCAGCACCGGTAGTCCATCAGGCTCTTCGCCCCCGAGACAGGGGCGCTTTTCTCGATGAAGTAGGGAAACTCGATCTCCATGTGCGCCGACTTGGCGTTGAGTTTTTCGCGCATCTTGAGGAGGATCTTTTCGAAGCTGCGGATGTTTATCTGCCCACGGTATTCGTTGAGGATCTCGATAAACCGGCTCATGTGGGTGCCCTTGAACTGGTGGGGCAGGTTGACGTACATGTTGATGGCGGCATTGACGTGCTGCACCCCGTTTGCCCGGTCCTGCACGATGATGGGGTACTGGATGCCCTTGACGCCCACCTTCTTGATGTTGATCTTCCGGCGGTCCCTCCGGCTTTGAACGTCGATCATCGAGCCTCTCCCGTGTAGCTCACGCGGGCGTTGTCGGACTCCCAGACCGTTACCTCGGCGATGCGGGCGGCGTTTCCCTTCATCCGGGCGGCGAGGCTCTCGAAGATGAAGCGCGCCACGCGCTCCGAGGTCGCGCAATCCCCCGAGAAGGGGGCCAGTTCGTTGAGGTACTTGTGATCGAGCTCGTCGAGCACCTCGCCCGTCCACTTCTTGAGGTCGCGGAAGTCGATGAGAAGCCCTTCGGGGCTGAGCTCGCGACCTTCCACCGTGACGTCGACCTTGAAGTTGTGGCCGTGCAAATCTTCGCACTTGCCGCCGATCTTCAGGGCATGGGCGGCGGAAAAGCTTTTGGTGACGGTCAATCTGAACATGCCAGCTCCCTGTGACAACTCCGTTTTTAATTTTTAAATTATATCACACTTTCAAAGCGCGATGCGCAAAAGTTGGGCAGTGCGCACGTCGTTCTTTGCGAGCCCGGCCGGATCAACTACGAAGATTTTCGTACATGTGCTCATGATTCCTTCTTAGGCGCAGTCGCAAAAAAATCATCTCTTCGTCGTATTGTCATTTCCGCGCACGGGCGGTACTATTCCAAACGAGAGGGAGAACCCATCGGGGCGCTTTGCGAAGGAGGGTATCGTGAAAACGGTCAAAACCATCGACGATCTGATCCGGGAAAAGGACCTGTCAGCGGAAGAGCTCGAAAGGCATCGGGAGCTGATCGAGGAGTGCCGGACACGGGAAACCCAGCTCAAGGAATACTCGAGGACGACCCGTGAAAACATGCGGAGGATGACGGAAGAGCTCGAAAAGATGAGCCGGACGGCGGAGGATCTGTGGCAGGAGGCCCAGAGGCTCTCTCAGCGGATCAACGGGATCTACCTGCACGTGGCCCCGGCGCCGATGCGAAAGGGCTACCATTAGCTGCTTCGCGGCCAGCTTCGGGCATCGGATGTCCGGATTCCGGAATCCCAGCTACAAAAGGCAGGCCGTGATATCCGACACACGCTCCAGGATCAGGTCGGCCCCGGCGCCTTTCAGGTCGGCGATTCCGGAGTAACCCGTCAGCACACCGACGGACAGAGCTCCAACCTCTTTCCCCACGAGGATGTCCATGGGGTGATCGCCGACCATGGCGCACCGGGCAGGCTCCTCGTTCAGGATCCGCAGCACGGTACGGATATGATCGGGGTGGGGCTTCACCCGCTCCGTGTCGTCCCGGGTCACGACGGCATCGCTGTATTCGCCGATCTCGGGAAAGATCGCGGTAACCGCCTCGAGGCAATTGCGGGTGAGGATTCCCGTCTTGATCCCCCGACGTCTCAATTCCACGAACATCTCCTTCACACCAGGAAACAGGAGGCTGTTGTCGGCCCCCGCCAGCTCCCGGTCGGCGACCAGCCGCAGGGCACGACCGGAAAAGGCCCCCTCGTGACCGGGACGTCTCCGGCCGATCCGGTCCCGCATCTCTGTGATCATCTCGAGAACAAACAGATGCTCCAACCCGTCTTCCGAGATCCCGTACGATGCCGCAAGATCGAGGATGTCCCGGCGCATCTCCTTGAAATCGATGTTCAGGAGGGCAAGCGTCCCGTCGAAGTCGAATACGACGGCTTTGAGGGTCAGAGAGCGGTTATTCATGACGGCTGCCTTGCCTCACGGGGAAGATGGCCCAGGATTGCCCGTCGCGTAGTCGGGACGAAGGGATTTTCGGACCACGCGGTTCGAGTTTTCCTCGGGCAGGGTGAACCCGAAGACGATTTCCAGGAAGTTCATCACGATGGACATCGTGGCCCCCCAGAGGACCTCCTCGCGACCTCCGGGCGGCGTGTAGAGAAAACAGGGGAAGTTCCTCATCGGCTCCACCTCGTGACGGAACGGGAGGGTCGACTCGATCTCGACGGTCAGAGTGCCGTACCGGTTTCTGTCGAAAAGGGCCTTCAGCGGGATTTCGATGACCTGTTCCACCTCGCGGTTGGGCTGAAACGTCCAGTCCCGCCTGACCAGTCCCACGACGGGAAAGATGATGCGTGAGAAAACGTAAAGCTCCCGTGAGGGCAGGGCTCCCAGGAAGCGGACGTTGAGTGGGTTGACCCGGACCTCTTCCCATGCCTCCCTCAGGGCATTCGTCAGAAACAGGCCGATGTGCTCCAGGGTCTTTGCACCTTTCGCCCTCGCCAGCGATCGCGCTCTGCCCTGCATGATCGGTGTGAGCCTCGACGAGATCAGGCGTCTCAGCAGGCGGTCCGCCACAGGGTAAAGCATGCCGCCGGGGCAGCTGATATCCCCGGGCTGGGGGACCACGGAAGAGCGCTTGATGAGCTGCAGGACGAACCCGCTCTCGCGCCCTGTTCCCTCGTGATCGTGAAGCAGGAGGATCACACCGGCAGCGAGCCAGCGGTCGGGACTGCCGTTTTTACTACGGATGAACTCGACCCGTTCCTCGTAGTCGATGGGGACGCTGCCCAGGCGTTCGACGATTTGTTCGATGACCCTTTTTTTGTCCGAAAGATCGGGGAACTGCATTCCATGCTCCAATCGTTTGATCATTATACACATGTCGGACGATGCATCAAGGCGTCAGGCTGCGCCCGTGCCATCGCGGAGGATCCGTTCAACGAGGTCCTCGAACCACACCCGGAGGCTGAGGTTCTGAAGGAAACCGCAGTGCCCGCCGAAGCGTTCGATGACCAGGCGCAGTCGACCCTTTCCGTTGAGGAAACGGAAATCGTCAACGGGGATGACCGGGTCGTCCTCGGCAGCGAGGATGGTGACCGGAACGGCGAGACGGGAGAAGTCGGCTCCGGTCAGCGTGTAGGTCCGGAAATATTCGAAGACGTCGCGGAACGGGGTGTAGCGGGGGATCACCCGTTCCGTGATCGCCATGCAGCTCTTGAGCGCCATGACATCGGAGAAATCGTATCGTTCGGGAAAGAGCTGCTGCTTGAGGCTCAGGGAGCGCTTCCATTTCCTCACGAAGTAGTCGCGGTAAACGAAAAACCCCCCGTCAATGGCGCAGGTGGCCTTCACGGGATCCAGGACCGGACTGATGGCGATGATGTTCCTGAGGTTTCCGGCCGGCGAGGCGGTCAACCGCAGGGCGATCCGCAGGCCGAAATTCCCTCCCAGCGAAAACCCGACGAGGTGGCAGGGTTTAGAGCCGGCATCGGAAACGATGTTCGCAACGGCCGAGAAGACCTCCTCGATCCGGCCGCTGTGAAAGACCCCCTCATTGAGTTGATGGCTCTTGCCGTGGTCTCGAAGGTTGAGGCGGAAGACGTCGTAGCCGCTGCGGTAGAGCCGGCGCCCCGTCGTCAGCATGTAGGTGGACTCGGAGCTGCCCTCCCAGCCGTGGAGCAGAATGACAAGACCCAGGCTCCGACCGCCGGGTTGAACGGCACGGTAGCCCAGAAGACGGACCCCGGAGCCGGCGTCGACGAGGGTTTCCTCGGACCGTTCCCGGAGGGGGTTTGCGCCCAGGGCCCGGATCTTCAGGCTTGCAAGAATCGTCTGCAGGTGCGGGTTTTTCAGGGGAAATCCCGGCCTGAACGGAGCCGAGAGGAACGGTGAATCGGATGCTCTCATAGAAGTATGGATAACAAATATGAAGCCCGTTTAAAATCATTATTTCATGATACAATAAAAACAAAAACGAAGGGATGAACCATGAGCGGTGACCGCAAGCCGGGCAGACCCTACTGGCGGCATATTGTGGGGTGGCCCCTCCTGATCCTGGGAATATTCGGACTCGCGCTCCCGTTCCTCCAGGGAATCCTCTTCATTGTGGTCGCACTGACCCTGCTGGCTCCCGAAATCCCTCTTTTCGGGCGAGCGATCGAAGCGCTGAAAAAGAGGGTTCCCGCCGTCTTCGAGAAGGCCGCCGAGATGAAAGCATCCCTGCGGAGAAGATTCGGTCAACCGTGACTGGCGTCGGGCGTTATCGTAAAAGGGTCTTGAATCATGGGGCATTCGATGCTAAAGAATCAGGGCCAATGAACAAGTGGCAAGGAGAGACCCGATGAAAAAAACCATCCTGATTGCCCTGGGGATTCTGCTTTTGACCGCGGCTTTATCCACCCCGGAGGCTCAGCAGCAGAAAAAGATCGCCATTCTGCCTTTTTCCGTCAACAGCAGCGAAAATATCAACTACATCCGCGACGGCATCTGGGACATGATCATATCCCGCGTGACGGTGGGAGGGAAGACGGACGTGCTGAGCAAATCAAACGTCCTGGAGGCCGTGGACAAGAATCAGAAGAAGGAGCTCTCGCAGGCCGATGTTTCCGCCATCGGCAAGCGGCTCAAGGCAGACTATGTCGTATGGGGGAGCATCACCAAGATCGGCGACAGCCTGAGCCTGGACGGCAAACTGCTCGATGTGGCCTCGAACCAGTCGCCGGTCACCCTGTTCGAGCAGACCCGGGGGATGAACGAGGTGATTCCCAAGATCAACGATTTCTCCCAGAGGATCCGCTCCCACGTCACGGGAGAGGCCCTGGCGGCGCCTGTGGCACCCGTTGCTCCCGCCACGGCCGCTCCGACGGCTGCTGCCGCAGGAGCGGCTGCAGCGGCAGGGACAGCCGCGTCTGCGGGAAAATCCCAGGAGACGGAAATCGTGACGGGCATGCGGAAGGGAAAGACGACCTACACGGGAATCATCAACCCGGACTTTATTTCCTCCGCCCAGCCTCTGGACCGGAAGGGGTTCTGGATGAGCCCGAAATACGGAAGCGAGTTCAAGGGCATGGATATCGGGGATGTCAACGGTGACGGTCTCAACGAGGTGGTGATCATCGACAACACCAGCGTCCTCCTCTATCAAAAAAAAGGAGATGAATTCAGGCAGCTGAAAAAAATCACGGGAGGAACCTACGAAACCTATCTCGGGGTCGATATCGCCGATGTCAACGGCAACGGCATCCCGGAGATCTTCGTGACGAACATCAATCGCCAGACGATCGATTCGTTCGTCCTCGAATACCGGAACGGAAACTACGAGGTGATCTCAAAAGGGCTTCCCTACATGATGCGGGTGATCCACACGGGGGGGACGACGAGGTTGCTCGGGCAGATTCTCTCCGGTACCCGGGATAACCCGTTCATCAACCCCATCCATGTCGTCACCTGGGAGAATGGGAAGTACACGCTGGGTGAAAAAATGCAGATCCCGCAAGGCTTGTCCGTTTACGGGCTCACCCTGGATGCCGTGGACGGAACGGGGGTGGAACGATTGATCACGTTCGACGAGAACGACTACCTCCGCATCTATGAGAAGACGAACAAACTCTTGATCCATCTCAAGGCGGTCATGGGTTCCACCGAACTGCTCTGGAGAAGTGATGAGGAGTTTGGCGGCAGCAACAACGTCTTCAAGCCGGCCTTTGCTTCGGGTACGCGGAGCATGACGGACAGCCCCGACCTGATCTACATGAAACCCCGGATTCTGACCTACGACCTCAACAAGGACGGCAAGAAGGAGGTCATCGTGGTCAAGAACCTTTCGGCCATGGGCAGGGTCATGAAGAACATGCCCCTCTTCACGTCGGCAGAGGTCTACAACCTCGAGTGGGACGGCCTCGGACTGGCCGAGGTCTGGCGAACCCGGAAGATCAGCGGCTACGTGGCCGATTACCAGATCCGGGACATCGACAACGACGGCCAGGATGATATCGTGCTGGCGCTGGTGCTTTCCGTCGGTCCGACGATCAAGACCAACAGCTGTCTTGTGTCCTACAAACTGAACCCTTCGTCAAAATAGGGATTTACAGGGGTTTCGAGCTGAGGACGGGGACGAAGACAAACGCCCGAATGCTTATGGGTATCGTACGGAGAAGCTTGACATTTCATGAAAAGTGGGATAGAAAATTTTCCTTATTTTTCAAGGCGGCGTAGCTCAGTCGGTTAGAGCATGCGGCTCATATCCGCAGTGTCCGGGGTTCAAGTCCCTGCGCCGCCACCAGAAACAAAAGGCCCGGCGTTCCGCCGGGCTTTTTTGTATACTGCCGTGCACCCCGGCAAGGCGATACGGGTGAGACAGGAAATGAAAGACATGTCTTCCGACTCGGACATACAGACCGTCAATACGGTTCTCTTCGATTTCGGGGGAGTCCTTGCCGATGAGGGGTTTCGGGATGGCCTGGCCGCCATCGGGAAGCTGAGCGGGTTGGCCGAGGAGGACGTCATCCGGAAGGGGCACGAGCTGGTTCACAGGACAGGGTACGTCACGGGAAGGGCGGGAGAGGGGCACTGGTGGGATACCCTGCGCGGCGAGGCGCATGTGCGCGGAACGGACGAGGCCCTTCGCCTCGAGATCCTTGAGCGTTTCACCTTGCGCCCGTGGATGCTTGGCCTGGTGGAAGAGCTCAGGAACCGGAGGTTTACCGTGGGGCTCCTCAGCGATCAGACAAACTGGCTGGACGAACTCGACGACCGGTTCGGTTTCTACGGCCGCTTTGATTACATCTTCAACAGCTTCCACATGGGAAAGAGCAAGAACGACCCCACCCATTTCGACGATGTCCTGAGACTGCTGAACCGGCAGGGGCGGGAGGTGCTCTTCATCGACGACAATGCAGGCCATGTCGGCCGGGCGGTTGAAAGGGGCTGGAAGGCCATCCTGTTCGGCAAACAAGACGACTTCCTGCGCGAACTCTCCAAGCAGCTGCCCCCCGAACTCCCCGCTTCTTCCATCCCGCGGTGAGCCGGGAGAAAAATCTGGATTCCTTTCTTGCGTGCATGGTAGTATCCTTTAAGTTTCAGCAACGATCCATCCATCACAGAGGCATCATGATCCCGAGATATTCGCGCAAGGAAATGGAGGCCGTGTGGAGCCCTCAGAACCGGTTCCAGAAGTGGCTGGACATCGAGATCCTCGCCTGTGAGGCCTTGGCGCAAAAGGGCGATATCCCCCGAAAGGCGCTCAGGACGATCAAGGAAAAGGCGCGCTTCGACATAGACCGCATCGACGAGATCGAGCAGACCGTCAAGCACGACGTGATCGCCTTCCTCACCAGCGTGTCTGAATTCGTAGGGCCCGAATCCCGCTTCATCCACATGGGGCTCACGTCCTCGGACATCCTCGACACCTCCCTTGCCGTGCTTTTGAAAGAGTCCACGGACATCCTCCTGGCCGACATCGACGGCCTGCTGATCATCCTGAAAAAAAAGGCCTTCCGGCACAAAAAGACCCTCATGATCGGACGGACCCACGGAATCCACGCCGAACCGGTCACCTTCGGCCTCAAGATGGCCCTGTGGTATGAAGAAATGGCGAGAAACCGCGAGCGGCTTCTCCGGGCGCGGGATTCCGTGGCCTGCGGGAAGATTTCTGGGGCCGTGGGGACCTTTGCCTTCATCGACCCATCCGTGGAGGAGTACGTCTGCCGGAAGCTGGGGCTCAAGCCCGAACCGGTGGCCACACAGATCGTCCAGCGAGACCGCCACGCCGAGTATTTCTCGGTTCTGGCCCTCATCGCCTCTTCCCTGGAAAAGTTTGCCACCGAGATCCGCCACCTCCAGCGCACCGAGGTGCGCGAGGCCGAGGAGTATTTCTCGCCGGGCCAGAAAGGCTCCTCGGCGATGCCCCACAAGCGCAACCCCGTCCTGTCCGAAAATATCTCGGGACTCTCGCGGCTGATGCGGGGGTATGCCCTGGCAGCCATGGAAAACGTGGCCCTCTGGCATGAGCGCGACATCAGCCACTCCTCCGTCGAGCGTGTCATCGGTCCCGATGCGACGATCCTCCTGGACTTCATGCTGAGCCGCTTCACGCGGCTTGTCGACGAACTCGTGGTCTACCCCGAGCGCATGCTAGAGAACCTCAACCTCACCCGGGGGGTCATTTTCTCACAGAAGGTTCTTTTGAAGCTGGTGGAGAAGGGAATGACGAGAGAACAGGCCTATGCCGTGGTACAGGATAACGCCATGCGAGCCTGGGGGGAGGCAATCGAGTTCAAGGATCTGATGCTCTCGGACAAACGGGTGAAGTCGGTTCTCGGCCCCAGGGAAATCGACGAGGTCTTCCGACTGGAAAATTTCCTCGGGAATGTGGATTACATCTTCAAGCGAACCTTCGCAGGGAAGAGGGTGAGAAAGTGAGAACGTGAGAAGGTTGGGGATGCCATAGACTTGAGGCAACCCCGGGCTTCTCCGGATTTCTTACCTTCTCAACCTCTCACCTTCTTCTTCATCGTCTGACAATCGTGTCCCGGTGCCAGTACCGGTCGTCCCGATCGGGGTAATCCAGATTGAAGTGAAGCCCGCGGCTCTCCTTGCGCATCATGGCGCAGGCGACGATGAGGTTCGCCACGACGGAGAGATTGCGCAGTTCGAGCAGATCCCGGGTGATCTTGAAGCTCCAGTAGTAATCCTGGATTTCCTGACTGATGAGCTCCATCCTTTTCTTGGCCCGCTCCAGCCGTTTGTTGGACCTCACAATCCCCACATAGTTCCACATGCAGCGCCGGATTTCATCCCAGTTGTGCTCAATGACGATGGATTCGTCGCTCTCCGTGGCCTGGCCCGCCTGCCAGGGGGAAATCGGCAGTTCCTCCCCGGTTGCCTCGCTCAACCGCTCCCGGATCCGCTCACAAACCCTGTGTGCGAAGACGACGCATTCCAGAAGGGAATTGCTCGCCAGGCGGTTGGCCCCGTGCAGGCCCGTACAGGCCACTTCACCGGCTGCAAAGAGCCGGTCCATGCTGGTCTCGCCGTTGCCGTTCACCAGGACACCCCCGCAGAGGTAATGGGCGGCCGGGACGACGGGGATGGGCTCTTTGGCCATGTCGATGCCATAACGGAGGCAGCGGTTGTAGATGGTGGGGAAGCGATCCATCAGATAACCCCGGTCCCGATGGCTGATGTCGAGGACCACGCAGTCGTCGCCGGATTTCTTCAGCTCGATGTCGATGGCTCTCGCCACGATGTCCCTGGGGGCAAGGCTCGCGAGGGGATGGTATTTCTCCATGAAGGGGGCGCCGCTCTTGAGCTTCAGGACGCCGCCTTCGCCGCGGACAGCCTCGCTGATCAGGAAGGATTTGGCCTCGGGGTGGAAGAGGCAGGTCGGGTGAAACTGGATGAATTCCATGTTGGCGATGTGCGCCCCGGCGCGCCAGGCCATGGCGATGCCGTCACCCGTGGCGATGTCGGGGTTGGTCGTGATGAGGTAGACTTTGCCCGCCCCTCCCGTCGCCAGGATCGTGAACCGCGACCGGAACGTGTAAATCCGGTCGTTCTCGATGTCAAAAACGTAGGCCCCAAGGCAACGATCCTGTTCTTCCCGCGGAAGCGATTTGCGGCCCAGGACCTTGGATTCGCGGATCAGGTCAATGGCGAGGAAGTTCTCGTAGATCCGGATATTCTCGATGGAGTGCACCTTGTCGATGAGGGCCCGCTCGATCTCTCTCCCGGTCGAATCGGCCGCGTGAAGGACCCTCCGCATGGAATGGCCCCCCTCTTTCCCGAGATCGAAGCTCGCCTCCGTCCCCGCCTTCCGGGAAAATTCGACACCCCAATCGATGAGTTCGGCGATCCTCTCGGGAGCCTCGCTGACGACGAAACGGACCACGTCTTCGCGGCAAAGTCCCGCGCCCGCCTTCAGGGTGTCCCCGATGTGCAGCTCGAAGCTGTCCTCGGCATCCATCACGGCCGCAATGCCGCCCTGGGCGTAGTTCGTCGAGGACTCCGTGGTATTTTTCTTCGTGATGATGGCCACGGAGCCGAAACGGGACGCCTTGATGGCAAAGCTCAAGCCCGCAAGGCCGCTTCCGATGACGAGAAAGTCCGCTCTGATCTCCATCGTCTCCCTGCCTTTCGTGCCCTCTATATACGCGTTTCGGCCTTTAAATAAAAGCGGAAATGTGCTAGACGACTGTCATGCTGGTACTGGGCATTGAATCCTCCTGCGATGAGACGGCGGCGGCTGTTCTGCAGGATGGCAATAGATTGTTGTCGAACGTCATTGCCTCACAGATCCGGATCCACGAGAAGTACGGAGGTGTCGTCCCCGAGATCGCGTCGCGCAAGCACGTCGAGGTGATCGTTCCCGTCGTCCTGGAAGCCCTTGAACGAGCGGGAGTCACCCTGGATGCCATCGATGGCATCTCCGTGACTCGAGGGCCGGGCCTGGTGGGCTCCCTGCTGGTCGGGCTGTCCATGGCCAAGGCCCTGGCCATGGCTCGCGGTATCCCTTTCGTCGGCGTCAACCACCTGGAGGGCCATGTCGCCTCAGCCTTCCTGGCCGAGGAAAAGCCTGCGTTTCCGTTTGTCGCCCTCGTCGTCTCCGGCGGTCACACGAACATCTATGTCGTCGAGGATTTCGACCGAATGCGTCTCGTCGGGCAGACGCGAGACGACGCGGCAGGCGAGGCCTTCGACAAGGCGGCGAAGCTTCTGGACATCGGTTATCCCGGTGGCGTCGTCATTGACCGCCTGGCAAAAACAGGAAACCCCTCGGCCGTGAGTTTCCCGAGATCCATGAAGGACAGCCTGGAGTTCAGTTTCAGCGGCGTCAAGACGGCGCTGCTGACGTACACGAAAAAACTCGACAGGCCTCCGGCAGAGGGCGAGATCCCGGATATCGTGGCAAGCTATCAGGAAGCCATCGTGGACGTCCTCGTCGAGAAGACCCTGCGTGCGGCAAAAATGCACTCCATCGGGCGCGTGGCCGTCGTGGGCGGTGTGGCCGCCAACAGCCGCTTGAGAACGCGATTTCGCGAGGATGCCGAAAAGAAGGGGATCCGGCTCACCATCCCGCCGCCCGTATTCTGCACGGACAATGCCGCCATGATCGCCGTCGTGGGCCATCATTTCCTCAACCGCGGCAGGAAAGACGCCTACGATCTGAATGCTCTTTCCCGCTGGCCGATCGACACGCCATAGAGACAGGCAGACGGTTGAAGGAAAACGGCGAAAGGTCAAGAGGAAACGTCCTTGAACCGGTATGCGGCGAAAGCGGCATCAGGGTCATCAGGACGGTCGAGCATTCATGACGATACGGGACAGGATCAACGATTTCTACAACCGGTTCCTGAGCCTGAACGGGAAACCGGAAGAGATCGCCCGTGCCATGGCACTGGGCGTCTGCATCGGGGTGACACCCACCATCCCCTTCCACACGGCCCTGGTCATGATCAGTTGTCTGATCTTCCGCCAGAACATCACGGCGGCCATGATGGGAGCCACGATCATCTCGAACCCCCTCACGATCCCCTTTTTATACCTGGCGGCATACGAACTCGGCGTCCTCGTGCTGGGCCTGGGAGCAAACCCTTTCGTCCTGGCGGACTACGATGTCCGCTCGATCCTGGAGATCGGCTGGCACATCCTTTACCCGCTGATGATCGGTGGGTTGCTTCTGGCCTGCGTGTTCGCCGTGCCGTCGTATTTCATCACCCGTCATGCCGTTGGAAAGCTGAGAAACCGCAATGCCGAGCCCTCTGAGCCTTCTCCGTAAATACGGGATCCGACCGCGCAAGCGGCTCGGTCAGTGTTTCCTCTGCGATCTCAATATCATGGAGAAGATCGTCCGGATCGCCGGCGTGGGGGACACGGACACCGTCGTGGAAATTGGTTCAGGCATCGGTGTCCTCACGGCCATGATCGCCCGCAGGGCACGCCGTGTCGTTGCGGTGGAAGTGGATCGGCTCCTCGTCGAGGTCCTCCAAAAGGAGCTCGGGGACCTCGAGAATGTCGAGATCGTCCACACCGACGTGCTCCAGTTCGACTTTTCCTCGGTGTGCGCGGGCCCGATGCAGGAAAACCGAAAGGAGAGGATCAAGGTCATCGGGAATGTCCCCTACAACCTCTCGAGTCAGATCGTGCTGAGACTGCTCGAATACCGAGCCTGCCTCGACCGGGTCGTTTTGATGCTCCAGCGCGAGGTTGCCGAGAGGCTCGCGGCCCCTCCCGGGACGAAGGACTACGGCCCCCTGTCCGTCTACGTTGCCCTCTACACGGAACCGACTCTGGAAACCAGGGTCCCTGCCGGCTGTTTTTATCCCAGGCCCGACGTGGAGTCCCGGGTCATCCGGCTGGATGTTCGGGAAGAGCCCCTCTGCAGGGTGGACGATATGGATTTTTTCCGGCGTCTTGTACGGACTTCCTTTTCAATGCGGCGAAAGACCCTCCTGAACA
>Ga0105106_10001252_pt1 | contig 18189 bp, 21 predicted proteins | sample PPLLaktember2015_5_FD_79109 | JGI IMG/M metagenome (GOLD analysis project Ga0105106, IMG submission 79109) | Freshwater sediment microbial communities from Prairie Pothole Lake near Jamestown, North Dakota, USA - PPLs Lake P8 Core (1) Depth... | ecosystem: Environmental > Aquatic > Freshwater >...
CAGGCCAGCCAGTCCCGCGCCGGCCGGCCGCCGTAGAAGTCCTCGCGCCAGGCGGCGTAGTTCCAGCCGCTCGTGCCGATGAAGGCGCGCCCGGGCATGCGCGTCATCCTGCTCCCGGGCCGGAGCCCGGATTTGATCTCGCGCAAGACCCCCGCCCGCAGGCGGCGCAGCATGGGGGTGCGATGAAGGTTGGTGTCGAGTGCTACGCGGGCCACCGGGGCGAGGAAGAGCCGCGCGCCTTCACGCTTGGCGCGCACCGCTACGAGGTGCGCGACATCGTGGACCGCTGGATCGCCCCCGACCACCGCTACTTCAAGGTGAAGGCGAGCGACGGCCGGGTGCTCGTGCTGCGCCAGGACACGGCCTCGGGCGACTGGGAGCTCGCGGGGCTCGTAGGCGCGGCGCGCCCGGCCGCCGCCGGCGCGAAGCCGCTGCACTGACATGAAGCTCGTTTCCTCCGCGTTCGCGCACGACGGCGCCATCCCGCCGAAGTACACCTGCGACGGCGCCGACGTGTCGCCGCCGCTTTCCTGGTCCGACCTGCCGCCGGGCGCGAGAACCCTGGCGCTGGTGGTCGAAGATCCGGACGCTCCCGACCCCGAGGCGCCGAAGATGACCTGGGTGCACTGGGTGCTCTACAACCTCCCGCCCGACTGCGGCGGGCTGCCGGAGGCGGTGCGCGCGCTGCCCGCGGGCACGCTCGAAGCCCTCAACGACTGGAAGCGCACCGGCTACCGCGGGCCCTGCCCGCCGGTCGGGCGCCATCGCTACTTCCACCGCCTGTACGCGCTCGACGCGGCGCTGTCCGATCTGCACCGGCCGACGCGCGCGAAGCTCGCCACGGCGATGCAGCGTCACGTCATCGCCGAGGCCGCGCTCGTGGGCACCTACCGCAAGAGAAGGTGAATCGATTCCAGCGAGGCAACCATGGCCAAGACGACCCAGCCGACCGACCCCCAGAAGGTGTTCTGCGAAGTCTGCCTGAAGTCCGTGCCGCGGGCGGACGCGCTGTCCGCGGAAGGGCGCGACTACGTCGCCTACTTCTGCGGTGCGAACTGCTACGACCGCTGGCACCGCCAGCGCCCGCCGCTCGCCGGGCCGGGCCCGCGCGACGTCCAGGAAGGCGCCGGGCGCAGCATCTCGCGCGACGAGCGCGTGAAGCACGCGGCGAAGCAGCACCCGCAGCGCGACGAGCCGAAGGCCGACAGCGTCGAGCCCGACGAGCTGCCGCCGGACTGAGCCGACTCAGTCGCGGCGCACGCGCCACAGCGCGCCCTCGGGCGCGACGCCGATGCGCGCATCGAGGAACTGCTCGAGCAGCCAGATCGTGGTGCGCGCGTGGCTGGAGACTTCGCGCACGGCGAAGCTCGAGCCCGTCGGCGCCAGCGCGAGGTAGACGAGCACCTGGTCGGCCGCATGCACGTCGAGGTTGGCGCCGCTCGCGAGCTCCGCGGCGAGCTCCCGCCCCGCGGCCGCGCCGAGCGTCTCGGCGCGCACGCCGCGCTCGGCGACGCGCGCCGCGCCGAGCACGCCCGCATCGCCCTCGGCCCACAGCGTCACCGCGCCGCCGGTGCCGAGCGCCTCCCCAGGACCGAGGACGCGCGCGACGAGCTGCGCGCTGCCGACGTGCTCGAGCGCCGCGTCGCGCATGCGCTCGGCGATGGAAAGCGGCAGGTGGGCGACGTGCGCCTCGCCCGCGATGCGCCACGAAGCCGGCCGCTCGCGCATTTCGAGCGGCGCCGGCACACCGGGCTCGACCTCCAGCACCACCTCGCCGCCGCCGCGCGGGTAGTAGCCGCGCCGCTCGAGCGTGGCGCGCACGCGCAGGCCCATGCGTGCCAGGACGCGCAACAGCACTTCGCAGAAATAGTCCCAGGTCGGGGCCTGGCGCACGTCGGTGCCGCCCGTCACCACCACGCGCGAGGGCGCGCGCGCCGCGAGCAGCACCGGCAGCAGCGCCTGCAGCACCAGCGTGACGCTGCCCGCGGTGCCGACGTCGGCGCGCAGCTCGCCGCCCGCCGGACGCGCGCGTGGCTCGAACGTGAACGCGCCGGCGCGCAGCGCGAGCCCTTCGCAGCGCGCGTCGCACAGCGCCGCCACCGCGCGCACCGCGGCGAGGTGCTGCGGGGCGAGGCCCGGGCGCGACCGGCCTGCGCGCACGTTGCGCAAGGCGAGCGGCGTGCCGGTGAGCGCCGACAGCGCGACTGCGGTGCGCACCAGCTGCCCGCCGCCCTCGCCGTGGGCGCCGTCGATCTCGATCATGGGCGCGGGCTACGATAGGCCGCGCGCAGCCCCGCCGCTTGACATACGTCAAAGTGGCACGCGGGGCGCTCTCTAGGGTAGTGACAAGGGGTGGACCGACCTGACATGGACCGCAAGCCGCAAGGACGCGCGAGCGTCGCCATCCTCCTCGCCGCGCTCGTCGTGCTGGGCATCGCGCTGGAAGCGCTCGGGGTCGTCGACTGGCGCCTGGCGCTCGAATGGGCGCGCGGCCGCGCGGGCGGCTGGCAGCTCGCCGCCGCCATCGTCGCCGCGCAGTTCCTGCTCTACACCTTCGCGCAGCCGGGCTCGGCGCTGTTCTGGGTCGCCGCGCTGATCTACCCGCCGCCGGTCGCGACGCTCATCCTGACCGCCGGCGGCACCTCCGGCGCGCTCGGCGCCTACCTGCTTGCGCGCCGGGTGACGCGGTTCGATCCCGCGCAGGCGCGGCAGCGGCGGCTGTACCGGCTGCTCGAGCGGCAGGGCGACTTCTTCACGCTGTGCGCGCTGCGCGTGCTGCCCGGGATGCCGCACTCGGTGATCAATTACGCCTCGGGCACGCTCGCGCTGCCGCTCGCCCGCTTCCTGCCGGCCACCGTGCTCGGCCTGGCCGTGAAGAGCTATCTCTACTCGAGCGCGCTCGGCGGCGCAGCCGGCGCGGCTTCACCCGCGGACCTCATGCGCGTGGAGGTGCTGGGGCCTTTGATCCTGATCGCGCTTCTCCTGCTTGTCGCGCGCCTGTTCCCTTTCGGCAGGCCGGCGCGCGAACGGGAGGCGCCGCCGCCGGACGCGAACTGACGAGCGGCGCGCATCGGGCTTGATCGGCGTCAATCCCCGCGTGGCGCGCGCGCCTAGAGTCGGCGGAGCCATGGAGTTTCTCCTGTTGCTCCTGCTGATCGCGCTGAACGGCCTGTTCGCCATGTCGGAGATGGCGGTGGTCGCCTCGCGCAAGTCGCGGCTGCAGCGATGGGCCGACGAGGGCCGGCCCGGCGCGCGCGTCGCGCTCGCGCTCGCCAACGATCCGTCGCGTTTCCTCGCCACGATCCAGGTGGGCATCACCGTCATCGGCGTACTGAGCGGCGCCTTCGGCGAAGCGAGTTTCTCCAAAGGGCTGGCCCGGTGGCTCTCGGGCTGGCCGGCGCTCGCGGCGCATGCCGAAGCCCTGGCGCTGGCGATCGTGGTCGCGGCGATCGCTTTCCTTACGCTCATCGCGGGCGAGCTGGTGCCCAAGCGCCTCGCGCTGGCGAATCCCGAACGGACCGCGGGCCTGGTGGCGCCGCTCATGCGCGCGCTGTCCCGGCTCGCGTTCCCGGTGGTGCGCGTCCTCAGCGCCACGACGGAGTTCGTGCTCAAGCTGCTGGGCCTCGCCGGCCGGACCGCGCCGCCGATCGGCGAGGAGGAGATCAAGGTGCTGATGGAGCAGGGCGCCAAGGCGGGCGTGTTCGAAAAGCACGAGCCGCTGGTCGTTTCGCGCCTCTTTCGCCTGGGCGAGCTGAGGGTCACGGCCCTGATGACGCCATGGCCCGACATCGTCTATCTCGATCTCGCGCAGCCGCTCGCCTGGAACGCGCAGCGTATTGCGGAAAGCGGCCATTCGCGCTTTCCCGTCGTGCATGCCGACCCGCGAAAGGTGGAGGGCATCGTGCTCACCAAGACGCTGCTTGCCGACGCCGTCCTCGGCAAGCGGGTGGACATCGCCGGCGCCATGGTGCGACCGCTGTTCGTGCCCGAGAGCCTCACCGCGATGGAGGTGGTCGCGCTGTTCAGGCAGCACCGCCAGAGCGCCGGTCTGGTCGTGGACGAGCATGGCGAGCTGCAGGGCCTGGTCACGATCGCCGACGTACTCAACGCCCTGGCCGGCGACATCGCTGCCGTGGAGGAGGCGCAAGAGCCAGAGGTGGTGCGTCGCAACGAGACATCATGGCTCGTGGACGGCGGCATCACCGTGCACCGCTTCAAGGAGGCGGTCGGCATCCGCGCCGAGCTGCCCGAGGAAGAGCTCGGCACGTACAACACCCTCGGCGGGTTCGCCATGATGCAGCTCGGACGCGTGCCGAGAGTCGGCGACGCCTTCAGCTGGGACGGCTACCGCATCGAAATCGTGGACATGGACGGCAACCGCGTCGACAAGGTGCTCGTGACGCGGCTGCCCGCAATTTGATCTTGGTCAAACCACCGCCGCAGCGCTGCGGCATGCTTGCTGCCTCAGACACAGACAGGAAGACCGACCCGATGCAACTGCCCGTGCAGGTCACCTACCGAGGCATGGAGAGCTCCGCGGCCCTTGAGGACGCGGTGCGCGAGAAAGCCGCCAAGCTCGAGCAGTTCCACCCGCGCATCGTGAGCTGCCGCGTGGTGATCGAGGAGTCCGCGCGCCACAAGACGAAGGGCAAGCAGTTCGTGGTGCGCATCGATCTCAAGGCGCCCGGCGGCGAGGTCGCGGTGAACCGCGACCACGACACGGACGTCTTCGTCGCGCTGCGCGACGCGTTCGACGCCGCGCGGCGCAAGCTCGAGGACTTCGTGCGCGAGCAGCGCGGCGACGTCAAGCATCACGAGCCGACGCAGTCGGGCACCGTGGCGCGCATCCTCGCCGAGGAGGGCTACGGCTTCATCGCCACCGCGGACGGGCGCGAGCTGTACTTCTCGCGCGAGAACGTGGTCACGCCGCCCTTCGAGCACCTCGCCGAGGGAACGCCCGTGCACTTCATCGAGGAGCTCGCGGCCGAAGGGCCGCAGGCGAAGCGCGTCAGCGCGCGCGGCGGCGCCGCGGGCGGCTAGCCTAGTCGGGCCGCTGCTCGCCCTTGCGCACCCACACCCCGCGCTCGCACTTCAGCAGCTCGCTGCCGCTGCGCACGTACGTGCCCAGGGCGAAGGCCTCGCCGTTGAAGTAGCACACCGGGGCTTCCGTCTCCAGGCCGGGCGAGGCCTCCTCGGGGTCGTACTCGCCCTCGTCGATGATCGGCGAGTTCTTCAGCTCGGGGTCCGGCGCGCCGACCTGCGGCAAGGTTTCCTTCACGGCCATCTCCTGTGCGTCTGTGGTGTCTGCGCGCGCTCGTTCCAGCTCCGCGCGCAGCTCGGCTTCGCGCCCGAGGTAGCGCGGCGAGAAGTGAAAAGGTACCACGTTCCGCGCGCGCGCCGCGCGCGCGATGCGTCCGGCCTGCGCGGCGGTCAGGTGCTGCTTGCGCTCGGCGTGCGCGCCGTCGGCCTCGAGGAACACGGCCTCGATGTAGAGGACGTCCGCCCCCGCCGCGAGCCGCGCGATGCGCGCCGCGTTCTCCGGCGTGCCGCGCACGTCGGTGACGTAGGCGATTTTCTGCCCCGGCACGATCTGCAGCGCGCGCGCGCGCAGCTCGCCGAGCGCGACGTGGCGCTCGTGCGCGCCCTCGTGGTCGTGCCAGCGCACGCGGATCGGCGTGTCGTCCGCGCGGTCCTCAGCCACCGCGCGCTTCAGCTCGCGCAACCAGGGCCCGACCGCGAGCCCCATCTCCGCGAGCCTGTTCTTCCACACGTTGACGTGGGCCTTCTCCTCGAAGGCGAAGCCGAGGCACGGAATGCCGTGGTCGAGGAACTCGGCGCGCACGCGGAACGCCGGCTCGTCGAGCAGCACGCCGCCGGCGCACTGCGCGCCGGGCAGCGGCTCGCGCGCGAAGGCGCCGCCCGAGCGAAAGCGCGCCGCGCGCGCGCTCCAGTCCGGGGCGATCTCGCGCGCCTCCAGCGTGAAGTCCCCGGGGTAGCGGTGCACCAGGTTCCAGGTGTAGGCGGCGAGCTTGTGCTCCAGGCGTTCGAGGAACCCGGGCGGGCCGTACAGGCGCAGCCGCGGCCCGCGCCCCAGGCACACGCGCAGCAGCCGGTCGAAGCCCGCGAAGTGGTCCATGTGCGTGTGCGAAACGAACAGGTCGGTGATGCGCAGGAGCTTCCTCGGCGGCAGCAGCCCGACGTCGCCCACGTCGAAGAGCAGCGCGCGCCGGGCGTCGCGGAAGTCGAGGTACAGCACCGGGTCGCCGAAGGCCCCGTTCACCAGCTCTGCCGAGATCGCCGGCCGCATTGACTTGCGTCAAATCCCAATAAGTCGCCGGCGACTATTGTGCCCGGGATGGAGAACCGCACGCGCTTCAACGTCGCCTACCTCGTGTTCGCCCTGCTCGCGCTGCTGCTCGTGCAGCGCTGGTGGCAGGAGGCGCAGTCGGTGGACGTCGTGCCCTACAGCGAGTTCGAGCAGATGCTCGAAGAGGGGCGCATCGCGGAGATCAGCGTAGGCGAGCAACTGATCATCGGCAAGCTCAAGCAGCCGCAGGGCCGCAAGACCACGGTGGCGGCGAACCGCGTCGAGCCGGATCTCGCCGAGCGCCTCGGCAAGTACGGCGTGCCCTACACGCGCCGGGTCGAGAGCACCTTCCTGCGCGACCTGCTCTCCTGGGTGGTGCCCGCGCTCGTCTTCTTCGGCGTGTGGTTCCTGCTGGTGCGGCGCTTCGCCGCGCAGCAGGGCATGGGCGGCTTCATGAGCATCGGCAAGAGCCGCGCCAAGGTGTACGTCGAGCGCCAGACCGGCGTCACCTTCGCCGACGTGGCGGGCGTGGACGAGGCCAAGGCCGAGCTGCAGGAGGTGATCGAATTCCTCAAGGAGCCGGGCAAGTACGGGCGCCTGGGCGCGCGCGTGCCCAAGGGCATCCTGCTGGTCGGCCCGCCGGGCACCGGCAAGACGCTGCTCGCGCGCGCGGTCGCAGGCGAAGCGGGCGTGCCCTTCTTCTCCATCTCGGGCGCCGAGTTCGTCGAGATGTTCGTCGGCGTGGGCGCGGCGAGAGTCCGGGACCTGTTCGAGCAGGCGCGGCAGAAGGCGCCCGCCATCATCTTCATCGACGAGCTGGACGCGCTCGGGCGCGCGCGCGGCAGCTACGGCCTGGGCGGCCACGACGAGAAGGAGCAGACGCTCAACCAGCTCCTCTCGGAGCTCGACGGCTTCGACCCCTCCACCGGCGTGGTGCTGCTCGCCGCCACCAACCGGCCCGAGATCCTCGACCCGGCGCTGCTGCGCGCGGGCCGCTTCGACCGCCAGGTGCTGGTGGACCGCCCCGACAAGAAGGGCCGCATCCAGATCCTGGAGGTGCACGCGAAGAAAATCCGGCTCGCGCCGGGCGTATCCATCGAGCAGGTGGCGGCCCTCACGCCCGGGTTCTCCGGCGCCGACCTCGCCAACCTGGTGAACGAGGCGGCGCTGCTCGCCACGCGCCGCGGCGCCGAGTCGGTGTCGCTCGAGGACTTCACGCAGGCCGTCGAGCGCATCGTCGCCGGCCTGGAGAAGAAAAGCCGCGTGCTGAACGAGAACGAGCGGCGCATCGTCGCGCACCACGAGATGGGCCACGCGCTCGTCGCCATGGGGCTGCCCGGCACCGACCCCGTGCACAAGGTGTCGATCATCCCGCGCGGCGTGGGCGCGCTCGGCTACACCATCCAGCGCCCCACCGAGGACCGCTTCCTGATGACGCGCGAGGAGCTGGAGAACAAGATGGCGGTGCTGCTCGGCGGCCGCGCCGCGGAGGAGGTGTGCTTCGGGCACCTGTCCACCGGCGCGGCCGACGACCTCGTCAAGGTGTCGAACATCGCGCGCGGCATGGTGATGCGCTACGGCATGGTCGAGTCGCTCGGCCCCCTCGCCTACGAAGAGGAGCGCGCGCCGTTCCTCGGCGGCGTGCAGATGCCCGCGCCGCGCGAGTACAGCGAGCAGACCGCGCGCGAGATCGACGTCGCGGTGCGCAGTATCGTGGAGGCCGCGCACGACAAGGCGCACGCCATCCTCACGCGCGACAAGGCGAAGCTGGAGCGCGGCGCGACGCTGCTGCTGCAGAAGGAAACGCTCACCGAAGACGAGCTGAAGGCGCTGACATGAAGCGGCTGCAGCGCATCGAGGAGGAGCGCAAGATCGCCGGCGTGTGCGCCGGGCTGGGCGAGTATTTCGAGCTCGACCCGGTGTTCTTCCGCCTGTTTTTCCTGTTTTCCATCCCCTTCGGGGGCCTCGGCGTGCTCGCCTATGTCGTTCTGTGGATTCTGGTGCCGCTGCGCGAGGGCGCGCAGCGCGAAGCGCGCGCCGGCCGGCGCCTGCGCCTGTCCGCCACGGAGCGCATGGTGGGCGGCGTGTGCGGGGGGCTGGGCGAGTTCTTCGAGCTCGACCCGGTGCTGTTCCGCGCCGCGTTCCTCGTGCTCGCCTTCATCGGCGGGCTGGGGATCCTGCTCTACGTCGTGCTCTGGCTGCTGCTGCCGGGGCCCGCGGCGCCCGGGCGCTAGAGCGCCGCGCGCCGGTCGCGGCGCTCGCGGCGCGGGCCCTGGCCGATCACCGCCGCGAGCCCGGCGAGCTCGTCACCGAACAGCTCGATCAGATCGTCGGCGGCGAGCAGGCCGACGAGTGTCCCCTTGGCGTCCACCACCGGCAGCCGCCGCACGCCCTTGTCGCGCATGATCGCGAGCGCGCGCCCCACGCCCTCGTCCTCGCGCACCACCGCCACCTCGGGGCGCATCACCGCCTCCACCAGCGTCTTCTCGGGCTCGAGCCCGAGCGCCATCACGCCGACCACCAGATCGCGGTCGGTGACCACGCCGGCGGGCACGCGCCGCCCGCCTTGCTCGCGCACCACCACCAGGCTGCCCACGTGCTGCTCGCGCATGAGCCGCGCGGCGAGCGCGCAGCTTTCGTTCAGCCCCACGAACACGACTTCCCTGCTGCACAGTTCTCCAATGGCCATGACAGTCTCCTTGTCCCGGCTCATGTTCGCGCCGCCGCCGGTGCAAGGATTGAGGCAGATCAAGTCACGTCGCTGCCGCGCGCGCACACTGCTTGCATGGCGAACGTCTCGATTCCCGCCGGCGCGGTCGCGCTCGAGGGCATTCTGGAGCTCCCCGCGAAGCCGCGCGGCGTGATCGTGTTCTCCCACGGCAGCGGCTCCGGCCGGCACTCGCCGCGCAACCGCTACGTCGCCGCGGAGCTGGCGAAGGCGGGCTTCGCCACGCTGCTGCTCGACCTGCTCACCCCGGAAGAGGACGAGGACACCGACAACCGCTTCGACATCCCGCTGCTCACCGAGCGGCTGGGCGACGCGGTGCGCTTCGCCGAACGCGACGCGCGCACGCGCCATCTGCCGATAGGGCTCTTCGGCGCGAGCACCGGCGCGGCTTGCGCCCTGCGCGTCGCGGCCGCCATGCCGCAGGCGGTGCGCGCGGTGGTCTCGCGCGGCGGGCGCCCGGACCTCGCCGGCCGCTCGGCGCTGCGCGCGGTGAAGGCGCCGGTGCTGCTCATCGTCGGCGCCGAGGACCACGGCGTGATCGAGCTGAACGAGTCGGCGCGCGAGGAACTCACCGGCTGCGCGAGCGAGCTCGATCTCGTGCCGCGCGCGACGCACCTGTTCGAGGAGCCGGGCACGCTCGAGGCGGTGGCGAGTCTCGCCGCCGCCTGGTTCACGCGCCACCTCCCGGCGCCGAAGCCCTAGCCGAGCCAGCCGCGCCCCTCGAGCCATGCCATGACCGCCTGCGCACCCTGCGCGGGCGTGCCGCGATCGCCGTGCAGCACGAGCTCGGGCGCGAGCGCCGGCTCGTAGGCCGCCTGCGCGCCGGGGAGCGTTTCGCTCCGGCCCTCGCGCGCGGCGCGATACAGCCCCTTCACGTCGCGCGCCGCGCACACTTCGAGCGGCGTGTCGACGAATACTTCCGCGAAGCGCCCGATCTGCGCGCGCGCCGCGTCGCGGTAGGCACGGCGGTTGGCGGTGGCGTCGAACACGACGGGGCGGCCCTGCGCGGCGATCCACGCGCCCAGCTGCGCGAGGCCCGCGTAGAAGAAGTCGCGCTCGGCGCCGGAATACGATGCGCGCGGCGTGAGCTGCGTGCGCAGGACGTCGGACTCGAGCACGGCAGGCTCCAGGCCCCTCGCCTGCAGCCGCGAGACGAGCTCGCGCGCGATGGCGCTCTTGCCCGAGCCCGAAAGGCCCGTCAGCCACACCGCGAAGCTCATGCGCCCCAGTACTCGTTGGCGCGCGCGGGATCGAAGCGCGGCGCGGCCAGCACGTTGAGCGCGAAATCGAGCACCTTGCGGCGCACGGCCTGGTCGAGCACCGGATACCAGAGCGGGTTCGCCATCACCAGCGCGCGGAAGGCGAAGAACGGCGCCGCCACCTCGAGGATCTCCGCGTCGCCCGAGCGCTCGAGGTAGCGCTCCCAGAAGCCGCGGAACAGCCGCTCGAAATCGCCCTCCAGCCGTCCCGCGCGCTGCAGCGAGAAGAACAAATAGTTCAGCGTCAGGCAGGTGACGTCGTCGGCGGCCTCGCCCCATTCACCGCGCGAGCGGTCGAGCACCGAGAAGTCGGTGCCCTCGCGAAACAGCAGGTTCCAGGGGTGGAAATCGCCGTGCACCTGCCGCAGGCGGTGCGTCTTCGCCTTCAGGCGCCAGCGCCAGTCGTTGGCGCGCCGCTCGATCTCGCGCACGGCCGCCACCAGCGGCCCCGCAGGATAGCTGTCGGCCACGCCGAAGATGCACTCGCCGTGCCCGACGAGGTCGCGCAGCCGCCGCACGTACAGGCTCGCGTCGTCGCTGCGCACGCGATGGATCTGCGCGAGGTAATCGCAGAGGGTGTCGGCGCGCGCGAAATCCTGCGGCGTTGCCGCGCCGCCGCCGCGCAAGCGCAGCAGGTCGTCCGCGTACTCGTGCCCCTCCACGAACTGCGCGAGCATGAAGAGCTCTTGCGCGCTGCCGAGCGACTCAAGCGCACCCTCGGCGCGCACGGCGCCTACGTCGAGCGAGGGCACGTGCCGCGGCAGGCGGTTGAAGGCGCCGTGCGCCCAGAGCATCAGCTGCGCGCGGTCGGCCATGTGCTCGTGGCCGAAAGGCCCGGGGCGCACGGTCTCCAGCACCGCGCGCTGCGGCTTTCCGCCGAGCTCGTAGTCGATGCGCAGCGGCACGCCGTAGCCGTAGCCCTTGTCGCCCTGGCGGCCGCCGCCGAGCGGCGTCACGCGCACGTTCGCCACCTCGCCGCGATGCAGAGCGCGCAGGTACTCCTGCAGCGCTTCGGGCGTAAAAGGCGTCATCCCTTGATGCATACCAGGGGTTCCACCCGCGCCACCTTGCGCGCGAGATGCGCGGCATCCGCCGCGTCCACCACTTCGGCGACGTCCTTGTAGGCACCGGGTGCTTCCTCCGCCACGCCGCGCATCGACGGGCTCTTGATGAGGATGCCGCGCGCGGCGAGGTCGTCGACCACCTTGCGGCCCTGCCAGTTCTTCAACGCCTGGTGGCGGCTCATCGCGCGGCCCGCGCCGTGGCAGGCCGAACTGAAGGCGAGCGCTTCCGACTCCCTGGTGCCGGCGAGCACGTAGGAGCCCGTGCCCATCGAGCCGCCGATCAGCACCGGCTGGCCGGCCTCGCGCAGCGCCGGCGGAACGTCGGGATGTCCCGGCCCGAAAGCGCGCGTCGCGCCCTTGCGGTGCACGTAGAGCTTGCGCGTGCCGCCGTCCACCCGGTGCTCCTCCACCTTGCACGTGTTGTGCGACACGTCGTAGAGCAGCGCCAGCCGCGCCTCGGGCAGCATGCGGCGGAACACTTCGCGCGTGAGGTGCGTGAGGATCTGGCGGTTGGCGAGGGCGCAGTTGATCGCGGCGCGCATCGCGCCGAGGTACTCCTGGCCCACGTCGGAGTTGATCGGCGCGCAGGCGAGCTCGCGGTCGGGCAGCGCGATGCCGTGCTGCGCCGCCGACACCGCCATGCGCTTGAGGAACTCGCTGCCGATCTGGTGCCCGAGGCCGCGCGAGCCGCAGTGGATCATGATGACGATGTCGCCCTGCGCGAGACCGTAGGCCGAGGCGATCCCCGCGTCGAACACCTCGGTGACTTCCTGGATCTCGAGGTAGTGGTTGCCGCTGCCCAGCGTGCCCATCTCGTCGCGCTGGCGCTTCTTCGCCTGCGCCGAGACATTGCCGGGCTTGGCATGCTTCATCTGTCCGTGCTCTTCGATCCGCTCGAGGTCCGCCTCCTCGCCCCAGCCGCGCTGCACCGCCCAGGCGGCGCCGCCGGCGAGCATGGCATCCATCTCCTTGTCGCCCAGGCGAATCTCGCCGGTGCTGCCCAAGCCGGCGGGAATCGCGCGCGACAGCTCGTGCGCGAGCGGCTGCTGCACCGCCAGGATGTCCGCGCGCGACAGGCCCGTGTGCAGGCAGCGCACGCCGCAGGAGATGTCGAAGCCCACGCCGCCCGCGGAGACCACGCCGCCCTCGTCCGGGTCGAAGGCCGCCACGCCGCCGATCGGAAAGCCGTAGCCCCAGTGCGCGTCCGGCATGGCGTAGGACGCGTTGACGATCCCCGGCAGCTTCGCCACGTTCACCGCCTGCTCGTAGACCTTGTGGTCCATGTCGCGCACCAGCGCCTGGCTGGCGTAGATCACCGCCGGCACGCGCATCGCGCCCTGGCGCGGGATCTCCCATGCGTAGTCGGAGCGCTTCTGGAGCAGATGCAGGTCCATGTCAGACGTCGACCACCGTTTGCGCGAGCCAGCCGCCATTGTCGGGCGCCACGCGCAGCATGGTATAGGTGGCGCCTTTCACCTCCACCGCGGGGCGATGGCGGACGGCGTCCACGGGCTCGCCCCAGGCCTCGGCCTCGAGGCGCGTGCCCGTCAGGGACACCGCGAATCGCGAGAACAGCATCCTGCGAGTGGACATCTCGTAGACCAGCGCGTTCAGCCATTCGGCGAGCAGCAGCTCGTCGTCGGGCGCCTCGCAGGTGAGCGCGATGCGCTCGAGCGGGCGCACGTCCGCGGGCGCCGCGACCGCCGCCGTCAGCGCGAGCGCCGCCTGCTCGAAGGCTTCGGCCTTCGTCGCACCGAGCCCCCGCACGCCCACATCGGCGCCATGCTCGAAATGCTCCCAGCGACCGCTCATCGCCGCCTTTGCAGAAAAAAAGGGCGCGGCCAGAGCCGCGCCCTCGGGAACCCACCCACCGGAGGAGGAGGAGGAAATTGGGGGGCGGGGGACAACGTGCTCATGCTGCCACCCCGCCGCCGATTCGTCTTTGATTTGCGTCAACTTCGCGGCTTGTTTCGCGGCGCATCCTGCGGCATGCGCTCGCGTGCCATCTATCTGTTTTCGTGCTTGCTGCTCGCCGCCGCGCCCGTGGCCGGCCAGCTGCCGGACTTCGTGCAGTTGATGCGCGCGGAAGGCCGCGCGGTGGTCAACGTGAGCACCACTTTCTACCAGGGTGGGGACGCGTCGGACGTGCCCCTGTCGGACACGCCGGAAGAAGAGCTGCTGCGCGAGTTCTTGCGCCGGCAGCTCGAGCCCTACGCGCCGCGCGACTTCGAGTCGCGCTCGCTCGGCTCGGGCTTCCTCATCGCGGAGGACGGCTACGTCATCACCAACGCCCACGTCGTGGGCGGCCCGCAGGGGCAGGAGATCGTGGTGCGCCTCGCCGACCGGCGCGAGTTCCCCGCGCGCGTGGTCGGCGCCGACCGGCTCAGCGACATCGCGCTGCTCAAGATCGAGGCTCGCGGCCTGCCGCGCGTGCGCATCGGCGACCCGGCCGCGCTGGAGCCCGGCGAGTGGGTGGCGGCCGTGGGCTCGCCGTTCGGGTTCGAGCGCAGCATCACCGCGGGGATCGTCAGCGCCAAGGGCCGCACCCTGCCCGAGGAAAGCTACGTGCCGTTCATCCAGACCGACGTCGCCGTCAATCCCGGCAATTCGGGCGGCCCGCTGTTCAACCTGCGCGGCGAGGTGGTCGGCGTGAACTCGCTCATCTACACCGACAGCGGCGGCTACATGGGGCTGTCCTTCGCCGTGCCGATCGACGTGGCCATGAACGTCGCCGAACAGCTGCGCACCCGGGGCCGCGTCACACGCGGCCGCATCGGCGCACGCGTGCAGGAGGTGACCGCGGATCTGGCCCGGGCGCTCGGGCTGCCGCGCGCCGCCGGCGCGCTGCTGACCGAGGTGCTGAAGGACGGACCGGCGGAGCGCGCCGGACTGCGGCCCGGCGACGTGGTGCTGCGCTTCGACGGTCACGACATCGACAGCCACGCCGATCTGGTGCACCTCACGGCGAGCGCGCGGCCAGGCGCCATCGCGACGCTGGGCCTCGTGCGCCGCGGCGCGCCGCTCGAGTTGCGCGTGCGCATCGGCGAGGCGCAGGCCGAGTCCGCGGTCGGAGCGGCGCCGCCGCGCGCCGCCCTCGACGTGCTCGGGCTCGAGCTTGCGCCGCTCGCGCATGAGGAACGCGAACGCCTCGGGCTCACGGGGGGCGTACGCGTGCAGCGCGCCGAGGGCGCGGCGCGGCGCGCCGGCCTGCGGCGCGGCGACATCATCGTCTCGGTGAACGGCGAGCCGGTGGCGAGCGTGCCGGCGTTCAATCAACGCATCGCCGGCGCCGGCAAGGGTGCCACGGTGGCGCTGCTCATCGCGCGCGCGGGCGCGCAACTGTTCGTGGCGCTGCGGGTGCCGGACTAGGGCGCGAGGGTCCACGGCAGCGCCGCGAGGCGCTCGCGCGCCATGCGGCCCGCGGCCGCGACCGCCCCCTCGGCGCTTTCCTCGGCCGGCCCGCTGACGATCAACTGGGCCTGCTGCGCGCGGATGTCGAGGTGCAGCGACCAGCGCGCGCTGCCGTCGTCCTTCGCCTGCAGGAGCGCGCTGTGGCACGCGGTGATCGCGGGAAACAGGCCGCGCAGCTCGGCGATCTCGTGCTCGATGCGCGGCTGGAGGGGGTCGGCGACCATGCGCGGCGCCGGGCTAGGGCCGACGCGTGCGCGTCTCGCGCACGCGCTCGCGCGCGAAAGTGCGCACGAAATCGATCAGCTCGTCGGACATCAGCTCGAGCAGGTCGTCGATGGCGAGGATCCCGGCCAGCGCACCGCTGTGCGTCACCACCGGCACGCGCCGCACGCCGTTTTCGCGCATGGCACGCATCGCCTCGGCGGGGCCGTCCTGCTCGCGCACCGCGAACACGCCGCTCGTCATCACGTCGCCGACCTTGAGCGTGCGCGGGTCGAGCGCCTTCGCTACCACCGCCACCGTGATGTCGCGGTCGGTGAGAATGCCGACCGGCACCCGCTCCGAGGCGCGGTCGACGACCACCACGAGGCTCCCCACGTGGCGCTCTCGCATCAGCCGCGCCGCCTCGGCGAGCGGCATGTCGCGGTAGGCGACGATCACGTCGCGCTTGCAGATGTCCCCGGCGTTCATGGCTTCAGTCCTCCGGCCAGTCGAGCAGCGGATCCTCGACCGAGGCGTCGTCACGCGGCTCGGGCCGCATGCCGCGCGGCTTTTCCTCGCGTCCGAGTAGCGCCCGGCCCGCGGCGTTCAGGTCTTGGGCAGCGTCATTCGGCGCCCGCGGCGCGAGTGCGCGCTGCAGGCCTTTGCCGGACCGCCGTTTGCGTTTCCTGGGCACTGGAGGCTCCTCGGATCACAAGCTGCTTCGGCAGCTGCGCCCATGGTCGCGCCGCCGCGGATCCGAGGTTTGATCTCGATCAAGCGCTGCGCCGATTCCCTACTGCCGCAGCACGCACTTCTCGTAGAGGGTCGGAAACGTCCCCGCCGGGTCGTACTTGCGTTTGAGCGCGGCGTAGGCTTGCCCGCCGTAAAGGCGGTGGAACTCCTCCTCGGGGAAGAAGCTCTCGGAATACAGCGACTTGATGCCGCCGAGGGCGACCACCTGCTCCTCGACCAGGCGGTTGAAGTGGCCCGGCGCGTAGCCTTTGCGCGTGCGCTTGACGTCCCAGAAGCCGAAATTGACGTACCAGCCCGGCCGCATCGGATACAGCGTGAAGCGCCCGGACGCCGGCGCGGGCCCGATGGGGCAGATCCACTGCGGCCACAGGCCGATCTCGCGCGCATAGAACTCGAGGAACTCGCTGGCGCGCGCGAGCGGTATATCCACGTCCTGGATCACCGACTCCGAGTGCAGCCCGACCAGGCGCTCGAATTTCTTCGTCAGGCCGACGCGGCTGTTCCAGCGCATCACCTGGGTATAGGTGCGCGAGCCCAGGCGCGCGCGGCCATAGACGAAACGGCGCACGAGCGGGTTCTGCGCCAGCACGTTCTTCGAGCACCAGAACCAGTCGGTGTCCCAGCGCCAGAGGTAGTCGTGAACCGTCAGGTAATCCTCGCGCCGCTCGCGGATCGAGCGGTAATAGATGCGCTCGAAGGTGTAGTCGCTCGTATACGGCGCCGTGTCGGCAAAGCGCCCCAGCGTGAGGACCATCTCGCGCGGCGAGAACACGGTGCCGTCGATGAAGTCGGCCTCTCCCGCGCGCAGGTGCTCGCCGAGCGCCTCGAACAAGCGCGCCGGGTCGGCAAACGGCTGGTGCTCGAGCCGCACGTAGGGCCGAACCGGCACCGCCTTCGCCTTCACGCGCAGCGCGTAGCCCAGCGTGCCATAGGAATTGGGAAAGCCGTGGTAGAGGTCCGCGTGCTCGTTGTCCGGCGTGGCGAGCACGAGTTGCCCGTCGCCGAGCAGCACCTCGAGCTCGAGCGCGGTGTCGTGCACCAGCCCGTAGCGGTGCGAGGACGCTTCGATGCCCACGCCCGCCATCGCCCCGCCCAGGGTGATGGTCTTCAGTTGCGGCACCACCGCGGGCATGACGCCTTTCGCCAGGCAGCCGCGCACCAGGTCCTCGTAGGTCACCATGCCTTCCGCGTCCACCCAGCCTTCGGCCGCGTCGACTTCCAGCACCTCGCGAAAGGCGCTCACGTCCAGGCGCCGCCGCGGGCCGCCGGCGCGCTCGCGGAACAGGTTCGAGCTGTGCTTGGCGAGCCCGACCGGGCCGCCGCCGCGGCTAAGCTGCGCGCTGAGCGCCTGCGTTTTCGCGCCGTGCAGGCGACTCATACAGGAACCTCCGGCTCATCGGGTAGTTCTCGCGGGTGAGGTTGCCTTTCGAGAACACGATCTGGAACAGGTGCGTGTAGCCCAGCGCCGAGCGGAACATCTCGGCGCAGCCCACCAGGTACGCCAGCCACACGCGCCGGAAGCGCTCGTCGAACTTGTTGGCGTCGAGCGCGCGGATCTTGTCCCAGTTGCGCTCGAAGCGCTCGGTCCAGGCGTCGAGCGTCAGCGCGTAGTGCCGGCGCAGGTTCTCGATGTCCACCACCTCGAGCCCGGCGCGCTCCATCGCCGCGAGGGTGTGCGCGAGGCTCGGGATCCAGCCGCCGGGAAACACGTGCTTGCGGATGAAGAACTCGGTCTGGAAATGCCCGACGTGGCCGATGAAGTGCAGCATGCCCAGCCCGCCCGGCTTGAGGAAGGCCGCGTGCGCGCGCACCACTTCATCGAGCGAATCGCGCCCGGCGTGCTCCAGGGTGCCGATCGACACCACCTTGTCGTATGCGCGGCGCGCATCGCGAAAGTCGGTGTCGAGCACTTCGAGCGAGCGCTCCAGGCCGCGGCGCGCGATCTCGGCGCGCACCATCTCCACCTGGGAGGTGGTGTTGTTGATGCCCGTGACGCGCACGCCGAACTTCTGGTGGGCGTGGAACATGAAGCCGCCGAAGCCGCTGCCGATGTCGACCACCGTCTCGCCCGCGGCGAGCCGCAGCTTCGCCGCCACGTGCTCGATCTTGTTCCGCTGCGCGTCTTCGAGGGTCCGGGTGCCCTCCTTCCAGTAGGCGCAGGTGTACATCATGTGCGGATCGTCGAGCCAGTAGCGGTAGAACTCGGTGCCGAGCGCATAGTGCGCTTCGGCATTCTTCTTCGCCTGCGCCCAGTCGCGGTTGGAAAAGCGCAGCTCGTGCCAGCGGTTGCGCACGCCGACGAGTGCATTGGCGCCGGCGACGCCGCTCTCCAGCCCCACCGCCATCGCCCGGCCGAGGCTGCCCTCGACGTCGACCTGGCCGTCGATGTAGGACTCGAGCAGGCCGATGTGGCCGAACGCTGCGATGCGCGCGTAGGCGGCGGCGCTGTTGAACACCAGCGTGAAG
>Ga0105106_10001253_pt1 | contig 18189 bp, 10 predicted proteins | sample PPLLaktember2015_5_FD_79109 | JGI IMG/M metagenome (GOLD analysis project Ga0105106, IMG submission 79109) | Freshwater sediment microbial communities from Prairie Pothole Lake near Jamestown, North Dakota, USA - PPLs Lake P8 Core (1) Depth... | ecosystem: Environmental > Aquatic > Freshwater >...
GCCCCGGATCACCAGGCGCTCTTCGATTTTGGGTATGGTGCGAACCGGCACGGCGCAGCCCGCCAGGATGCCGGCAGCAACCAAAAAACACACAAGTCGCGACACGATCATGTGGTTATCCCCCGTGCCTGACACGCGGGTGTGCCGGGAAAAACCGCCGCGTTCAAACGCCCCCGCCGGCGGCGTGATCGGCTCCGCCCCGCGGTTTATCAGAGGTTCAGTTGGGTGATGCGCGTCCCGTCCAGGGAGATTCCCGCCATCAGCCCGCTGTTGACCAGCACGAACCCGACGACCGGCTGCTGCGCCGTGGTGGTGGTGACCTGGGCATTGGCGCCCACCGAGAGCAGGGTCACCGAGGCATCGGCGCCCACCGTCCAGCCCCGGCTGTTCTGAAAGCGCGTCAGCGCCTGGTCGTTCATGAACAGCAGGAAGACCGCGGTCGACTGGGCACCGGCCTGCCAGCCGAAGGACCCGCTGGTCGTGGCGTGGTAGCTCTTGGTCTCGCCGCCGACGCGCAGCGCGCCCTGGCCGCGCGCGGCGCCGAAAATGAAGCCGGCCCTGAGCACGGCGGGAAACACCAGCACGCCGCGGGCCTGTTCCACCAGCTCCCGGGAGCCCCCGACCTGCCGAAAAAGCTCGGACAGGGCGCTGTCGACGCCGGCGTCGATGTTGCGGCGCCGCAAATCGGGGTCGCCCGAACCCGGACCGGTGGTGGTGCAGCCGACGGCAAACACCAGGAAAACGGCCAGCGCCGATAGGAATATTCGTTTGTTCATGTCCATCTCCTCTCTTAAGTTAGACCGCCGGGTTGCCCGGAAACCGCCATTTTCGGCTGCCTTTTCAGCATGCGGATTCCGGCGAACGCAAACAGGATCGAAATCAGCGGGTTCAGGATGTTGAAAAAGGTGAAAGGCGCATAGCTGAGCGTAGCCACGCCGAGCGCGGCCGCCATGAATGCGCCGCAACTGTTCCAGGGGATCAGGGCCGACGTTACGGTGGCCGAATCCCCGAGTGCGCGGGAGAGAACCACCGGCGCAAGCCCGCGCTGTTCGAAGGCGCCCTTGAACATCCGCCCGGGAAGCACGATCGCGATGTACTGGTCGGCCGTCACGATGTTGGTCGCGACCGTCGATCCGATCAGCGTCGACACCAGGGCCCCGGTGGACCTGGCCACGGCGAGAACCGGCGCCGCCAGACGCTCCACCGCACCGGCCTTCTCGACCACGCCGCCGAAGCCCAGGGCGACGATGATCAACCAGACTGTGTCGAGCATGCTCTCCATGCCGCCCCGGGAGGCGAGCTGATCGATGGCCGCGTAACCGGTGGTCGAGATGTAACCGCTTGCCAACGCCAGCCATGCGCCTTTGAGCAGCGCCAGGGGCGCAGGCAGGTCAGGGGCGGCGCCGGCAAAGGCGATGACCCTCTCGGGGGCCATGACGACCCCCAGCAAGGCGCCCGCCAGCGCGCCGATCATGATCGTCAGAAACGGCGGCACCTTGAACAACGCCAGGGCCACGACCAGCAGCAGCGGCAGGAAGTGGACCGGCGAAACGCCGAAAGCCTCCTGGATGGCCCGGGCCTTGGCCGAGACATCGGCATCACCCGGCTCACCCAGAACCCAGAAAAGCGCCACAGCGCCCGCCAGAGTGGGCACCGAGGTCCATAGCGTCTCGCGCAGGTGCTGGTAGAGGTCCGCACCCGCGACGGCGGCGGCCAGATTGGCGGTATCGGAGAGCGGAGAGGACTTGTCTCCGAAATAGGCGCCCGAAATCACCGCCCCCGCCGTGATCGCCGGGCTGAGTTCCATGTTGATCGCGATGCCCACCAGGCCAACGCCGATCGTGCCGACAACCGTCCAGGAGCTGCCGATGCTCAGGGAGACGATGGCACACAGTACGACCGCGGTCGCATAGAAAAAATTCGGGTTGAGCAGCTGCAGGCCGTAGTACACCATGGCCATCAGGGTGCCGCTCAGCGCCCAGGTGCCGATCAGGGCGCCGACCGCGAACAAGATCAAGACCGCGCCCACACCGGTGCCGATGCTGGTGCTTGCCGCCTCGCTCAACGCATCGAGGCTGTGCCCGGCCCGCCGGCCGATGAGCGTCGCCACCAGCGCCGCAATTACCAGCGCCACCTGGTTGGGCCCCTTGGCGCCGGCATCGCCGAAGAGGAAGTAGGACAGGCCGACCAACAGGATGAGCGCCAGGATCGGTACCACCGCCTCGGCCAAGCTGAGCGGTCGCGCCGGTCTGAGGGTCGTTTCGCTCATCGGGGGCCCCTCACTCTTTATCATTTTCGCATTCGTTCTTGGTGGAAACCAATCAGCCGGAGCCAAGGTGGGTCTTGAAGGGGAAGATTAATTGCTTTTTTTGTTTTAAATACCAGAGGGGCCAAAGGTGTCAAGTGTAATTTGGCACCTTCTTGAGAGCACTCAATGGGTGGGAAACACCGTTGGCGGTGCCTGGCGGCGACCCTGACAGGTGCATCCGGCCAGGTTGTCTTGTGCCGCGCGGTCCGTCTGCGCCCAGATACCTTCGAGCGCCTGCCAAAAGCCACATTTCCTGTTGACAAACAAAAATCCTTTTTGCGATACATTGCATTTCAAAGATCCAATTCCGATCCACCCTATGCCTCATCAGAATCCCTGGTGTGGATGCCCTCGAAGCCATCTTTCCCTGCCATGACTTGGCGGAGGGGATCGTGATTCAACGCCCCCGTGTTGCAATCGCCGGCCTTTGAGGGAATGCTCCTGGGCAAAATCGGCCCGATGTCCCGAACCGTCACACCCTACCCGAGGTGACTTATGACCGACAAGTGTTCACAAGGCGGCCGCCTGGCCCTGCTCTGCACCATTATTCTGCTTTTCAGCAGCCAAACGGCCATGGCCCAGACCCCGACGCTGGCGGAGTGCGCGGCGATCCAGTCGGACAACGAGCGGCTCGCCTGCTATGACCGCATCAGCAGCGCCCGGCCGGCGGCGCCCGAGGAGCCGACGGCCCCATCGGGATTGGAGATCATCGCGCCTTCGGAGCCCGTCGCGGCCGTCTCAATCCCGGCGCCTTCCCTGATCGACACGGCCTGGGGCTTTGCGCCGGACGCCCCCAAATTCATCCTCGCCACCTACCGGCCCAACTACCTCCTGTTCGCGCGCTACACCGACAGCGCCAACGACGAGCCCTTCTCGCCCCTGTTCGAGGCCGCGGGCTCGGACCAAGATCTGGATTCCGTCGAGGCGGTCTTCCAGATCAGCTTCAAGACGCGCCTCTGGACCACCGACGACCGGCAGTGGGGGGCGTGGATCGCCTACACCCAGCAGAGCCACTGGCAGGTCTACAACGATGACATATCGCGCCCCTTCCGCGAAACCAACTACATGCCCGAAATCTTAGTGAGCTATCGACCGGACCTGGCGTTTGGCGGCTTCCACTGGCGGCTGCTCAACCTCGGATTCGTCCACCAGTCCAACGGCCGCTCCGATATCCTCTCGCGGAGCTGGAACCGCCTCTACGCGGAGGTTGGCATCGAACGCGGCAACTTCGCGCTCCTGGCCAAACCCTGGTACCGCATCCCCGAAAGCTCGAGGGACGATGACAATCCGGACATCGAGGACTATTACGGCTACGGCGAACTCACCGCGATCTACAAGGCGGGGGACCACAGCCTGGCACTCATGGGGCGCGGCAACATCAAAGAGGGCAAGGGGGCGGCCCAGTTCACCTGGATGTCCCCGCCCCTGCTCGGGCCGCTGCGTGCTTATGTCAAGGGCTTCACCGGCTACGGGGAAAGCATGATCGACTACAACTGGAAGCAGTCGACCATCGGCGCTGGCTTTGCCCTGAATGACACCCTTTGACGGCACGCGGCCTTTGCGAGAGCCGGCTAAAGCGGCTGTCTGATCCGGTCCGGCGGCGGGCGGCGCCCCCGAAAAAGGGGTTGACAACGGCCTTTCCTTGCTGTGCAGTGATACAAACTCTTTCATACGGAGGCACCCCATGAGCCCGAGCAAGCCCCGCAAGCCCCCCACCCCGGAGCGCAAAACCATCGATCTCGCCCTTCAAGGGGGCGGCGCCCACGGTGCCCTGACCTGGGGGGTCCTGGATCGCATGCTGGCGGACCCGCGCATCCACATCGCCAGCATCAGCGGCACCAGCGCCGGTGCCATGAATGCGGCGGTGATGGCCGACGGGCTGCACCGCGCAGGCCGCGAAGGCGCCCGGGAGGGCCTCGCCGCCTTCTGGAAGGCGGTCAGCGACGCGGCCCGCACCTCGCCCATCCAGCGCACCCTGTGGGACCAGTTGACCAACCGCTTCAGCCTGGATCACTCCCCGGGCTATCTCTTCTTCGAGCACCTCACCCGGCAGTTTTCGCCCTACGAGTTGAACCCGCTCAACATCAACCCCCTGCGCGATTTAGTGGCCGCCACGATCGATTTCGAGCGCGTCAACCGCTGCACCGCGCTCAAGGTGTTTGTGACCGCCACCAACGTGCGCACCGGGCGGGGCCGGGTCTTCACCCAGCCCGAGCTGTCCGTGGACACGATCATGGCCTCGGCCTGCCTGCCGTTCATGTTCCAGGCGGTCGAGATCGACGGCGAGGCCTACTGGGACGGCGGCTTCATCGGCAACCCGGCGCTGCACCCCCTGGTGGAGGACACGGCCACGCGGGACCTGGTGGTGGTCCAGATCAACCCGCTGGTGCGGGAAGAGCTGCCGCGCACCGGCCGCGAAATCATCAACCGGCTAAACGAGATCACCTTCAACTCCAGCCTGATCAAGGAGCTGCGCGCCATCGAGCTGCTGCACCAATTGATCGCGGCCGAGAACCTGGAGTCCGAGCGCTACCGCGACTGCTTCGTCCACCTGATTCACTGCCATGAAGAACTCAAGGGCCTGGATTCATCCAGCAAAATGAACGCCGAGTGGGCCTTCCTGACATACCTCAAGGAGCGCGGCCAGGCCTGGGCGGAAAAATTCCTGGAACGGCATTTCGACGACCTGGGCCGGCGCTCGACATTCGACCTCAAGTCCCTTTTCAGCGACAGCTTCAAACCCCTTGACCTGGATGCGCCCGCGGCATCCGGCGGGGCTGAAAAATAGAAATCCTGGTGGCCCTGATGGCCTTGGGTTTGCTGATTTAACTCGCCTGGATAGGTATCAGCCGCCCGATCCTGTCTGGCGGGACCGGCCACCTCGCGCGTTTTCAACTGTTTCCCAATTCAACTGCCCGACAAGCCAGCTTTCGCAAGAGGTTTCCCTATGCTTAAAACCAAATATCCCGAGCACAAGCATTTCCGGCAATTTACCCGGGCCGGCTTCGGCCTTGTGCTGCTGCTGGTTGCGGCCTGCGGCTCCTCGGAACAAGCCGGGGCCCCGCCGGCCGCCCCCCCGCCGGCCGTCGTGGTGGCAGCGCTATCCGCGCAAACCGTCCCGATTTACGGCGAATATGTGGCCCGCAGCGAGGCCCGCGAAACCGTGGAGATCCGCTCCCGGGTGGCGGGCTTCCTGGAGAAGGTGCTCTTCGAGGAGGGCAGCCGGGTCAAGGCCGGACAGCCCCTGTTTGTGATCGACCAGCGGCCCTACCAGGTGGCCCTGCAGGCGGCCCGGGGTGGGCTCGCCCAGGCCCAGGCCGACCTGAACAAGGCCCAGATGGATGTGGCGCGCCTGCGGCCGCTGGTGGCCGAGGACGCCGCCCCGCAGATGGATCTCGACAACGCCGAATCGGCGGTCCAGTTTGGCCAGGCGTCGATTGAAAGGGCCAAGGCGGCCATCGCCGATGCCGAGCTGAACCTGAAATTCAGCGAAATCCACTCCCCCATCGGCGGAATCATTGGCAAGCAGGCGGTGACCGAGGGCAACCTGGTGGCCCGCGACCAGACCCTGCTGACGACCCTCTCCTCCTGGGACCCCATGCGGGTCGTTTTCAGCATCAGCGAAGTCGACTATCTGCACCGAACCCAGCAGCCCGGCGAAGGCAGCCCGTTTGTCCCGGCCAAGAACGCGGCGCCCTTCGAACTGATCCTGGCCGACGATTCCGTCTATCCCCACCGGGGCAGCCTCAGCTTTTTGGACCGCGCCTTGAGCCCGACCACCGGCACCCTGAACGTGTATGTCAACTTCCCCAACCCCGACGGGCTGCTGCGGCCCGGGCTGTTCGGCCGCGTCCGGGTCGTGCTGGAGGAGAAGCCCGACGCCCTGCTGCTGCCCCAGCGGGCGGTGCAGGTCATGCAGGGCGTGCAGACAGTGCTGGTGGTGGGCGAAAACGATGAGGTGTCCCTGCGGACCGTCACCCTGGGGCGGCGCTACCGGGACTTCTTCGTTGTCAGCGAGGGGCTCGAGGCCGGCGAGCGGGTGGTGGTGGAAGGCCTGCAGCGGGCCGTGCCGGGCCGCAAGGTGACCCCCAGCCAGGAATCCATCAGCCCAGAAAAGATCGAGGGATAGGGTCATGGTCAAATTTTTTATCCACCATCCCATCTTCGCCATGGTCATTTCCCTGGTGATCACCATCGCCGGGGTGCTGGCGATTTTCGCGCTGCCGGTGGCGCAGTTCCCGCCCATCAGCCCGCCCACGGTCACGGTGGAGACCTTCTTTTTCGGGGCCAGCGCCCGGGTGGTGGAGGAAAACGTCGCCATCCCCATCGAGCAGGAGGTCAACGGCGCCGAGAACATGCTCTACATGTCCTCCAGCAGCACCAGCGACGGCCGCTACTCCCTGACCTGCACCTTCGCCGTGGGCACCGACATCGATATCGCCCAGGTGGACGTGCAGAACCGGGTCAGCCGGGCCGAACGCGACCTGCCGCCGGAGGTCATCAACTTCGGCATTACGGTCCAGAAAGCCTCGCCGGACATGCTGGTGGTGCTGTCCCTGTATTCGCCGGGCGGGACCTACGACAATCTGTTTCTCAGCAACTACGCCTCCATGAACCTCTACGACCACATTTCCCGCATCTACGGCGTGGGCAATATCGCCATCGTGGGGGAGCGGCAGTATGCCATGCGCCTCTGGGTCCGGCCCGACCGGCTGGCCGGTCTGGGGCTTACGGCCACCGATGTCGTCCAGGCGGTGCGGGACCAGAACGTCCAGGCGCCCGCCGGTCAGGTGGGCCAGCCGCCGGCCCAGGCCGGGGTGGTCTTCCAGGAAACCGTGGACGTCCGGGGCCGCCTGACGGACGAGGCGGAATTCGACAACATCATCATTCGCACCCAGCCGGACGGCTCGATCCTGCGGGTCCGGGACGTGGCCCAAAGCGAGCTGGGCGCCCGGATGTACACCTCGTTTTCGCGCCGCGCCGGCAAGCCGGCCACCACCCTGGTGGTCTACCAGCTCCCCGGGGCCAACGCCCTGGACGTGGCCGACAAGATCCGGGACTTCATGGAGGAGGCCAAGCAAAGTTTTCCGCCGGACCTGGAATACGAGGTCTCCTACGACAACACCCTGTTCGTCCGGGCCGCGCTCACCGAAGTGGTCTTCACCTTATTTAAAGCGCTGGGCCTGGTCATCCTGGTCGTCTTCATTTTCCTGGGAAACGTCCGCGCCACCCTGATTCCCTGCCTGGTGGTGCCCGTGCCGATGGTGGGCACGTTCGCCATCTTCGCGGCCCTGGGGTTCTCCATCAACACCCTTTCCCTGTTCGGGATGGTCCTGGCGATCGGCTCGGTGATGGACGACGCCATCGTGGTGGTGGAGGCCGTCAAGGCCCACATGGCGGAGGGCTTGAGTCCGCTGGAGGCCACCGAGAAGGCCATGGACGAGGTCACCCGGCCCATCATCGGGGTGGCCTGCGCGCTGCTCGCGGTCTACGTACCGATAATTTTTCTGGGGGGCATCATCGGCCAGCTCTACCGTCAGTTCGCCTTCACCCTGTGTTTTGCCGCCCTGCTCTCGATCCTGGTGGCCCTGACCCTCACCCCGGCATTGTGCGTCAAGATCCTGCGCCCCAAGAAGAAGGACGCGCGGGGGCTGTTGACCGCCTTCAACCGGGGGTTCAACCGCTTTTTTGACGGCCTCACGGCCGGCTATCTTACGGGCGTCAAGTTCTGCATGGGCCGCCTGGTGGTGCCCCTGGTCCTCCTGGTGGCGGTGTATGTGGGCGCCGGCGGCCTCTTGCGGACCCTGCCCGGGGGGTTGGTGCCGGATGACGACCAGGGGGTCGTTTTCGCCACCTTCAACCTGCCGCCGGGGGCATCCCTTGAGCGCACCGACGCGGTCTTGACCCGCGCGGAGCAATTTGCCGCCGAAATTCCGGGCATCCAGACGGTTCTCGGCTGGGGCGGCTTCAGCCTCATGACCAGCTCCTTCAGCTCCGATGCCTGCACCCTGGTGATGACCCTGGAGCCCTGGGACCAGCGGACGTCCCGGGAAACCCAGGTGAACGGCATCATGCAGCGCCTGCGCCGGGAGTTCGCCGGCTACCCCGAGGCCCGCGCCTTCGTCTTCTCGCTGCCCTCGATCCCCGGCATGGGCAATGTCAGCGGCTTCCAGTACCAGCTCCAGGACCGCGCCAACCACACCCCGGAAGAACTCTTCGGCGAGGCCCAGAACCTGGTCGCGGCCACCGCCCGGGAACCGGCGATCGCGGCCCTCTTCAACACCTTCGAGGTCAACGTGCCGCAGGTCAGGCTGGACATCGACCGCGAAAAGGTCCAGACTCTGGGGATCCCGCTGCGAAGCGTCTTCGACGGCCTGCAGCTCTACCTGGGCAGCTTCATGATCAACGACTTCAACAAATTCGGCCGGGTCTACAGCGTCATGATCCAAGCCAAACCGGAATTCCGCCGAAGCCCGGACGACATCGGCGACATTTATGTCCGCAATGCCACCGGCGGGATGGTGCCGCTCAGCACCCTGGTCACGGTGAAGCCCCACAGCGGCCCGATCCACATCAACCGCTACAACATGTTCCGGTCGGCTGAACTCTCGGGGCAGAGCGCGCCCGGCTTCAGCTCCGGGCAGTCGATCGCCGCCATGGAGCGCCTGTCCGAGGACCTGCCCCGCGGCTTCGGCTACGAATGGACGGGGCTGGCCCTCCAGGAGAAGCTCGCCGGCGGCCAGTCCGCCTTCATTTTCGCCTTCTCGGTGCTCTTCGTTTTCCTGGTGCTGGCGGCCCTCTACGAGAGCTGGACCATCCCCCTGGGGGTCCTGCTGGGGCTGCCGATCGTGGTCTTCGGGGCCCTTTTGGGAATATGGCTGCGCGGGTTGGCCAACGACGTCTACGTCCAGGTGGGCATCGTGATGCTCATCGGCCTCAACGCCAAGCTCTCCATCATGATCGTGGAATTCGCCAAAAACAAGCGCGAAGTGGAGGGCTATTCGACCTTCGATGCCGCGGTGGAGGGCGCCCGGCTGCGCTTTCGGGCCGTTCTGATGACCGCCCTGGCGGAAGTCTTCGGGTTGATGCCCCTGTTGCTGTCCTCCGGCGCCGGCGCCGCGGCCCGCTGGTCGGTGGGCACGGCCGTCGTTGCCGGCATGGCCACCGCCACGCTGCTGAGCCTGTTCTTCATCCCGACGCTCTATTTCGCCGTCCAGTCGTTGGCTGAAAAAATGGGGGGACGACGGGCCGTTCCAGCCCAGGTTCAAAAGGAAGGGGGGCGCCCATGAAACGCTTGGCTTTGCTCCTGATCGGCGCTGCGCTCTTGAGCGGCTGCCTGGCCCCCGAATACATCCGCACCCCCGGGAAGGTCCCCGAGGATTACCGCTTTCAGGCCCTCAAGGGCCAGCCCCAGCCCGAGCTCGCCACCCTGGCCGACCTGGCCTGGTGGGAGATCTTCGACGACCCGGCGCTCCAGGATCTGATCGGGATCGCCCTGGCGCAGGGCTTCGATGCGCGCCTGGCCTTCGCCCGGGTGGCCGAAGCGCGGGCCTCGGTGGGGGTCAGCCGCTCCTTTCTGCTCCCCCAGGTGGGCGGCACCGCCTTCTATCAGCACCAAAGGCTGAGCCGCACGCGGGTCGATCCGCCGATTCCCTCGGGCGGCAACACCATTGAAAACTTTGCTCAGTTCAGCCTCGACCTCTTCTGGGAGATCGACCTCTTCGGGCGCCTGTCGAATCTCACCAAGGCCTCCCAGGAGCTTTTCTTCGCCTCCGAATGGGGCCAACGGGCGGTGTGGGCCACCGTGGTGGCCGACGTGGCCCAGGCCTACTTCGAGCTGCGCGCCCTGGACCGCCAGCTGGAGATCTCGCGCGCGACACTGGCGTCCTTCCAGAATTCCCGCCGCCTGGTGACCCTGCGCAACGAACGCGGGGTGGTCTCCGGGGAGGACGTGGCCCAGGCCAACGCCCTGGTGCACATCGCCGGCGCCAGGATCCCGGACCTGGAGCGCCAGATCGCCCAGAAGGAAAACCAGATCAGCATCCTGCTGGGGATCACCCCCCAGGCCATCCAGCGCGGCAGGTCCCTGACGGAGTTGATGGCGCGCCCCGCGGTCCCGGCCGGCCTGCCCTCCGACCTGCTGGAGCGGCGGCCGGACATCCGCCAGTCCGAAGCGGTCCTGAAGGCCGCCAATTACCGCATCGGCGCGGCGCGGGCCAATTTTTTCCCCCGGATTTCGCTCACCGGTCTGGGGGGGACCCAGAGTGTGGACCTGTCGCGCCTCTTCACCGAAGCCTCCAGCACCTGGAATATCGGATCGAACCTGACGCTGCCGATCTTCACCGGCGGCTTCAACACCTATACCCTGCGGGCCACCGAGGCCCAGCAGGAACAGGCCCTGATCCTCTACCAGTTCACCGTGCGCCAGGCCTTCCGCGAGGTGTCGGACGGCCTGGTGGCCCACACCCGGCTGGCGGAATTCCGCAGGGAGCAGGAGGCCCTGGTGGAAAGCTTCCGGCGCTACTCCGAGCTGGCCGGCAAGCGCTTTAGAGGCGGGTTGGAGTCCTTCCTGACGGTGCTGGATTCCGAGCGCGAGCTCTTCGCCGCCAAACTGGACCTGGCAACGGTGCAGCGCGACCAGCTGCTGACCCTCGTGCAACTCTACAAAGCCCTGGGGGGCGGTATCGAGCCCTTCCGAGAGCCCCCCGAACTGAACGCCGCCGCCGCGAATCCCTGACGGGCGCTGCCGCGGGGGCGAGCCGGGACGAACGATCCCGGCGCAACGCGCGCGCCCGCAGCTTCTTCGACGGGTGGCACCCCTGATTTGAAACAGGGGTGCCGCTTTCTTCACCACGGCCCGCTTACGTCGAAATCACCTGCGCTGCGACGCTGCCTAATCGTCGTATTTCTTCATCAGATTTTTCCGGGATTCTTTATACTCCTCTTCGCTCAGCAAGCCCTTCTTGTAGGCATCGTCCAAATCCTGCAACTCCTGGCCCAGGGTCGTGGTGGTCGTCATTTGTTTCACATCGGCGCCGCCGCCGCCGCATCCAAGCATGGCACCCCAGGAGATCAGCACCAAGACAACAGCCAACACTCTGATCAGTTTCATTTTCGTCGATCCTTTTTTAGGTTTGGGTTGATGACGCAGCGGCACCGCCTTTCGCAGCCCGCTGCCGGTACCACCCGCCGCGGCTAGACCCAACGGGGGTCCTCGGTCAGGCAGATGGACAGCCAGGCGTCCTCCAGCGGCAGCTCGAGGGCGCGCCAGATCCGCTCCCGCAGGCGGTCCTGCTGGGCGACGGTCTGCAGGCTGAAATTCGGCCCGACCACGATGTCCACCTCGATGAAGCGCGTGCGCCCGGTCTTCACCACGTGGTGGACGCAGCGCACGATGTCGTGCTCGGCCCGAACCGCTTCCAGCACGGCCTCCAGCCGCCGGGTGACCGCGTCGTCGGCTACGGCCATCAGCAGGACCTCCCGCAGGCTGCGCTGCAGCACGCGCACAGGGGTGGGAATCGCCAGGAGGGCCATCACCGAGACCATCACCGGGTCGGCGTAGCGCGCCCACACACCGCGGTGGGGCTCCTCCAGGAAGGCCAGCACCGCAAAGCCCAGCAGCGTCACCAGGCTGAAGCCGAAGTCGATCAGCCATTCGCGGGCGTCGACCGCGACCAGCAGCGAGTCGATGCGGCGCGCCACCCGCCGCTCATAGACCCACACCGCCAGGCAAACCGCGCCGCTGACGAGGCTGAACCAGATCACGCCCTCGGTGTCCACCGGGTTGCCGCCGGCGCGGATGCCCTCCAGCCCGTTGATCAGGGCGTAGACGCAGATCACCAGCACCATGAAGCCGTTGACGCTCAGCACCAGCGGCTCCACGTGGGAATAGCCGAACGGGAAGCGCCGGTCCTCGGGCTTGACCACCAGCTTGGCCGCCAGCAGGCTAAGCCCCGCGCCGATCAGGCTGAAAAGGGAAAAGATCCCGTTCAGGATGACGACGTCGGATTTCAGATAGAGGCCGTAGGCGATGCTGCCGACGGCCACCGTCAGGACCCCGCCGATGGACAAGGCCAGGGTGCGCTGCTCGAGACGGCTGGCGTGCTCCTTGGCTGACATAATGGAATGCCCCCTGCACGCTGGGCGTTTGGGTGACGCCGCTAGGGAGTTTCGATCCGGATCATGCGGCAGCGGTCGGACAGGAATTCATTTTGGTCGAAAGCGGTGTTGCCATGGGAAACGAGTTCGATCACTCTTTCATCCGAATCATAATTGCCGTGCGCAGAAATCGGATTGACGACATCGATTCCAAAAGCGGAGAGTCTTTCGGCAACGTTGATGTGGATGTTGGTGACCACGGGGCACATTCGGGAATCCAGGTAATGATCGACAAAATCCTGGGTGATGGAATAGCTCAGGAGATCGTTGGGGTCGGTGAAGGCCACGATATCCAATTTTTTGAAGGCCCGCCTGGCAAAATTCTGGCCGCCTTCCTGGCAATAGCTGTCGATCTGTCCCACAACCTTGGGCGCCGGCAGCCCGATCTGCAACAGCGGCATCTGGTTGGAGAGCATGAAGACCGTCATCTCTTTGGCTTGCATTTTTGAGATCAAGGCGGGGTGGCTGGCCACAATTTGCTCGTCATTCAGCGTTTCAACGATCTCCCCCAAAGCGTCCATGATGATGCGACTGCCCAGACTGTGGGTGATAAAGACGATATTGTACTTTTCCAGACTGCTCAATCGCGCCAGCGAAGAAACACTGCAGACACGGCGCTGGTTGTCTTCTATCTCCTCCCCTTCGCCGCTTGCCAGCATCCAGCAGATGGCTTGCTGGGTGGCCCTCAGGATCAGGTTCTCCCGGTCGGTGACGTAAATCATGGGGTCCGGACCGACATCGTTCAAAAAGGCTTTCATGGCATTGTTGAAGGACGCCCGGCGGTGGGCGAACTCTCCCGACGTGTCGAAATCCAGGACCCGCTTGCGATCGGCGGTGATGTCGGACCAGGTCAGTTCGTAGAAAACGAGCTTCCGGGATCCGTCGGGGTTGCGCATGGTGATGATGCGCAGATTCGCCAATCTTTGCGCCGGATTCCCGGGGTTCATGATATCGACGTCTTTGGGCTTTGAAAAATTATACAGCCCCAGGGAGCGCGCGATATTCTCGCTGATGATGGCGGAGTGTCCGGGACGGTGGGTCCCGATGCCGTGCACGATCAAGACCTTGACGACTTCGCCCTTGTCCAGATAGGAGGCGATGCCGTTGAACTGGCTGCCGCGGATTTCACACTGCCGGGTGTCTTCCCTTTCCAGGTTTTCGATCACCCTGGAGGCGACCCCTCTGCCGAAGGAATAACAGCCTGTCAGGGAGAACATTAGCGCGATCAGCAGCAGTTTTTTCATGTGGTAAAATCCATAAAAAATTGTGTCTGTTCAGCACCGGCCGCGCTCGCGAAAGCCGGGAGAACGGGGGTGTTTTGCCAAGTTGGCGCCCAAAGCCAGCGTCCTTTGCGTCATCAGTAGGGTGTGCAGGTGCCGAACCCGGCCACGGCCGCCAGGTCCCCGGAGGCGCTCAGCACCATCTGGCCCGAGTCCTCCATGATGGCGATGGTCCAGCCGAAACCGTCCCGGGCGTCCTCCCGTCCCTCTTCCGCACCCTGAATGATCAGCTTGCCGTCAACCCGCTTGACGCTTTCGATCCGACTCTTGCGGACGTCATCGCCGGTTTTTTCTTACGGAAATGCTCAACAGCGATCGCATCATGACCTCCTTTGCTGACGGAAAACCGGTGGACAATTCGGGCCGCCATTCCACTTTGCGCTGCAAATCACTCGGTGCAGTGCGTGTTTGACCGCCCCGGAGATGAACACCGGAGATTTCAGGCTCTCCGTACAGTCGCGCGTGGAAAATGTCAATAAGATTGAAACCCCGGTTGGTGCCCCCTTAGAGCGTGTCCAAAAAAGTCATTTGATCGCAAGCCGGCGGGCCATTAATTTGATCGTGGCAATGTGTATCATGCTCTTGCTGGCTTCAGGCAAGTACACGTTATCTTTGGATAGCCTTCGGTGACGACCCGTCCAGCCGAAGGTTCGCTCCACAACCCACCGGCGTGGAAGCAATAGAAGCCTTTAACCTTGTCGGATCGGCTTACAATCTCCAATGTGGGCGGGCTGCCTTCCCGGTTTTTGCGGACTGCATCAAATCCTATTTCCAAAGCAGTAGATACCCTGTGAATGGTTGCCTTGACAAAATGTTGTAAGGCCTTATGGTAATTTTTGTGAGACCATAAATTCAAACCGTAATTATTGACGGTAAAATGGATTTATGAATGTCACCAGCAGGTTTTCTGCGGATACAGGCAGTGGATTTTCTTAGTGGTGCATCGGTTCTTTGAACCATGAACCATTAAGAAAAAGGAGAGATAGATATGAATACACCATTTAATGAATCCAAGTCGGACCTCCGATGTGAAGTTTGTGTGTTGGAATGGGTTGAATGTTCCGAGCAGGAAGATGGTGCTTCCATATGCAAGACGCGGGAGCGAAATTGCTTCAACGATTGCAAATGGTAGCCAATAAATGGACATGGTGGGTGAGTGCAGGTATGTATTAAGATTGAACACCCCACATGTTCATGATAAACAAAGCCCCTATGAATCGAAATGAGAGGGGACGAAAGACGAATGCAAGCTAAATAAGGAGAAAGGAATCATGAAAAAAATGCCCTTAAGAGATATAACAGGTAAGTGTAATGAAGGTGAATGTCGTAACCGGGTTCACGAAGGCGACGAAGAACGTCAACATGAAATCAGCACGATGGATATGGAGTACAGCACTCCCGCTGAAAATAGTCCTTCCTGGACCTTCAAACGCAATGATCCTCCGGGATGGTTGGGAGGTCGGGTCTAATTCCAAAAATTCATCGGACTACACCCATAATTAGCTGCTAAAATGGAGAGGAGGGCACATAGCCCTCCTCAAAACTTTACCTCGCCTAATATGTAACTTCCCAAAGAGTTTGGATTGTTGGATAACAAGTGGTTGAATCCAATAATACTTGCACGGATATTTTGAGAAGTTTACGCCCATACGACTCAGTAAATAACAAAGCAGAGCGCTTTAAGGTCTATATCCGCGAACTACCGGATTTGATCGTAAATGCGCAGATTCGCTTACGGAAACATCCCAGCGTCATAGATTCTAAAATAATCCCGCTCAACGAAAATATAATCAATACGCGCGGTATTTCCCATGATATACTTTTAACGGTCATTAACCGCAAACCCTAATACTTCAGTATATCCATTCCAACCCTTGCCGACGCCTTTCAGGAAGCGGCCATGGCCGCCCAAAAATGCTCCATCGATCATCGTTGTTTTCTCAATAACCCAAGTTCAGCCGGCCCGAAAAAAACCGCCCGTAAAATCGGGCGGTTGAACGCAATTAACATTTGATTTTAAATCAGGCGAAAAGGCATTCTTTGGCTTTAAGGCCGCTTTCCTTGGCTGCGTGTCGATAACAGCCTTGGCGTTGGGGAGATCCGGCCGGTGAGAGCCGGCAGAAGCGCAACGCCTCCACCAACCCAATTTTTCCCACAGAGCAACACTTGCGTGCTTCCAATCGTTTCGATTTCGTCATGCAACTCACCCCCTCTCGCGGGGTTCATGATTTCGGTTTTTCCCCGCTTATTTATTTTAACATGCGAACCGATGGGCTCTTCGTCAACAGCAGCAATCCTACCACTTGAAAAATGTCACTTGAGCTTTAAGGATAACCAGGTTATTTTTTAATGGGGCCGTTAATGGCATTGCCTTTTTATCATTTTCACCGGAACTGAATCCAACTGAACAAGTTTGGAACAACGTCAAAAATCATGGGCTTAGCAAAGATAAAATCTTCGGTCCGGATCAGATGAAGGCTATCGTCCTCGGACATCTTCGCAGGCTATAGAAGCTACTTTCTTTGGTTTCGGCCTTTTTTAGACATCCTGACTGCTTCCATACCCTTGCTGATGTCTATTGGTTAATGATCGGATCGGTAATTTATCAAGAGCCGTGGAACAAAGGAAAAAGGGGCAAAATGAACAGCGCAGACCGCCCGTCATGGGAAAAGCTTTTTGTGACACCCGAGAAGGTTCTGGAAAGAATCGAGCCGGGTATGAGCATTTTTCTGGGAACCGGACTATCGGAGCCTCGAACCCTGCTAAAACACTTAATGGCCTCTGACGCGAATAACTTGCAGGACCTGACGCTAATCCAACTGGTTAGTTTCGGTGATGCGATCTCCCCGAAGAAGCTCAGTTCCCATAAATTCCGCCTCAAGACGTTTTTCTCTGGATGGGTGACCAGGGAAGCCATCACCAAGGGTCACGTGGATTTGATTCCATCTCGTTTTGCCCGCATTCCCCCGTTGATCGAATCAGGACAGATTCCCGTTGATGTGGCCTTTATTCAGATTACGCCACCCAACGAAGCCGGATACTGCAGCCTTGGGGTGGCAGTGGACGTGGCACGCCAGGCCATGGACCAGGCCAAGGTGGTGGTAGGTGAGATTAACCCACGGATACCCCGCACTTTCGGCGACACCTTTGTGCCAATTGCCGAATTTGATCTTCTGGTGCCCGCAACGGAACCCCCCATGTATTTCGATCGCTTCCCCGTAGACCCGATCATCGATCGCGTCGCGAGGAACGTCGCTTCGATCATTGAAGACCGAAGCTGCCTGGCCTTTTCGATTGGTCCCCTTTTCGAAGCCCTGGGATCCCATCTGGTCCACAAACGCCATCTGGGAATTCATTCGCCCCTTTTAACCGATGCCCTGATGGATTTAATCAAAAGCGGCGCTGTCACCAACCGTTTCAAGGAGGTTAGCCGTGGCAAGTCATTGGCTTCATATGCCTTCGGAACAGCTCAACTGATGGCCTGGTTGAATCGTAATCCGCTGGTCGAATTCCAGGGAATTGACAGGGTTTTCAACCCGGTTGCAATTGGCCGCAACCCTGGTTTTATCTCCGTCTTCACGGCGCGCAAGGTGGATTTGACGGGGCAAATCGCCCTGCATGCCGGCAAAGGGAACCTCCCGGCCGCACCCGGTGAAATGATGGACTTTTTCAGCGGCGCCAATATTTCCCCGGGAGGACGCACGATATTTGCCCTCACCAGCCGCAACCGCAAAGGCAAGCCCAACATCGTGCTATCGGCGGGGAGGTTTCCCAACCTGTTCAGCCTGCGAGAGTCCGTGGAAACCGTGGTTACCGAATACGGGGTCGCCAACCTGGCCGGCCGTAGCGTGCGCGAGCGGGCCCAGACGCTAATTGAAATCGCCCATCCGGATGACCGGTCGGCACTGGTTAAACAGGCCAAGGCGCAAAAGATCCTCTACCCCGACCAGATTTTCCTGGCGGAGTGCGCCCATCTCTACCCGGCGGATATTGCTACCCGGCACACCTTCAAAGGCGGGGTACAGGTTCTGATCCGATGCATCAAACCTTCCGATGAAGAAGAAATGCGGCGCCTTTTTTACCGCTTTTCGGACGAGGCGGTCTACTACCGCTATTTCACCCCGGTTAAGACCATGCCTCACGCGAAGATGCAGGAATACGTCAATGTGGACTGTAACCAGGTGATGTCCATCGTTGGACTGGTTGGCGAGCCCGGTTGGGAAAATCACATTATTGCGGAAGCGAGATATATACGGGAGACCCATCGCGCCTGGGCCGAAGTCGCTTTTGTCGTGGATGAAGGTTACCAGGGGCTGGGCCTTGGTACGTTCCTATACAAAATGCTGGTGCGATTGGCCAAAGAACGCGGGTTGCGGGGATTTACGGCCGATGTCCTCTCCTCAAACATCGCGATGATGAAAGTCTTTGAAAAGGGAGGGCTGA
>Ga0105106_10001257_pt1 | contig 18149 bp, 19 predicted proteins | sample PPLLaktember2015_5_FD_79109 | JGI IMG/M metagenome (GOLD analysis project Ga0105106, IMG submission 79109) | Freshwater sediment microbial communities from Prairie Pothole Lake near Jamestown, North Dakota, USA - PPLs Lake P8 Core (1) Depth... | ecosystem: Environmental > Aquatic > Freshwater >...
CACGCTGGTATACCTTGACCGCACCGTTATAGTTGACGCGCGTGACGTGCAGGTACACGACTGCAGTTTGTAAAATGGCACGGTAGAGTTCGCGCACCGCACCGCTTTCTTCCTTCCAGGCCTCTTCCAGCTCTTCGTGCGCCAGCCAATATTCCCCGGCGTTGAATAATTCCATGCCTTTGATAGCCGCTGGATGGATGGTCCCGGTACAATCGGAATTTTTGATGGGTATTCTACGCATCGTTCGCGAGTATAACATGGCCTGATATTTCGACTTAATTTTCAGAAAAGCCGGGAGTGCCGAAAATCGAAAAATATGTCATTCTGAATGACCGTAGGGAGTGAAGAATCCCCGCGCAACGCGCGGGAGATCCTTCGCTGCGCTCAGGATGACGTAATTCTTATGTCCCTGGGGTTTGGCACCCCCAGAAAACCCTTCTGTAGAATGTCGAAACTGTGAAAAATATGATTTATACTGACAGGGTTGAATTCTCTGGATTGTATGATGTAAAATAATCGCGCAGATGAAATTTCCCATACCGTCTCCAAATCTAAAGAGGATTTTTGTCACTATTGTGGCCAGCCTGGGCGTAATTGTGTTGGTTTTGTTGGCAGCCAGCCTGCAAAACGTGGAACTCAAACCTGCCCAGGTTTTTTTCACTGACGAGGGCAACCGGCCAAATATCTTTTCCGGGTTTGCTAATTTGGCCAGGAATGTCGGAACGCTGACCCTGGGTGAAGTGCTTATACTGGTTGGTGGGTTTCTGGTTTTGTTTGTGATCATGCTTGCCATGCTTTCACCCGAAGCGCGCAAACGTGTGATCAAAACGATCCTGCGTGTCGGCCTGACGGCCTGGGCAATTTATTATGCGATCACCAAATTCCGGCCGGAAGGGATGTTTGAGGTCGAACCCCAGGTCGCCGGGATGGAGCAGGCCCCAGAGGTGGTTGTGACGCCGCCGCCTTATGTGCCGCCTGTCATTCCCCCCTGGCTGATCTACCTGGTCAGCTTGTTGGTTGTCTTGTTTTTTGCGGGGATCGGTTTTTGGCTGTATCGTTTCTTCCGGCCTCCAAAACACCAACTGCAGAACCTGGCGCGCGCCGCCCGCTCCGCTTTGAAGGATCTTTCCGCGGGACGCGATTGGGATGACACCGTGATCCAGTGTTACGCGCGCATGAGCGATGCGCTTGGTCGGGAGCGGGGACTCCATCGCCAGCAAGGGATGACCCCGCAGGAATTCGCATCTCGCCTGGAACAGGCCGGGTTACCATCTGACCCGGTCCGCCGCCTGACCCGCTTGTTCGAAAAAGCGCGTTACGGTGGACGAAAGTCCAGTCGGGAGGATGTGAACGAAGCGGTTGTCTGTCTGACGGCGATACTGCATGCAGTAGGGGCGCAATCGTGAAGCGTCGCCGTTTGATTTTGTCAGGGGCCTTTTTCCTGGTGGCAGCTGCGATGGCTTATTATTTACAGGGCATAGTTCGATCCGCACTGTTTGTGCCTGTTTCTTATATGTGGTGGGGCTTTAATATACTCTATCAGTCGGTCGCGCAATTGATATACTGGATTTTACTGGTGGTTGGTGTTACCTTGATGGCCTTTGGAAGTCTATATGGAAAAGGCCTCTCAGCGGAGTTGGTAGAAGAAGCAGCGAACCCTCGACAAGGGCCGTTGGAAGCAACTGCAGGGCAAATCTCATCTACAGGCAGGGGAGGAGTGTACTACAAGTGGCTGATCGCTAATCGGATGGGGAAACTGGCGCGTTCCATCCTGTCTCTACGTAATGGACAGGCTGACGTACCAAACAGCCCGCTCAACGGTCGGGACTGGAATCCGCCTGCTGAAGTGACAGCATATCTGGAGTCCGGGCTGACGCGCACCTTCGCTGATTTTCCTCGTCAGAGACGGTTTTCACGTCCGCTTGAGACTCCTTTCGATATTGATCTAAACCAGGTGATCGCGTACCTGGAATCCCAAATGGAGAATCACCGTGATTGAAACTCAAGATGTGTCGAAATTGAGCAAGCAGGTAGTAGCCGAGGTCGAGCGGGCGATTGTGGGCAAACGCGACCTGCTGGAGATGATCATGGCTGCCATGCTGGCGGGCGGCCATGTCTTACTGGAAGACTTCCCGGGCCTGGGAAAGACGTTGATTGCGCGTAGTTTTGCCACTGCGCTGGGGCTGGACTTCAGGCGCATCCAATTCACCCCGGACCTGCTCCCGGGTGACATTACGGGTGGCTATATCTTCAACCGCGACCGGAATAAGTTCGAGTTGCGCAAAGGGCCGGTCTTTGCCAATATCATCCTGGCTGATGAGATCAATCGCGCCTCGCCCAAGACACAATCCGCTTTGCTGGAGGCCATGCAGGAGGGACAGGTGACGCTGGAAGGGGAAACCCTGCCATTACCGGAACCGTTCCTGGTGCTGGCAACTCAGAACCCGATTGAATACGAGGGGACATTCCCACTACCGGAAGCGCAATTGGATCGCTTTATGTTGAAACTGACGGTGGGTTACCCAAATGTGGAAGAAGAAAGAGAAATATTGCGCCGCCGTCGAGAGCGCCGCCAGGATGAGGCGATCTTGAGCAAGGTGACGGACGCAAAACAATTGATGGAGATGCGCCAAGTGGTGGAAAATGTGCACGTCCATAAGGACCTGGAAGAGTATATTGCCAAACTGGTACATGAAACCAGGCAGGACCGCCGCGTGGCGGTGGGCGCCAGCCCGCGCGGTTCGCTGGCATTTTTGAAGATGGCCCGCGCGCGCGCCGCCCTCGAAGGCCGCGAATATGTTACCCCTGACGATATCAAGCATTTTGCCACGCCCGTCCTGATCCATCGCCTGATCCTGCAACCGGAATATTGGATGGCTCAAAAGATAGGCGATGACGTGATCAAGGATGCCTTTGCAAAAGTCCCTGTACCGGTGATTGACTGATCGATGCGTCGTTCTCTGCTACTCAGCCTGCTCATTTATGGTTTGATTTTGTTTGGGTTGCTCACGTTGCGTGGGGATATCCTTACTTTGTCCATTCCGCTGGTGATCTACCTGTTGAGCGGCTTGCTGCGCGCTCCTCGGGAAATAAACCTGAACGTCGAGCGCAAATTGAGCGTGGAGCGTACCGGGGCGGATATGCCTGTCCGGGTCACTTTGCACATAACCAATGCAGGCGCAACGCTTGAAGATGTTCTGATTACTGACAAATTGTCGCCTCGCTTGAAAATCCTGGATGGTTCAGCGCGACATCTGCTACATCTGGCAAAAGGCCAGACGGTCAACCTGACATACACGGTCAGCGGCCCGCGCGGATACTATCCGTTTCCCGGGCTGCGCGTCGAAGCGCGCGACCATTTTGGGCTGGTCAGCCGCGAGGGGACGATTCCAACGCCCGGACAGTTATTCGTCCTGCCCTCGGTGCTGCGCTTGAAGCAGATCGCCATCCGTACGCGGAAGACCCGCGTGTATTCCGGCACCATCCCCGCGCGCGTGGGTGGGCCTGGTGTGGAATTCTTCGGCTTGCGGGAATATCAGGCCGGCGACTCGCCGCGTTGGATCAACTGGCGCGCCAGCGCGCGGCATGCCTTCAGCATGTATTCCAATGAGTTCGAGCAGGAACGGGTTGCGGATATCGGCATTGTTCTGGACGGCCGCCTGAAAACCAATATATTCGATAAAGAGCATTCGCTGTTCGAATATTCGATCATGGCGGTGGCGGCGATGGCGGATGTGCTGCTATCCCAGGGCAACCGAGTGGGCTTGCTCGACTATGGCCGTTATCTGCGCTGGACCTTTCCAGGGTATGGAAAGATCCAGCGCGAGCGTATACTGCAGGCCCTGGCGCACGCCCAGATTGGCAGCAACACGGTCTTTTCTGAACTGGAATATATCCCTACCCGGCTTTTTCCGTCCCATTCACAGATTATATTGGTCAGTCCCTTGGACGCGGATGACGTGCACGTCCTGGTGCAATTGCGCGCGCGTGGCTACCAGGTGATGGTCATCAGCCCGGACCCGATTGCCTTCGAGTTGAGCTACTTGCCGAAAAATGAACCGGTCGACCAGGCGGCTCGCCTGCTGCGTATGGAGCGGAAATTGCTCATCCACAAACTCCAGCGCGCTGGGATCCAGGTCTTGGATTGGGATATCTCCCAACCGTTCGACCAGGTTGTGAAGCGCCGGCTTGGGCGTCCTCCTGCCTTGCTGCGCGCGATTGGGGGGCAGATATGACCCTGTTTGCGTTTGTGTTCAGCGTCTTGATGAGCGCCGGCTCGTTGGCCTATGCTTACAATACCGCGGGCTTCGTCATGCTTGCCCGCTATGTGTTAGTCTTCGCTGCGCTCTGGCTGTTTGCAGGCTGGAAGCGCTGGACATGGTTCTCGGCCATCGTCCTCCTGCTCTCGCTGGCATTGGCCGGGTTCGGCCTGTGGGTCGAACTTTCACCCGGCTGGATGATCTCCGGCGCGCTGGGCGGCCTCCTGGCCTGGGACCTGACCGCTTTCATGCGCCGCCTGCGCTTCGCGGCGCGAACCGATGACCTGCGCGGCCTCGAGCGGCGTCACCTGGCTCGTTTGACGATCGTTGCGTTAGCGGGGGTGTTCTTAGCGAGTATAGCCATGCTGGTGCGGTTGGAATTTACTTTTGAATGGGTGGTCTTATTGACGTTGATCGCTGGATTAGGCATCACGCAACTCGTGTCTTGGTTGCGCAGAGGGGGAGAATGAAGGGATATCAATTCACGGATATGAAAACCTTATCAGCACAAACTACACAATAAAATAGTAAAAATATTGATTTAATATCATTAATCAACTATAATAATAGTTGATTAACCCAGCAGGAGATTTCAATGGCCGGACGACTTCGCTCCGACATGTTGACAATGAAAAGCCCGCTTGAATCTGAAGCGGCCAATGCCTCTATCGATGTTGGCATACGCCTGCGTATACTGCGGGCAGGCGTAGGGCTGTCTATTCGCGCGCTGGCGGAGATGAGCGGGTTGAATGTCAATACCTTGAGCCTGATCGAGAATGGGAAAACATCGCCCAGCGTCGGCACCTTGCAGCAACTGGCAGGGGCTATGGGGGTTCCGGTCACAGAGTTCTTTGTCACCGGGCAGGGGACTAAAACGGTCGTGCATCAGAAGAATGGGAGTCGTCCGCGCGCCTTCTTTGAACATGGGATCATGGAGGACCTGGGGGCAGGGATGACACGTTTTGGCGCCGAGCCGCTCATCGTCACGCTCGGAGCGAATGCTGATAGCGGCAGGAACCCAATCGTGCACACCGGTCGGGAATTCGTTTATTGCCTGGAAGGTCATGTTACCTATATAGTTGATAGTGGTATGTATACGTTGGAGCCTGGCGATAGCCTGTTCTTCGAAGCCTATTTGCCGCATCGCTGGAAGAATGCCGATGAAAAGCAGTCGCGCGTGCTGCTGGTGCTTTGTCCCTCGGATGCGCGAGACCAACCCATAGAACGCCATTTTTCACGCCAAGGAAATCAGGGATAAAAATATCATGGAGGACTCGATCTTTAAAATTCAGGCGGAGTTTTGCAAGGCAATGGGCAATGCCACGCGTTTGCAAATCTTGCACAACTTGCGTGAGCGTCCCATGACGGTCAGCGAGATTGTGCGAGGGATGGACTGTGCCCAGTCGGTTGTATCTCGTCACCTGGCTGTGCTTCGTTCAGTCGGAGTTGTGATTGGTGACCGGCGCGGAAATGAAATGGTTTACCAAATCACGAATGAAAAAATTGGTGAAGTTTGTGATTTAGTACGGACGGTTTTGATAGAGCAGGTGCAAAAACAAAGCGTTACCTTGGGTGATTTGTAAAAGCCTGGGTGCAGGCTCCTTATTTGGGTAAGGTGTCCCCGTCTGAAAAGGCGGGGACACCGCATTAAAGTGTATAATCCGCCCATGCACGAACTCCCCGTCACTCAATCCATTCTTGACATTGCCCTCAAGCACGCCCAAAAAGCGGACGCCAAACGCATCACAGACTTGCACATTGTAATGGGGGAACTGACTAAGCTGGTGGATGAGTCAATCCAGTTTTACTGGGACATTATTGCCAAAGACACCATCGCCGAAGGCGCAAAGTTGCATTTTCGCATCGTCCCGGCGGAATTCCAGTGCATGGCCTGCTTCGAGAAGTACAAACCTGATGGCGAGGAGTTCTCCTGTCCCAATTGCGGCGCGGTCGGTGTCAAGATAGTGGCTGGCGAAGAATTTTCCCTCGAGGCAATTGATGTGGAGTAATTCCCTGCCCAAAAATCGAAAGAGCGGACGAAAATCCTTCGAAATAGTGTCCAAAATGACTATTTTCTCAGTGTAGAGTGTCGTAAAATCTAATTGCTATGACTCAACGAATCCCGGTCGTCGAACGCATCCTCTCCGCCAACGATAAGTTGGCTGAAGAAAACAAATCCCGCCTGGATGCAGCCAACGTTTTTGCGATCAACCTGATGGCTTCCCCCGGCGCGGGCAAGACCTCCCTCATCGAGCAGACCCTGCCGCGCCTGGCCGAAAAACTGCGCGTGGCTGTTGTGGACGGCGATATTGCTACCTCCATTGACGCTGACCGCGCTGCTGTGGCTGGTGCGGCCGTAGCCGTGCAAATCAACACGGGTGGTGAATGTCACCTGGATGCCGTTATGCTGCAACAGGCCCTCGGCCAGATCGACCTCACCACGGTGGACATGTTGCTGGTCGAAAACGTCGGCAATCTGGTCTGCCCGGCCAGTTTCGCCCTGGGTACGCACAAGTCCGTACTGGTGGCCTCCATCCCCGAAGGTGACGATAAGCCTTACAAGTATCCCGGCATGTATCGCGGTGTGGACGGGCTGGTCATCAACAAGATTGACCTGTTGCCTTACATCGACTTCAAAATGGATTACTTCCAGAAGGGTGTCGAGGCTCTTAATCCCGGCCTGATTACCTTCCCACTCTCTTGCCGTACCGGCGAAGGCCTGGACGCCTGGGTGGAGTGGTTACTCAATGGAGCGCGGACTTAAGTCTGCACCCCCTTATGGGTGAATTGCGCGGCGTCCGCATCCACATCACGGGCATTGTGCAGGGGGTCGGCTTCCGCCCGTTTGTGTATGGTCTTGCCCAACGTCTCGGCCTGGCTGGCTGGGTGCGTAACACCTCCGCCGGGGTGGATATCGAAGTGGATGGAGAACAGGATGTACTGGATGCCTTCGTCAAGGCACTGCGGGACGAGGCTCCGCCGCTCTCCCGCATCGACGAACTGAGTGCTTCTTTCCAGGTCCTCAACGGCTTCCGTTCCTTTGACATTCTCCACTCTGAAGCCGTAGCGGGCGCCTTCCAGCCCATCTCGCCCGACGTCAGTATTTGCCCCGATTGCTTGCGCGAACTCTTCGACCCGTCCGACCGCCGCTACCGCTATCCCTTCATCAACTGCACCAACTGCGGACCGCGTTTCACCATCATCAAAGACATCCCTTACGACCGCCCGAAGACGACCATGGCGCCCTTCGCTATGTGTCCTGACTGCAAAAAAGAATACACCGATCTGCTGGACCGGCGTTTCCATGCCCAGCCCGTCGCCTGTCCTGTCTGTGGGCCAAAAGTCTGGCTTGAGGTAGGTAGTAACGGCTTTAGTCGTTCGGGCCAGGCGAGAGCGACTGAAGTCGCTACTACGTCATTAACTGATGAGGCCATTCAAGAAACGCGCAAGATGCTGGCAGACGGCAAAATCATCGCCATCAAAGGGCTTGGCGGATTTCATTTGGCATGTGATGCTACAAATGCGCGCGCCGTCATTGAGTTGCGTAATCGCAAACTGCGCGTGGACAAACCCTTCGCCCTGATGATGCCCGATCTCGAAACGGTCGAGCGACATTGTTATGTCGACGCTGCCGAACGCGAATTGCTCGAATCCGCTGCCCGCCCCATTGTGTTGCTCAATCGTAAGCCAGACTCTTTCATTGCCAGGGAATGCGCTCCCGGCCAGGATACGCTGGGCGTGATGCTGCCATACACACCGTTACACTACTTGCTTTTTGCAGAACCTGGCCTTCAACCTGCAACCTTCAACCTCCCCCCGCTGATAATGACCAGTGGAAATCTCAGTGAGGAACCCATCGCAACCGCCAACGACGAGGCCCGAAAGCGCCTCGCCTCGCTGGCCGATGCCTTCCTGATGCACGACCGGGATATTCATGTTCGCTGTGATGATTCGGTTGTTCGAGTGATTAATAACGAAGTACAGGATGCTGATCACTGGTCACTGGTCACTTATCCCCTGCGTCGCAGCCGCGGCTATTCCCCTTTTCCCGTCAAACTTCCCTGGGAACCCCCGCCGCTCCTCGCTGTTGGCCCGGAACTAAAAAACACCTTTTGCATTACGAATAAAAACTACGCTTTTCTCAGCCACCACATCGGTGACATGGAAAACTACGAAACCTTGCAATCCTTCGAGCAAGGGATCGAACACTTTGAGAAATTATTCCGTGTCAAACCCGAAGCGATTGCCTGCGACATGCACCCCAACTACTTGTCAACTCGCTACACACTGGAGCGTGCACAACGTGAAAACCTGCCAACCTTCAACATTCAACATCATCATGCCCACATCGCTGCCTGCATGGCCGAGCATGGATTAGACGGTTCGCAGCCCGTTATCGGCCTGGCCTTCGATGGCACCGGCTACGGTGAGGATGGCGCCATCTGGGGTGGGGAAGTGCTGGTGGCGGATTACAAGTCGTACGAGCGAGCCTCTCATCTTGAATATTTCCCGCTTCCCGGCGGGGATGCGGCCATCAAGAAACCTGCCCGCGCCGCGTTGGCCCTGCTCTGGTCACTGGGATTGGAGTGGGATGAGCGCCTCGCTCCGGTGGTTGTATTCTGTGCCGAAGACCGTACAACTTTGCGTGTCCAATTGGAGCGGAAAATCAACACCCCGCTGACCTCCAGCATGGGACGCCTGTTCGATGCAACCGCAGCGTTGGCGGGCGTGCGGCAGTTGGTCAACTATGAGGCGCAGGCAGCCATCGAGTTCGAAGCGTTGGCGGATCCCGATGAAGAGGGAATGTACCCTTTTGAACGAGGGCGGGCAGAAATCCAAGTGAGTAGCGCTGTGGAGGCTTTGATCGCGGATGTGCTGGCAGGTATTCCCGTTCCCATTATCTCTGCCAGGTTCCACAACGGTTTGGCTCAGTTGGGTCTCGAGATCTGTCAAGATTTGCGCGTAGCCAGGAATATAAACAAGGTCGCGCTCTCCGGTGGAGTCTGGCAGAATATCACCCTATTACGACGAACTTTATCACTTTTGCAAGATGCTGGTTTTGTTGTATACATACATCATCAGGTGCCAACGAATGACGGCGGCCTATCGCTGGGACAGGCTGTCATTGCGGCGGCGCGGTTGAGAAAATAGTAGCGACTTTAGTCGCTGAAATAAACGGCTGAAGCCGTTACTACAGGAGGATCAGATGTGTTTGGCTGTACCGGGTAAGATTGTTGAGATTAAGGAAAGCGACGGCCTGCAAATGGCAAAAGTCGATTTTGGCGGGATTTTCCGCGAAGCCTGCCTGGATTACGTGCCCGAGGCGAAGGTGGGGGATTATTGCGTTATCCATGTCGGGTTCGCCATCAGCCTGTTGAGCGAGAGCGAGGCCATGGAGACCCTCGATCTGCTCAAACAGATATCCAACATCGATGAGGAACTTGGGCCTGAAGTAGGGCAGGATGCCATCCTGCCACCACAGTGGTAACGCTAGATACCATCTTGCGCCACAGCTATGAAATACGTCACTGAGTACCGGGATGCTACGCTGGTGAAGGGTGTGATCGAGGAGATCCACCGCAGCGTGACGCGCTCCTGGACTATCATGGAGATCTGTGGTGGGCAGACGCACGCCATCGTGCGGCACGGTATCAACCAGTTGCTGCCGCCTGAGATCGAACTGGTGCATGGACCGGGTTGTCCGGTATGCGTCACACCCCTTGAGTTGATTGACAAAGCCCTTGCGATCGCCTCCCACCCGGATGTGATCTTTTGCTCTTATGGCGATATGCTGCGCGTACCCGGTTCCGGGCGTGACCTGTTCTCGGTCAAGGCACAGGGCGGGGATGTGCGCGTGGTTTATTCGCCGTTGGATGCGGTCAAGCTGGCGAAAGCGAACCCCGATAAGCAGGTGGTCTTCTTTGCCATCGGTTTCGAGACCACCGCGCCGCCCAACGTGATGAGTGTGGTGCAGGCAAAGAATCTCGGCCTGACGAACTATTCGATCCTTGTTTCACACGTGCGCGTACCGCCGGCTGTCAGCGCCGTCCTCAGCGGGCCGAGCAACCGAGTGCAGGCTTTCCTGCTGGCAGGTCATGTCTGTGCGGTGATGGGCTACCACGAGTACCCGCCGTTGATAGAGCAGTTCAGGGCGCCGATGGTGGTCACTGGCTTCGAGCCGCTCGACATCGTGCAGGGCATTTTGGAAACAGTCCGTTTGCTTGAAGCCGGCAAGGCCGAGGTGTTCAATGCTTACCAACGCGCCGTCACCTTTGATGGCAACAAGCCTGCCCAGAAGATGATAAACACTGTTTTCGAAGGATGTGACCGCAAGTGGCGCGGCATCGGCGTCATTCCAATGAGCGGCTGGCAGCTCCGAGCTGAATTCGATGCGTTCGACGCCGAAAAGCGCTTCCAGGTCGAGACCATCACGGCAGACGAATCGCCATTGTGCATCGCCGGTCAAATCCTGCAGGGCCTCAAGAAGCCGCACGAGTGCTCGGCATTTGGCAGCAAATGCACGCCTGAACATCCGCTTGGCGCGACTATGGTTTCTTCTGAGGGCGCCTGCGCCGCCTATTTTCGCTACGGACGGGTTACAACCTAAGGTGGCCGAAAGGCGATTAAAACATGAATACGAGCAACCGCACTTTCTGGATAGCCGCGGGACTGGTCTTGTTCTGCGGTTTTGTTTTTTTTGTCATCCTCCTGGTTTCAGGGTTGGGACGGATGGTTGCGCCCGCTTCCCCTCCGACCATTGACCTGTTCGCCACGCTCTCGGCCTCCACGCCCGTTTCGGGGTTCTCGCCCGCACCTCTTATCCCAACCGCGACTTCCGCTTTCAATTTTTCTGAGCCACCCGTACAACAGACCAGCACGCTTCTTGCTGGCGTGATGGCTGTGCCAACTGTTTCATCGCAGGATGGGCCTACTGGCCGTATTGTCTTCACCTGCCAGATTTATAAATACCAATCATCCGACCAGATTTGTATCATGAACGCGGACGGGACAGGCTATCGCCGCCTGACGACCGAGGATAGCATCCGTCATTTTTACCCGTCGTTGTCTCCGGATGGGCGCAGGGTGCTGTACTCAGCGTTTCGAGAAAAAAATGTGTACGAGATATACGCGTATGACCTAAATGATGGCAGCGTGGATCGTCTGACGAATCGCGATGGTGTTTTGACAGCGCCAGAGTACTCACCCAATGGTGAAATGATTACGTTCACGCGCTGGGCAGCCAACTCTGATCGATACCAGATCATGACAATGGAACGAAATGGCGACAACTCCAATAACATACCGGGAATCGAAGGCTGGGATCCCACCTGGTCGCCGGATGGCAAACAAATTCTATTTGCATCTGACAGAAATGGCCCGGTTCAATTATTTGTGATGAGGAATGATGGGAAAAATTTACACCAGGTCAGTAACCTGCCGGCCATCCGCGGACGAAGCGACTGGTCACCGGATGGACAGTATATTGTCACGTACTCAGGGGAATCCTGGCATCGTGAACTCTACATCATGAACGCGGACGGATCCAATGCGCACCAACTCACACCGACCGGTGGCAACAGCCAGGGACCGAGTTTTTCCCCGGATAGCAAGTGGGTGGCATTCACCGCATACTTCGACAAATACGGCGATGACCACGGCTGCGAGATATACATCATCCGTACCGACGGCACCGACCTGCGCCGCCTGACGAACAACGATTATTGCGATTACCAACCCAGGTGGGGGCCTTGAGTCCCCTCTCCACTTGGGGAGCCCCCTGCGGGGATGATAAGGGGAAGGGTGAGGGGAAATAAGAATTTGAAATCTATTCAACCAACGTTACCTTCCCTGAGCGGAAGAAATGTCCCGGCTCCACACCGATTTGCTGTGCCAGGTGGATGCTGAGCAACTGGACGGGTAAAATCTCAGCCAGCGGTAACCCAAGGGCCGGGACATCCGGTATTTCGATCTGCCATTTCTGTGCATCTGCGCCGACCCAGAAAGCAGCGGTTTGGTATCTCCGTAAATCTTTCAGCAAGCGGGCGTTTAATTTACGAGTTTCCGGTGGACCTGCGAAAATCAGGGCGCTCAGGTCGAGGCCAGCCAGCTCGAGCGGCCCGTGGCGGAACTCGCCAGCCTGGAAGGGTACAGCTGAGTATTTTGCCGCTTCTCCTAATATCAATGACCCTGTATAGGTGGCTGCCAAAGAACTCCCCCGGCCGAGCAGGACGAGGCGTTTTGGGAAACCTACTAATTTGCCAATACTTTGCAATTGCGCTTCCCAATCCTCCAGATAAGCTTGCATGGCTTCTGCGGTCTCTTGCATGGCTGTACGCGTGGGTGTAACTTCTTCTCCTGTCAGCGCTAATGCGGCCAGTTGTCCTACTGCCAGGGAGTTGACGTAGGTACGGGTAGAGACCGTCTTCTCGACCTCGGCGTTGACCGGTACACATGCGGAGAGGCGGTTGAACTTCGCTGTAGCGATTGCCAGGGGGCTCTCGAGGTCGTTCACGGTGGCGAGCATAGCCCCGGGACGCGGTAGCAGGTTGAAGTCCAGCGCTGAGACGATTTCGGCGCTCCTGCCGGATTGTGAAAAAAGCCAGTACAACGTTCGTGAAGTGATGAGCTTAGGTGCATGGTGGATCAATTCGGCGGTGTCCACCCACATGGCAGGTAGCCCGGCCTGGGCAAGGGTCAGCCAGGCTGGATAGGCGGCGTAGAGCGAAGCGCCCATCCCTGTCAACAGGATGCGGTCGAACTCGCCGCGTTGGACAGCGTCTTTTAGCGATTTGAGTGATGACTCATCGAATTTTGCCAGCGTGTTTTGCAGAGAATCCGGCTGGCTCAGGATGTCTTGCACATAGGGGTTTTCATATAAGGGGTTCATAATGCTTTCGACCAAATTGTATGAGCCGCGCCATACAGTCCGGCGTAGTAGCCGAGTTTCGCCGGGAGGATATGTACACGATGGGCGGGCACCATCTCGGTGTAGGCTTGCAAGGCGCGTTCCAGGCGGGGCAGGAACAGGTCTGCGCTGCGCATCACACCACCGCCCAGCACGATCACTTCGGGCACGAACAGGGTGGTTACATTCAGAATGCCCTGGATGAAATAGCGCGTAAACGTATCCACGATGGACAACGCAGCCGCATCTCCCATCCGTGCCGCCTCGAAAACCATGCGCGCCTCGATCTTGTCGCGCTCACCGGCGGCCATTTCCAACAGGCGGGAGCCCGTCAAATCAGCCTTGCGCGCCTGTTGCTCGATCGCTGGTCCGGCGCAGAGACTTTCCCAGCAGCCGTGCATCTTGCAATAACACAATGGTCCGCTAGGGTCGAGGACCATATGACCACCTTCCGGGTGTGAGCCGTCCAGCCCGCGGTAGATTTCTCCATCCAGAATCAGTGCTGTTCCGACACCTGTACCCACGGTCACGGCGTACAGTCGCTGGGTTGCTTGCCCTGCGCCCTTCCAGTACTCACCCAGCGCGGCCACATCTGCATCGTTCTCCAACGTGATGGGTACACTGAAGGCCTTCTCTATCCACTCAAAAACCTGGACATTTTCCCAGGTTGGCAACGTAAAAGGATTGTTGATGCTGCCACGGATCGGATCGACTGGACCAGTCGCCCCAATACCAATCCCAACCAGTGAACCCGCACCTGAATCGGTCCAAACCTGTTCGATCAACCCCTGCATTTTCCTCAGCCCGGACTCGGGTCCATGTGCTGCTTCGATGGGCGTCTCACGGACAGCCAACATATTGCCCTGCGCATCGAATGCCCCGGCGCGCAGGACGGTCCCGCCCAGGTCAACCCCAACGACAACCTTGCTCATCAGCCTTTCACTGCCCCCGCGGTCAACCCGCTGACGATATAGCGCTGGAAGATAAGCGAAAGCAGGACCGGGGGAATCGCAGCCAGCACTCCGCCGGTCATCATCCCGCCTACGTCTACGACATAGCGACCGGTGAATTCCGCAATAGCGACGGGCACAGTTTTAGCCGAGACCGTGCTGGTCAGGATGAGCGCAAAGAAGAATTCGTCCCAGGCGGTGAGGAAGACGAACAGGCCTGTGGAAACCAGGCCGGGCGCGGAAATAGGCATGATGATGCGGAAGAGGGTTTCAATGCGGTTGCAGCCGTCGATGCGCGCGGCATCTTCCAGTTCGACGGGAATCGTGTTGAAAAAGGCAGCCATCAGCCAGATGGCGAAGGGCAACGCAAAACTTAAATAGGTAATGATCAGGATGATGGGTGAATTGAACAGGCCAAAGCGGGTGGCAAAGAGATACAACGGGATGACGAGTGAAATTTCCGGTATCATGCGTGTGCCTAAAATACCGACCAGCATAGACTGGCGAAATGGGAAACGCAGGCGGATCAGAGCATAAGAAGCCAGCGATCCAAGCGTCAGCGCGATAACCGTCACAGACGAGGCAACCAGGAGCGAATTCCAGAGCGTAATGCGAAAGGTCTTCGCAACTTCCGATGTGTCCTGGCCGGGCGTAAGGATATTGATGTAGTTTTGGAAGGTGGGCTGTTGCGGGATCCAGTGGATGGGCGTGGAAAGTAATTCGGAGCGAGTAGAAATGCTGGAAATAATTAACCAGGCAACCGGTAAATAGATGAATAATATGACCGGGATGACCAGCAAAACCTTGAAGATGGTATTGAATGCCTTTTTCATTGGCTTTCCTCTGGTCTGTAAAGAACTCGAATATAAATGAACGCCATGATAAGCGTAAAAATTGAGATGAGGAAGGAAAGCGCTGAGCCACGTCCGACGTTGCCAAAACTGAATGTCTCCAAATAGGTCAGGTAGGAAATGGTTACCGTACCAAAAGCCGGGCCGCCATTCGTGATGACATAGATGATATCGAAGACACGGAAGGCTTCCACCGTACGGATCACAAGAGCGACAAGAATTGCAGGACGTAATAAGGGCAGACGGATGAGCAGGAAACGTTGCAGGGCATTGGCGCCATCCACAGCGGCGGCCTCTTCCAGGTCGGTGGGAAGCGTGGCAAGAGCGGCTTGCAGGATGAGTGCGATGAATGGGACGCTGTGCCAGATGTCTGCCAGGATGACCAGGTTCATCGCCATATCTGGTCTGGTGAGCCAGGGAATATATTTATCGATAAGTCCAAGTTGGAGCAGGAGGCCATTTAGTGCGCCATAATCCGCGTTGTAGATCCAGCGCCACATCGTGCCGTTGACGATGGTCGGTACAGCCCAGGGAATGATGAGGCTGGTGCGCAGGAATTGCCAGCCCGGTGGGTGGGAGTGGATCAATTGTGCAATGGCAAGACCCAGCACGAGTTCCAGACCCACCGACACGAGAGTGAAATATAGCGTCCGCCCGATGGTGACCCAGAAAACAGAGTCACTCAGCAGCGCAGTGTAATTTCCAAATCCGACGAAAATCCGCTCCATGTTGATACCGCGGCTGCTCTCGAAAACACTAAGGTACAACGTGGAAAGAATGGGTTGGAGAGAAATGCCCAAGATAATCAACAGGCTTGGCAGGATAAGACCAAAGCCGATGAGTGCATCTTGTTGCGCAAGGCTGAACTTTCGTCTCATGCAATCTCCACAATTGAAGGGGACGCAACGCGTCCCCTTCAATTCAGGTCTGACTTGATTTACTTGGCCAGATCAACCCACTTGGCAGCAGCGTCGTTCAAGGCCTGCTCGGGTGTCTTTTGCTTGGTGAGAGCCTCTTGTAGAGCCAATTGTAGGGACTTGGAAGCCTCAGGATAATAGGGCACCTTTGGGCGGACGTGCGCGAAGGGGAATTGCGCATTGAACATCGGCACGGTCGTCGCATTGGCGGGTGTGTAGCCTTCCAGTTTCGTCAGGTTTTCGCCCTGGAAGCTGGTCTGCCATATGGGTAGCAGGTGTCCCGAGTATCGATTTTGGATATCTTCGGATGTCAGGAACTCCACATATTTCCAGGCGGCATCTTGGTTGGGTGAAGTGGCGGCAACAGAGAAACCCATTGAGCCATTGATGCTAGAGCTTTCCACACCCGAACCTGCGAAGGCGGGCATCAGCGCCATCTTGATTTGCCCGGTGACTTGCGACTCATCAGCGTTGAAGTTGACCAGGTCATACATATAGTTCCAGTTGACAGCAAAGACAGCTTTACCCTGCGAGAAGACGTTGCGGACATCCTCCTCCACATAAGAGATGGAAGCAGGATTGGTGATTCCGTCGTCGATGCTCTGAATCATCCAATTCAAAGTTTTGACACCGGCTTCATTATTGAAGGCTGGCGCACCGTTCGCGTCCATCAGGCTGCCACCGTTGCCGTAGAGCAGGATAACCCAATCGCAGATGGCGGCTTCGTACTGGCCCCAGGACCAGACGATCGGATATTCGACAATACCCTTCTCTTTGATCGCTATGGATTGCTCTACCAGTTCTTCCCAGGTCTTGGGTGGGGCGCTGAAACCAGCCTCAGTCAGCAATTTTTCGTTATAGAAGAAATACTTCTCATCCAGCAGCCAGGGCATGCCATAGACCTTGCCGTCCACAGTAGTGATATCCCATGCAGAGGCAAAGATTTTGTCACGCATATCCTGTGTGATCCGGTCGGTTGCGTCCATCACATATCCGGCTTTGCTGAATTCTGCGTACCAGATGTCATCTGCCAAGAAGACATCATAAGCGGGCGGGGTCGATGCCATGGCGGTGGTTATTTTGTCATGCAGGGCATCATAGGAAACGTATTCGATCTCGACCATGATGTCGGGATTGGCCGCGTTGAACTCACCAACGATGGCGTTCATTTCGTCAACGGTTGGCCCGGCTTGTTCCATCGAAAGCACGCGGATGGTTACGGGACCGGCGGTCTGTTTGGGCGCACAACCGACCACACTTGCCATTACAATGATGGCGAAGGTCAACATGGCAATCAAGCGGATTATTTTCATCTTTTCTCTCCTTTTGTTAGATTATGGGTAATTCGAACTTGCCGGTTGTTTGGTTTTTAGATGTCACCTCCTCCAAGTTCAGGTCTCCGATTCTATTCTTTGAAAGTGAAAATAGAATTCACTCTTATCGCCATTCGATACGGACCAAACGTATTCCACGGGCGTGCCGTTTTTTGTGAAAGCTACAATCTCACTCAGAATGGCAGGCGTGCCTGATTTGGCTTGCAAATAGTGCGCTTCGGTTTCAGTCAACAAGACGGGTTTGAGGGTATGGTCAAGCCCGGTAACAATGACACTGTGCTCTTCACTCAGGATTTTATACAGCGATTCGTTCTCAGACCACGAATAGTTTGCCAGTGAGGGGAAGCGTTCTGAAGAAAGACAGCACGTTTCGAGCAGGATCGGTTCATCATCTGCCAGGCGCACGCGGGTGATTTCGACGATAGACTCCCCCGCTTGTATTCGTAGGAACCGAGCAATTTTTGCTGTTGCAGGAATTGTCCGTTTGCTGATGAGCTGGCTGCTTGGTTTGCGCCCGATGGACCGCATCTGTTCAGTGAAACTCAATTTACTGGCTGCAATAGAAGCCGTGGTAGGCTGGCGCACAAATGTACCCACGCCATGTTTGCGTTCCAGCCAGTTTTGGCGTACCAACTCATCCAAGGCTCTTCGTACTGTGAGGCGACTGACGCCGTAAAATTCCACCAATTCCCACTCGGAGGGCATCATTTCCCCAGGAATTAATTTGCCATTGATGATCAGATCACGCAGGTTGCGCTCGATCTGGTCGTAGAGCGGCAGCTTACTCTGTGGGTCGATCTTGAATATTTCTTTATCGATGTTCATAGAAGTTATAAAGACATATAGATGTCATTACAACTAATATTATAGGGAATTTTGAGTCAAAGTCAAGTTAAAAAAAACAGATAGTGCCACCCGTTTTTGTGTCGATCG